>Ga0209579_10000644_pt1 | contig 32873 bp, 29 predicted proteins | sample Coa_R1_2_FD_187152 | JGI IMG/M metagenome (GOLD analysis project Ga0209579, IMG submission 187152) | Surface soil microbial communities from Centralia Pennsylvania, which are recovering from an underground coalmine fire - Coalmine... | ecosystem: Environmental > Terrestrial > Soil >... | reverse complement strand
CTTCCCCGTCGACGCCTGCCACCCCGGCGGCTTGACTGTTGGACCCCAGCAGCGCCTGCTGATCGGATGCAGCGACTTTTACCCGAACGTGCCGGGCCGGTCGATCGTGATCGACTCGAACGACGGCCATGTCGTGGCCACGATCACGCAGGTGGGCGCATCCGACGAGGTATGGTACAACCCGGGGGATAACCACTACTACCTCGCGGCGCGCAACTGGACCTCGAACGGCATGAAGGGCGGGCCGGTGACGCCCGTGCTCGGCATCGTCGACGCGGCCACGAACCAGTGGATCCAGAACGTGCCGACCGGAAACGCGGCGCACTCGGTGGCCGTGGACTCGTCGAATAATCACATTTTCGTTCCCGTGCCCAACGGGATCGCCGTGTTCGGGAAGTAGCACCGTCCCGGCCGCGGGATCGCGGTCCGGCCGTCCGTTGTAATCTCGCCGCGCCGCCGGAACTGATCCGGCGGCGCGGTCCCTATTGACCGTCCCGATCCGAGGAACGCCGGCGGTTGCCGGAGACATATAACTATCTTGACATCTATACATATAAATGCTACGGTGCCGGTACGCCAGTTTCGGGAGGCGAGAGGCATGCTCAACCGCATCGAACTGATCGGCCGCCTGACCAGGGATCCGGAACTCCGGTACGTGGCCAACGGACACGCGATGGCGCAGTTCACGGTCGCGGTCAACCGCGACTTCAAGAACGCCGCGGGCGAGCGCGAGGCCGACTTCATCCGCTGCGTCACTTGGCGCAAGCTGGCCGAACAGGTCGGCCAGTACTGCGGCAAAGGCCGTCTCGTCGCGGTGGAGGGGCGGCTGCAGACGCGCAATTACGAGCAGCCCGACGGCTCGCGACGTACCCTGACCGAGGTCATCGGCGACCGGGTCTGGTTCCTCGACAGCCGCCGCGCCGAGGGCGACGGCAACGGCCAGCAGACGGAAGGCGACGCGCAGGAATCGCAGCCGGAACTGATCGGCGATCCAGAGGAGGGGGCCCTCGAGACCGTCGTGGACACGTAGCACTTTTGGCCCGTGGCGGGGCCGCAGCCGGCGGAACAAGTTCGGGCCGCCGCCGGCGAACGGCAGGCGCGGCCCCGCCGCCGCCACGGCTCTCCCGGTCCCGCTCCGGTCGCGGTGTTTCCCCGTGAGCCCGCGCGGCGCTGCGCGCCCCGCTTCGTCCATCGTGATGCTCGGTCCCTTGCCCGAGGCGCGAATCCGGCGCCTACCCGATGCGCCGGCGTCGGACGCCGCGGTACGGTGGACGAGGGATTGAATCGATGGTGACACGGTCTCTTGCGCCGGGGCGGCCGGGTTCTGTCCGCGCGCCGTCGCAGCCAACGCCTCCGGGTGAGGCGTCGCCGCCCGGGCAACTCTTGCCCGCGGCGCAGCCGCTGCTCTGCCTGGCGAGCCTCCTGGCCGGCTGGCTGGTGGGCGGCACGGCGTCCCAGTGGGGCGGCCCGCTCTATGTCATCGCGTATCTCGCCGGCGGAACGGGCAGCGCCGTCACCGCGTGGACGGCGCTGCGCCGCGGCCGGATCGACGTCAATGTCTTGATGCTGGTCGCGGCCGCGGGGGCGGCCTCGCTCGGCGCCTGGGCCGAAGGCGGCGTACTGCTCTTCCTTTTTTCCTCGAGCAACGCCATGGAGTTCTACACGCTGGGACGCACGCGGCGGGCCATCCGAGCCCTCGTCGCTCTCCGGCCGGCGGTCGCGCTGGTGCGCCGTGACGGCGAGACGGCCGTCGTGCCGGCCGACACGCTCCGCATCGGCGACGTCGTGCTGGTCCGCCCGGCGGAACGGCTCGCGGCCGACGGCGTCGTAACGCTCGGGGAGTCGAGCATCGACCAGGCGCCGATCACCGGGGAGTCCATGCCGGTCGACGTCGCGCGGGGATCCGTCGTGTTTGCCGGCACGATCAACCAGCGCGGCGGTCTCGAGGTTCGCGTGACCAAGAACCCGCAGGACACGACCCTGGCCCGGATCATCGCGCTCGTCGAAGAGGCGCAGGCGGCCCAGGTGCCGGCGCAGCGGTTGATCGACCGGTTCGGGCAGATCTACGCGGTGGTGATCATCGCAGGGTCGGCCGTCGCCTACGGCGTCATGGTGGCCGCGGGCATCGGCGGCGGCACCGCGCTCTATCGGGCGATCACGCTGCTGGTGGTCGCGTCTCCCTGCGCCATCGTCATCTCGACGCCGGCCGCGATCCTGTCGGCGATCGCCAACGCCGCGCGGCGCGGCATTTTGTTCAAGGGCGGCGCGTTTCTGGAGGCTCTCGCCCGCGTGGACACCGTCGTCTTCGACAAGACCGGTACGTTGACGGTCGGGCGTCCGGCGGTGACCAATGTTGTGGCGATCCAGGGGGACGAGCGCGGGGTCCTGGCGACAGCGGCCGGCCTGGAGCAGCGCTCCGAGCATGCGCTGGCCGATGCGGTCATCGGCGCCTGCAGCGACCGGGACATCGCGATCGCGCCCGCGGACTCTTTTGAAAGTGTGACCGGCCGGGGCGTGCGCGGCCGGCTCGCCGGCGCCGTCGTGCGCGTGGGCAGCGAGGCCTTCATGCGCGAGGAAGGGGTGGCGATCCCCGAACGCCTTCGCCCTACCGTGACGCGCCTTCAGATGGAGGGCAAGACACTGATCTACGTGGCGACCGGCCGCCTGGACGGCGTGATCGCCGTCGCCGATGTCCCGCGGCCGCAGGCCGCGGCGGCGCTGCGGTCACTTCGGGCGCTCGGCATCACGCGGCTGGTGATGCTCACCGGCGATAACGCGCAGGCGGCCGCGGCCGTGGCCGGACGTCTCGGCATCACGGACGTGCGCGCCGAGCTGCTGCCGGACCAAAAGGCCGAGGCGGTCCGCCTGCTCGAAACGGCGGGGCAGGTCGCCGTCGTGGGCGACGGGGTCAACGACGCGCCCGCGCTCGCCGCCGCACACGTCGGCATCGCCATGGGGGCCGCCGGCACCGACGCGGCCCTCGAGACCGCCGACGTCGTGTTGATGGGGGACGACCTCACGCGGCTGCCGTACGCCATCGGCCTCAGCCGGCGGACGCGCCGCGTGGTGGCGCAGAACCTGACGCTGGCGTCGCTTGTCATCGCGGGACTGATCGCGCTCACGCTGGGATTCGGTCTGCGGCTGGCCTTCGGGGTCGTGGGCCATGAAGGCAGCACCGTCGTGGTCGTCCTGAACGGCATCCGGCTGCTGGTCTACCGGCCGCGGCCGGCCTAGATCTCGATCCCGCCTCCCGCCTGCCGATTATTACGCGTTGTTAACATTTGCCTTAACGTCCTCCTAACCACGGCAGGCCGGCTCCGCTGCATCATGGAGGCGGTGATCGAACGCCGGCACAGCCGGGCCCGACCGGCGCGGCAATCACTCTCGAGGAGGAGGACGATCAATGAGACGACGCAGTCACACCATTCTCGCCGCGGGGGCTCTCACGATCGCGGCCGCCGCGACCGTGTGGCAAATCACGGCGGGGGCCGGATCGCTTCCCGCGACGCGCGCGGCGGCCGCGCCGGCCACGCCCATCCGCGTGTCGCAGGCCTCGCAGCAGTTCGTGATCGATCCCCAGGCGTCCGCGGCATCGTATCACGTGGGCGAGACGTTCTTCCGAAACAATCAGTTCAAAGTCGCCGTCGGCGTCACGCACGGGATCCAGGGCGCGGTCTACGTCGACGGCGCCCATCCCGACCAGAGCAAGATCGGCCCGATTACGGTCAACGTGAACCAGCTCACCTCGGACAGCGGGCATCGAGACAGAGAGATCCGGGGCCGCTGGCTGGAGTCGGACAAGTACCCGACCGCGGTGTTCACGGCGACCTCGATCGAGGGGCTGCCGAAGACGGCGGCCGCCGGACAGACCATCCACGTCCGCATCGCGGGCAACCTCACAGTGCACGATGTGGCGAAGCCCGCGGTCTTTACCGGGACGCTGCAGTACGCCGGCGACACCCTCACCGGCAACGTGGAGTCGACGGTGTCGATGACCGATTTTGGCTTCGATCCGCCCAGCATCATGATGCTGCAGACGGAGAACAAGGTCACGCTCGATTTCCAGTTCACCGCGCACCCGCTCGCGGGGTAGGCGCGGTACGCCATCGGCCCCGGCCGCCCCTCGCGGCCGCGGCGGCAAGGGAGTGAGCCGATGAACACACGTACTCGCAGACGCAACCGCGGGCTCAGGTGGGGCCTGACCGCGGTGTCGCTGGTGGCCACGCTCCTCGGGTGGAAGAGCTTTGCCGGCGCCGGGCCTCAGGCGGGCGCGCCGTCCGTCGAGGCGCCCTCCGCCGTGTCGTCCGCGCCCGCGCCGGATCCGGCCCAGTACGTCCGTATGGCCGTCGTCACCGGGCCGAACGGGCAGCTCTATCTCGTCCCGCTGGCGGCCGGTTCCGGGTCCGCCCCGGCGCCGATCGTGCGGACGCAGTCGTCGCGCTGACCGGAGGCCCGCCATGACGTGCGTCGCGACGTCACCGTCCGCGGAGCTCCGGCGCGCCGCGTTCCGGGCGATGGGAAGCGAGATGACGCTTCTTACCGCCGCCGGCCGCCCGGATGCGGCGGCCCGTTTGACCGCCGTGCATTCCATGATCGACGGGTTCGAGGAGCGTCTCAGCCGCTTCCGCGAGTCCAGCGAACTGTGCCGGCTCAACGCACAGCCGGGCCGGCCGGTGCCGGTCAGCGACGAGCTGTGGGACGTGCTGACCCACGCGATCGACGGAGCGCGGCGCACGAACGGCCTCTACGATCCGACGATCCTCGAGGCTCTCGAACGCGCGGGCTACGATCGGCCGTTTGACGCGGTTCGAGACCGCGGCGACCTGCCGGCGCCGGTCGCGCACCGCGCGGCGTGGCAGGACATCGGGCTGGATTCCGCCGCCCGCACGGTCACGCTGCCGCCGGGAGTGCGCCTCGACTTCGGGGGCATCGGCAAGGCCTGGGCCGCCGACCGGGCGGCCGCCGTGCTATCGTCCGTTGGGCCCTGCCTCGTCGACGCAGGTGGGGATATTTCGGTGCGGGGGGTGCCGGCCGGCTGGCGCGGGTGGCCGGTGGGCGTCACCGATCCCCGCAACCCCGCCGAGACCCTCACGGTAATCGCCGCGGCGGATTGCGGCGTGGCGACGTCCGGGATCGATGTCCGGCATTGGCGCCGCGGCGGCCAAATGTGCCATCATATCATTGATCCGCGAAGCGGAAAGCCGGCCGAGACGGATCTTTTGTCTGTCACAGTCGTCGCGTCGGATGCGAAGGAGGCCAATCTGTACGCCGTCGCAACGATGATCCTCGGTTCGGACGCCGGCATGCGGTATCTTGCCGCGCAGCGCGGGGTCGACGCCCTGGCCGTCCGGCAGGACGGCGGGCTGCGCTGCACCGAGGGATTTTGGGCCTACGTGTGGTCCGAGCCGCGCCCGGAAAGGCGCGCCGATGCATAACTGGCTGACCCTCATCGCGGCGTCGTTGAGCGGGCCCGAGCCGCGGGCTTACTGGTATCTCAGCCGCGCCGCCGGCCTGACGGCGTACGGCCTCTTGTGGCTCGCCATCGTCCTCGGCCTGTCGCTCTCCAACCGCCTGGCGCGGGTGTGGCCGGGCGGCCCCACCGCCGCCGACCTCCACCAATTCGCGAGCCTGCTCGCGCTGGTCTTCGCGACGGTCCACGGGCTCGCGCTTCTCGGGGATCAGTACATCGGCTATACGTTCGCGCAGATTCTCGTGCCGTTTGCCGGGACCGCGTATCGGCCGCTGTGGGTCGGGCTGGGGCAGGTCGGATTTTACCTGGCCGCGGTGGTCGCCTTCAGCGTGTACCTGCGGGACTCGATCGGCTACCGCGCCTGGCGCACGCTGCACTACCTGAGCTTCGCCGTGTACATCCTGGCCACGGTGCACGCGCTCGGCGCCGGTACGGACAGCGCGTCTCCCCAGGCGTTCTTCATCTATTGGGCCGGGGCGGTCGTCGTGGGTCTGCTGACCGTCCGGCGCGTCCTCGCCGGCGGGCCGCGGTCCGCCGGGGCGCATGGGTAACGGCGGTGGTACCCGGACAAAGGTGCTCGTCATCGAAGACGACGAGGGCATTGCGGAACCGCTGATCTTCGGCCTGCGCGATGAGGGCTTCGAGGTGCATCACGCGTCGGGCGGCCGCGCGGGCCTCCAGCTGGCGCGCGAGACGCACCCCGACGTGGTGCTGCTCGACGTGATGCTGCCGGACGTCGACGGGTTCACCGTGTGCCGGACGCTGCGCAAGGAATCCTCGGTGCCGATTTTGATGCTGACGGCGCGCGGTCAGGAACTGGAGAAGGTGATGGGGCTCGAAGTCGGGGCGGACGACTACGTGGTGAAGCCGTTCAGTTTTCGCGAGCTCGTGTCGCGCCTCCGCGCGATTCTGCGGCGCCGTGCGCTGGACCGCGGCGAGGCTCCGCCGGCGGACCGCCTCAGCGCCGGACCGATCGTCCTCGAGCGCACGGCCCGCCGCGTGTGGCGGAGCGGCCGCCCGGTCGAGCTGCGGCCGCGCGAGTTCGACCTCCTGCGGATCCTTGTCGAGCACGCCGGTCGGGCGTTGACGCGCGAGGAACTGCTGACGCAGGTGTGGGGCGCCGAATGGGTGGGCGACCCGCGAACGCTGGACGTCCATATCCACTGGCTGCGGGAGAAACTGGACGACCCGGCGGAGCCCACGCTGATCGAGACGGTGCGCGGTCACGGGTACCGGCTCGTGGACCGGCCTCCGCCCGCCCCCGATGGCCCGTAGCCTCCGCGCCCATCTGCTGGTGACGTTCCTGGCCGTCGCCATCCTCGGACTGGGCGGACTCACCGTGTGGACCGGCCAGCGGCTGCAGGCGATCCGTCTCGAGCAGGCCAAGCAGAATCTCGCGCTGCAGGCGGAGCTCATCGCGGCGGCGGTTCGCGAGCCGCTGGAGCGCCTGCGCGGCGGCGAGGCCGAAGAGCATCTGACGCTCGCCGCCCTGACGCAGTCGTACGCTCGCAGCATCGGCGGACGCGTGACCGTGATCTCCCCGGACCTCCGCGTCCTGGCGAGCTCCGATGCGCGTCTCGCCGGCCGCCTGATCGACGCGCCGGAAGTCAACGCGGCGCGGGAAGGCCGCGAGCAATTCGCGCTGCGCCACGACGCGGCGGCGGGCGGCGACAGTCTGTTCGTCGCCGCCCGTGTCGGGCGGGAGGGCGGGCCGATCCCGCTCGCGTTCGTGCAGCTCGCCATTCCCGCCACCGGCATCTACACCGAGATCCGCCGGACCTGGCTCGGCCTGCTCCTGTCCGGGGGCGTGCTGCTGCTCGCGACGGTGGCGGCGAGCGCGCTGCTGGCACGCCGGATCGCCGCGCCCATCCACAGCCTGACGGAGGTCACGGAGGCGATGGCGGCCGGTGCACTGGTGCAGCCGGTGACGCCCGCCGGTCCGGAAGAGGTGGAGCGGCTTGGGCGAGCCTTCAATCGGATGGCCGAGCGCGTGCGGGACACCCTCGCCCATCAAGAAGCGTTCGTCGCGCATGCCGCGCACGAGCTTCGATCGCCGCTTACCAATCTGCGGCTGCGCCTGGAACTGCTGCAGGCGCCGCAGCATCCGCACGACGAGATGACGCGGCGCTACCTCGCGGAGATGACCCAGCAGGTCGCCTCCATGCAGCGACTCGTCGACCATCTTCTGGCGCTGTCCGCGCTCGACGAGGACCATCAGGCGTCCCGGACCCCGTTGGATCTGTCGCCGCTCCTGTATGAACTGGCCGACGAGATGGGCCCGCTGGCGAGAGCCGCGGGGCTGGATCTCGCCGTCGACGTCCCCGCGCACCTGCCGCTCGTGAGCGCGAACGCCGACCAGATGCGGATCGTCGTCCGGAACCTCCTCGACAACGCCGTCAAATACACGCCGGCGCCGGGCCGAGTGACGCTCGCCGCGGCACGGGACCGCGGCACGGTCGTGCTGCGCGTGACGGACACGGGTGTCGGGATCCCGCCGGACCAGCTGCCGTTGGTGTTCGACCGCTTCTACCGCGTAGAAGGCGGCGGCGCCCGGCGGGTCGGCGGTTCCGGGCTGGGCCTCGCGCTCGTGCAGGGGATCGTCAAAGCGCACGGCGGCGAGATCCGGCTCGACAGCGAACCTGGGCGCGGCACAACAAGTACCGTGCGCCTGCCCGCGGCGGCGCCGAACGCGGAATCGAGCAACCGGAGAGGTCTCACTTAAAAAGGGGGGCGCTTCCTTGGCGGTACGCTTGAACTGGCCGGTTGAACTGCATCCGATGCTGGTGCACTTTTCGATCGCGCTGCTGTGCTTCGCCTTCTTCCTGGACGTCGTGGCGTGGCTGCGCGGCTCGCCATCCGCGCGCACGGCGGCCCTCTATTCGCTGATCGCGGGTGCCGTCGCGACGGCGGTGTCCCTCCTCAGCGGGCTGATCACCCCGGAAGCCCGCGAGCACGAGGGGCGGGGCGCCCTCGAGGGACTCGCCCAGCAGGGGTTCAGCCTGCAGCGATTCTTCAGCGGGCGCGTTGTCGAAGTCCACAAGCACTGGGCCTACGTTCTGCTCGCACTCGTGGTCGTCTGGCTCGTCGTGCGCCTCGCGGCCGAAGGACGGGCGGTGCGCTGGCATCGCCTCGCCACGGGCGTCGGGGTGCTCGCCCTCATCGCGCTGGTGGCGACGGGCTATTACGGCGGCGACCTGGTCTATGGGCGGCCGGGCCGCGAGCGCGAGCGGGGCGATCGTGCGCCGATCGTGCGGACCGTCCAGGACGCCCGCGCGCCGCTGCCCGCCGGGCGGTAGGCACCGACGCTTACCAGAGGGACCACCATCATCTTCGGTAGCCTAGTGAGGCAGAGAGTCTGGCGGCTGAATCTGTGGCGAGGGCAGCGAGCTCCTTCTCGCGGCCGCGGTTGCGATTGTCAGGCCATGTAATAATCAGATCGCCGATCACCCTAACCGGATTGTAGACAGGCGCAGAGGCACCCACGGCGCCAGGGAACCGTTCGCCGTGGCTCAAGACGTAGCCACGGCGACGTGCCTGTTTGAGCTGCTGGCGCAGCTGCGCCTTAGAAATCGGTTTGAGGCCGGGGACGCGGTCCGGCAGGGCGGCCAACACAGCGTTCTGTTCCGCTTCTGGTAAGAACGCGAGGATGCCCTTACCGCTCGACCCCAAGTGGAGATCACTCCATTCGCGAAGCGAGCGCCAAATGTAGCGGACGGTCTGGGTAGATTCCACCGCGTCGACCGCAAAGAACTGACGGCGCCCCGGATCATACAGCGTCAGCATCACGGTCTCGCCGGCGACGCGCGCCGTTTCCTCCAATACCGCGCGCGCGCGCCGAGTTACATCCAGGCCATCGAGGAGGAGGGACGCGATGCGGACAAGCGACGGACCGGAGACGAAACGGCCGGGACGTTCAGCCGCGGTGAGCAAGCCGTACCCGTGCATCTCGTGCAAGATCCGGTGCACGGCACTTCTCGGCAGATGAATGGCGGCCGTCAGGTCGCGTACCCCCCATTCGCCTTTTTCAGCGAACGCCTCGACGACCCGAAGCCAGCGCTCCATCGGTTTGAGCTTGGCTCTGCAGCGTCCGGCGGTCATCGGGCGCGTTCCCCCACGCGTTGCCGGAGGGCGGGGCAGCGGGGCCCTTGACAGCGCGGCGTCGCGTTTTCTAAACTGTCGGCAATTCGAGTTGAACGAGACATCTGTCCCATTTTACTCTAGCGGAGGACAAGTGGCCAGAGTGACCTACCGGAGGGCGCTCGTCGGCACCGGGACAGATGCCGTCTGCTTCCACGGACGGAGTGTCCGCTCCTGACGCCGGAAACGGCGCTCGAGGCGGGTGCTCGCCCGCTTGACGATCGGCCGCCCCATGGCCTGGCGCGACTGGACACGCTGGACAGCATCCAGCGTCGGGTCCTGTGGTTAAGCGCGCTGATCGTCCACCACGCCAACAATATCAGGCCCAACGCCAGCGGCATCAAGGTTGGCGGGCACCAGGCGTCGAGTGCGTCGGTGGTTTCGATCATGACCGCGCTCTTCTTCGACTTCATGCGGGGAGGAGATCGGGTTGCGGTCAAGCCGCACGCCGCTCCGGTATTGCATGCCATCCACTACCTGCTCGGAAGCCTAGATAGGCGATACCTGACGACGCTGCGGGCGTATCATGGGCTTCAAGCCTATCCGAGCCGGACAAAGGATCCGTATCCAGTGGATTTTTCGACCGGCTCCGTCGGTCTTGGTGCGGTGGCGCCCAATTTCGCCGCGTTAGTTGACCGCTACGTCCAGGCGCGATTCGGAACGACGGACCATCCCGCGCACCGCTTTATCGCGGTCATCGGGGATGCCGAGCTGGATGAGGGCTCGGTGTGGGAAGCGGTGGCGGAGCCGGCGCTCGCTCATCTCAACAATATTCTGTGGATCGTGGATTTGAACCGCCAGTCATTGGATCGCGTAGTCCCCGGTATCCGGGTTCGCCAATTGGAAGAGATGTTCCGGGCCAACGGTTGGGGCGTGTTCGAGGCGAAATACGGCCGCCGCCTGCAGGCCGTGTTCTCCGAGCCCGGGGGAGAATCTCTCAAGCGGCGAATCGATGAGATGCCCAACGAAGAATACCAGCTCCTCCTTCGCTCGGACGCGAAAACGATCCACCAAGCGCTCGGGGAAACGTGCCTCGTCGACCGATCCGACGAGGAGGTCAGGGGCCTGTTGGCCGACCTTGGCGGGCACGATCTCGACGTGCTCCGCGGCGTTCTCGCGGAAGCCGACGCGAATCCCATGCCTTCCGTGATCTTTGCCTACACCATCAAAGGCTGGGAACTTCCGATCGCGGGCGACCCATTGAATCACTCGGCGTTGTTGTCTGCGGAGCAGATGGAGGACCTGAGGGTCCGCCTTGGGATCTCGCCGGATGACGTGTGGGCCGGGTTCCCAGAAATGAGCGCAGAGGCGGCACTGTGCGCGGATCGCGGGCGCCTCTTTGCACGCCCTTCCCCTCGGCCACGGCAGAGCATCGAGCTCCCGTCCGATCTCGGCCGTGACTACGGGGCCGTCAACTCTACGCAGCGCGCGTTCGGACAAATTCTTACAACGCTCCGCCGGATCGCGCCTGAGGCAGGCCGGCGTGTGGTTACGCTCAGCCCAGACGTTGCCACGTCCACGAATCTGGGAGGATGGATCAACCAGGTGGGGGTATGGAGCCCCCGGGAAGAGCGCGATCCGTTTACCGCGCTGGGCCCTCGACTCATCAAGTGGGAACGTACGCCGGATGGGCAGCACTTGGAGCTCGGTATTTCCGAAACCAACCTGCTGATGGCCCTGGGGCAGTTGGGATTGTCCGCGGAGGCGAACGGGCAGCCGCTCTTCCCGATCGGCACCTTGTACGATCCATTTGTTGCCCGGGCGCTCGATGCGTTTGTCTATGCACTGTACTCCGGCGGCAGGTTCATCCTCGTGGGCACACCGTCGGGCATCACCCTCTCCACCGAGGGGGGCGCGCACCAATCGGTCATTACACCGGCGATCGGGCTCTCGCTGCCGGGGGTCGTGTACTATGAGCCGTGCTTCACGCTCGAGCTGGAGTGGATTCTCCTGGAGGCGTTGCGTGCCTTACACCGGGAGGACGATCCGAAGTCCGCGTACCTGAGGCTGAGCACGGCCCCGATCGACCAGCGGCTGCTCGCCGTCCGTGACCGGGACGATCTCCGAGCCAAGGTCCTTTCGGGCGCCTATCGGCTGATTGACAGGACGGCCGAACCCGGGTGCGTGCCGGGCCGGAACCTGGTGGAAATCTGGGCGACAGGCGTCATGGTCCCGGAGGCCGTGCGGGCTTCGGTCGAGCTTCTCCAAGACGGGTACTACGCGAACGTCGTGAACTGCGTCAGCCCTGACCTCGTGTACCATGCCTGGCAGGGCGGCGTCGTTCGGAGCCTTGAAACGATTCGCCCTGAGCCGCTCGAGGCGGTCGTAGATGCCCCGATCGTCACGGTCCTGGACGGCCATCCCTCTGCCTTGGCGTGGGTAGGGAGCATGACGGGCCAGAGGACGTATCCGCTCGGTGTGACGCGTTTTGGAGAGTCGGGATCGCCGTCGGAGCTCTACCAAGCGTGTCGGATCGACTGGGAGTCCATCTACGCTGCGTGTTGTGTTGCGCTCCATGCGCCGTGATCGAATTCTTGTCGGCATGAGGTAACGGGGGGGGGAGTCCGTGGCAGCTGCCAGCGCGATTGTGATCAGGTCCGATACTCCGGCCGGCGTCACGAGGTTCCTCTCCGGCTGCGCGCCGCGAACGGGTGACCCGGCGTGCATCTGATTCTCAACTCGTTCGGTTTTGGTTTGGTGACCGCGTCAGTCCTTGCGTTGGCCGCCGTCGGCGTGACGTTGCAGTTTGGAGTCACCAACTATGTCAACTTCGCGTATGGCGAGTTCCTCACCGTCGGAGCATACCTAACCTGGATGCTCAACGTTCAGCTCCATGTCAATTTCTGGCTCGCGGCGGCCGGGGGCGCGATCGTGACAGGCCTCGGCGCCGTCGCCATCAGCGAGTTCGTCCTCAAGCCGTTTGTGCGACGCGGCGCGAGACTACTGTTCTTGCTCATCGTGACCCTCGGCCTGTCGTTGATACTTGCCAATGTGTTTCAGATACTCTGGGGCACCGACTTCCGAAAGTTCGCCATCGCCAATCAACAAGTCTTCTCCGCCGGCCCTCTCATTTTCACGCCGAACCAGATCATCATCATGGCGATTGGTATTGGAGCCATGCTCGCGATTCACTGGCTTCTCAAGCACACCAAACTGGGTAAGGCAATGCGTGCGATGTCTGACAATCTGAGCTTGGCCCGCGTAAGCGGCGTCGACACGGATCGCGTCACACGGTGGACGTGGTTCATCAGCGGGTGTTTGGCGGGCCTGGCGGGAGTGATGCTGGCGCTGAGCGCGGAGGGATTCCAGCCTTCATTTGGCGAGCAATTTCTGTTCGTCATCTTCGCGTCTGTGGTTCTCGGGGGCGTCGGCCAACCGTACGGTGCGATGCTGGGGGCTTTGATCATCGGCGTCGTGACGGAGATGTCGGCGGCGGTACTCAGCTCGGCCCTGAAGGGCGATGTGGCCTTCCTTGTGCTGATCGTGATGATCTTGATCCGGCCGCAGGGACTCATTCCCTCTCAGGGAAAGGCGTAGGCGATGAACGATATCGTCTATTACATGGCGACATTGGCCGTGCTGTTCTGCATCTACAATATCTTGACGTTGGGCCTCAATATTCAGTTTGGGTACACGGGCATTCTGGACTTCGCCTACATCACATTTCTGGCGGCCGGTGCCTACTTCGCCGGAGTCAGTGCGCTGCCGCGGGCGGGCGGAACAGATCAAGAGTACATCTTGGGATTGAGTTGGCCCTTCCCGCTTACGCTCGCGCTCGGTGCGGTGGTCGCGGGTCTTTTGGGGGTCGCGGTTGGTGGAACGATCCTGTCGCGCTGGAATCTACGCAGCGATTACCTTGGCATCGTTACGGTGGCGTTCGGTACGATCTGCTACGACCTGGTCGGCAACCTGACGCCCCTGTTCAATGGATGGTTCGGACTGCGGGGAATTCCGCAGCCGCTGAACCGCTTACTGAATCTCAATCCGAATACATACACCTTGTTCTTCCTGGGTGTCTGCGTCGTGATCATGCTGGTGCTGTGGCTCGTCGCGAACCGCATCTATCACTCGCCCTTGGGCCGCACGATGCGGGCGATCAGAGAAGATGTCGACGTTGCGGCGACGTTTGGCAAGGACACGGTGAAGGTGCGAATGCTTGCCATGTGCATCGGCTGTGTGTACGCGGGCATCGCCGGAGGTTTGTTGATCGAGTTTATTGGCGGAATTGCCCCTGACTCGTGGACCACCGCGGAGACATTCATCGTCTGGGCCGCGATGATTATCGGCGGGCAGGGGAACAATCTCGGCGCGGCGGTCGGTACGCTGCTCGTCACCGTGGTCTTCATCGAGGGTACGCGCTTTCTCCCCCCGGTGCCGGGGCACCCGTTGCTGATCGCTGCGGCCCGCAACATCGCGATCGGAGTCCTGTTAATCGTCACGCTGCGATTCCACCCCCAAGGGCTGGTTCCGGAACGCAGGGCGCGTGCCCCACGGGGTTGGCAGGCGCCGGGCGCCCCAATGCCGGCGTCATCGCTGAGCAACAACCCCGGGGTGGGGCGATGACCGGCGGCATTCTCGTTGTCGAAGGTTTGAACCATGCATTCGGCGGCGTGAAAGCGGTAGCGGGCTGCACCTTCAGTTTGGATGCGGGGCGCGTAGGCGCGCTGATCGGACCCAACGGCGCCGGCAAATCGACCGTCGTTAATCTACTTGCAGGCGCTCTCCCGCTGCAGCGAGGCAGGATCGTGTTTGAAGGTGGCGACATCGGCGGCTGGCCGATGTATCGCATTGCGCGGCGGGGCCTGATTCGGACATTTCAGCTATCGAGGGAATTCGGCGGCCTGAGTGTGCTGGAGAACATGCTGGTGCCCCCTCCGCACCAGCAGGGCGAGGATCTGCTGAACGCCTTGTTCCGCCCAAGTGTGGGACGATGCGAAGATCGCCGCCATGTGAGCAAGGCGCTGGAGGTCCTCAACACATTTGGTTTGTACAATCTGCGGGACCAGTACGCGCGAAACCTGAGCGGCGGTGAGAAGCGGCTCTTGGAGCTGGCCCGCGCGGTGATGGCCGAGCCGAAGCTGCTGGTCCTTGATGAGCCCATGGCCGGCGTGAACCCTGCACTCGTGGAGCGGCTGTGTGAGCACATTCTGCGGCTTCGCGAAGCCGGCATCACATTGCTTCTGGTTGAGCACAACCTGCGTGTCGTCGACCAGATTTGCGATCAGGTGATCGTCATGGCCTACGGCCGGACGCTGGCCGTCGGGCAAATGGCCGAGCTGCGCGCTCATCCTGAGGTGATTCGAGCGTACTTAGGGAGTGCCGAAGCGTGAGACAGGCTGCGGCGCATTGTGCGAGGTACGGGAATTGACTGCCGTTTGCGCGGAGCGCCTCACCGCCGGTTATGGGGCGGTGCCGGCCATCACGAACGTGTCCGTTCGCGCGGACGCCGGCTCCATTGTGGCGGTTGTCGGCCCGAACGGGGCCGGCAAATCGACGCTGCTGAAGGCCATGTTTGGGTTGCTTCGAGCCGTTGAGGGCACCGTCATGATCGGTGCGCAGGATGTGACCGGGTGGCCGCCGCACCGGATCGCACAATGCGGGATGGCCTACGTCCCGCAGGTGGACAACGTGTTCCCTTCGATGACGATCCTCGAGAATCTCGAGATGGGCGCCTTCATGCAGCGAGGAGACATCCGGCCGCGACTCGACAGCGTGTTCTCGATGTTCCCTGACTTGGCGGCGGCCAGGGGGCGGAAGGCAACGACGCTGAGCGGCGGTCAGCGAACCATGCTGGCGATGGCGCGCGGCCTCATGTTGGATCCGCAGGTGCTGCTGCTCGATGAGCCAACCGCCGGGCTTTCACCCCCCAACGTGGCCGTTGTTTGGCGGCAGGTTCGGCGCATCGCCGAGGCCGGGACGACCGTGTTCGTGGTGGAGCAGAATGTGGATCTCGCGATTGCGAACGCAACCTGGGTGTACGTGATGACCAATGGCCAGAACGCGATCGACGGGCCGGCCGACAGGATTGGGCAGCGAGATCTGGCGGAACTGTTTCTGGCGAAGGGGGTGGACCGGCAGCGAGATGTGTGAGGCATCGGCGAAGAGCACGAGACTGAGAGCCCGGGGGGTCATGCAGATGCGACGGAGTCGATTCGGCGGCGCAATGGTGGGTTTGGCGGTCATCGCCGTGGGCGCCTTGATCGCCACGTGCGGTGGAGCGGCGAGCTCGGGGGCCAGCCCGCCCATAATCGTGGCTGAGCTCTTTCCGCTTACGGGTCTTCACGCCCATGTCGGTCAGTGGTTCGTTCATGGGGCCCAGGTAGCGGTGGCCGATGTGAATGAGAACGGCGGGGTACTGGGGCGGCAGTTAAGCGTGATATCGGCTGATACCGGCGGAGACCCGACGGATGCGGTAACGGCCTGGCATCGGCTCTACCTACAGCACCCATCGTTCGAGATCGGTCCGGCCATGCCCGATTTCGACGGCGTCGCGGCATTATACGATCCGGCCAAGCTGGTGGAATTCACGGAGGCAGGATCAAACGCATTTGACCACATGACGTACAAGTATGTCTATCGTGCCAACCCTTCGGACTCTACCCTGAGTATTTCCATGGCGTACTATGCGATCTTCAAGCAATACAAGACGGCAGCTCTTCTCTTCGAGTCAACGCCCAACGCCTACGGAGAAGTGCCCGATCTTGTTGCGGCGTACAAAAGACATGGTGGCAAGGTACTCGACATTGAGAAGTTGGCGCCGGGTCAGAGTTCATACAGAACGGAGATCCAGAAAGCCTTTGCGACCCCACCTCAGGTCGTCTTCATCGCCGTCTCGGTGGCGACCGCCAATACGGTATTTACTGAAATAAGGCAGCTTGGGCATCTCAACGTTCCGTTCGTCACCGACAATAGCAACGGTCCTGAGTTTGCGCAGGCCATGGGTCTCGATGACGCCAGCAAGTATCTGGTCGGTGCGAGCGGGGCTCCGCCTTCCGGACCGGCATGGCAGCATTTCACAGCCATGTATCAGAAGGTGGTGGGAAAGAATCAGCCGGATACGCTGTCGGAGAACATGTACGACGCGGTTGTGATCGCATCGCTCGCGATGACCGACGCCAAGTCGGCGGATCCGGCGATCTTCAACGACAAAATACTGGACGTGGCAAACCCCCCGGGGACGGTTTGTTACTTCTACTCTCAATGCCTCAAATTGCTGACCGCGGGCAAGAAAATCAGCTATCAGGGCGCGACCGGCAGCACGGGTTACAACAAATACCACAACATCTTCGGCACGTGGAGTATTCAGGGATGGACGTCAAGCGGAGAGCGTGTGCATCTGATGACGGTGCCGGCCTCCGCGATGTCGACATTCTGAACTCCGGTGTCATACGCGGTGGGATGCCGCGTGTGCCGCGGCAGAGCCCTGGAGTCGGGTCCGGCCGCGGCTGAAGGACGTGCCGGGGCGACCGCGGCGCACTGCGGGGAGGAGATCATGCGGTGAAGGCGTCAGACGGCTGGCTAATCGGAGTAGACATCGGCGGCACCTTTACCGACGTCGTCGCGGTGGACGGTTCCAGTGGAGCCTACGTGACCGGAAAGGTGTTGACGACGCCGCAGCCGCTGGACGGTGTGTTTCACGCGCTCGAAGCGATCCGTGCCAAGGCAGATGTCGAATTGCGCGGAGCTGAGTTTTTCGTCCATGCGACCACGCTGGCCTCGAATACGCTGATCGAGCGAACGGGAGCGAAAGTCGGCCTCATGACGACGGCCGGCTTTCGCGACATCATCGAGATCGGCCAGGAAGATCGGTATGACTTGTACGACCTTCAGATCGACCTTCCCACCGCTTTGGTGCCGCGTCAATGGCGCTGCGGGATCGTCGAGCGGGTGACCGCCACGGGCCAAATCCATACGCAATTGGACGGCCGGTCGGTGCTCGCGGCGATTGAGCAGCTGCGAGATCGGGACGCGATTGCGGTTTGCTTCTTGAACTCGTACGCTAATGGTGAACACGAAAAGCAAGCGGCAGAGATGATCGCCCGTGAGTGCCCCGATACATACTTCAGCACGTCGTCGGAGATCGCCCCGATTGTACGCGAATACGAGAGGTTCATGGCCGCAGTGATCAATGCATATGTCGGCCCGCGCATCTCTTCCTACCTGCGGGACTTGTCGGAATCGCTGCTTCGACGGGGGTTCAGCGGTCGCGTAGGCATCATGAAGTCCGACGGGGGCATGTGTTCTCCCGAAGAGGCGAGCCGGCATCCGGCGCGGATCCTCGAATCGGGGCCGGCGGCCGGGATCATCGCCGCAAGCGCAGTCGCGCAGCGGTCGGGAGAGTCGTTGAGCGTGGCGCTGGATATCGGAGGAACGACAGCCAAAGCCTGCTTGGTGAGAGAAGGCATTCCGGCCCTCACGGAGGAGCTGCGGGTCGCGAGGCTCCACAGACTTGTCGATGGGAGCGGTCTCCCGTTGCGGCTGCCGAGTCTTGACTTGATTGAAATCGGCGCCGGCGGCGGCAGCATCGCCTCGATTAACAGCCTTGGGCTGCTTCAAGTTGGGCCTTCCAGCGCGGGTGCAAACCCCGGCCCGGCGTGTTACGGACGGGGGGGGGAGTTGCCGACCGTTACGGATGCCGACGTGGTGTTGGGTTATGTGGGAGCCGCCGACTTTGCGGGCGGCGATCTTCAGCTGAACGCCGCACGCGCCCATCAAGCGATCGAGACGCACATACTCAGCAGGACCGGCACCCGCGATCCGATTGTGGCCGCGTGGGGCATCTACGATGTCGTGAATGAGAACATGAGCCGTGCCGTACGCCTGCACTGCTTGGAACACGGCATCGATCCAGGCGCGGTCACGCTGATTGCGACCGGAGGCGCGGGGCCGGTTCACGCCTCCGGAATCATGTCCAAGATCGGAGCTGTTCGCGTGATCTGTCCCGTGGATGCGGGTGTTGGCTCGGCCATCGGGTTGTTGCTTGCACCTCGGACCGTCGACCAGTCGGTGGCCCAGATCGTGCAACTGGAAGATCTCACTCCCGACGAGCTGCGGCGCCGTCTGCTGGCAGTAGAAGGGGAGCTGCGCTCCGGACAAACCGAGAACGGTGCTGCCATGACGGCGACTCACCACCTGAATATGCGGGTCCAGGGACAGGCGTATGATGTGGAGTTGCCGGTTACCCCGGAGGCGCCGCTCGACGGATTGGTCCACGCGTTTCGAAGGGAATATGAGGTGAGGTTCGGGAGGCCGCCGTGGCCCGGGAAACTGGAGATCGTCGGCTGGGGTGTGCGACTGACTCAGGCGCCGTCCGCCACGCCCCGCCGCAAGAGGCTCACGGCTTCCCAGCCCCGATCCGCAACGACCCGCCGTGCATATTTCGGACCACGCCGCTCGTGGATGGACGCCAAGGTGCTGGACCGCGCGTCCTTGTCTCCCGGCATGAGCGGCGCGGGTCCGATCTTGATTCAAGATGAAGCATCGACAATCGTCGTAGGACCTGCGCATCGCATGACCGTGGATCGGGAAGGAAATGTCGTGATCCATTCCGCCAACGGAGCCGGCCTTAATGACTAGCCATGACGGCCTCGCCGCCGGGTCGACATCGGTCCAATCCGATGGCGCCGCCGGTGGTCTCGACGCGTTCATCGAGCTTGAAATCGACAGAGGCCGGCTGCAGGCGATCGTGGACGAGGCGGGCGTGGTGCTGATGCGCACCGCGTTCTCAACGATTGTGCGAGAATCAAAGGACTTTACCTGCGCGATTCTCACAACCGACGGCGCCACGGTCGTTCAATCGGCGCAGAGCATCCCCGCCTTTCTTGGAAGCATTACCCACACCGCGCGTGAGATCCTGGCTCAATTTCCATTGGCTGAGTGGACGCCGGGAGACGTCCTTGGCACCAACGATCCGTGGATGGGAACCGGGCATTTGTTTGACCTCACCCTCTTCGCCCCGGTCTTGGTCGATGGCAAGATCGCGGCGCTTGCCGGTGTCGTGGCACATCTGCCGGATGTGGGCGGACGAGGTCGAGATGCTGCCGCGGCGGAGATATTCGAGGAAGGTCTGCGCCTGCCGCCGATGCGGTTTGCAAGCACGCAGGGGCTGGATGCTGTTGTGTCCCGTCTGATCGAGGCAAACGTCAGACTTCCAGAACAGGTCATGGGGGATATCAGCGCGCTGCTGAATTCTCTCGGGACGATCACGGAGCGCCTGGCGGGTCTCTGCGGTGAAATAACCGTTGGGCGGTTCCACCATACGTGTCGCGAGTTGGCCACGCGGACTGAGGCATACATGCGCAGCGCGATCCTGGCCATTCCAGACGGCACATATCGATCGGTCCTCGCAGCGGAGCGGGTTGGTCATTTGAGTTTTACCGTTAAGGTGTGCGTAACGGTCGAGGGCGATCGGATCCTGGTGGATTTCGCGGGGTCATCACCGCAGGTGCCGGCAGGCGTGAATGTCGCGCTCTCCTTCACCACCGCGTACACGGTCTACGGCCTGAAGTGTCTCTTGGCGCCTGCTCTGCCGCTCAATGAGGGAATCTTCGCTCCAATCAAGGTGGTGGCTACCGAGGGCTCCATCGTCAACAGTAAGTTTCCTGCCGCAGGCTCCGCGCGCAGTTCCGTTGGACATTTCATCCCCACGTTGCTGTTTGATGCCCTTGCCGAGATCGTGCCCCACGACTGCATTGCGGAGTGCGGGGCCCCGAGACCGATCATGAACCTGCGGGGAACCGACCGGGAACGGGGGATGTTCTCGCCACTCATCATCGCGGCCGGCGGCTTCGGAGCACGTGCCACGAAGGACGGGCCGTCATGCCTGGCCTTTCCCACCAATACGGAGTGCGCACCGATAGAGATGATCGAGGCAACTGCGCCGGTTCTGTTCCGAGAGAAGGAGCTCATTATTGACTCGGGCGGCGCCGGGCTGTTTCGAGGCGGTCTGGGGCAGCGGGTCGTCGTGGAGTGCCTTGCCGATCATGCTGAAGCGTTCGTCCGCGCGCAGCGGTTAAGGCGACCGGCACGGGGCATTTTAGGTGGACGTCCGGGGGGCCTCGCGGCGATCGTCGTCAACGGCAAGGCGGTCTACAGCCCCTTGCGGAAGATTCATCTGCGGAGGGGCGACACGATCGCAATCCACTCGCCCGGGGGCGGCGGATATGGTCCCCCGACGAGCCGCGCCAGGGATCTGGTCGAGGAGGACGTGCACAATGGATATGTGTCGAGCGAGAAGGCAGCAGCCCTATACGGCGCCCAGCCGGAAACGGGCGCCGTCAAAGAGGGTGGTCGGCAATGACTGAAATGTGCGTGCTGGCGCCGACGGGCTCGCTGGGCGCCGGATACCGGCTTGAGTCTCTCAAACGGGCGATGGCCTGGAAGCCGGATTTCATCGGCTGTGATGCAGGGTCGACCGACAGCGGCCCGTACTACCTGGGGTCCGGGGCCCTTCATTTTTCGGCCGCGGCGATGCGCCGGGACCTCCAGCACATGCTCGCGGCGGCGCGCGACGCCCGTATACCGCTGTTGATTGGTTCCGCGGCCACCGGAGGAGCAGATAATCAACTCGCGGTGGTTGTCGGGATGGTTGAGGAGATTGCCCGGCAGGCCGACCAGCATTTCCGTTTGGGGGTCATCCATTGCGAGCCGCCGAGAGAGTACCTGCGAGGCAAGTATCGTGACAAGAAGATTCGTCCATTAGGCACGGCTCCCACTATCGATGAGAACATCTTTGATCGAAGTGCGCACATCGTTGCGGTGGCGGGGGTAGAGCCGTTTCAAGCGGCGTTGGACCTCGGGGCCGATGTCGTCATCAGCGGACGGGCCACCGACGCATCGATTTTCGCCGCCATACCGATGCGTGCCGGCCTTCCCGCGGGACCGGTGTGGCACGCCGCCAAGGTGCTCGAGTGCGGCGCCGCGGCGGTGGTGCATCGTCAATATTCGGACCCATTGGTCGCCTGGATTCGCGATGACCACTTTGTGGTTGAGCCGCCCAATCCGGACTATCGCTGCAGCCCGATCAGCGTCGCCTCGCACAGCCTATATGAGAATGGATCCCCGATTGAACTCATTGAGCCTTCCGGGACTCTCTGGCTCGATCGCGTCACCTACGAGGCGGTCAGCGAACGTGCCGTGAAGGTCAGCGGAAGCCGCTTCGAACCATCCAACGTCTACACGGTCAAGCTGGAAGGCGCCGAACTCGTGGGCTACCAAACCGTGGTCATTGGGTCCATCCGCGATCCCGTGATCCTCAGTCAATTGGACGGATGGTTGGAAGGCATGCAGGCTACCGCGCGGCGCCGGTTAGAGGACATTTTCGGCACCGAAGATTCCGCTTCAATCCAGATCGGCATCCGCCGCTATGGGAGCAATGGAACGCTGGGCAAGCTTGAGCCGGATCCCCGCATTTCACATGAGGTGGCGCTGGTGTTCGAGACGACGGCCGGCAACCAAGAACTCGCCGCGTCGGCGGCGAAGGCCGTAACCCACATTGCGAGTCACTATTCGGTTCCGGAGTGGTCTGGTTTGATCAGCGCGCTGGCGTTTCCACACTCGCCAATGGAGCTGAACCGGGGTCCCGTGTACCGTTTCAATTTCAACCACGTGCTCGAGCTTGAGGATCCACTTGAACCGTTCTCGATCGAAACGTTGAACGTCTAAGATAGGAGTGAGTGCCCCATGGCACGCCTGGCGGAACTGGCGACGCTGATCCGGAGTAAAAATGCCGGCCCGTTTACGTTGACGATCGACATCATGTTTGATGATCGAGCCACGTACGACCGTGTGATACGAAGCGGCGTATTGAATCGGGCCCGAATCAGCTCGATCTACAATTTGAAGGAGGAAGACGTCAACATCTTCCCGTACGCGCCGGCGCATGCGATAAAGGTCACATTCCCGCGGCCCGTGACATCAGGCGACTTGGCAGACGGCGATGTGCTCGGCGGCCAACAATACGCGCCACTGGTCGATCTTCTGATCGAGTAACAGGAGTGACGTAGCCTTCCGTATCGAGGCGTGCGGCGGTGCGGGCGCGCGTGTTCGGCGGAGCATCGCTGTCGCCGGAGTTCCTAGCACGAGAACGGTGAGTACGGACTGCGTTTTTGACTGCAATCGAACATATTAATGTATTGACATCTAAACATCATACTATTATAGTTGTGGTAATCGAATAGCGACGACTGCCGCGGGCCACGGTGCGGCGGCAGCGTAGGGGCCGGGCGACCCTCGAGTGGAACGCGGAGCAACGGGTGAGCGAGTGGTGGACTGGCCACGCCTATCAACGCGCTGATGGTTTTCGGACGGGCTCGGGGTTTTGAACGAGCCAGTAGGTCGAGAATGACGGTTTAGTCAGTAAGGTGCGCGGCAAAAGAACTCTGTGCGCACGAGTGTTCTAGGGTCGTAACGGCAATCGTTTGAACACGCGAGTGCGCGCGTAGACGAGGCACCCGTTGAGGTGGACGCTTCACCCCCCTCAGAAGCGCCGGGCCTGACCAGCCCCCTCGTCGACGCGCGTCCCCGCGTGTCCGCGTTTTCCTGATCCGTCCCGCACCTCGGCTCCCGCTCTCCAAATCTGCTTCGACAAGGAGATGATCGCCATGCGCTCATGGGAGCGCGCGGCGGCGGCGCTTGCGTGCCTCACGCCGCGCGACCGTGCGTTGCTTCGCGTGCTGCACGACCTCCGTTACCTGACGTGCGAGCAGGCGCACCGCGCGTGCTATCCCGGTCTTGCGCCGCGCAGCGTCCGCGCCCGTCTCAGCAACCTGCGGCATCGCGGGCTGATCGCCCCGCTCCGCCGCGGCGTGTTTGCCGACCGGCGCATGTTCTGGGGCCTCGGCCCGCTCGGCCGCACCGCAGCGGCCGCCCTGGAAGCCGTGGACGGCGGCGGCGGGAAAGGGGACGGCTCCGCCGCGCCATCGCGGTCGATCGTGATGGCGGCCCTGCAGCTCGAGCACCTCAGTGGGACAAACGATCTGTTCTGCGATCTGTGCGAGACCGCTCGGACGGTCCGCCTGCCGCCCTGGCGCTGGCTGGCCGGTTTCCGATCGGCCGTGGATCTCGGGCAAACGCGCCTGGTGCCGGACGCGGCGGTGCTGATCGCCGGCCCGGACGACGGATGGTGGACATACTATGTCGAGCGCGACCGCGGGACGATGCCGCTCCAGGCGATGCGCGACAAACTGGAGCGGTACGCCCTACTGTTCAGGATGGCCGCCGCGCAGTCCGGCGACCCCGCATGGCAGGCGCGCGCCGACGCATGGCTGCTGTTCTCCTGCGACGATCTCCGCCGGGCGGAGCGCCTGGCCGCCCTCGCGGCCGGCGCCGGTCTCGAGCGGGTGTGGGCCGGCCTGGCCAATGCGTGCGCGGCCGGTCTCGCGGGAGCACTCTGTGACGTATCCCCGCCGCGACAATGTCCGGCGCTGCCTTCGTGGGCGCGCGGCGCGCTCGCGGTGTCCGATACCAGCCAATCAACCGAGGAGGAGCCGGTATGAACCGTATATCGATCACCGTCCGTCTGATGCTTGCCGGATTCGCCCTGGCCGTCCTGTCGCCGCTGTTCCCCGGCCTTCCGGCCGTCGGCGTGATCCTCGCGTGCGCCGCCTGGGCCTGCCTGATCGGCGCGTACGCCGCTGCGCGGTGCGGCCAGCGCCGGACCGTCGCCCCCCCGGCCGGCGCCGTGTGGGCGGAATGGCCCGACGTCTCAGACCTGACGCGGCCCGGCGCGCTGCTCCTCGGCCTGTGGCCGGGGTCGCGCGCGCCAATGTACGTCGATGACGAGCAGGCCTCCGCGCACGCGCTCGTCCTCGGGCCGTCCGGGACCGGCAAGAGCGCCGGCGTCATCGCGCCGAACGTGCTGCTGCGGGATCCGTCGAGTGAAAGCGTCGTCGTGCTTGACGTAAAGACCGGCCCGCGCTCGCTGTGGAACACCACCGCCGGCCGCTACGGCGGCCGCGCGCACCTGTTCTGTCCGTTGCTGGACGGCTCGATCCGGTACAATCCGCTGCATCGGGCCGGGACGATCGGCGACGCGCAGCGCACGGCGGCGCTCCTGGTCCACAACACGACCCCGCGCGATCTCTCCGGCGACGCACAGGTCTACGCCTCCGCCGCCGCCGACCTGGCCGCGCTCCTCTTTCTTCACGCACAGGGCGCCCGCGCCGCCGGCGGCCACACGGTCGGATCTGTGTACCGGGTGCTGCTCGGCGGCGCGGGGATGGTTCGGGCCACGCTCGCGGGAAGCCCGATCGCCGAAGTGCGGGAGCGGGCGGGGGTGTTCGCGGCGCGCGAGCGCCGCGTGCGGGACGCGGCGGTGACCGGACTGCTGCAGCGCCTCGCGGCATGGGCCGACCCCGCGATCGATGACGCGACCTCCGGCCATTGGGACCTTGGGCAGCTGGGCCGAACGCCGTCCGCGCTCTACATTCTCCTGCCCGAGCCCGAGGCCGCGCGGCTGCAGCCGCTCGTGGCGTGGCTCGTCGCGGATCTGCTGGACACTTTGATCGACCAGGCCGATCGCGGCGAGCAGCGGTGTCCCGTCCGCGTGTATCTCGATGAATTCCGCCGATTCGGATATCTCGCCGGACTGAGCGACCGGCTCCCGACGCTCCGCGAGCGCGGCGTGAGCGTCGTGCTCGGGGCGCAGGTGCTGAGTCAGATCGAGGACGTGTACGGCGCGCGGGACGCGCGCTCGCTCGTCGCCAACACCGAAACGAAGCTCATCTTCCGGGCGGGCGACATCGAGACCGCCCGAACCGTGAGCGCGTGGCTCGGGCAGACGACGGTGCCGGTGATCTCACGGACGATCGCGCCCGGAGGCGCCCGCGCCACGGTGCAACCCTACGTGCGGCCGCTCGCGATGCCCGACGACATCCTGCGGCTTCCCGACAACACCGTTCTCGCGCTGGCCGGCGCCCGCCGTCCGTTCGTGCTCCGTCAGGCACGCTGCTTCGATGCAACTGTCCGCGCGCTGCTTGGCTTCACGCGACAAGAGCCGCCGTTTGCCCTGCGGCCACGAACGAGTCGTGCGCCGGCGGCGGCACCGGCGGCCGCGGCCGCCGCCCCCGCGGCGCCCCAACCCGCACCGGCTCCGCGCCGGCGGCCGGCGCCCCGACCGCACGGCGGCGTGCGCGTCTCTCCTTAGATGGTTCAGTCCGCCTGCTCGGTGACGAATCCGCGGATTGCTTCCACCGAGGGGATGAAATAGTAGGCGCCGGTCAGCGCCTTTGTGTAATTGGTCAGCGCATCCCGAACGCCGTCGGTGACCCCGGCCATACTGTCCAGCATCCCGGCGAGGCGCTGTTGGTCGGCGCTGAAGCCGACGAACACCGTGCCGTGGTTCGTGACCGTGCCGTACGGCATGTTCCGGCGGAAGATATGGCCGAACGTGTCCTGATCGGTCCGGGCGACGTGAGAGTCGGAGGGCTTCGGGTCCAGCTCGACGCTGTCGGGTTTGCGCCGGCCGATGACGCGCTCCTGCGCAGCAACATCGAGCGACTCCCAACGGGCGGCATCGTGGCCCCACTTTTGAAGCAGCAGGACGGTGCCGCCCGCGCCCGGTGTTCCCTTCGGCACCGCGAGCACCTCGGGGGCCTCCAGCAGGCTTGGGTTTTCGGTCCCGTCGATAAAGCCCGTGAGGTCGTGGTCGTAGCGATAGGGCCAGCTCGATGTCTCCTCGGCGACCGACGCGAGACCGGCGAGCGCGGCGATCGCCTGGCGCGATTCGTCGAACACGACGTCGTAGGCGCTGCCCGAGAGCCAGAGCACCGCGTCGTGCTGCGTGGCCGGCATCACGTACCCGTCCGCTCCGCGGATCTCGCGGTTGAAGCCGGTGACGCCGGGCGGTATTCCACCGGGCACCGCGCCGCGCCACAGTTCGGGTCGGAATCCCGAAACCAGATTGATCCCGCCGATCGTGGTGCGGGGTTCCCGGAGGTTGGCCATCGTGGTGATCAGGTCCGAGGGGTTCTTCCCGCGCCGCAGATCGAATTCGAGATAGGCGTGCGAGGTGGTGCCGAGGGCAAAGATTCCACTCTGGGGCGTGCCCATCGCGTCCTCTCCGTACCCACCGGTGGAGCCGTCGGACTGGAGTTCCGAACCCGACGCCCCAACCCCTTCGCGGCGAAGCGTGCGACCTGCGGGGCGCGGCGAAGCGCCGCGGCCGGATGAGTAGGGGCGCCAGCCGGCCGCGCAGAAGGCGAAACGAATGAACGGCAGCGCAGACGTGGTCATTATCGGCGGCGGGATCGTGGGCATCTCGGCCGCCTACTTCCTGAGCGAGGCCGGCGTGCGCGACATCGTCGTCCTCGAACGGGCGACGGTGGGCGCCGGCGCCACCGGCCGGGCGGCCGGTGTCATGCTGGTGCAGAGCGGTTCGGACGCCGATCTCAGCTTTCAGTTGGAGGCCGTCGCCGTCCACCGGCGCTTCCACGAAGAACTCGGGACCGACCTGCGCGCGACGGGATCGCTGCTGCTCTGGCGCTCGGCCGGCGACGCGCAGGCCGCGCGAGAGCGGCTCGGGTTTCACGCGGACCGCGGAATCATCATGGAAGCCCTCGGTCCCGACGACCTTCGCCGCGAGTTTCCGTATCTTGCGGCCGACGACGTGGCCCTCGGCACGTACACCGGTGTCGATCAATGGGCGACGCCGCTTGCCACGATGCAGCGGCTCGCCGACGCCGTCCGCGGCCGCGGCGTCGTCGTCCGGGAAGGCACGCGTGTCGTGGACGTCGAGACCGACGGCAACCGGGTGCAGCGGGTCGTGACGAATGACGGCGGCGTGGCCGCGGGGAGCGTGATCAACGCCGCCGGGGCCTGGGCCCGCGATCTCGGCGAACTGAACGGCGTACGCGTGGCGGTGTCGCCGCGGAAGCGCCAGGCATTCATCCTGGAGCCGCCGCCCGGGGTCCCATCCGACTCGGCCTTTATAATGGAAGAAGCGGACGATTTCTACTGCAAGACGCGGGCGGAAGGGCTCATTATGGTCTGCGGGCAGCCGCCGGGCGAGACGCTCGACGACGTGGTGGAGTGGGGCTACCTCGACGACGCCTTGTCCCGCACGGAGCGGCGGATTCCCGCGGCCCGCTCCATGCCGATCGTCGGCGCCTGGGCCGGGATCCGGCCGGTCTCCCCCGACGGCAAGCCGTCGTTGGGGCCGGCTCCCGGGCTCGAAGGCTACTATGTCGCCGGAGGCTTCGGCGGCCAGGGCTTCACCCAGGGTCCGCTCGGCGGCCGCCTCGTGGCGGAATTGATCACGACGGGCCGGCCGAGCCTCGACCTGGCGCCCTTCCGGCCGGACCGCGCCGTCCGTTCGCCGCGGCCGCGCTGACGCGCGGCGCGCGAATCCGCATGTGGATCGACGCGCATCTGCATCTCGACGCGGCTGAATTTGAGCCCGATCGTGACGAGGTCGTGGCGCGCGCCGCGGCGGCCGGAGTCGGGTTGATGGTCTCCGCCGCGACGACCGTCGCCGGCGCCGAACGCGTCCTCGCCCTGACCCGCCGTTTTCCCGCCGTCCGGGCCGCCGTGGGCGTGCATCCCGAGCATGCCGGTGAGGTGGATGCGGCCGCCATCAACGCGCTCGAGCGCCTCGTCTCCGATCGGGCGGTCGTCGCGATCGGCGAGACTGGTCTCGATTACGTGCGCGGCCTCGCCGCCAAGGCGGCGCAGATCGACGCGTTTCGCGCGCAGGTCCGGCTGGCGCGCCGGCTCGACCTGCCCGTTGTGGTGCACGATCGCGAGGCGCACGACGATGTCGAGCGGATACTACGAGAGGAAGGCGTGTCCAAGGTTGTGCTGCACTGTTTTTCGGGCCCGCCGGAGATGGCCGTGCGCTGCGCCGCGTCGGGATGGATGATCTCGCTCGCGGGGCCGGTGACTTTCCGAAACGCGGGGAGCCTTCGGGATGTGGCGCGGGCGCTGCCGGATGACCGGCTGCTGGTCGAGACGGACGCGCCGTACCTCAGCCCGGTGCCGGTGCGGGGGCGCCGGTGTGAGCCGGCCTTCGTCATCCACACGGCGCGCGCCGTCGCGGGTCTGCGCGGCGTCTCGCTGGACGCGCTCGAAGCCGTGGTGGAGCGGAACGCGCGCCGCGCCTTCGGCGTTTCGGAAGAGAGGTCTCCGTCGGGGAGCGACGAACGGTCGGCGGAGAAGGAGCGGTGAGAAGCGGGATGATGAGACCGTGGCACAGCCGCCGCAGGGTCGCGCTGCTGCTTGCGATCGCGACCGCGGTGGTGCTGGTCGGGATGCCGGGCGAGCAGTCCTCCGTCTCCGCATTGACGTTTCCGTCGACCGCGGATGAGGTCAAGTTCGGCGCCCAGACCGCCAAGCAGATCGAATCGCAGTTCCGCCTCATCAACGATCCGGCGCAGGTGGCCCGTCTACAGCGGGTGGGCGACGCGATCGCGCGCGTCGTGGAACGCCAGGACCTCCCATACCACTTCAAGATTGTCGCGGTGCCCGGCATCAACGCACTCTCGATCCCCGGCGGGTGGGTGTACGTGACCGAGGGCATGATGCGGTTCGTGCGCTCCGACGACGAACTCGCCGCCGTGTTGGCGCACGAGATGACGCACGTCAACCACCGGCACTACTACATTCAGGCGGACCGCGAGCGGCATCTGACACCCGCGCTGCTGGTCGCGTTGGCCCTGTCCATACTCGCGCATTCGCCGGCGCCGCTGCTCGGCGCCCAGGTCTCCCTGATGGCCGTCATGAACAATTACCAGCGCGACCTGGAGCACGAAGCCGACCTCAACGGGGTGACCTACCTCACGAAGACCGGCTACTCGCCGGTGGCGATGCTGACCCTGATGGAGCACCTCGCGCAGGAAAGCCGGTTCACCGCGCACCCCGATCCGACGGGCCTCGAGGACCACCCGCTGCCGCAGGAGCGGGTCGACTATATCCGGGCCGACCTGCAGAGCCGCCACGTCCCGATCGTGCGCCGTCCGGTGGAGGGTTACCTTCGCATCGCGCTCGAGCCGGCGCAGCCCGCCCCCGGCGCGCCGGTGACTATTCGCGTCGACGGCCAGCCGATCGTGACGCTGGGAGCGGCCGTCAACGGCCAGGCCGCGGCCGACCGCGCCCTGGCCCTCGCCGTCCGGCTCAACACGTTCTTCAACCGGGACCCCGAGCCGTTCGACGTCCGGGCGGTCGCGGCCGGCGGCACGTGGAGCGTCGTCGGGGGAGAGATGCCGCTGTTCGAGGTGACCCCGCAGGACGCCGCGTTCGCGCAGACGACAGCCGCGGCGCTCGCGGAGGAAATCCACGCGAGTCTCACGCGCGTGATCACCGCCGCGCCCTACGTCCGGAAGTTCTGAGTGGAGGTCCACGTCGCGTTCCTGCCGCAGGAGGCAGACGACGTGCGCCGGCGCGTCGCCGTGGTGATCGATGTGCTGCGGGCGACGACGTCGATCCTCACCCTCCTCGAGCGCGGCTGCGCGGAGGTCGTCGTCGCGCGGAACGTCGCGGCCGCCCGCCGCTATGCCGCGGAGAGCGCCGGGAGGCGTGTCGCGCCGGTGGTCGAAGCCGGCCGCCGCGGCGGTGATGACGCGCCCGCGGTCTCGACGCCGCCGGTCCGCACGGCCGGAGAAGAGGGCGGGCTCCCGCCGGAGGGTTTCGAATTCGGCAACAGCCCCGCGGCGTTCGCGCGCGCGGACGTCAGGGGAAGCCGGGTCGTGATCGCGACGACGAACGGTACCAAAGCGCTTCACGCCGTGCGCGGCGCGCCGGCCGTGTTCACGGCATGCCTGCGCAACCGGGCGGCCGCCGCGCGCGCGGCCGTCGAGGCCGCGCTCCGCGGCGGCTTCGATCTCACGGTGGTGTGCGCAGGACGGGAGGGGCGGTTCAGCCTCGACGACGCGTACGCCGCCGGCGGGGTGGTCGACGCGATCGAAGAGCAGCTTGCGGATCGGGCGCCGCACACCTCGACCGACGCGGTGCTCGCGGCGCGGACGCTCTACCACGCATGGCCCGATCCCGTCGACGTGTTCCGGCAGACGGCGGGAGGCCGGAATGTCGCGGCGATCGGACTCGAGGAAGACCTGCGCTACTGCGCGGTGCGGGACTGCTCGGAGCTCGTGCCGTGCGTAGGGAACCGGCTCACGCTGTTGGAGTGAGCGCCGTCCGGCTTCGCCCGGCCGTTGCGGCCGCTCCACTTGGCGATCTGCCAGGTAGCCTTGAGCTTCCCGGCGTATCCGCGGAGCAGCCCATGTTTCTCCAGTTTGGACAGGTGCGCGAGGCCGCCGAGCGGTACGGTGCAGCTGCGCAGCCCGGAGTTCTTGACGTGGCGGCTGAGGGCGGCCTCGACGCCGAAGCCGGTGCTCCCGAGGTCGGGGATCGCGTCGAGCACAGACCGCCGCATGGCCCGCTGGCCGGAGAAATTCGGGAATAACCGTTGCATCAGGTCCGGTTCAATTTGTCCAACGCTGACCTCCACCGCTCCCCGCAGGACGGGTCGAAGGAGATCCTCCACGTGACGGCTGGTGAGACCGAGCAGATCACCGTCGAGCAGCAGGATGACGCGGGCGTCCGTGGCCGCGAGCCCGGCGGCGATCGCACCGCCCTTGCCGAGGTTCTCGATGAGTTCAATGACCCGCGCGCCATGGGCGCGGGCCGCATGCCCGGTGGCGTCCCGCGATCCGTCGCTGACGACGACCACGTCGTCTACGAGGCCGCTGTGCTTCACGGCCGCCACCACGTCGCCGATCGTGCGTTCTTCATTGAAAGCCGGAATGATCGCCGCGACCCGGGGCATATTCCCTCCCGTTCACGGCCATGTTCCCCGATGATCCGGCGTTTCCTCCACTTGGCGCTGTGCGCGCTCGCGATCGCGCTTGCGGCCGGCGCCTTCGGCGCCACGGCGGCGCAGGCCGAAGAAGTGCTCCTGCGCGTCGGCGACGCCGCGGTGCCGCCGGGGACGATCGTCTACGGCGATGCGGTCGTGATCGGCGGCACGCTCGATGTAGGCGGCACGGTGACCGGCAACGCCACCGCGGCCGGGGGGTCCGTACACGTCAGCGGACACGTCGGCGGCGACGTGCGTGCCGCCGGCGGCAATGTCATCCTCGACTCCACGGCCGTCGTCGGCGGGACCGTCCAGGCGTCCGGCGGCAGCGTCCGCATCGCGCCGGGCGCCATCATCCGCAGAGCGCCGCCGGGCCATCCGGCGCCGCAGGCGCCCCCCGTTTCGCCGATACCGCCGATGCCGTTCCCGCCGCCATCGCCCGGGCCCTCACCGTCGCCGCTCCCGTGGCAGTTCCCGGGGCTGCCCTCGTGGATGCCGCCGTTCTTCGGCGTCCTGGCCGTGTGGAAGCTTGTCGGGGGCGTGCTGCTGCTGCTCGCGCTCCTCACTTTCGTCGTGACCGCCTGGGCCACGGCCGCGGTGTTCCCCGGGGTCACCGCGGCGGTCGCGGGCGCCCTCGAGCGGAGTCCCGCCGCATCGGTCCTCGCCGGCGCGCTGGTCTGGCTGCTCATCGGACCGGTCGCCGTGCTGCTCGTCTTGAGCGTCGCGGGCATCCTGCTCGTGCTGTTGCTCGTCTCCGCGCTGCTCATCGCGATTCAGCTGGGCATCAGCGCGGTCGCGGTACTTGTCGGGCACCGCGTGCGGCCTGGACGGCTCGCGGTCGAGGCGGCGGTCGGCGCGCTCCTGCTCGCCATCGCCTTCGCGGTTCCGCATCTCGGCTGGCTCGCGGGGTTCGCGGCCACGACCTGGGGGACCGGCGGTGTGGTTGTGGCCATTATGGAGCGGCGCCAACGCCACGGCCCGGTGCCGCCTGCGCCGCCGACGCCGTCCTCGTCCCCTCCGCCGGCGGTCCCCGCGCCGCCGGTGGCGTAGCGGCAGACGGCCTCCGCGTGTCTGTTATAATAGAAAGGTAGCGCGCGCCCGTAGCTCAGCGGATAGAGCGTCGGCCTCCGGAGCCGTAGGTCGGGGGTTCAAATCCCTCCGGGCGCGCCAGACTTTCCCGGTCCAACCCGGAGACATGGGTAACACTTCGTACCTAAGACATAGGTAACACTTTCGGCCCAAACGGATTGTCGAGCGGTTCGAGCACGCGCGTCTCGAGATCAAAGTAGCCCAAGTCATAGTCCATAAAGCTGACCAGCCAGATATCGTCGTGCACTTCTTTAATGCCGACGGCTTGTCCCGCAAAGACCTGGCTGAGATTGATCTTGATCGCACCCAGACAGATGCGACCGCACCGGGTCACCACGATCGTTTTGTCATGCAGCGGATAATCGAGATCCGGCAAGCCCGTGTAGGGGC
>Ga0209579_10000641_pt1 | contig 32959 bp, 30 predicted proteins | sample Coa_R1_2_FD_187152 | JGI IMG/M metagenome (GOLD analysis project Ga0209579, IMG submission 187152) | Surface soil microbial communities from Centralia Pennsylvania, which are recovering from an underground coalmine fire - Coalmine... | ecosystem: Environmental > Terrestrial > Soil >... | reverse complement strand
GGCCGAAAAGAACGATAAAAGGAGGAAGAGGGCTTTAGCCCCTGCATTGGGTTCGGAGTCGAGAATCTACGAGTTTTGTAACAAGGGCACGGCTTCAGCCGGGCCGAAAAGAACGATAAAAGGAGGAAGAGGGCTTTAGCCCCTGCATTGGGTTCGGAGTCGAGAATCTACGAGTTTTGTAACAAGGGCACGGCTTCAGCCGGGCCGAAAAGAACGATAAAAGGAGGACGGGCTTCAGCCCCTGCAACGGATTCGGAGTCGAGAATCTACGAGCTTTGTAACAAGGGCACGGCTTTAGCCGGGCCGAAAAGAACGATAAAAGGAGGACGGGCTTTAGCCCCTGCCATGGCGCATCCGGCCCGCAATGCCATTCCGGTCAACATTCTGAACCCGTCTCGAACCTTCTTCGTGACGACGGGAATCAGCATGGGGCGGCGCCTTCTGCAATCCGGACGAAATGCCAATCTGCTGATCGATGTTCTCCGTTCGCTCGTCGTCGAGCGCAAATTCAAACTGCGCGATTTCGTGATCATGCCGGACCATGTGCATCTGATTTTGACCCTGGGCAACGAAATGACCATCGAGAGAGCGATGCAGCTGATCAAAGGCAGGTTCTCGCATCGGATGTCACACGAATTTGGCCGCAAAGGCGAGGTTTGGCAGAGAGGATTCACCGAAGTACAGGTGACGAACCGCGCGAGTTTTGAAAAACACCGGGAATATATCGCGCAAAATCCTGTGAAAGCAGGGTTGGCGTCATCCGCGGACGAATTTCCATTTTGTTTTAGCTATCTCACGAACAAGAAAGCAGAAGCGAAGGTTGGCAGGGGCTAAAGCCCAAAATGTTTGAGTGACCATTTGCGGCCCGGCTGAAGCCGTGCCCTTGTTACAAAGAGAAGACAAATCACGAGGGTTCAAGAATGGCAGTAGCAGAGACCACCATCAATCGTTCCATCGGCAAAGTCCGCACCCACCCCACCCAGAACGAGGGCCTCGTCTTTGAAAAATCGGCGCCGGGCAAAAAAGCCTACAAGCTGCCGCCGCTGGATGTGCCTTCAGTTGACCCAGCCCAGCTGTTGGGCTCCGCAAAGCGTGAAAAAGCAGCGGAGCTGCCCGAGCTGAGCGAGATCGAAATCATCCGCCACTTCACGCGCCTCTCCACATGGAACTACGCCATCGACCTCGGCATGTATCCGCTTGGCTCCTGCACCATGAAGTACAACCCGCGGGTCAATGAGTTCGTGTCGCGCATCGAGGGCCTGGCCGAAGCGCATCCTTACCGTCCCGACGTGCTCGCGCAGGGCGTCCTTGAAATCATCGACCTGCTCCAGAAATCCCTCCTCGACATTACCGGCATGGACGCGATCACGCTCCAGCCGGCCGCCGGCGCCCACGGCGAGTTCACCGGCATCCTGCTTGTGCGGGCATGGCATCAGTCGCGCGGCAATCCGCGCAAAAAAATCCTGATCCCTGACTCCGCGCACGGCACCAATCCCGCCACCGCCGCAATCTGCGGCTACCAGGTCGAAAACCTCAAGTCGAATCCCGATGGCGGCATTGATCTCGATGCGCTCGCGCGCCAGGTGGACGAGGACACCGCGGCGCTGATGCTCACCAATCCGTCAACGCTGGGCGTGTTTGAAAACGAGATTCACAAGATCGCCGACATCCTCCACGCCAAAGGCGCGCTGCTCTACATGGATGGCGCCAACATGAATGCGCTCGTAGGCAAGGTGCGGCCCGGCGACTTCGGCGTCGACGTGATGCACCTCAATCTGCACAAGACGTTCTCGACCCCGCATGGAGGCGGTGGTCCAGGATCGGGTCCCGTCGCGTGCAAGCAATTCCTCGAGCCGTTTCTGCCGGTGCCGGTTCTCACCAGAAGGACAGGAACCGAGGGACCAGGGACTCGGGACATAGGGAGCAAGAAAGCCGCGAACCTGGGTGCCCCAGGTCTCGATTCTGAGACCTGGGAAACGAAAACGGGAGGCCAATTGCATTGGGACTACGACCGCCCTCACTCCGTGGGCCGGGTGCGCGCGTTCTTCGGCAATACTGGCATGTTCATTCGCGCTCTCGCCTACATCATGGCCAATGGGCCCGATGGCCTGCGCCAGACGACCGAGGACGCGGTCCTGAACGCGAACTATATCCGCAAGAAGCTCGAAGATGTCTACGATCTCCCCTACAAGACGCCCTCGATGCACGAAGTCGTCTTCTCTGACAAAAAGCAGGCTGCCCGGGGCGTGAAGACCGGCGACATCGCCAAGCGGCTCATCGACTACGGATTCCATCCCTACACGGTCAGCTTTCCGCTCATCGTGCACGGGGCTCTGATGATCGAGCCCACCGAAAGCGAATCCAGGGAAGAGCTGGATCTCTTCATCGACGCCATGCGGTCCATCGCCCGCGAAGTCGAGGAAACCCCGGAAGTCGTCAAGATGGCTCCCCACTCGACGCGGGTGGGCAGGCTCGATGAAGTCTCGGCAGCCCGCAAGCCGGTTCTCCGCTGGCGTCCTGCCGGAAGCTGATCTGGTGCCCGGGAACCGGCCTTCATTCCAAAAACCGGCCGGTACCTTCTGCCGCGGGATTCGAATCCGACGAATCCCACGTTGGGGCGTCCCTCGCCGGTACTTAGGTGTTACCTCAGAGTACCTTTTAGAACCATTATCCAATTGCAAATGGCATCCGGGGACCTTGATAATAAACGACCCAGGGACACTTGTATTCAGAACATGGGCAGTGGGGTGCCCAATCGCTGAAGTTGATTCAGCACAATGATTTGCCGACATGCCGCGCACTGCAGGCAATGGCTGGTGATAGCCGGCGCTGCGCGGGCCGGCCGGGAAAATCCACAGGGGCACAGGAGGTCGGGGGCCGGAGCAAACCCGATCCGGAACGTGCGTAAGGAGTCCGTATGCGGATGATGACAATCACGAAGGGCGAGCAGGGCCAGATTCTTGCGCTGACCGTGTTGAGCATGACGTTGCTTGTGGGCTGTATCGCTCTAGCCGTCGATGTTGGCCTGCTCTTCCGCGCCAAGCGGAATGTCCAGATCGCCGCCGATGCGGGCGCCATTGCCGGAGCGTTGGAGGAGCATTACAACGGAACCGCAAATGTGACCACCGTTGTCGATAACGCTGCCTCGAAAAACGGAGTCACCGACTCGACACAGATTCAAGTCAGCACGTCTCCGGCGGATGGGTACCATACCGGCGCGGGCTATGTGGAAGTCGTGATCAACCAGCCGAACCAGACCGTCTTTATGGGGGCATTTTCGTTCATGTTAAGCCGTGGGACGACCTCGTTCAACACCGTCAAGGTCGGAGCCAGGGCTGTAGCCGGCGCCACGCCTGCTCCAGCTTGCATGTACGTGCTGAATAACGGACAGAAAAAAGGCGATGACGGCAGCAATGCCCTCTGGGTCAAGGGAAGCTCGACCATCAACGCCCCCAAGTGCGGCATCGATGTCAATTCTCCCAACGCTTCGGCTTTTTGCGACCAGGGAGCTGCGACGATAGATGCGCCCTACATCAGTATCGTGGGCGGTCAGTCAACAGGCGGAAAATGCGGCAAGAATTCCGGTGCTCCCATTTACGGCGGCGCCGCACCGATCGCCGATCCTTTCAATGGCCTCACCGGGCCCAATCCCGCGACGGATTGCAATTCGACCAATACGGTCACGGCGGCTGACGTCACCTCCACCACCACGCTTACCTCTTCGAAAAACTCAAGCGGAACTCCAGTGGTCTGCTTCAACGCCGTCGACTCCAAGGGCAAGCCCACCGCAACAACGCTGGACGGGTCGTCCACCAACCTGGCCCTGAACGTTGGAGCCGGCGTCGTCTATCTCTTCGAGAACGGAGTGAATATCTCCGGCAACGTGTGGGTCGGAGTTGCAGCCGGCACCACGCTGAGCTCGTCCGGACCTCCCTCTGGTGCAAACGGCGGCGTCATCGATATCTACGGCGGATCGTTCAACAACCAGAATGGCGGGTTGACCGCTGTGGCGCCGACGTCCGGCACCTACAACGGGATCTCGATTATGCAGCCGGCGGCCAATACGACCGCGACGTGCCAGGACTCCAGCCTGAAGGCGGTGCCCTGCCTGCAGATGCAGTTCGGCAGCAACAACTCCACAACCGGAGGCGGCACCAACGCCGAAGGCCTCGATGGACTCATCTACGCGCCCACGGCAACAGTGTATCTGCAGGATGAGGGCGGCAGCGTGCAGGCGGGCGGCATCATTGCGTGGGATGTATACAACAACAGCCAGCTGTCGCTCACCGATAGTTACAGTGATTACAATCCCACCTCGCCATTGAACATGGTCGAGTTGGTCGAATAGGCAGGACACACCATGATCAAAGCGTTCTTTACAAGTTTGGCTGCGGGAGCGCAGTCTCGCTGCGGCGAGGACGGACAGGCGCTGGTGGAACTCGCCTTGACGATGCCCCTGCTGATCGTCATTCTCGTGGGTGCCGCGGAATTTGCGCGTGCGACCTATGCCGGCATTGAAGTCTCCAACGCAGCCAGGGCTGCTGTCCAATACGGCGCGATGACCGGCGGGCACCTCAGCGACACCAACGGGATGACCAACGCGATCCAGAACGACTCCTTCAATCTTGGGACCACGGTGACCATCAGCTCCGGCTTTCCAACATCGTCCACAATCTGCTCCGACGGCAGCAAGTACAGCGGAGGCTGCACCGCTCCGGCCGGGCCCATCACCACCCTGTCGGTCAAAACGCAAACCACCTTTAAGCCGCTCATTCAACTTCCAGGGCTTTCGGGCGGGATCACAATGTATGGATTCGCTCAGGAAGAAGTGCTGGATTGAAGTGCAGGATTGAGTAGGGAGAAGCTTCCATGACGCATGACAGCTCGCAGTACGGCCGTTTCAACCGGACCAGAACTTTGCTGAAACGGGTTTACTCTGCGGTTCGCCGCGCGGAAGAGGGCAGTACGCTCGTCGAAATGGCGCTGACCAGCACCGTTCTCTTCGCTATGCTTTTCGGCATCATCGAGATGTCGATGGCCTTCTACACCTACAACTTTGTCGCCGAGGCGGCTCGCGAAGGAACACGCTACGCGATCATCCGCGGCGAATACTCCTGCTTGCCCAATAAATCCTTTCCAAATTGCAACCTCGGACCTACCAATGGCGGAAGCTCCGCCGTCCAGACGTATATTCAGGGCCTCGGTTTCCCGTTCGCAAGCGGCATCACCGCGTCCGCTGCTTGGTATTCACCCAGCGTCGATTCCAGTGGCGTCACCACATGGCCCACCTCCTGCACTACAGCGACCGATGCTTTCGGAAATCCATGCAACAAGGTGGGCAATGCTGTCCAGGTCCAGGTATCGTACGCATTTCCCCTCGCCATTCCTTTCTCCACGCAGGGAACACTGACCGTGAGCAGCACCTCGCAGATGGTCATTTCCTATTAGCGGTAGCGGCTTCCCCGCAGGTAACCATCCGCTTCGAAAAATGGTAATCTTGCCCCATCGAGATTCGGTAACTATAACGTAATTAACATCTTAGTGTCATTGTCGGCCGCCCGAAGAGCACGGCAAAGTGTATTGAACAAACGGGGCTTTTCACGCACAATTCTCCTACCTGCGTTTTGTTGGGGTCGCTTGCTGCCATCGCTGTATCTCTGTCCCCTGGGTCCGCAACAAAGATCCCAACTGTTCGTGCGCGATTTCCCCGGTTCAAGAATCCCATGTGGCACCTGGATCGCCGGTATCCCCGCCCGGTTTTGCAAGGTGCACGAGGAGCCACTTATGCGGATGAGAATTCAGAAAAGTGAGAGCGGTCAGGTCCTGGCTATTACGATTCTGTGCATGACCACTCTGCTCGCGTGTGTTGCGCTCGCGGTCGATATCAGCACGCTCTTTCTCGAGCAGCGCCGGGCGCAGACTGCGGCCGACTCTGCCGCCATTGCCGGCGCCATGAATCTGCAATACGCCACAACCGTCGACGTCACCGGTACTGCCGACACGGCAGCGTCCAATAACGGGTTTGCCTCGGGAGACGTCACCGTCCTGAATCCGCCGACCGATGGCTACCACACCAGCTCCGGATATGTTGAGGTCAAGGTCATCCATTCGACCCCGACCACGTTTATGAGCATGTTTGGCCTCCCTACGGTGAACGTGGGAGCGCGCGCAGTTGCGGGAACGACGCCTTCGCAAGCTTGCATGTACGTGCTCGATCCTACCGACGACGACTCCTTCTACATCAAGGGCAACAGCAACCTTATTGCCCCCAAGTGCGGCATCCAGGTGAACTCCAAGAGCCCTGATGCAGCCTGTGTACAGGGCAGCGCCAGCATTGAGGCGCCTTTTCTCCATATCGTCGGTCAGCAGAGCTCTTCGGGAAAATGCGGAAAGAACCCCGGAGCTCCGGTCAGCGGCGGCGTCAACCCGCTCGCCGATCCTTTCAAAAATTTGAAGGGACCGCCAACAGTGGGATCGTGCGGCAGCACTTCGAGCGCCACGTCGATCACCGGCAACGTCGCAGGACCGGGGAATGGAAGCAGTGTTTGTTATTCGAACGCAGTGACCATCAACGGTGCGACATTGGGAGCGGGGCTCTACGTGTTTGAGAACGGCGTCACGTTGAGCGGGACCGTCAATGTGAACGGCGGTACGCTCGACGTCGAGCAGGGCGGCTTCTCGCAGGGCAACGCCACCCTCAACATCACCGCGCCGACCTCGGGCACCTACAACGGCATCGCCGTTATGGTGCCCCAGACGAACACCAAGGTCAGCTGCGGTAACGCCGCCAATTCCATGAAAATTACCGCGCCCACGTGCCTGCAGCTTCAGTTCGGGAGCGGCAGTGGGAACCTCACCGGAATCATCTACGCACCATGGACAGCCGTATTCTTTCAGGATGAGGGCGGAGGCGTGCAGGCTGCGGCAGTCATAGCCTATCAATTTGATTCGAACAGCGCTGTAACGCTTACCGATAACTACAGTGACGCAAACCCGAGCACCACTCCGTTGACGAAAGTTACGCTTGTTGAGTGAAGGTTACTCTTGTTGAGTGAAAGGTGGCCGGAATGATTCGAGGAGGCTTTTCAATGTGTCGGAACCGCGCCCTGGCCGGGGAAGAGGGGCAGGCGCTCGTTGAACTCAGCCTGTCGTGCTCGTTGCTGTTCCTGATCTTGTTAGGCGCGATCGAATTCGCTAGGGCGACGTTCGTTGCCATCGAGGTCGAGAACTCGGCACGCGCAGGTGCACAATATGCCGCCATGAACGGCGGCAACGAGTCCGACACCGCAGGAGTCACGACCGCAATCCAGAACGATTCCTTCAATCTTGGAGGCAGCGTAGCCCTTGATTCCGGATTCCCCACGCAAACCAATGCCTGCTCCGATGGCAGCACTTACAGTGCAACGAGCTATTGCAACGGCGCAACGATTTTTTCTACCGTCAGCGTCAAGACGAAAATGACATTCTCGCCGTTGATCGGGTGGCCCGGCTTGCCAACCTCGTTCACCTTTTATGGATTCGCACAGGAGATGGTTCTGCAATGACAGGCGGAAAGATCACCAACGCCACAGAACTGCATCCGCGCCCTAAGAAATGGAATTCTTTCCGCGCGGTACCCTCCGGACTCGCTCGCATCACCGCGGGCCGCAATGCCAGGCTGCTCGCCGAGGAGGCCAATACAGTTGTCGAGATGGCCATCACCACGTTGGTCCTGTTCTCGTTGATTTTCGGCATCATCGAGATGTGCATGTGCCTCTACGCGTATAACTTTACTGCCGAAGCAGCCCGCCAGGCCACGCGCTACGCCATCGTGCGAGGCTCGCTTTCCTGCCAGGTCAACGCCAGCTTTAAGGATTGCAACCTGGGCCCGGCGACAGCCGGCAATCCACTCCAGACCTATGTGCAGGGACTCGGATTTCCTTATGCGAGCCAGATGACCGTGACACCAACATGGTGGAGCCCAAGCGGATCCCCAGGCAACACCTGGACCACGGCCTGCACAACGGCCACGGATGCGAACGGGAACGCGTGCAACCAGCCAGGCAATGCGGTGAAGGTGGTGGTCACCTATGCTTTCCCGCTTGCGATCCCGCTCGTGGGTGTTCATAGCATCACCCTGAGCAGCACGTCGGAGATGATGGTTTCGGAGTAGAGGTGGGATCAGGCGCAGCCGCCTTTGAAATTTGAGTGTAACGACGGCCGGGGGCCATAGGTGGTGCCATAAAGAAGTGCATTAGAAGAAACGAAAATAAGGTCAAGAGATTGCCCGGCGTTCCCTGAGCGCCGGGCGTTTGTTTTCTCGATTCCCACATAAACCCGCCGAGATTCACACCCCGGAGCGAGACCCAAAACGGCCTAAACTTTGAGGTATGGCTTCCATCCCCGACCTTACCCTCGACGCGGGCTTGCCCGCGAATATCGACGCGGAGAAAACCATTCTCGGCGCCATCCTGCTCGATAATGCAGCCCATTCCGAGGCCGCGGAGAAGCTCGAACCCGACGACTTTTCGCTCGACTCGCACCGGCGCATCTTCCTGCGCATGAGCGAACTGGTCAACTCCCAGCGTCCCGTCGACATCGTCACGCTGGCCAACGAGCTCTCCCGCTACAAGGAAGTCGAAAGCGTGGGCGGCGTGGCCTATCTCGCCTCGCTCACCGAGGGTTTGCCGCTCCGCCCCGTCATCGACGAATACATCCGCATCGTCAAGGACAAGAGCCTCCTCCGCAAGCTGATGAGCATCTGCTCGGCGGCCATTGCCCGCGCGGCCGACCAGAGCGAGACGGCGCTCGAAGTGCTGGGCGCGGCCGAGACGCAGCTTCTCGAGGTCAGCGAGAAAGGCATTTCGCACGGACTGCAGGGCCTCGACCTCATCGTCCAGAACTCCTTCGGCAGCATCGACAATCTCTATAAAGAGAGCCGCGAAGTCACCGGCCTCGCCACGGAATTCACCGACTTCGATCGCATGACCAGCGGCCTGCAAAAAGGCGAGCTCATCATCATTGCCGCCCGCCCCTCGATGGGCAAGACCGCCCTGGCAATCAATGTCGCCCAGAACGCGGCCATCTTCAGCAAGGCTGTGGTCGCCGTCTTCAGCCTCGAAATGAGCAAGGAGTCGCTGCTGCGCCGCATGCTGGCGTCCCAGGCCGGAGTTGACCAGCGCAGATTGCAGACCGGCTTTCTCGGCAAAGAGGACCACGGAAAGCTGCAGCATGCCCTCGAACAGCTCGTCGAGTCGCACATCTTCATCGACGACAGCGCCGGCATCTCGCTGGCCGAGATGCGCGCCAAGGCTCGCCGGCTCAGGCAAAATGCCGGCCGCCTTGACCTCGTGCTGGTCGATTATTTGCAACTTATGTCGATCACCCTGCCCTCGGCCGGTGGCAAACGCTACGAAAACCGCACCCAGGAGGTCTCGGCCATTTCGCGCGGCCTGAAGGCGCTGGCGAAAGAACTGGAAGTGCCGGTCGTAGCCCTCTCACAGCTCTCCCGTGCCAGCGAGCGCCGCGGAGACGACAAGCGGCCCATGCTCAGCGACCTCCGCGAGTCCGGTTCGATCGAGCAGGATGCCGACGTGGTGGCCTTCATTCACCGCGACGCCTACTACAACCGCACCGAGGAGCTGTCGGAGGCCGAGAAAGCCAAGTCGGAGATCATTCTTGCCAAGCAGCGAAATGGCCCGACCGGCACGGTATATCTCCACTTCAACGCGCGCTTCACGCGCTTCGAAAGCGTGTACATGGGCGACGAGCAGTAAGCATCATCCGGCGATCGGGTGGTCATGGTTTCTTCTGCGATTGAAGCCGGACCCGCTGAGCAAATCAAGGCGCTCGCTCACGCCTCATTCATCACCAGCACAACGCGGCCAACGATCAGATCGTCCGGCTTTCTGCCGGGCTCTGCCTCAAGAAGCCGAACCGGGAATGCCAGCTCGCGCGGTCGAAGCACCAGCCGTCCGTCAATGAAGTCGACGTAGCGCAACACCAGCCGCGTACCCACGCGCACCGCATACAACGTTGGCAGGTTGCCTCGATAAGGCTGGAACGATGTGTAATGGCGGTCGAGCACGGCCGTAGCGTCAGGAAGAATCAGCGGGTCCATCGGCGCCGCATCGAGCGCGGAAAGGCGCACCGCGACAAACCGGTCCCACTGCCCGCGCTGGCATGTGTCGCCCGTGCGAAACTGCTCCAGCAGGACCGCGGAGACGAGCAGCGCGTCCTGCCACGCGCTGTCGCGGATAATGGGTTCGAACATGGCGACATGATGCGAGACCACGGCAATGGGCATCGAGTCGCCGCGCATCGCGGCAGAGAGATTCCGCGCCGGCAGCAGGTCCTCGGCCGATAAATGCTGCGCAATGAGAATGAGATCCATGGTTTCGTTCGAGAGATTGCCGCGACCGTGCAGAAAGTTGGAAATGTGAGACGGCGCCTTCTCGATTTGCCGCGCCAGCAGTGTGACGCTCAAGGTTCCGCGCTCAATTCTTCGCAGTAAGATTGCGCGGAGGTTGTCGTGCATCTGGGTAAAGTTCATTTGTGGAAATTCCGCCAGCACCATAGGACCGAATAAGTCCAATTTTTGCGACAGCAGCACGGAAACTACGAATTCGCCTGCATTCCCGCAAGCGCGACAGAGGATGGGAAGCTCAGGGGAGGAATTCTTCCAGCATAGATTGACGCGAAAGTGTCATCGCTCTAAATTGGCCTTACTGTATCTCGCATTAGCTTGATAGAAATCTTCGAGGAATCTTGTTCATCGGCGCAACTTACCGGGGTGGTAGTCTGCCCCGTCGATGGCCATTTTCATCGGTCTTATACGATTCCAAGCCTCCTCAAATGAAATCGCGGTCCCTTTCCCGGGGCCCTGCGCAGGCGTGTGCGAGCCATTCCAGATCTGCGCGACAACCACATGACTCCTTACAGAGAACCGGATCGGCACCTTCAAAGCGGGACGACAGAATCCCGCGCAGGCTGGCCCGGTTCTTATCATCCCGCATGCAAAACAATGCTGCGGGCCGGGACCTGACACGGAGAATCAATGGAAACGCGCGTACAACTGAAAGTCTGCGAGAGCTGCGGTTGCCTCTGGTATCGAGCGCAGTCTGAGCAGACTGTTTATTGCCATGCATGTGAGACCAGGCTGAAAGACTTTGCTTCGCCCGAAACCCGAAAGAGGCGCGGACCCGCAAAGCGCAAGCCGCTTGTAAATATCTGGGCGGTCGCCGTCGCGTCCGGAGGTGTCGAATGAGCGCGGCCCTTCTTTTGCCGGAGATTTGGGCGCAGAGCAGTCTGGAAGAACCATGGCCAATCACGCCAACCGCGCATCGCGCCCAGCCCGTGCATCTGCGTCGAACAATGATCGAACAGGAAGAAGCGTTCGAACCTCCAACCGACGTCGAGCTGGCCTTCTATCGCAAGCACACTGAGAAGATGCTTCGCCGCTATCTATACGCTTCGCTGCATGTGGGGCGCGCGCCCTCAATCCTCAGCGATCCCGTGGCCCGCGGCATGGTTTCAAGCCGCGCATCGAAAACATTCGAGGATGCCGTGATCTTCGTCCTCGACGTGGAACGATGCCTCGACCGCCTTGGCAGCCTTGAAAAGCAAATCCTCTCCCGGATCGTTTTGCAGGATTACACGCAGTGGGAGACCGCAGCGCTGCTCGGCATGAGCACTCGAACCGTGGGGAACAAGTACCGGCAGGCGCTCGATCGGTTAACCGAGCAGCTGCTTGCGGCAGGCTTGCTCATCATCTCAGGCTGATTGCCGTCATACGCCGCCCGGCCTGTCATCGTGACCAACGCAGTTTCGGGAACCGTGCGACCTTGCGTCGCACGGCCGGGCGTAGCGAAGCATCTGCTTCTGGTCTTTCTCTCCGGGCGTGCAAGCGCTCTCCGAACACCAGCCTCAGTGCATCGCGCCGCCGCCCCCGCCTTCGCCGGGTTTGTTTTTGCTCAGCATGAACGAGAGAGCGATCAGCCCCACCGACATCCACGACAGCTCCATGTAGACATCCTGGTAGCCCTGCATCTGGGCCTGCTGGTTGAGTTGGTTGTAGATATTCGCGATCGCCATCGCTGCTGCGTTCGTGCTGCCGAAGTGGTTCCCGAGAAACCCCGATAACGTGTTGACGTGTTGCTGGTACCCGGGCAGGTTGGGAAGCATAGCGTTCTGCAGATGCTCCTCGTGCCACATGGCGCGGGTCGTCACCTGCGCGTTGGTTACAGCGATCAGGATGCTGCCGCCAAGGTTGCGGACGAAGTTGATGAGTCCCGCGACCTGGTTGCTCTCCTCCTTGGGCATGCCCACATACGCGGCATTGGTGATCGAAATAAAGCAGAAGGGCAGGGGCAACATCTGCACCACGCGCAGCCACGATGCCTGGGCAAAGCTCATCTGCAGAGTGGTCACATTAGCCGCGATGCGGAAGGTGATGACGAACAGAATGAATCCGCAGACTGCCAGCGTGCGGGCCGAAATCTTGCCGGTTGCGAATCCCGCCAGCGGCATCATGATCACCAGCGCAATGCCACCGGCCGTCAGGGCCAGCCCTGCCGTCGTTGCGTTGTAGCCGAGCAATTCCTGCATGAATTGCGGCTGCAGCACCGTATTCGCGTTCAGCACGCCGCCCACCAGCATCATCAGAAAACAACAGATTGCAAAATTCTTAAACCGGAAAAGCTTCAGGTTGATCAGCGGACTCTTGTGATTCCATTCCCAGATCACCAGCGAGATCAGCCCTCCGATAAAGCAAACCGCGAAGAAGCGGATGAACCCCGAAGCAAACCAGTCGTTTTCCTCGCCCTTGTCGAGCATGATCTGCAAGCCGCCCATCGAAAGGGTGAGGAACGCCAGCCCCATGTAGTCCATGTTGAAAATCCGCGAGCGATCGGGCTTGATCCACGGCGGATCTTCAACCAGCCGCGTCACCAGAAAGAAAGCCAGAATCCCCACCGGAATGTTGATGAAGAAAATCCAGCGCCACGAGAAATTGTCGGTAATCCAGCCTCCCAGCGTGGGGCCGATCGACGGCGCGAGCACGGCAACCAGGCCGTAAAGCGCAAATGCCTGTCCCCGCTTGTGCGGCTCAAACGAGTCGGCCATGATCGCCTGCGCCATCGGCTGCATTCCTCCGCCCCCGGCTCCCTGGATGACGCGGAAAAGCAGCAGCATGGGCAAAGTCGGCGCGGCGCCGCACAAAAAGCTGGCCGCGGTGAAGATGAGGATGCAGAGAACGAAGAAATTGCGCCGTCCCATGAGGCTCGAAATCCAGCCGCCGAGCGGTAGCACGATCGCGTTCGAAACCAGATAGCTGGTGAGGACCCACGTGCTTTGATCGGTGCTCGCGGCCAGGCTTCCGGCAATGTGCGGCAGGGCAACGTTGGCGATCGAGGTATCCAGTACCTCCATGAACGCCGCCAGTGCCACCGTCATGGCGATCAGCCACGGATTGACGCGCGGCTTCCAGGCGGTCGTTGGCGCAACAACGGTAGCAGCCGGCTTCTCGATCTCGCGTCGGCCCATCGCTCCTGAAGGTAGGGTTCTCGAGCTAGCCAAGAAACAGGCTCCTTGGGTAAAAACAGGTTGTTCAGTGGTTCAGGGAAGAGATTGCACGCTGTCGTTTGTGCCGCGAATCTTCTGATTTCTTAGGTTTTCGGCAAAACCGGCATACAGGGTCTTAGATTCGCCTGCGCCCGCGAAGGTGCAGGAAATCTGGGATACAGCGTATCAAACCGCCACGCAAATCAAGTGACGCCAGCAGACTCACCCGATAAATCGTGCGGCTAGTCCCCCGGCATTCACGATGCAGAGACTGCTGGCGGTTGCCCAGTTCGCGTTCGCCATCCAACGAGCGCAATCGTCAGGGCGATCAGTTGCATCGCGACTATGAAGCCCACGCACGCCGGCCATTTCCCCAGGCTCCAGAAGGCGCCGGGCACCACGCCGGCAGCGGTTCCGCCAAGGTAGTAACTCGTCAGGTAGAGTCCCGCCGCGGTCACGCGCGTTCCTGCCGGAGCAGCCACGCGAAGATGGCTTTGCGACGCGGTCTGCGCAATGAAGACTCCGCTCGAGAGTAGCGCGAGTCCCATGATCACGATCGTAAGCGAGGGCGCCAGCGTCAGCAGCACGCCTGCAATCGAAACACAGATCGCGCCTCCGACGCCGGCGCGCAACCCAACGCGCGTGATCAGGAAGCCCGCAGCCGGGGTGACGACAAGACCGACGAGATAAACGAAAAACAGCGAACTGAGCGCCGTGGTCGACAGGTAGTACGGCGCCACCGCAAGGTGGAACGTGATCCAGGTGAAGACGCCGACAAGCGAAAACAGCACATTGAATCCGACCGCGAACGTGGCGATGAGCCGCGGGATGCGAAACAATCCCTGGATTTGATAGATTCGCCCGAGTTGATCTGCTCCCGATGGAGCCTGGGCTGTGCGTCGTCGTCCCCGCGGCAGCCATGCCGCGACGGCCGCAGCCCCGGCGAGCGAGGCTGCTCCCAGCACGAGAAAACTCACGCGCCAATTGAACCGGTCGGCAAGAATGCCGGCAGTAATACGGCCGGTGAATCCGCCGAGTGCTGTCCCGCTCACATAGAAGCTCATGATGAGCGCAACTTGCTCCGGCGGCCATTCCTCGCCGATATAGGTGATCAGCACGGCGATGACGCCTGGAACCGTGATGCCCTGTAGAAATCGCCAGAAAACAAGCTGAGATAGCGAGGTGGACGTGGCGGCCAGCAGTGTAGGCGCGGAAATGCCGAGCAGCGAGAACACGATGACCGATTTGCGCGGCAGGCGCTCGGTGAGCGCGCCGAAGATCGGCGCGGAGATCGCTACGCCAAGCGTGGCGGCAGAGACCGTCATCCCAGCGCCGGTCTTGGACGCGTGAAAAAGCCGCGCCAGCATCGGCAGCAGCGGCTGCGTGCAATAGAGCTCAAGAAACGCGCAAACGCCGCACAGTGCGACAGCGGCAGCGGCCCGGTGGCCGGGCGCGGAACGTTGTGGAGAGGCGGGGTCCAAGAATCAGAATAGCGGCACCACGGTCGGTGCGATGTGCGGTCTGGCACGCTGAGACTGCCGCAAGGCCGGCAGGATACCCTAATCAACAGATGGATTCCCCGCCACTCAAACCAACCAGGCGCGGCCTGGAGGCGTTTGCCTCGCGCGACTTCAGGCGGTACCAGCTGGCTCGCAGCGCGGTGATTCTGGGCGCAGAGGCGCAGGCGGTCGCGGTGGCCTGGCAGGTCTATTCCATCACCCATCGCGCCATCGACCTCGGCTATACCGGGCTCGCGCTCTTCCTGCCCGGACTCCTGTTCCTGCTGCCCGCCGGCCATGCCGCCGACCGCTTCGATCGGCGTCACGTGATCCTTATTTGCTATTCGCTGCAAGTCGTCTGCACGCTCACGCTGATCGAGTTCGCGCGCGAAGGCCTGCACAACGTATTGCCGATTTATGCCGTGCTCTTCATGATCGGCTCGGGCCGCGCGTTTTCCGGCCCCGCCAGCTCAGCACTGGTTCCTCACCTGGTTCCCGAAGAGCATTTCGTCAACGCGGTCACCTGGGGCAGCGCCATCTTTCAGTTTGCGAATTTCTCGGGCCCCGCGCTGGGCGGACTGCTCTACACCTTCCCGCTCGAGCGCATCTGGACCGGCACGCGGCTCGAAGGCGCAGGCATTGTCTATACGTTCACGCTCTGTACCCTCGCTTGTTTCCTGTACCTCGTGGGCAGCCTCCAGGTGCGCCTGGGCCGCATGGAGCATCGCGCCGCATCGATGAAGGTGCTCCTCGCCGGCTTCCGCTATGTCTGGAGCGCGCGCCTTCTGCTCGGCGCGATCTCGCTCGACCTGTTTGTCGTCCTGCTCGGCGGTGCCGTGGCCCTCATGCCCATCTTCGCCAATGAGATTCTGCATACCGGCCCGCGCGGCCTGGGAATGCTGCGCGCTGCGCCGGCCGTGGGCGCCCTCGCCATGTCGCTGCTCATGGCCCGGTTTCCCCTAACGCGGCGAGCGGGAAAGCGGATGTTTGTCGCGGTCGCGATCTTTGGCCTCTCGACCGTCGTCTTCGGGCTGTCTCGGAACCTCTGGCTCTCCCTGGCCGCGCTCTGCGTCGGCGGCGCAGGTGACATGATCAGCGTGATTATTCGTGGCTCTTTGCTGCAATTGGCCACCCCGGCAGAGATGCGCGGGCGGGTGAGCGCCGTCAACTCGCTCTTCATCGGCGCATCGAACGAACTGGGCGAGTTTGAGAGCGGACTGACTGCGCAATGGTGGGGTGCGGTTCGAGCCACCCTGGTCGGCGGCGTGGGCGCTCTCGTCGTGGCAGCCGGCTGGGCGGGCATGTTCCCGACGCTGTGGAAGGCCGACGCCCTGACAGCCAACGCCTTGCGCTCGCAGAGTGCGCCTGAAGAATTGAGCGCCGACTGAGACAACCCGGCGCATCGGTCCGTCATACCACTTCATATGGGAGGGCACGTGAAGGCCTGGAAAATTGTCCTGATCCCGACAGTGCTGACGCTGTTGATCGGCGGCATCTATCTCTACACGGTCTGGAAACACCGCCAGAATCCCGGCGTGACAGCGCAGAACACGCAGACTGACACCCTCAGCAAAGACGACCTCGTCGTCATGAAGGCATACTTCCCGCAGCACTTCGAAGATCTCGATCGCCTGACGGACACTACGGTGTGGATGAAGAACGGCTACACCATGCCCTACTTTCCCTACGCGGGCGGACGCGTGGAATTCAACAAACGCGAAGGCGTGATCCCCTCCGCCCAGGCGCTCGAAATAAAGAAAATTATTAAGGCCGCTCCGCCGGCCAGCCTGGACGACGGCATCTCCCACGGAACCCGGCAAGCCCTCGTAGTGTTCACCATGCCCGGGAGCAAGGACCAGTACGCGACGCCCGTCGGAGAGATCGAAGGAAACCAGGAGCAGTACTACACCGACATGCTGTTCTTCTACGACGATCCTCACAAGGTCTATGACTATTGGCCGAAAGATGTGTGGGCAGCCATCGATGCGCACCAGGTGAAGCCCGGAATGAGCGAACTGGAAGCGCGCATGGCGGTCGGCCAGAAGATGCAGGTAGACGGGCAAACGGAGGGCGATCGCACCGTCACCTATGACGAAGCCGGCAAGAAGTGGACCGTCACCTTCCAGAAAAACAAAGCGACCGACATCAAACAAGGCTAGCTTCTAGCAGCCAGCTCCTGGGTGCTTAAGCGGAGCGAAGGATCTGCTCCTGTCTTTGCAGGGTCCGGGGGCTTCCGGGGGAAGGATGCGGCTTCCGGGAAGGGTACGGGCTTCAGCCCGTACATCCTGGCCTCACTTTCATGACGTGTTGTCATCCTGAGTGAACGGGGCCCCAAGCGCCTTTCAGCTTGGAGGTGGTGAGCCGAAGGATCCGCAGTTGCATTTGTTTTGAAAGGGCAGGACTTCATCTGGGTCTCCGCCGACAGGTCTTCGTCGGTGGGGCGACCTTCAGTCGAGCCGCAGCGCGTTCGACTGAGCCGAAGGGTACGGGCTTCAGCCCGTACATCGCGATCATCGCTCAACATGCGGGGCTTTAGCCCCTTAGAGAAGCTCTTCTAAATCCAGCTCGTCTTGCAACCAACTCAGCCCTTCGGCTCCTCTCTCACCTCATGCCGTATATAGCCCTGCAGGTCCCGCACCATCGCCTGCAATCCGCGAATCGATTGGTTCAACGGCTCCAACGCGTCTTCCGGAACGGGCCCGCAGCCGCGCATGTAGCGCGGTTTCAACTCCTCGACCGCGTTATCGATGAACGATAAATCCGTCAGCACCGAGCGCGTTACCGGGATATCGGGCGGCTGGGGCGCAAGTTCCTGCCACGCCAGAAACCGCAGCAGTTCATCGCGTAGCCGGCTGATTTCCGATTCAATATGGCGTGCCTGCGCGGGAGTCACATCGACTACGTAGCGCGGGAATGGCGAATGCGACCTGGCCGATTCCAATGCGCTCTCAATTTCGCAGAGCAGGCCGTCGATGTATTTGCAGGTGACCATGAGCCGGCGCCGTTGCGGCTCGTTCAATTGGCCGGAACGGTGTTCCGCGGGCTCGCGCATAACAACCTCCGGTGGCGGCCACCATTCACCGCTGCAGCAGATCAATAGGCTTCGTGAAATCCGTAGCGCGAATGTGCCGCGCAAGCGATGGATATTGCTTCTGCACGGCCAGGTACATCTCCCACGCGACGCGGCGGTAACTGAAGTGCCCCGGAGGCGCGGAGCGCAACTCTGAGATGTACTGGGCTTCCGCAAAATCCATCTTGAACAGGCAGCGAAGGCGCGTCGCCAATGGCAGAAGATACAGCGCCGAAAGCGGTGCTTCAGGCGCGGTGCTTGCCGCGACTTTCTGGCTCGCGCCGTGCGCCGATTCCACTGCCACGCGATAATCGCGGAGCGCGCCGGATTCCTCCAGCAGGTCGACATCCGCGCCAAGATCGCCCACAACCGGCGTTTCGTATCCGTGAACCGCGGTGAATCCCTGCTTGATCTGTGTCACGCGGCGATGCCGGTGCATGTCGCGGAATCCCCCAATATCCATCAGGATGTCGAAGCGCAATGCCGCGCCCGCATGAAAAGCGCGCAGCGCCTCATCGTGACGGCCGCGATGCTGCAAGCCGAGGTTGATGATCTCGCAAATGCGGGCGGCCGGCAGGTCGGCGACCACATCGCGAACCTGGCGATAGGAATAGTCGCTGCCCCAGTAGAGCAGCGTGGCCGCAAGCTCCACCTCAAGCGACTCCGTGCGCTCGACGAGGTCGACAACCGGCGCAGCCGCAATGGGAGCACCCTTCATCACATCCCGCGCGGCATGCTCGAGGATGCTCCGCGTCTGGATCAGATACTGGTTCGGCTCCGCATACTTCACCAGCGTGGGCGCGGTCCGGACTTCGCGCGTGAGCAGTTGCTCGGCTTCGGCCACCAGCGCAGGATCGGTGAGTTTCTCGACGAATGCGCTCCCCGCCTTGGCATTCACGTTCCAGGCAGGCCCGGTTGCGGCATCGCGGAGCTTCTGCCCCAGGTCCCGCACCTCGGCAATCGGGTGCGAGAGGAGCCGCGACACCTGCGTTTCGAGGGTCCGGGCATTCACAATCTGACCCAGCGAGGTATTCGTCGCCAAAGGCAGCAGGTAGCGGGCCACGTCGAAGGCGCGGGCGCGCAGGGTGCGGTCGTAGGCCTCGGCCTTCATCGCCTCTGGTTTCGCCACTCGCCGGCGCAGCGTGTCCAAGACCGCCGCCGTGGTGCGCTGGTAGGCGGCAAACAGGTTCTCAACCGTCCGCTCGTACAGGCAGCTGGCATCCGAATCCGATCCAAATTCAGGCAAATACCAGCCCGATTTGAGGAAGTTCTGGTAACGCGTTGACCGCTCCTGCCCGTCCCATCGCTGCTCGTCGACCAAAACAATCGCTGCCAGCAGGCTGAGTCTCTCCACCGCGAACGCCACATGCGCCAGATCGGCGATCGATCGATGGCCGTATTGAAAATAAAAGGTGTTCAGGAACTGCTCGGCACGTTGGGCGCTGATTTCCGCAAGCGACTCGCGCATCGAGAGGGCTGAGCGCGAATACTTGGCCATGGCATAGGCCAGAACCTCGGGATCGGCGCCATGTACGGCGTACACTTCAGTCTGGTTACGGGCGCTGACGGGGACAAAAGATTCACTGGACATTCTTGTGGGCTCGCGAACAGAATACGTCATCAGGGGCGTTCGGAAATTCCTCCGGCCCGACCGCCGGCATCTAATCCATAAAAGAGCAGGAGGCAGCGGCCCCATGCGGGAGATCAAGGTACGCACGTCGCAGCGCCCTCGGCCCTTGCCGCCGGGACGCTGGGCGATGACTCAGCGTTGGAATGATCTTCTCTTCGCGCATTGGCAGGCTCCCGTCGCTCAGATCGCCAAACTGCTCCCCGATGGGCTCCAGGTCGACACCTTCCAGGGCGTGGCATGGCTCGGCGTCGTGCCCTTCTGGATGGATCGCATCAAGGTGCGTGGCATGCCTTCGATCCCGGGCGCGCGCAGTTCGCCGGAATTGAACCTTCGGACCTACGTTCGCGATTCGCATACCGGGACGCAGGGCGTCTACTTCTTCTCGCTCGACGGCGCCAACCTGATGGCGGTCGCCACCGCGCGTTTCTTCTACCACCTGCCCTACTACTGGGCGAAGATGCAGATCGAGCAGCGGTCCGAGCGCGAATTCGAGTTCTACAGCCAGCGGCGATTTGCGAGCAGGCCGGTCGTCTTTCAGGCGCGTTACCGCGGGCTGGGACCGACGCGGCGTTTGGCAGAGAATCGCGCTGGATCGCTCGAGTACTTCCTCACCGAGCGCTATTACCTGTTCACCACGAATCGGGCCCGAGAAGTGGTGCGCGCTTGTGTGCACCATGTCCCTTGGCCGCTCGAGGATGCGCAGGCGGAGATCGAGCGCAACGACCTCGCCGAGGCAATGGGGATCGAATTGCCGGCTCAGGAGCCGGTGCTGCATTACTCGCGCCGCCTGGCGATCTATCTGTGGCCGCCGGAACTGGTCGCTCCAGCGCGCAGGGGTCAGCGCATTCCAGCCCAGGCTCTCCCCTCCGCATAGGACGATTACGCGGCTCGCGCTTCTCGCGGAGAATCCCGCCTTCCCAGAACCCAGCGCAGGAGCAGCAGAAATCCAATCAGCCCGAAAATCTGAAACGCAATTTTGCCAGCAAATCGATCCGCGACGACCAGCCGTGCCGACGGTCCGTGGCGATCCGGTACCTATAATGTGCTTTTGGGAATCAGCGCGGCGAGTAGGAGTTCTGCCGTGCCGGAGGACGCAGAACGATGGCAGGTTTGCAGGGGAGAATTGCGCTGGTCACCGGAGCATCGCAGGGAATCGGACGGGCTTGCGCATTGGAGCTGGCGCGGGCCGGGGCAACGGTGGCCCTCGCAGCCCGGAATGAGGCCAAGCTGGCCGAAGCCGTCGCCGAGATCGAGGCAGTTGGCGGACAAGCCGCAGCATTCGCCATCGATGTGGCCGGCGAAGAATCCATCAGGAATGGCGTCAAGGCGGTGCTCGAGCGCTTCGGCAAGGTCGAGATCCTCGTGAACAACGCGGGCATCACCCGCGACGACCTGATGATGCGCATGAAGCGCGCCGACTGGGACGACGTGCTCAGCACGAACCTGACTGGCGCCTTCCTGCTGACACAGGCGCTGGTGCGGCAGATGATGAAAAACCGCTGGGGAAGGATCATCAACATCACCAGCGTAGTGGGCCGCACCGGCCAGGAAGGCCAGGTGAATTACGCGGCCTCGAAAGCCGGCCTGATCGGGTTCACAAGGTCGCTTGCCCGCGAGGTGGCTTCGCGCGGCATCACGGTCAACGCCGTTGCCCCGGGATACATCGAGACCCAGATGACCGCTGCCCTCGATGAGAAGCTGCGCACCGCCATGATTGCGCAGATTCCGCTGGGCCGCGCCGGAACAGATGTGGAGATCGCGCAATCCGTCGCATTCCTTGCGTCCGATGCCGCTGCTTACATCACCGGCCACGTCCTCGACGTGAACGGCGGCATGTTCATGGGGTAAGACAGGAGCCACGAGACCACGACCCAAAGGGAACAAGGCGCACTAACAGCTAAGAGCTAACAGCTAATAGCTAACAGCTAAAAGCTGTCTCTTTTCAGATTCCCAGCCGTTCCTTGACTGTTCGCACCCGGTCGCGCGCCACCGTGAGTTGCGTGTGCTTGGTGTCTTTCAGAGTCAGAATCACCTTGCCGGCAAACCATGAGTTGACTTCGAAGACCCAATCCACGTTGACCAATGCTGACCGGTGAATGCGCAGGAACTTCGCCGGATCGAGCCTGCGTTCGAGATCGGCAATCGTCTGATCGACTGAGTGGGATTTTCCGTCAACCACCGCGAATGTCAGCTTGTCGCGCGCGACGAAGTGCGTGACGTCATCCAGGACCAGGAAGGAGACGCGCTCGCCCACCCGCGATGCGATGCGCTGCGGATATCCGGCTTGCGCAGAGTGGAGGGATGCAGCCAGGTCGCGCAACAGCGCAGGCAGATCCGGTGTCTGCTGCCAGCCGGGCTTGAGAATAGGCCGCAGGCGTCCCAGCTTCGTGATGGCTCGTTCCAGTTGAACCGCTTCGATGGGCTTGAGCAGGTAATCGATCGTGTTGGCCTCGAAAGCCTGCAATGCGTGCTGATCGTACGCAGTTGTGAAGATGACGAACGGCTGGCGCGTCAGATGCGACAGCAATTCAAATCCGTTCATCCCCGGCATCTGAATATCGAGGAAGAGCACGTCGACAGAGCCGGCATCATCCCCCTTCAGGAACTGCACAGCCTGCTTGGGGTCGGTGGCGCTGCCGGCAATCTCGATCGCCGGAAATCCGGCGAGGAGCCGCTTCAGCCGATCGATGGCGAGTGGTTCGTCGTCGACGAGATAGGCCCGCAGCGAAACTTGCTCCATCACGTTCAGGACCCCGCGGGAACCACGATACGGACCACGGTCCGATTGTTGTCGCGAGTGGCTTCGAGCTGTCCGCGATCTCCAAACAACAGCTGCAATCGCGCAGCGAGATTGCCGAGGCCGTGTTCGGGAGAGATTTCGGCCAGTGAGAACCCCGGGCCGTCGTCGACCACTTCGAACCGCAGCAGGCCATCATCTTTCCTGCCGCAAACGCGGATCGTTCCACCCTCGGTGCGTTGCGCGACGACGTGCTTGATCGAGTTTTCAACCAGGGTCTGGATCGCAAGCGGCGGCACTCTGAATCCGTTCAGCGACTCGGGTACCGCAATCTCGTAGTGCAGCCGCGAACCGAAGCGGGTCGACTCGATTTCCAGGTAATCGCGAACAATCTTGAGTTCCTGCGCGAGTGGAACCAGGCTGCTGTGGTTGGCATTCAGAGAGAAGCGCAGCAGTGCGGCGAGCCGAGCCACCGTATCCTCGGCACGTTGCGGGTCCGACGGGATCAGCGAGGCAATGGAGTTGAGCGTGTTGAACAGAAAGTGTGGCTGAATGCGCGATTCCAGCGAAGAGAGCCTCGCCTCCGCCATCAGCTTGTTGGCGCGCTCCTGTTCCACCTGGCGCGTGCGCAACTCGATGGTTGCGGATTGCAGCTTGTGGCGCATGGTTTCAAACGAGGTCATGCTCAGGCCGATCACTTGCGAAATGACCACGGCGAAAGGATAGGACTCACGAAATTCTTCCCAGAAGGCGCCGCGCGGGATAAGGTGAAAAACTTCAAGGATCCACGCGGCCGCAAAGGAACCCGCGGTGGCCGTCACGAGGAGCGTGAACGAGTGAAGCAGATACACGAGGCGAGGGTAGCGGCCGCTGTAGCGGATGGAAGACCAGGTGAGCAGGTACGTCGAAGGCACAGCGATCATCGCACAGTAGGTCAGCGAATTAAGAAACTCGCGCCCTACCTCGGATACATGACTCCGGCCCACCGAGAGAAAGAGAAGGACGATCAGCAGCGCAGCCGCCGGTATGATCCAAACATGCCGAACGAAAGCCGCGATTCTCCCGTTGCGTTCCTTCGGCGGCTCGCAGTTGGTTGGCTCGGCGGGGGTGGTCATAGATGGAAGCGGACTCCGGCCGATGTGGCTGTGGAGTAGGGCGCCGCTCCATAGTCTGAGGTGCGGCTGCCGTGCGGCACTTCGACGTGAACATAGGACGAAAAGTGATTGCCGAACCAGCGATTCACATCGACAACCGCCGTGTAGCTGTGGTCGTCCAGGTTCGAGACGATCGAGCCCGAAACATCCCACTCCTTCCATCCGGGCAGCTCTCTCAGTCGCGACTTGCCTGCATTGAAGAACGCGTAGTGCTGGCGGCCCGCAAGCGGCGAGATCGACGCATCGCGGAACCACGGGGTGTTCGGCGGCGTGTAGAACTCGCCGATGAACGTTACGCCCGCATGAGTGGTGAATTTCGCCCCGACTAATCCGGCTGCCTGGTCGCGCCACATGCCTTCGCCGTGCAACTCCCATGCCTGCCCGAGCACGCGCGTGAACGTGAAACCGCCAAACGAGTCACCGCCGCGATCGTGGCCGGCAATCATCGAAGTATCGAATCCGTGCACGAGAACGTTATACCGGAACGCGGTGGTATCGTGCAGGTTGGAATTTGCCGGAGCGAGCGCAGCAGTGGACCAGGCCAGGGTGAGGGCGTGCGGGCCATGGACATAATCTGTCTTGACCATGTCGCGGCCTTCATTCACGTTGAGCCGGTCGGTGGGATTGGTCGGGTCGCGCGGCGGATCGAGCACTCCTGCCGCGGTGAATGCGTATCCCGTGCCCCATCGAACCATCTTACGGCCAACGGTGAAATCGAAGTCGCCGGTGGATATGCCGGCGTAGGTTTCCTTCACGCGCAATTGCGCATTGGTATCGGCGTAGGTGGTCCCAAGTCCGATCAGGCTCGATGAAAATGTCAGGCGATCTGCATACTTTATGCCGAACGACGGCTCGACGAGAACTTGGTTCAGCACTTTCGGCTCCGGCACGCTCAGGCTCGAATAGAAGGTCGCGTCATCGATGACCGAAACCGCGTATCGCGTATCGACGCGGTTCTCCTGGGCACTGACAAACAGTCCGCCACTCGCGAGCATGAGAACGGCCGGGATGAAAATTGAGAGCTTCATCTCATCACTTCGGAAACATCCACGCGAACTTGAGCCAGCCCTCCCACACATCGCTCAAGCCATGGGCCAGCATGCCGGGTTTGAGGTCTTTTCGCCACGCGGCAAGCACGCCGTAGAGCATCCCCAGAACAGAGATGACCACCACCGCCTTCCATCCGCGTGGATGAGAAAGACCAAAGACGATTCCTTGAACGACGACGCCTGCCGCTGTGCTGCCGGTGAGCGCCGCGAACTGGCGCTGAAAATAGCCGCGATAGATCAGCTCTTCGCAAAAACCGGCTGCGGAGGAGAGCGCGATCCACACAATGATTTCGGCTGCGCCGCGAACCGGAAAAATGCTCTGCTGGGAGTCGCGAGCCGGTCCCAACAGCTCCCAGACCGCATATGCCGTTGCTTCCCAGATCATCCAGAACGGCGCGGCCGCCGCTACGTCGACCAGCACAGTGCGCCAGCTCGTCCAGTGATGTCCCATCAAGGCAAACAGGTTGCCGCCTTTCCAGTGCACCCCGACCCATGCGAAGTAAAGGCCGCCTGCTTCGAACGCGAGCGATTCGAGAAAACCCGGAATGACATTGCGCTGCGTGGGGTGGGCAACGGGACCGGCGGATGGCAGCGAAGAGAGAGAAATTGCGGCCGCCATGATGCCCAGCAGCGCCAGCGTGTGGCTATAGCTCGCGATGGGCTGAGGTCGATCCTTGCGCGGAACTTGCGTTGCCATGCTCACCGCCTTAAATCCTCAAAACCTGTCGGAGCGCCCCTGATAGAAGAGTTTGTCGGGCAGGGAACGCGACTGTGCGCCGGAATACTCGAGGACGCTATGCGAGTCGTGCCGGATTTCGTCGTAGAGCGTCATGCGCCGGAGCAGCATCTTGCCGTCCGACGCGGAGTAGTCGTCGAATGTGGCCGACTTGATGTGCTTGCCCGAAGTGAGATAAAACTCGGCGCGCACCGGCCGCGCATCCTCCACGCGAATCCAGTAAAGAATGCGCTGGTAGGTTGCCCCCTTGCGCTTGGCCGTGAGCTCCAGGACGTAGCACTCCGCGGCGTTGGCCTTCTCTGTGCGCAGGTAAACCGGCGTGTAGTCCGCAGCGTAGTTGGTGCGCGCGACGTCGCCGTTGGATGCGTCGCCGCTGAGGCGCTCGAGCGGGGTGATGCGAACAGGGCGGCTGGTGTCGGGCAAATAGATCCACATATCATCTCCGAGCATCAGCAGGTGTTCACCCTTTTCGCGCGGGCTCATGAACTCGACGTATGTCTTGTCGGTGCCCTTTTGCGAGACCTCGTAGAGATGCTCTTCGTCCGATTTTCCCGCTTCGTAGTCGATGATCTTCACATGCGTGACAAACGAGGTCCAGCCATTGCGATAGGTATCGGAGTGCTTCAGCAGGGCCTCGGCATCGGGCGCGGTGGTTGGAGTGGCAGCGTGACCCACTGCCGCCCAGGCCACCAGAAACGCAACGACGAACAGCAACAGAAAAATGCGTAATGAGGAATCGACTCTAGACATGGGCTAATGCCTCCGCAATTTGCAGCCGGGACGCACGGATCGCCGGCAGGATCGATGCCGCGGCAAGCGACACAATGACGAGAATGGATGAGCCGATCATGATGCCGGGCACGTGGACCACATGGAATGGAATGCTTACGGTGTAACCAGGGGGTGGCGGCATGTGCAGACCCGCGGCATTGAGCACGGAACCGAAAAGATTGCCGAACAGCACGCCTCCGCCCGCGCCGAGGACGCCGAGGAGTGTGGCTTCGACCATGAACAGCGTAACGACCCACAAGCGCGGCGTCCCCATCGCCAGCATCGTTCCAATTTCGCGCGTGCGCTCGAACATGGCCATCAATAGCGTGTTCACGCTCGACATCAGGACCATGAAGAACACGATGATCCCCATGAAGATGAAGATCCCGGTGAACATGTTGTGCACTTGGTTGTAATACGTCGCGAGGTCGATCCACTTCTTCAGGGTCATGGGCTGGGCCGTCCCTCGCAGGCGCGGCAGCAACTCGGAGTAGGCGGCATCGGTGTTGGCCGTCGCATCGAGACCGACAACCAGATTCGTCACGCGATCGCTCTGCAGCAGGCGCTGCGCGGAGCTCAGAGTAATGCGCAGATACCGCGCGTCCATCTCCGCAACACCGGTCTTCACGATCCCTGCAATCTGCACGTCGACCCCGTTGAGCGCCCCATCGGTGGTGACAGCGAGCAGCGTGAGCCCATCGCCTTCCTTCACATTCATTGACTTGGCGAGCCCTGCGCCGATGAGGGCCTCGACTTCGCCCGACGGCTTCGCGCTCAGGTCACGGCCCGATGAGATGCGCGAGGTGAATCCCAAGCTCCGCTCCGCATCAGGATCGACGGCGCTGCCCATGAACACCGACGATTTCACGCCGTTCGAGACCATTCCGTAGAACTCGATGCGCGGAGCCACGCCGCGCACGTGCGGAGCACTGACCACGTTCGCCGCCACCTGGCGCCAGTTGTCGATGCCCGTGTCGAGCACCCGCACTTCATCGCGGCGGAAATGCTCCGCGGTGAAGATTTGCAGATGCCCGAGGCCGTCGCGAATCGTGTCTTCGCGCAGCCCGTTCATCATGAACGTGAAATAGCCGCCGGCCAGCATCAGGCCGGTCACTCCGCCACCCACCATCAGCAGCGTCATCAGCGTGCGCCTGCGATTGCGAAAAACGTTACGAAACGCAAGAAGCAAGAACTTGCCCATGGCTGTCTCCTTTCAGCACCGCCGCTAAATGTCCGGTTCCGGTGTGGGTGTCAGAAACCACCTGCCCGTCGGTGAGCCGCACGATGCGCGGTGTGTGATCGAGCAGGCGCTGGTCGTGGGTCGAGAAGATGAACGTCAACCCCAGGCGATGATTCAGGTCGCGCATCAGGTCGATGAGCTGCGTTGCGTTCCGCGTGTCGAGGTTTGCGGTCGGCTCATCCGCCAGAACAATGGCGGGCCGGTGCACGATGGCCCGGGCCACAGCAACACGCTGGCGCTCGCCGCCTGAAAGCAGGTCGGGCCGATGATGTGCGCGCGTTGAGAGCCCCACGCTCGCCAGCGCTTCGGCAACACGCTTCCGCCGCTCGGCAGAGCTCACGCCTTCGATCAGCAGCGGATACTCCACGTTCTCCGCCGCGCTGAACACCGGTATGAGATTGAAAGTCTGAAAGACAAAGCCGATCTTCTCGCGGCGCAGCTGGGTTGTGCGGGCTGGGCTCAGAGTGCTGGTGTCGACCCCGTCGAGCAGGATCCGTCCCGACGTCGGCTTGTCGATGCAGCCAATCAAATTCAAAAGCGTCGACTTGCCGCTGCCGCTCGGCCCGGCGATGGCCAGGAACTCGCCTGCCTCAACACGCAGGCTGGCATCATTCAGCGCGGTTACATCGCTGTGGTCGAGGGGAAATCTCCGGCTGACGGACTGAACATCGACGAGGCAGGGAAGCTGGTCCATGGGCGCGATTCCTTTCCGTGCGTACAACGGCAAAGATAGGCCGGCACGCACCTCCAGCGCGCGCGCAATCGGACCAGGGGCCGATCTATTCGACCAAAGGTGGATTCCGAGGGATGAACCGGAAGCAGGGAACCAGGGGTGGAAAGGCTATTGGGGCCCGGTCGCGGGCTGAGCAGTGGGTGGAGTTCCGGCGGGTTGGCCATCAGCCGGTCCACCGCCCAGCTGCCGGGTCGGCGGCGGGCCCATCACCGCGACTGACGTCGCCAGAAAACTTCCATCCTTGACCGCCCCGTCCACCCGCACCATGTCGCCGGGATGGATGTCGCCCAGGGTGATCGGATCGCGGCGTTTGCGGAAGGTCGTGTTTTCATCCGCCACGAATGTCTGGGTCTCGTTTTTCGGACCGCCCTCGAGCGTCACCTTCGCGTCGTTGATGGCGGTGACGCGCCCCGCAAGCCAGGTCTTGCCGTAGTTTGCTTCCATCTCGCGCATCTGCTTGGCGCGTTCCGGATCGATCAACATCACAAAGACCGCGCCGACCGACTTGGCATTGGCGTCCACTTCACCGCTGGCGGCGATCGCGTCGCCAACCTTGATGTCGCTTGCCTTGATCGCTTGCGGAGGATTGCCGCCCCCACCCATGCCGCGCTCTTCGCCGCGCGCGCCCTGTGGACGCGGCGGCTGCTTCATGATGCGCGTGTTCACGCTGTAATGGACGGTGTAGGTCTCCCCCAATTCCGTCTTGATGGTGTAGTGGTCTGCGGCAACCTCGGTGACGGTTCCCATGGTCCCGCGGCCCTGCCCCATCATGCCGAAGCTGCCTCCGCGAGCGCCGCGTCCCTGCCATCGTCCCTGGCCCTGCCCGGGCTCCTGCGGCGCACTCCCCTGATCTTGCGCATACGCGCCCGTGATTCCAAGGCCCAGAACGACAGCGGCAACGAGTCGGATTCTCATGACGGTTCCTCGCGAGGACACACGCGTGTTTTCTTTATCTAGACGAACTGGAATGACGCGAGGACGACGCGCTACCCCGGAACCTGTCCCGGCAATGCGCGAGCTCTAAGGGGTCCGCTGCTCGGTGAGCAGCTGCTGGAAGGCAGGCAGCGTGCGAAGACCGGCGAATTCTCGGTCGGCTTCAATCCGCTTGGGGCTCGTGAATCCCTCGTTCAAAGCCATGCGCAGGTACTCAATGGCGCGGTCGTTCAGGCCGGCACGCACGCAGCTCTTCGCCATGTAGTAGTTCATGGCGCCCCGCTGCTGGATCGACGATGGATTCTCGACACGCGGGCCCGTCTCCGTGCCAAAGATCGTCGGGTTGATCGCAATCGCAGCCTGGTATGCCTCCCACCCCTTTTCGTACTTATGCTGCGCCAGCAGGTCGGTGCCCAGATTCTTCAGCACAAGGGGCAGCTGGGGATCGAGCTTGAGCGCCTTGTGATACATCTTCACCGCCTGCCTGTACTCGTGCTGCGAATCGTACACGGTACCCATGTTGTTCCAGACATTCGGATTCTTCGGATCGAGCTTGATCGATTCCTGGTAGCACCGCAGCGCATCCACCTGGTTGAACATCATCTGGTAGGCGATGCCCATCTTGTTCCATACCCCGGCCGAATCCTTGGGCGCTTTCTTGTACGCCTCGATGGCCGCCTGGTAGCGCTGGTGCGACATCAGCGAGTCCCCCAGTTCCTCGGGTGTCGGAACCCGCTGAGGAGTTGCGGCGACGCTCGCCGGTGCCGTCGCCGGCTGAGCCGGAGTCTGTGAAGTTGCCTGAGCAGACGGAGACGCGGCTTGAGTTTGGGCCGGTGCCGATTGTTGACCTGGGACCTGCGGAGTGGTTCCGGCGGCAGCAGTCAAGGGCCCGAGAACCGAGATCAGAGCCGAAGCCGAATAAATGCGATATCGATCAAACCGGCGCATATTCCCTCCTTGAGAAGGAATCGGGGCGACCAGGTGCCGCATCGTCTCGTCGGTTGCTCATTATTAAAGCACCAATCAGTCCCCCTGACCACACAAATGGGTCAAACGGGGCCAAACGGTAACAGTCCTCGGAAATAAAAGAAAAAGCAGCAAAATTCCGCACAGAATTGGAAACGAACGCCTTTGATCCGGCATCGGATGTCAAGAGAGATTCCTCGGTCAAATTGGTCCCCCCGCACAACTCGTCCCCCAACATGAGAATTGGAGAGCCATGAGCACAGCCATATCCTCTTTTGCCCATCAGGACATAGCCACGCGGTTCGGTTCCGTACGCCGCCGCACGATGGACCTGATTGCGCCCCTGACTCCGGAAGACATGATGGTGCAGTCGTGTCCCGAGGCTTCTCCCGCGAAATGGCACCTGGCTCACACCGCCTGGTTCTTCGAATCGTTCATTCTGCGGGAGTTCGTGCCCGGCTACAAACCATTCAACGAGGATTTTGCCTGGCTCTTCAACAGCTACTACCAGAGCTACGCCAAGTTTCCCGAAAAAAAGCTCCGCGCGTCATTTTCCCGCCCGGGACTGGACGAGGTGATTCGTTACAGGGAGCACGTTGACGAGGCAATCGCACGGCTGCTCGAGGGCGATCCTGCACTGGATGCGGTGCAGCGGATTGTCTTGGGTGTCAATCACGAAGAGCAGCATCAGGAACTGCTTCTGACCGACATCCTTCACGCTCTCTTCACCAACCCGCTTCGGCCTGCATACCGCGAAGGGGTCGCGGACCGATCTGAAATCGAAACCCCTCCTACGCGCTTCATCGATTTTGAGGGCGGCATGCTCCAGGTCGGCCACCATGGCGGCGGATTCTGTTACGACAACGAACTGCCAAGACACAAGGTATGGCTTGAGCCCTATGCGCTGGCCGACCGCCTCGTCACCTGCGGCGAGTATGCGGAATTCATCGTAGATGGAGGCTACCGCAAACCAGACCTGTGGCTCTCGGCCGGGTGGGACATGGTGCAGCAGAACGGCTGGCGTGCGCCGCTCTATTGGAACGACGCCGATGGTGACTGGCGCATCTTCACGTTGCGCGGCGAGCAGTCCCTCGCTGCGATGTCCGGTTCGCCCGTAAGTCAGGTGAGCTATTACGAGGCCGATGCCTATGCGCACTGGGCCGGAAAGCGGCTGGCGACCGAGTTCGAGTGGGAAGCCGCCGCCGAGGCTGAGCCAATCGCTGGAAACTTGCTCGATTCAGGGGCGCTGACCCCGGTATCCGAAACCGCGCCGCCGCAGTTCTTTGGCAACTGCTGGCAGTGGACGGCGAGCGCCTACCTGGGCTATCCCGGATTTCAACCGTTGCCCGGCTCCCTGGGCGAATACAACGGCAAATTCATGAGCGGACAGATGGTTTTGCGGGGCGGCTCATGCGTCACGCCTGCCGCACACATCCGTTCAAGTTACCGCAACTTCTTCGCCCCGGAGACTCGCTGGCAATTCTCCGGAATCCGCCTCGCAAAGGCCTGACACATAACCCTCGAAACTGCATCCAACAAAACGCACATGACTACGTTTGCCTTGCCGTCTTTTTCCCCGGAGATCATTGAGGATCGCGTTGCACTCGCGGTTCGCGAGGGGCTGGGGTCGGAGCCGAAAAAGCTTCCACCCTGGCTGTTTTATGACGAGACCGGTTCGCGGCTTTTTGATGAAATCACCGAGCGGCCGGAGTACTACCTCACGCGCACCGAGCGAGGCATCTTCACGCGGCATGCTGAGGCCATGATCGAGCGGGCGGCACAGGGCAAGAGACTTCGCATCGTCGAGCTCGGAGCAGGCTCGGCCGACAAAACGCGGCTCCTCCTGAATGCCGCGGTCGCCCAGCAGGGCGCAGTGATCTACGAGCCCGTGGATGTTTCCGCGAGCGCGCTCCGGGCCGCGAAGCGGCGCATCGAGCGCGAGATCGTTGGCGCCAGGGTGCTGCCGCAGGAAATGGATTACACGCGAGGACTCGATCTGGCTGAAACCGAGGACCGGCAAATGGTGCTCTACATCGGTTCGAGCATCGGCAACTTCGAGCCGTGGGAAGCCGAGGCGCTGCTCAAGATGGTTCGCGCCGCGCTCAAGCCCGGCGATAGCGTCCTGCTGGGCGTTGACCAGGCCAAAGACGAATCCATCCTCCTCCCGGCCTACGACGACGCCGCCGGCGTCACCGCCGCCTTCAACTTGAACCTGCTCGAGCGGCTGAATCGCGAGCTCGATGCCCAATTCGATCCGGAAAGCTTTGAGCACGTCGTGCGCTGGAATCCAACCGAATCACGGATCGAGATGCACCTTGCCAGCCGCATCGCGCAAACCGTGCGGATCCATGCACTGGATCTTCAAGTGTCCTTCCGCGAGGGTGAAACCATCCACACCGAGAACAGCTACAAGTACCTGCCCGGACAAGCCGAGGAATTGTTCGAAGAGGCAGGCTTCTTCCCGGTCGGCCATTGGACCGACGAGCGCGGCTGGTTTGCCGTTTGTCTGGGCCGCGTGTAACGGATCACCGCGTCGTCCCTCGCCGAATGCTTGAGAGCGCCGGCCTGCGCTGTCAAGCCGCGTGCCGCGCGCCTTTCTCCTAATGCGCTGATTCTGCTCGTCAAAAATCTTCCGCGCGCGTTGCCGGTTAATTCTCGTCAGCGAGCACAATGGATTTAGGCGAAAGGAAGAAGCTCAGCCCCGTCGCTCCGCCCATTCTGTCTTGAACCTGGCGAAAGGACTCTCGATGACCGAAAGCATGCTGCAATCGCTTCACCTTGGGCATAGGACCTTGTGCGTCCTGATGCCCTCGGTTGCAGTGTCAGAAATGTCTCCAGTTCAACATGTCAGGATGTGTCTGGTCGGTAACGTTACCACCCCCCCTCCCCCCCTTGTTTATTT
>Ga0209579_10000640_pt1 | contig 32990 bp, 29 predicted proteins | sample Coa_R1_2_FD_187152 | JGI IMG/M metagenome (GOLD analysis project Ga0209579, IMG submission 187152) | Surface soil microbial communities from Centralia Pennsylvania, which are recovering from an underground coalmine fire - Coalmine... | ecosystem: Environmental > Terrestrial > Soil >... | reverse complement strand
CGCCGCCAGTGGCAGGGCGTCGCCGGCGGCGAGCAGCCCGGCATCAATTCGGTGCTGGTCGACCCGCGCGACCCCGACGACATCCGCATCGGCGTCTCGACCGCCGGCATGTGGGCGAGCCGCGACAGCGGCCTCTCGTGGCGCATCATCAACCGCGGCATGTACAACGAATACATGCCGCCCGAATTGCGCGAGACCCCGATCGCGCAGGACATCCACCGCCTCTCGCGCTGCGCCGCGCGGCCCGACGTGGTGTGGTGCCAGCATCACAACGCAGTCTTCCGCTCGGAGGATGGCGGCGCAAGCTGGGATGAGCTGACGGCGATCCGCCCGGCGAAATTCGGCTTCGCGGTCGCGGCCCACCCGCGCGATCCCTTGACCGCGTGGTTTGTCCCGGCGGTCAAGGACGAGCGGCGCTTCGCGGTCGACGCCCAGATCGTCGTCGCGCGCACCAATGACGGCGGCGCGAGCTTCGAGGTGCTGCGCCGCGGCCTGCCGCAGCGCCATGCCTACGATCTGGTGTGGCGGCACGCGCTCGCGGTCGATCGGAGCGGCGAGCGCCTCGCCTTCGGCTCGACCACCGGCGGGCTGTGGAGTTCGGCGGATGGCGGCGACTCGTGGGCGGCGCTCGACGCCCGCCTGCCGCCGATCGCCGTCGTCCGCTTCGCCGACAGCTAAACTAGAAACCCAGAGAGGAGTTTGCGATGCAGCTGAACCCGTATTTGAGCTTTGACGGCAAGTGCGCCGACGCCTTCAAATTTTATGAAAAGGTGCTGGGCGGCCAGATCGTCGCGCTGCTGACCTACGCCGATACGCCGATGGCGGCGCAGGTCGCGCCGGAGGAACGCGGCAAGATCGTGCACGCCCGCCTGCTGCATGGCGACAAGGTGCTGATGGGTTCGGACGCGCCGCCCGGCCGCTACGAGCCGATGAAGGGTTTTTCGGTGACGCTCGGGATCGACGAGCCGGAGGAGGCCGAGCGCGTCTTTCGCGACCTGGCGGCCGGCGGCACGGTGACGATGCCGATCGCCGAGACTTTCTGGGCGCACCGCTTCGGCATGCTGGTCGACCGCTTCGGCACGCCGTGGATGGTCAACTGCGAGAAGCCGATGTAGCCGCCAACGTCCTCGTCATTGCGAGAAGCGCAGCGACGAAGCAATCCCGATGCAGCGTCGCGCCCCCCGAGATTGCTTCGCGGCGCCCGCAATGACAGGGGTTTTCAATAGGATTTCGGCAATCCCAGCACGCGCTCGGCGATGTGCGACAGGATCAGTTGCCCGCTGACTGGCGCGATGCGGGCGATCTGGATCTCGCGGAAGAAGCGCTCGACGTGGAATTCGCGCGCATAGCCCATGCCGCCATGCGTCAGGACCGCGGTCTCGCAGGCGCGGTGCCCGGCTTCGGCGGCGAAATATTTCGCGGCGTTGGCGTAGGCGCCGACTGCGCCGGCATCCTCGCCCCGGTCGTAGGCGGCGGCGGCGCGCAGCACCAATAATTCGGCCGCTTCGAGGTCGATCCAGCGCAGGGCCAACGGGTGCTGGATGCCCTGGTTCTGCCCGATCGGGCGGCCGAAGACGACGCGCTCCTTGGCGTAGCGCGCGGCGCGGTCGAGCGCGGCGCGGCCCAGCCCGACCGCCTCGGCGGCGATCAGGATGCGCTCCGGGTTCATCCCGTGCAGGATGTACTGGAAGCCTTTCCCCTCCTCGCCGATGCGGTCGCTCGCGGGGACGCGCAGGCCGTCGATGAACAGCATGTTCGAATCGACCGCGGCGCGGCCCATCTTGTGGATCTCGCGGACCTCGATCTTGCCGCGGTCGAGGTCGGTGTAGAAAAGGCTCATACCGGCCGACGGCCGCGCCGCCTCCTCGAAAGGCGTCGTGCGGGTCAGCAGCAATACCTTCTCGGCGACCTGCGCGGTCGAGGTCCAGATCTTGCGGCCGGAGATCACGTAATCCTCGCCGTCGCGCACCGCGCGCGTCTTGAGGCGGGTCGTGTCGAGCCCGACATCGGGCTCGGTGACCGCGAACGCGGCCTTTTCCTTCCCAGCGATCAGCGGCGGCAGAAAGCGCCGCTTCTGCGCGTCGCTGCCGAAGACGACGACCGGGTGCAGCCCGAAAATGTTCATGTGCACCGCCGAGGCGCCGGAAAACCCGGCGCCCGATTGCGCCACCGCCTGCATGACGATCGCCGCCTCGGTGATGCCGAGGCCGCTGCCGCCGTATGCCTCGGGCATCGCGACGCCGAGCCAGCCGCCCTCCGCCATCGCGCGGTGGAACTCGTGCGGGAACTCCGCCGCGGTATCCTTTTTCAGCCAGTAATCGTCGCCGAAGCGGGCACACAGCCGCCCCACCGCCCCGCGGATCTCCAGCTGCTCGGCGGTTAGCGCGAAGCTCACGGCGGCGCCGCTCAGGTGCCCTCGACGATGATGGCGCGGCCGGTCGAGTTGGCGAGCCGGCCGGGCAGAATCTTCTGATATTCGGGCGAGTGGTACCAGCGCTTGGCGGCGGCGGCGTCGGCGAATTCGAGGATCACGATGCGCTTCGGCTCCGGCCCGCCCTCGATCAGTTCGGTCGCGCCGCCGCGGGTCAGGAACCGGCCGCCATATTGCGCCAGCGTCGCCGGCACCGCCTCGCGGTAAGGCGCCATCGCCGCCGCGTTGGTAACATCGAGTTCGACGACGAAATATGCCGGCATGTCAGCCTCCCGGGGATCATGAAACCCTGGCAGCTTAGGTCAGCGCGCGGCGGCAGGAAAGCGCCGGCGCCATCCCCATACCGATCGCGCGCCGGCGCCCCTATATTCTGCAGGAAAACGGAGCACGCCTTGCCGTTCGACACCGTCTACAGCGTCTGCCCGCACGATTGCCCGAGCGCCTGCGCGCTGGCGGTCGAGCTGATCGCGGAAGGAGACGGCAGCCTGCGCATCGGCCGGGTGCGCGGCGCCGAGGGGCAGTCCTATACGCAGGGCATCGTCTGCGCCAAGGTCGCGCGCTACGCCGAGCGCCAGCATCACCCCGAGCGGCTCGCGATGCCGCTGCGCCGGGTCGGCGACAAGGGCGGCGGGCGCGAGGCCTTCGCGCCGATCGCCTGGGATGACGCGCTCGACGAGGTCGCCGAGCGGCTGACGCAGGCGGCGCAGCGCGACGGCGCGCAAGCGGTGTGGCCCTATTATTACGCCGGCACGATGGGCCGGGTGCAGCGCGACGGCATCAACCGGCTGCGCCACGCAATGGGCTATTCGGGCGAGCGCACGACGATCTGCAACTTCCTGACCGACAATGGCTGGCTCGCCGGGGTCGGCTCGAAGCGCGGCGTCGACGCGCGCGAGATCGCCAAATCCGACCTCGTGGTGATCTGGGGCGGCAACCCGGTCTCGACCCAGATCAACGTGATGACCCATGTCGCGACCGCGCGGAAGGAGCGCGGCGCGAGGCTCGTCGTCGTCGACCCCTACCGCACCGGCACGGCGGACATCGCCGACCTGCATCTGGCGCTATTGCCCGGCACCGACGGCGCGCTCGCCTGCGCCGTCATGCACGTGCTGTTCAAGGAAGGCTACGCCGACCGCGACTATCTCGCGCGCTACACCGACGATCCGGCGGGCCTCGAAGCGCATCTGCAGAGCCGCGACCCGGCCTGGGCCGCGCGCATCACCGGGCTTGCCGAGGGCGAGATCATCGCGTTTGCCCGCCTCTACGGGGAGACCAAGCGCAGCTATATCCGGGTCGGCTACGGCTTCTCGCGCCAGCGCAACGGCGCGGCGCAGGTGTTTGCGGTGACCTGCCTGCCGACCCTCACCGGCGCCTGGGCGCACGAAGGCGGCGGCGCGCATTATTCCAACCACGGCATGCTGCCCCTGGACCTGACGCTGATCGAGGGGCTCGATGCGGTCGATCCGGCGACGCGCATCCTCGACCAGTCGCGCATCGGCCCGATCCTGGCGGGCGACAGGCGCGACCTTGGGCCGGGGCCGCCGGTAACCGCGCTCTTCATCCAGAACACCAACCCGATGGTCGTCGCGCCCGAATCGGGGCTGGTCCGCCAGGGCTTCCGCCGGGACGATCTATTCATCTGCGTGCACGAGCAGTTCCTGACCGAGACCGCTTCGATGGCCGACATCGTGCTGCCGGCGACAACGTTTTTGGAGCACGACGACATCTACACCGCCGGCGGCCACACGTTTCTGCAGATCGGCCGCGCCGTGCTGTCGCCCTTCGCCGAATGCCGCTCCAACCACGATGTGATCTGCGGCCTCGCCAAGCGGCTGGGCGCGAAGCATCCGGGGTTCGCGATGACCGCGTTCGAGCTGATCGAAGAGCTGCTGCGCGCGAGCGGGCTGCCCGGGCCGGAGGCGTTCGCGGAAGGGGTATGGCTCGACTGCTGGCCGGGCTTCGAGACCGGGCATTTCCTCGACGGCTTCGGGCATTGCGACGGAAAATTCCACTTCCGCGCCGACTGGCCCGCGCTGGGCGCCGAGCATCGGGCGCTGCCGGCCTTCCCCGACCACGTCGCGGTGATCGACGACGGCGACCCCGAACGGCCGTTCCGCCTGGTGCCGGCGCCGTCGCGCTCGTTCCTCAACACCAGCTTCAACAATTTGCCCTCGGGGATCGCGCGCGAGGGGAGGCCGAGCGCGCTGGTGCATCCGGAGGCGCTCGCCGCGCTCGGTCTCGCCGACGGCGCGCGCATCCGCATCGGCAATGCCAAGGGCAGTGTCGTCGTCCACGCCCGCGCCGCGGCGGGCATGCAGCGCCGCGTCGTGATCGTCGAGGGACTGTGGCCCAACGCCGCCTTCGAGGAGGGCATCGGCATCAACCTGTTGACCAGCGCCGATCCGGGCCTGCCCGGCGGCGGCGCGGTGTTCCACGACACTTCGGTCTGGCTGCGGCCGGCATGATGGACCAAGAATGAGCGAGGACGACAAACCCCGGCTGCCGGCGGAATCGCACGCCGCCGAGGTCGACGCCTTTCTGCGCGACCTGCGGCGCGCCCCGCCGCCGCCGCCGCCCGGCGGCCGCGGCCGCCTCATTTTCGCGCTCGACGCGACCGCGAGCCGCGAGCACTCGTGGGACCGCGCCTGCCGCACCCAGGGCGAGATGTTCGAGGCGACCGCCGCCTTGGGCGGGCTCGACGTCAAGCTCGTCTATTACCGCGGCTTCAACGAGTGCAAGGCGAGCCGCTGGATGTCGAACGCCGCCGATCTGCACCGGGTGATGCGCGCGGTCTCCTGCCTCGGCGGGCAAACCCAGATCGAGCGGGTGCTGGCGCATGCCCTCGGCGAAACCAAAAAGCAGCGGGTCGGCGCGCTGGTTTTTGTTGGCGACGCGATGGAGGAGGATGTCGACCTGCTGTGCGGGCTCGCCGGCGAATTGGGCCTCGGCGGCGTGCCGGTCTTTCTCTTCCACGAGGGCCGCGACCCGATCGCCGCGCGGGCCTTTCAGCAGATCGCGAAACTGTCGCGCGGCGCCTACCTGCGCTTCGATTTGGGCAGCGCCGAGCGGCTCAAGGAGCTGCTGGCGGCGATCGCGGTCTATGCCGCCGGCGGCTACCGCGCGCTCAGCGACTACAGCGCGCAGAAGGGCGGCGAGGTGCTGCGCCTGACGGCACAGCTGCGGCGCTGATGCTGTTCGTCATCGGCGGCGTCGCGATCCTGTGCGGGGTTCTGCTGCTCGGCTATCTCTTCGTCAACGCCGATCCCGTTCGCCTGGCCCGCACCGTGAAATGGGTCGGCATCGCGGTCGCGGCGCTGCTGCTCCTGGCGCTTCTCGTGGTGACCGAGGGGCGCGTCGTGATGCTGCTGGCGCCGTTCGTCGCGCTGCTGCCGGCCTGGCGGCGGTTTCGCTCGATGTTCAGCGGGCTGCGCGGGCCCGCCGCCGGCGGCGACTCGACGGTTGAGACCCCGTTCATCCGCATGCGCCTCGACCACGACACCGGCAGCATGTCGGGCACGGTCCTCAAGGGCCGCTTCGCCGGCATGCGGATCGAAGAACTCGGGCGGGCCGAGCTGTTGGCGCTGTTGCGCGAGTGCCGCGCCGCGGACGAGGAAGGCGCCCGCCTGCTCGAAGCCTATCTCGACCGCGCCGACCCCGATTGGCGCGCCGAGATGCACGGCGAGCGGGAGGGCGCGGCGCCGCGCGCGCCTTCGGGCGACGTCAGCGTCGACGAAGCCTACGCGATCCTCGGGCTACAGCCGGGGGCCGACGCCGCCGCGGTCAAGGCGGCGCACCACCGGCTGATGAAGCAGCTGCACCCCGATCTCGGCGGCTCGGATTACCTCGCCACCAAGATCAACCGCGCCCGCGACGTGCTGCTGCGCCGCTAGGCGCATGACCCGGTGGGATCGAAACATCTCCCCGTCGCCCCCGCGCAAGCGGGGGTCCAGGGCAAAGGGCAGGGTGGTTGCCCCTGGATTCCCGCGTGCGCGGGAATGACGGTTCGATTCGGCCGGGTAACGCGCAGGTGCACGGAATTAAAGGGCGGCGGCGACGTTTGAGGGCGGTGCGCCGGGTGGAGCGCGGCTTGCATGGCCGGAAGCGGCTGTGGCAATAGTCGGTGCGCCCAGCGGCCGCGGCGAATTGGGGACATTGATGCAAAGACGCGTGCGCAAGGCGGTGTTCCCGGTCGCCGGGCTCGGCACCCGCATCCTGCCGGCCACCAAGGCGATGCCGAAGGAGATGCTGACGGTCGTCGACAAGCCGCTCATTCAGTACGCGATCGAGGAAGCCCGCGATTCCGGCATCGAGCAGTTCTATTTCGTCACCGGACGCGCCAAGAGCGCGATCGAAGATCATTTCGACCTCGCCTTCGAGCTCGACGCGACGCTGCGCGAGCGCGGCCGCACCGAGCTCATTGACGAACTGGGCGCCTGGCTGCCGGAGGCGGGCGAAGTCGCCTTCACCCGCCAGCAGCGGCCCTTGGGGCTCGGCCACGCGATCTGGTGCGCCCGTAACCTGGTCGGCGACGAGCCCTTCGCGGTTGTCCTGGTCGACGATCTGATGGTCGGCGAGCCGCCCTGCCTCAAGCAGATGATCGACGCCTATCAGGAGACCGGCGGCAATCTCGTCGCGGTCGTCGAGGTGCCGCGCGACCAGACGCGGCGCTATGGCGTGCTCGACGTCGTCACCGACGACGGCACCCTGGTGCGCGCCAAGGGGGTCGTCGAGAAGCCCGAGCCGGAAGCGGCGCCCTCCACCCTGACGATCATCGGGCGCTACATCATCCAGCCGGAGATCTTCGGCCACCTCGCCCGCCTGCAGCCCGGCGCCGGCAACGAGATCCAACTGACCGACGGGCTCGACAAGCTGATCGCCGACGGCCAGAAGTTTCACGGCTTGCGGGCCGCGGCGCGGCGCTTCGACTGCGGCGACAAGCTGGGCTATCTCGAGGCCAATGTCGCGCTCGGGCTGCAGCACCCGGCGCTGGGGCCGGCGCTGCGCCGCATTCTCGCAAGCTATCTCGGATAGGCCCCCGCCATGCCGCACCGCTTCGATCCGACCATTCTGCGCGAATACGACATTCGCGGCATCGTCGGCAGCACGCTCTTCGCGGCCGACGCGCGCGCGCTCGGGCGGGTCTACGCGCAGATGCTGGCGCAGAGCGGCGGGCGGCGCGTCGCGGTCGGCTATGACGGGCGGCTGACCTCGCCCGAACTCGAAGCGGCGCTGGTCGAGGGGCTCGCCGAAGAGGGCGCCGATGTCGTGCGGATCGGCCGCGGCCCGACCCCGATGCTGTATTACGCCGCGGCGACGCCAGGCGATTATGGCGGGGTCGACGGCGGCGTCATGGTAACGGGCTCGCACAACCCGCCCGACCATAACGGCTTCAAGATGGTGCTCGGCGGCAAGCCGCTCTTCGGCGAGGCGGTGCAGCTTCTGGGGCGGATGGCGCTGGCGCTGGAGGCGCCGACCCGGCCGCGCGGCCGGGTCGCGCAGCATCTCGTGTTCGACGACTACGTCGCCCGCCTGGCGCGCGACTATGACGGCCCGCGCGGGCTCGTCGTCGCGTGGGATTGCGGCAACGGCGCGACCGGCGACGTCGTCGCGCGCCTGGTCGAAACCCTACCGGGCCGCCATACCCTGATCAACGAGCGGATCGACGGCACCTTTCCGGCCCACCACCCCGATCCGACGGTCGCGGAAAACCTCGTGCAGCTGCAGCAGGCGGTCGCCAAGGGGCGGTGCGATCTCGGGATCGCCTTCGACGGCGACGGCGACCGCATCGGCGTCGTCGACGCGCGGGGCCGCATCCTCTGGGGCGACCAATTGCTGATCGTCCTGGCGCGCGACGTCTTGAGCCGCAACCCCGGCGCCCCGATCCTCGCCGACGTCAAGGCGAGCCAGGTGCTGTTCGACGAGATCGCGCGCGCCGGCGGCAAGCCGGTGATGATGGAAACCGGCCATTCGCTGATCAAGGCGCGCCTCGCCCAGTCGGGCGCGCCGCTGGCCGGCGAGATGAGCGGCCACATCTTCTTCGTCGAGCGCTGGTATGGCTTTGACGATGCGATCTACGTCGCGGTGCGGCTTTTGGGCCTGCTGGCGCGCGCCAAAGACAGCCTCGCCCAGATGCTCGACGGGCTGCCGCAGGTGTTCAACACCCCCGAACTGCGGCTGCCGTGCGAGGAGGTGCGCAAATTCGCGCTGGTCGAAGAGGTCCGCGAGCGGCTGCGAGGGCAGGGCGCCGACATGGTCGACATCGACGGGGTGCGGGTGCGCACCGCAGACGGCTGGTGGCTGCTGCGCGCCTCGAACACCCAGGCCGTCATCGTCGTGCGCGCCGAATCGGGCAGCGCCGCCGGCCTCGAGCGCGTCAAGGCGCAGCTCGCCGCCGAACTCGCGCCAAGCGGCCTCGCGCTGCCGCCGGGCTGACCCCGGCCGCGCCCTCTAGCGGCTCGCGACCCTGACGCCGGAAGGCGGGACGACCGAACAGGCGAGCCCCTTGCGGTGCAGTTCGGCGCAGGCCGCCTGCGCGGCCTTGGCATTGAAATGCAGGATCCGGGCGCGGTAGAGCCGGCTCGCCTCGTGCCGCGCGGGGGCGAGGATCTGGTGCGGCTTGCCGTGCAGGACCGCGAGGCGCGCGGCCTTCTCTTCGGCGCTGCGCGCGGTCGCCTCGCTGCGGAAGGCGCCGAGCTGGATCGCCCATTCGTCGCCGCCCTTCTCTTCGCGCGTCAGCGTCGCCGCTTCCGCCTTGGCGACCGGCGCCAGGTGCTGCAGCGCCGCCGTCGCGACATGGCCGAGGAAGCTCGGCTTCTGGCGCGGATTCGCCACCTCGGCCGCCGGCGTCGCCGCCGCCACCGCGACCACCGGCCGCGCGACAGCGGCCTGAGCAGGCGCCGGCGCTACCGGCGCCGCGGCGGTGACGACCGGCGCGCTTTGCGGCGCCGCCGGGCCGCCGCGCGCCACGATCGCGAAACCCTGGTCGAGCAGCGAGGCCATCTGCTCGTCGCGGCTGTGCCACGAGCGGCCGCCCATGACCACCCCGATCAGCCGGTGCCCGTCGCGCACCGCCGAAGCCGCGAGGTTGAACCCCGAGGCGTTGATGAAGCCGGTCTTGATGCCGTCGGCCCCCTGATACCAGTCGAGCAGATGGTTGTGGCCGTGCACGATCTCGCCGTGGAAATCGAATTCGCGGGTCGCGAAGTAGCGGTATTCGCGGGGAAACTGGTGGTAGAGCGCCAGCGCCAGCCGGGCGACGTCGCGCGCCGTTGTGCGGTTGCCCGGATCGGGCAGCCCGGACGCGTTGTCGTACCAGGTGTGGTCCATGCCGAGCTGGCGCGCCTTGGCGGTCATGTAGCGCGCGAAATTCTCTTCGCTGCCGGCCAGCCCCTCGGCCAAAACGGTGGCGGCGTCGTTGGCCGATTTGGTGACGATAGCGAGGATCAGATCGCGCACCGGCACCGAATCGCCCGGGTTGAGCCCGAGCTTGCTCGGCGCCCGGGTCGCGGCGTGCTCGCTGACCGCGAAGCGCTGGTCGAGCGTGATGCGGCCCTGGTTGAGCGCCTCGAACGTCAGGTAAAGCGTCATCATCTTGGTCAGCGAAGCCGGATAGGTCAGCTCGTCGGCGTTGTATTGGCCCAGCACCTGCCCGGTCTCGGCATTGAGCACGATCCACTCGAAAGTCGGCGCGTAGGCTGCGACAGCGCGGGCCGCGCCATGCCAAGTCCTCGCCACCGCCGGAACCGCCGCGAGCAAGCCCACTGCGATGACGGCGCCGATCGCGCCCGCCCGGCTCAGCCGCCGCATGCGCGACCCCCCTCGCTGCTGCGTCATGTCAACCCGCACGCTGTCCCCACCCCGATGCGTCACCGTGGCCGCGCCGCTGCCAACGCACCACCGCCAGGGTAAGAAAAAAGCAAAACGATGTCAAAGAACTGAGCCGCAGCTTGCCCGGGGCCGCGAAATCACCGGCAAAACCGGTCGCGATCCGGCCGTGGCCGCGGCGCGGTGTGCCGGCCGCCGGCGGTTTGCCGCACGCCGCCGGCCCGGTCCGTCGGCCGGATCATTGTGCGTCGCAAAAGTTTTCGTTGCATCTCGCGTCAGACACCCAACAATGCTATTGTGCAATGCAATATATCAAAGTGGGTGATTAATGAACAGCAATGGCAAGCCAAAACACCTCACGGGCGACGCGGAGCGGCGCGAGGCGGCCGCGGCCAAGCCGATGCCGGGCAAGCCGGAAGCGGCCAAGCCAGGGCTGAGCACGCCGGCGGTCCCGAGCAAGGCCGATGCGAGCAAGCCCCCGATGAGCAGTCCGGATGCGAGCAAGCCGGCGCCGAGTCATCCGCTGGTGAGCCATCCGCAGGCGGGCCATCCGGTGGCGAGCAAGAGCGCCGCGGCCGATACCCGCACGCCGGCCAGGCCGGAAACGCCACCCACGCCGGTCGCGCACCCACCGGCAGCGCCGCCAGTGCCGCGGGCAATCGCGCCACCCGAACCGGCGGCGGCGAAGCCGGCGGCCGCCCCATCGCCGTCGGCAGCGCCGGCGGTGGTGATCGCGGCGCCTCCCAAACCGGCGGTGGCCGCCCCTCCCGCGCCCGAGCCAAAGCCCGCTGCGCCCGAGCCAAAGCCCGCCGCGGCGCCCGCGCCGACGGTTGCCGCGGCCGAGGATCCGTGGAGCAGCTTCGCCGCGACGCAGGCGGCCTTTGCCCGCAGCTTCGAGGAGATCGCCGGCGAGATGACCGGGATGACCCGCCTCGGCATGGCCGCCACCGCCGACGCGGCGCTCGCGCTGCTCGGCGCGCGGACCTTCGCCGAAGCGGTCGAGATCAACGCCGGCCTGGCGCAGCGCGGGCTGGGCGTGATGATCGAAGGCTCGGCCCGGCTGTCGGAGATCGGCGCGAAGGCGGTCACCGCCGCGTCGGGCTCGATTCTGTCGCGCTTCGGCGGCGCCTGGAGCGGCCCCTTTACACGATGATCGCCGCTTGCTCCGGTTTCGCGGCGCGCCTTGAATTGCCGCGCCGGTTGCGGGAAAGTTGAGCCGGCGCGGCTAGCCGCGCTCCTGATTTTGCGACAGCGGATGGGGGTTGGCGATGCCGCCCAAGCTCGGCGCGGCACTGCGTTGCAGGCGCCCTCGTCGCCGCCTCGGCATCGCCGCGGTGTGTGCCTTGACGTTGGCTGCCGGCGCGGCGGCGGCGCGCGCCCAGCCGCTCGCTCCGCCGGGCGCGATGCTCGATCGGCTGTGCGCGCAAAGCCTGCGCTCGAACGAGGAGGATCGCCTCTTCGGGATGATCAGCATCACGGTGCGCGCGACGATCAAATACCACGGCGCGGTCTCCTCTCCCGACCTGATCGACGAATCGGTGCAGAACGGGCTCGCCGCGATCATCGACGCGTGCCCGCAAATCGCCGCGGCCGACCCGACGCAGCGCCTCGGGATGGCGGTGGCGCTGATCAGCGAGGCGACCGCCAAGCGCCTCGTCGACGGCAACCCGCGCGCCCGCGCCGAGCAGACCGACCGGGCGACCGCCGCCGATTTGTCCGAGGAACTGTCGGCGCAGGAGATCGACGCCTGGCTCGACGAATTGCCGGCCCGCGAGCGCGCCCTCGCGGTCTTTCTCTATGCCTCGGGCCTGACCGAACAGGAGATGGCGGGCGCGCTCGGCCTGACGCCGGCGGCGCTCACCGCCGGCTTCCGCGAGGCGAAAACCGATCTGTTGCGGTTTTTCCGCCAGCAATGGACCGGACCGCTGCCGCCGGCGATCCCGGTGCCGGCGATGACCTACCGCCAAAGCCAGAAGCTCGTCGACCTGCTGCAGCCCGACCCGGCGCACCCGGCGGGCGTTGCGAGCGTCCGCATCAGCGGCATCAGCAGCGATTTCTACGCCGGCTGGTCGCTGCTGGCGACCGCGACCGGGCTCCCCGCCGACCGCAACCTCGACCTCGACGCGCCGATCCTGCTGGCGCCCGACGCGCCCGGCAAGAAGCGCATGGTCGCGGTTGCGCTCGACGAGATCGGCGACCCGCACGACAACCCGCGGCGCTTTCTGGTCAAGGCCTATGCCGCCGATGCCGGCGGCGACGGCGCCGGGCTGCACGATACTTTCCACCTTGCCGCTGCCGCGCTCAGCGATGCGCAGGTCGCCGCGACGCTGCGCAACCGCGGCCTTGCCTCGATCGAGATCGCGCGCTGCCTGTGGTACGATTTCGCCACCGCCAACGACCCCGGCCTGTGCCGCTGAGGAGCCGTTCTGCTTGACGCCCAGGGCTTGACGCCCAGGGCTTGACGCCACGGCTGCGCCGGGGTCTTGCTGTATCTGTCGTCAGCTCAGGCAATTCCATGTCGGCACTCGATCTCGACAGCTCCGGCCCGACCTCGCGGATCTATTTCTCGCAGCGGCTGCGGCTGCATTACGTCGATTGGGGCAACCCCGGCGCGCCGCCCCTGCTGCTGGTGCATGGCGGGCGCGACCATTGCCGCAACTGGGACTGGGTCGCCCACGCGCTGCGCCGCGACTGGCATGTGCTGGCGCCCGATCTGCGCGGCCACGGCGACAGCCAGTGGTCGCCCGACGGCAACTATTCGACCGCCGCCTATGTTTACGATCTCGCGCAATTGATCCATCAGCAGGAGCTGGCGCCGGTGACGATCGTGGCGCATTCCCTGGGCGGCAACATCGCGATCCGCTACACCGGCGTCTACCCGGACAGCGTGCGCCGGCTGGTGGCGATCGAGGGGCTGGGACCCTCGCCGCGCCAGATGGCGGCGCGCTCGGCGCTGCCGATCGCCGAGCGCATGCAGAAATGGGTCGAGGGCCAGCGCGCCCTGTCGGGCCGGCTGCCGCGGCGCTACGCCTCGATCGAGGACGCGCTCAAACGCATGCAGGAAGCCAACGGCCACCTCTCGCCCGAGCAGGCCCGCCACCTGACGCAGCACGGCGTCAACCAGAACGAAGACGGCACCTACAGCTGGAAATTCGATAATTACGTGCGCGCCGACTCGCCCTACGGCATGACCCGGCCCGAGATCGAGCAGTTGTGGGGCCGCATCCTGTGCCCGACCCTCCTGGTCTACGGCAAGGAGAGCTGGGCGCAAAACCCCGAGAGCGACGGCCGCATGCGCCACTTCCAGAGCGCCCGGGTGATCTCGGTCGAGGGCGCCGGCCATTGGGTGCACCACGACAAGCTCGAGGTTTTCCTCGACCTGCTGCGCGATTTTCTCTGAGCGCGGCCGATGCTGTTCCGCCTGCGCCACCACCGCCGCGGCCACCCCCAGGGGCGCGGCATCCTGGCGCTGCTCGGGCCGGGGCTCATTACCGGCGCCTCCGACGACGATCCCAGCGGCATCGCGACCTATTCGCAGGCCGGCGCGCAATTCGGCTATACGACCTGCTGGGTCATGCTGTTCACCTGGCCCCTGATGGCGGCGATCCAGGAGATCAGCGCCCGCATCGGCCGGGTCACCGGCAAGGGCATCGCGGCCAATCTGCGCGAGCACTATTCGCTGACCCTGCTGCGCGCCATTGTCGGGCTGCTGCTGATCGCCAATTTCATCAATCTCGGCGCCGATCTGGGCGCGATGGGCGACGCGCTGCGGCTGCTGGTCGGCGGCCCGTCGGGGCTTTACGTCGTGCTGTTCGCCGCCTTCTGCACGACCCTCGAAATCTACGCGAGCTATCAGCGCTACGTCAAAATCCTCAAATGGATGACGCTGTCGCTGTTCGCCTATGTCGCGGCGGTTCTGGTCGTGCACGTGCCGTGGGGCGAGGTCGCCTATGACACCCTGGTGCCGACGCTGTCCTGGAAGTCGGACTATATCGTGGTGATCGTCGGCGTGCTGGGGACGACGATCAGCCCCTATCTGTTTTTCTGGCAGGCTTCGGAAGAGGCCGACCAGGAGCGCCTCGACCCGGCCGAGCATCCGCTGACCGAGGCGCCCGAGGAGGCGCCGAGCGCGATCCGCCGCATCGAGATCGACACCTATTTCGGCATGGGGCTATCGAACCTGGTGGCGCTGTGCATCATCATCACGACCGCGGCGACATTGCACCAGCACGGCATCACCGACATCCAAACTTCGAAGCAGGCGGCCGAGGCGCTGCGCCCGATCGCCGGCGAATTCGCCTTTGTCGTGTTCGCGCTGGGGATACTCGGCACCGGCCTCCTGGCGGTGCCGGTCTTGGCCGGCTCGGCGGCCTACGCACTCGCCGAAGCGATGGAGTGGAACATCGGCCTCGACCGCGCGCCCACCGAGGCAAAGCGCTTCTACGCGACGATCGTCGGCGGCACGGTGATCGGGATCGGCGTCAATTTCGTCAATATCGACCCGATGAAGGCGCTGTTCTGGAGCGCCGTCATCAACGGCGTCGTCGCGGTGCCGCTGATGGTGGTGATGATGCTGATGACGATGCGCCGCGACGTGATGGGCCAGTTCACCCTGCCGCGCCCGCTATGGGCAATCGGCTGGCTCTCGACCGCGGCGATGGCGTTCGCCGTCGTGACGATGTTCGCGACCTGGCAGGGCTGATTCTCTACTCTGGCCAGTTTTTGGGAGGTTCACAGAAGAAAGGAATGGTGATTTCATCAATTCTTGGCGCATCATCTATCGTTATTTTATTCCTTTCGGTCTCATTGGAATCGAGGTACCTTTCTCTAAATGTCGCTGCATACTCACTAATGAAATGACCAAATAGCAGAGCTAACTGACCGACTTCTCGGGCTATGGTGTTTGGAACGTCGTGCCAGTCCTTTTCACCTATCGCTTCCGCTATCGCTTTTACCGTTATCAATTCTGTGGCATAATATAGGTCGTGACCGTAGAATTTAGACGACTCATAGTCCGTCAAAACGTGGTCGTCTGGAAATTGTTGGTATCCCTCTCTGATAAATGACTCCTCCGTGTGGAAAGCGAATTTATTCCTGATAGTTTTGATTATATTAGATTTTTTATTGAAATGTCTCTTGATATTCTCTAGGCTGTCAAGGGCGTGGTCACTAAGCTTATAATCAGAGATAACGGTTTTGAGTACAGGACCTTCTAAAAGTTTAGATCCCTCGTACAAACGTCCTGCGAGGGTTTTTACCAAGTAAATAGTAAGGGATGTATTTGCCCTTCGGTTAACATCGCCGATTGACGCATCATTGAGCAATATAGTTGTCAATTTAGTCAAATAATTTAAGTCGTTGCCGAGCTGTCCAATCATCAAATAAAAAATACGCTCGGCCTCGGGCGCCGAATCGAGTGCTGATTTTGGATACCTAATACGTTCTATTTCAATCACGATTGCCGCCGCTGCTTCGTCGCCAGTGCCGAGCTCGGCGTCGCTGACGAATCTGGCGCCGGGAACAATACAGCCCCTGAAACTAGGAGGCTTTGCGGCGGCGCTTTGGCGTCTCGGCCGGCTCTGCGGTTGCGGCCTCGACCGCGGCGGGGCGGGGGGCCTTGGCGCGGCCGCCGGCGACCGGCAGCAGGAGGTTGCGCTGGCCGTTGGGCGCGGCGGCCTTGCGGGCGCGCGCGGCCGGCCGGGCCGGGGTTTCCGGCGCGGCTGCTGCTTCGCGAGCGGCGGGACGGCGCGCCGGGGCCTTTTCTTCCTCGGCCAGGCTGCGCTTCAGCGCGTCCATCAGGTTGATGATTTGCGCCGGCTTGCGCTCGGGCGCCGGCGCCGGCAGCTTGCCCTTGAGCTTTTCGTCGATCAGCTCGCGCACCGCGGTCTGGTAATGGTCGACGAAGCGGCTCGAATCGAACTTCCGGGTCCGCCGCGCGATGATCTGCTCCATGATCGCTAGCTGGTCGTCGTCGGCGCCGCCCTCGGCGATTCCGCGGAAATAATCCTCCGGCTTCCTGATCTCGTCGGCGTAGCGCAGCGAATTGCCGAGAAGCCCGGTGCCGAGCGGGCGGATCGCGATGACCCGCTCCTGGCCGTTGATCACCAATTGCCCGACCGCGATCTTGCCGCTGTCGCGCAAGGCTTCGCGGATGACCCGGTAGCCCTCTTCGGCGACGCCGCCGTCCGGCACCAGGTAATAGGGCGCATCGAAGTAGATCGGGTCGATTTCCTCGACGAACTCGACGATGTCGATCGTGTCGGTGGTTTCGAGCCGCAGCCGCTTCAGATCGTCGGGGTCGACCGTGACGTAGCGGCCCTTTTCGTATTCGAACCCTTTGACGATGTCGTCGCGCTCGACGGGGCCGATGCCGGGCACGGTCAGCTGCTGGCGCACCCGCTCGCCCGAGGGCTCGTGGATCTGGTGGAAGCGGATGCGCTCGCGCTCGGTTGTCGCGGTGTAGAGGCGCACCGCGATCGTCACCAGCGAGAGCTTGAGATACCCGGTCCAGTAGGGCCTTGCCGGCGCCGCCATCGGATTCGCTCCATCTTTTACGCTAATCCAACGATAACGCCGGAATGCCGTTCCGCCAACGCCGACCCGCTGTTCTCGCAGGCGCCTAAGCCGCGACCTTAATTCGCGGCGCCGAAGATCGGGAAGATCACCTTGTCGCCGGGGTGGATGCCGAGCCGCGCGGCGGTGCCGCCGTTCAATTCGATCGCGGCGCGCACTGGCGCCGCGGCGGCGATCGTGTCGAGCGAAAGCGGCACGGCGCGCTCGTGGATGTTGACGATGCGGCCCTGCGCGTCGACGAACAGCATGTCGAGCGGGATCAGCGTGTTCTTCATCCACATCGAGGCCGGGGTTGGCGTCTTGAAGTCGAAGATCATGCCCGAATCGGGCGCCAGGCTCTGGCGGAACATCAGCCCCTGCTCCAATTGCGCCGGGGTGGTCGCGACTTCCACGGTGAATTTATGCGGGCCGCCGGCGGTGAGGATCGTCAGCTCGGCGGTCGGAAACTGCGCCAACTGGGCCGACGCGACATTGGCCCAGGCAAAAAGCAGCAGCGGGAGCAGCAGGAAGCGGCGGCGGGAGAGCATCGGCTTTGCACGACAATGTGAGCGTCAAGCATTGTAGCATGCGCGCCCGAGACCCGCAGAGAGGCCGCGATGCCGCGCAACCGGATGCACCCCGCCACGCTAGCCGCGCAGGCGCTCGGCTGGACCGACGCCGCGACCGGCGCGGTCGTGCTGCCGATCCAGCCCGCCACCACCTTCGAGCGCGACCCCGACAACCAGTACCGCCGCGGCCGCAATTACGGCCGGGCCGACAACCCCGGCTACGACCAGCCGCAGGCGCTCATTACCGCGCTCGAAGGCGGCGCCGCCTCGCTGGTGTTTTCATCGGGCATGGCGGCGGCGACGGCGGTCTTCCGCGCGCTGCCGCTGGGCGCTCATGTCGTCGGCCCGCGCATCATGTATCATAGCCTCAGGCGGTGGATCGCGGCCTACGCCGCCGAGGGCCACATCGCCGCCGAATTCATCGACATGAGTTCGCTCGACGCGCTGCGCGAAGCGGTGGTGCCGGGGCGCACCCGCCTCGTCTGGGCCGAGACGCCGGCCAACCCCCTGTGGTCGATCACCGACATCGCCGGCGCCGCCGAGATCGCGCACGCCGCCGGCGCGCTCCTCGCGGTCGACAGCACGATTGCGAGCCCCGTATTGACCCGGCCGATCGAACTCGGCGCCGACATCGTCATGCATTCCGCGACGAAGTACCTGAACGGCCACAGCGATGTCATTGCCGGCTCGTTGACCGCTTCGCGCGACGACGAATTCTGGCAGCGCCTCGTCGGCGCGCGCAGCAGCAGCGGCGCGATCCTCGGCAGCCTCGAAGCCTACCTGCTGCTGCGCGGCATGCGCACCCTGCACCTGCGGGTCGAGCGCGCCTGCCGCTCGGCGCAGCGCGTCGCCGAGGCGATGGCGGCGCACCCGAAGATCCTCGAAGTCCTCTATCCCGGCTTGCCGAGCCACCCCGGCCACGCCATCGCGGCGCGGCAGATGACGGGCGGCTTCGGCGGCATGCTGAGCATTCGCGTGCGCGGCGGCGAAGCCGCGGCGATCGCGACCGCGGCGCATGTCGAGATCTGGAAGCGCGCGACCTCATTGGGCGGCGTCGAGAGCCTCCTCGAACACCGCGCCTCGATCGAGGGCGCCGGCAGCCCGGTGCCGCCCGACCTCCTGCGCCTCTCGGTCGGCATCGAAGACCCCGGCGACCTGATCGCCGACCTCGAAACCGCCCTGGCGGCGGCTACATAAGCCCGAGTTCGAGCTTGGCTTCCTCGCTCATGCGGTCGCGGTCCCACGGCGGCGACCACACCAGCTTGACCCGCACCTCGTTGACCCCGGGCACTGTGCGGACCGCCGCCTCGACTTCGCCCGGCATGCTTTGCGCCACCGGGCAGGCCGGCGTCGTCAGCGTCATTTCGACATAGACGACGCCGCCTTGCTTGGCGATCAGCTCGTAGATCAGCCCGAGTTCGACGATGTTGACCGGTATTTCGGGGTCGTGCACGCCGCGCAGCGCCTCGAGCACCGGCTCCAACAGCGCCGGATCGTCCTCGCCCTCGGGCCGCTCGACGCCCTCGGTCTCGGGCGGCGGCTCCGGCGCGAAATCGAAATAGTCGCGGTTCTCCTCGGTGGCCGACATCGGGCTACTCCGAAGCTGGGTTGGCCGCGTGCGTCCTTCGAGACGGCCGCTTCGCGGCCTCCTCAGGATGACGGGCTTGAGGATGACGGGCTTGTTTGGATGCCATCAGAGAATTCCGTCATGGTGAGGAGCCCGCGCAGCGGGCGTCTCGAACCACGCGAGCCGATATTGCCGCATCCCATCTACTCCGTCTTGACGGTATCGCCGGCGCGGCCGGATTTGAGCGCCGCCTCGAAGGCGTGCCACGGCAACGTCGCGCATTTGACCCGCGCCGGATAGGCCTTGACCCCGGTCAGGGGTTCCAAGCGCTCGGCATCCTCCCGCAGCGCTTCGGGCACGTCCTCGGGCGGGGCGCCGGTGACCGTCGCGTGGAATTGCGCGAAGAGCGCCTGCGCCTCGGCCAATGTCTTGCCTTTCAGCACCTCGGTCATCAGCGACGCCGCCGCGGTCGAGATCGCGCAGCCGCGCCCCTCGAAGCTGACATCGGCGATGCGATCCCCCTCGATCGCGAGGTAGACCGTGACGCGGTCGCCGCATAGCGGGTTGTGGCCGCGCGCCAGATGCGTCGGGTGCTCCAGCGCGTGGAAATTGCGCGGGTGGCGGCCGTGGTCGAGGATGATGTCCTGATAGAGCTCGCGCAGTTCGTCGCTCATCGGCAATGGCTCATCGCGAAAACATCTCCCGGCAGGCTTCGACCGCTTCGGCGAGGCGGTCGATGTCCGCGTCATCGTTGTAGACCCCGAACGAGGCGCGCACCGTGCCGGCGATCCCGAGCTTGTCCATCAGGGGCTGGGCGCAGTGGTGGCCGACCCTGACCGCGACGCCGTGCTGGTCGAGCACGGTGCCGACATCGTGCGGGTGGACGCCGTCGAGGTTGAAGGAGAGGATGCTGAGCCGGCGCTGCCCGCCGGGGACCAGCTGCAATCCCGGGATGCGCGACAGGCGGTCGACGCCGTAGCCGGTCAGCGCCGCCTCGTGGTCGCGGATCGCCTCGCGCCCGATGCCCTCGATGAAATTAATGGCCTCGGTCAACCCGACCGCGCCGGCGATGTCCGGGGTGCCGGCCTCGAAGCGGTGCGGCGGCTCCTGAAACTCGGTCTCTTCGTAGGTGACGTTGGTGATCATGCCGCCGCCGGTCTGCCACGGCGGCATCGCGAGGAGCGCGCCGAAGCGGCCGTAGAGCACGCCGATGCCGGTCGGGCCGTAGGCCTTGTGGCCGGAGAAGGCGTAGAAATCGCAGCCCAGCGCCTGCACGTCGACCGGCATGCGCGGGATCGCCTGGCAGCCGTCGACCAGCACCAGCGCGCCGACCCCATGGGCAAGCTCGACGATGCGCGCCACCGGCAACAGGGCGCCGGTGACGTTGGAGATATGGGTCACCGCGACGAGCTTGGTGCGCGGCGTCAGCAGCGCCTCGAAGCGCGCGAGGTCGAATTCGCCGGTGGCGTCGGTCGGCGCCACCATCAGCCGGGCGCCGGCGCGCTGGCACAGCCTCTGCCACGGCACGAGGTTGGAATGATGCTCGACATCGCTGATCACGACCTCATCGCCCGCCTTCACGTGGGCCGGGCCCCAGCTGTGGGCGACCAGATTGATCGCCTCGGTGGCGCCGCGCACGAAGACGATCTCCCGCTCGTCGGCGGCGTTGAGGAAGGCGCGCACCCTCTCGCGCGCCGCCTCGAAATGGTCGGTCGAACGGGCGCTCAGCGCGTAGACGCCGCGATGCACGTTGGCGTAGTCGCTGCGGTAGAATTCGGCGATGCCGTCGATGACTTGCCGCGGCTTCTGCGCGCTCGCCCCGGAATCGAGGAAGACGAGGCCGGGGTTGCGCTCGAAGATCGGGAATTCGCGGCGCAGTCGGCGCGGATCGAACCGGCTCATGCGGCGCCCTCCAGCCGCGCGAGCCGCCCGGCCAGGCGGCGCAGCAGATGCGCCCGCGTCGCCAAATCGTCGACCGTGTCGACCGCCTCGCGCAGGAACCCGTCGATCAGCATATGCCGCGCCTCATCGGGCGGGATGCCGCGGGCTTCGAGATAAAACAATGCCGCCTCGTCGAGGTCGCCGACGCTGGCGCCGTGGCTGCACTTGACGTCGTCGGCATAGATTTCGAGTTCGGGCTTGGTGTCGATCGCGGCGCGCCGGCCGATCAACAGGTTGCGGCTCAGCTGATGCGCGTCGGTTTTCTGGGCGTCTTCGCGCACCACGATGCGGCCCTGAAAGGCGCCGTGGCCGCGCCCCGCCGCGACGCCCTTGACCAGTTCGCGGGTCTGCCCGCCGGGGGCGGCGTGATCGATCGCGGTGACGATGTTGGCTTCCTCGCCGTCGGCGACGACAAAGGCGCCGTCGAAGCGGCAATGTGCACCCTCGCCGGCGAGCCGCAGGTTTGCCTCGTGCCGCACGGTTTCTCCGCCGAGCAGCAGCGCGAAGCCGGTGAAGCGGGCCCCGGCCCCGAGCGTCACATCGAGCTGCGCCAGGTGCACGGCCTCCGCCGCCTCTTCGACGATTACGGTGCGGTTCAATTCGGCGCCGTCGGCGAGCCGCGCCGCGACGACATCGTTGCGCCAATAGCGCCCCTCGCCGGCGTAGGTCTCGACGACGCTCGCGCGGCTGCCGGCCCCGAGAGCGATCAGGCTGCGGGTGTGAAACGATCCGGCGCCGGCGCCCGAACCCAGATGCACGATTTCGATCGGCAGCTCCAGGCTGACCCCGGGCGCGATGTCGAGGAGGTAGCCGTCGGCGAAGAAGGCGGTGTTGAGCGCGGCAAAGGGGTGCGCCGCGTCACCCGCCGCCGCGTCGTCGACTGCGGCGCGCACCGGGTCCGGCCGCTCGCCGATCGCCCGCGCCATCGCGCCGAGCCACACCCCGGCCGATCGCTCGATCGTCGATAGGGCGGGGACAAAGCGGCCGTTGACCAGCACGAGGCGGCTCGCGGCGGCGGGCAGCGACAGCGCCGCCAGCCGCTCGCGCAGCGCCGCCTCGTCGAGCGCCGGCGCCGCCTGGGCCGGCAGCAACGGCCGGGTTTCGAGCGCGCGCAGATCGAGATAGCGCCAGCCCTCGCTCTTGCGGCTGGGGAAGCCGAGCTCGGCGAAGCGCGTCATTGCCTGTTGTCGGCGCGTCGCCAGCCAGCCCGGCTCGCCCGCATCCCGCGCGAAGCGGGCGAGATAGTCGCGCGCCACGGGCTTCACCGGGAAATCGACGACCGCGTTCATCGGCCAGATCCCGTCGTCCCCGCGAAAGCGGGGACCCAGGGCAAACTCAACGCGGCTGGCCCCTGGATACCCGCTGGCGCGGGAATGACGAATAAAGGGGTGCCTTGGGTCATGCGGCGTCGCCAGCTTCGCCCATCGTGCCGTAGCCGCTTTGCTCGAGCTCGACCGCGAGGCGCTTGTCGCCCGATTGCACGATGCGGCCGTCCTGCAATACGTGCACGTGGTCGGGTTCGACGTAATCCAGCAGGCGCTGGTAGTGCGTGATCATCACGATCGCGCGGTCGGGCGCGCGCAATTCGTTGACGCCCTTCGCCACGGTGCGCAAGGCGTCGATGTCGAGCCCGCTATCGGTCTCGTCGAGGATCGCGAGCTTCGGCTCCAGCATCGCCATCTGGAAAATCTCGTTGCGCTTTTTCTCGCCGCCGGAGAAGCCGACGTTGACGGCGCGCTGCAAGAGGTCGTCGCCGATGTCGAGGAGCTTCAATTTGGCGCGCACCAGGCGCAGGAACTGCCCGGCGTCGAGTTCAGCTTCGCCCCGGTGGCGGCGCCCGGCATTGACCGCGGCGCGCAGGAAATAGGTGTTGTTGACCCCCGGAATCTCGACCGGGTACTGGAACGCGAGAAAGACCCCCTCGCGCGCCCGCTCGTCGGCCGGCATCGCCAGCAGGTCGCGGCCGCGGTAGCTGACGCCGCCTTCGGTCACGACGTAGCCCTCGCGCCCGGCGAGCACCGCGGCGAGCGTCGATTTGCCGGAGCCGTTCGGCCCCATGATCGCATGGGTTTCGCCGGCCGCGACGGTGAGGTCGATCCCCTTCAGGATATCGCGGCCATCAGCGAGCCGCGCGTGGAGGTTGGTTATTTCGAGCATCATCGAACCGGACCAACGCCGCGCTGTAAAACCGCCTCGCGTCCTTCGAGACGCACCCTTCGGGTGCTCCTCAGGATGACGGTCGTTGTTGATGGCATCAAAGAATACTCGTCATCCTGAGGAGGCCGCGAAGCGGCTGTCTCGAAGGACGCATGGTGCTGATCCAGCAACATGGATGTCATCCGACGCTGCCTTCGAGGCTGACCGCCAGCAGCTTTTGCGCTTCGACCGCGAACTCCATCGGCAATTCCTTCAAGACGTCCTTGCAGAAGCCGTTGACGATCAGCGAGAGCGCGTCCTCGTCCTTGATGCCGCGCTGGCGGCAATAGAACAACTGGTCGTCGGAAATCTTCGAGGTCGTCGCCTCGTGTTCGATCCGGGCCGAGGGGTTGCGCACCTCGATATAGGGCACGGTGTGGGCGCCGCAGCGGTCGCCGATCAGCAGCGAATCGCACTGCGTATAGTTGCGCGCGCCCTCGGCGCGCGGCTGGATGCGCACGAGGCCCCGATAGGTGTTCTGGCCACGCCCGGCCGAGATGCCCTTCGAGATGATCGTTGAACTCGTGTTTTTGCCGATATGGATCATCTTGGTGCCGGTATCGGCCTGCTGGCGGTTGTTGGTGATCGCGACCGAATAGAATTCGCCCACTGAATCGTCGCCTTCGAGGATGCAGCTCGGGTATTTCCAGGTGATCGCCGAGCCGGTTTCGACCTGCGTCCACGAGATTTTCGAGCGGGCGCCGCGGCAAGCCCCGCGCTTGGTCACGAAATTGTAGATGCCGCCCCGGCCCTCGGCGTCGCCCGGATACCAGTTCTGCACGGTCGAATACTTGATCTGCGCGTCCTCGTGCGCGACCAGCTCGACGACCGCGGCGTGCAGCTGGTTTTCGTCGCGCTGCGGCGCGGTGCAGCCTTCGAGATAGCTGACATAGGCGCCCTTGTCGGCGATCAGCAGGGTGCGCTCGAACTGGCCGCTGTTGCGCGCGTTGATGCGGAAATAGGTCGAGAGCTCCATCGGGCAGCGCACGCCTGGCGGGATGTAGGCGAAGGAGCCGTCGCTGAAGACCGCCGAATTCAGCGCGGCGTAGAAATTGTCGCCCTGCGGCACCACCGTGCCGAGATAGCGGCGCACCAAATCCGGGTGCTCGCGCACCGCTTCGCCGAACGAACAGAAGATGATGCCGAGCTCGGCCAGCTGGCCCTTGAAGGTGGTCGCGACCGAGACGCTGTCAAAGACCGCATCGACCGCGACCCCGGCCAATACCTCGCGCTCGCGCAGCGGGATGCCGAGCTTTTCGTACATCGCGAGAAGCTCGGGATCGACCTCGTCGAGGGATTTCGGCCCGGCGCTCTGCTTCGGCGCCGAATAGTAGGTGGCGCTCTGGAAGTCGATCGGCGCGAACGTGACCTTGGCCCATTCCGGCTGCGTCATCTCGCGCCAGGCGCGGAACGCGGCGAGGCGCCAGTCGAGCAGCCACTCCGGCTCCGCCTTCTTGGCCGAGATGAAGCGCACCGTATCTTCGTCGAGACCCGGTGGCGCGCTGTCGCTCTCGATCTCGGTGACGAAACCGTATTTGTAGCCCTCCTGCGTCAGCGCGCGGAGCGTCTCCTGGGTATCGGGGGGGCTCATCGGCGGGCGTCCTCAAAGCTCGCGGCGCCGGCGCCGGCCGGCAGGAAGGCGAAGGGCGAGATCATCTCGTCGAGCGAAACCGCCGACAACGCCGCTCCGACCGCGCTGTTGATCGCCGCCCAGTGCGGCCGGGTCGGGCAATAGGTCGTGCGCTCGCAGTCGCTGCTGTGGACCGAGCATTGCGTCATGCCGATCGCGCCGTCGATCGCGGCGACGACCTCGGCGACCGAGATCGCGGCGGGCGGCCGCGCCAGGCGATAGCCGCCGGCAGCCCCGCGCGTCGCCGTCGCCAGCCCGGCATGGGCTAGCGCCTTCAACAGCTTGGCGACGGTCGCGGCGGGCAGCCTGGTGGCTTGTGCGATCGCCGCCGCGGTTTCCTGCCGGTCGCCATGGACCGCCAGGTGGGTCGCGACGATGACGCCGTAATCGGCGAGCTTCGATAGGATGATCATCGGCCGGGCTGCCTCGGGGGCGAGCGATTCCCCAATTCGGACTGAATTGGTACGCAATAGATCGTCGCTGTCGCCGGCCGGGTCAAGCCGAAATTGCCCAGCCGATCCGATAGGGGGAGAAGGTCAGTGGCCGAGCAGGCCGAGCGCGTGCTCGATCGCCTTGAAAACCTGGCTCGGCAGGAAGGGCTTCGGCAGGAAGCCGAGCGGCTGCGCCGCCTGGGCCCGCTGGGTGGTGTCGGCGTCGACGAGCCCGGTCAGGAAGATCGCCGGCAGAGCGAATTTCTGGCGCAACAGGCAGGCCAGTTCGATGCCGTCGATCGGGCCGGTCAGCCGGATGTCGACGAGCGCCAGGGCGGGATGGTTTTCGGCGGCCAGCGACAAGGCTTCGGGGCCGGAAGCGGCGATGCCGGCGACGCGGAACCCGGATTCGCCCAGCACCTCTTCGATATAGCTGGCGACGAGGGCCTCGTCCTCGACGATCAGGATGCTGACCGGCTTGCTTCCGCCCTGCGGCGCAACCACTTGAAACTGATCACTTGCCACGGTCAGGTCCCGGATGGCCGATTAGCGGAAATTGCTTGAGGCCAACGTGAAGCCGCGAGCGCTGGTTCCAGGTGCTTGTCGTCCTTCAGGGCCGCCAGAGTCCGATGGGAATTATTAGCGAGTCGTTAACCGCGCCGCCGGACGATCGACGCCAAAGTGCCCCCGATGAAGCTCCTGATCATCGAAGACGACCGCGAGACCGCCCTCTATCTGGTGAAGGGCCTGGGCGAGAGCGGCTATGCCGTCGACCACGCCGGCGACGGGCGCGACGGGCTTTATCTCGCGACGTCCGGCAATTACGACGCGATCGTGCTCGACCGCATGCTGCCCGGGATGGACGGACTGACGCTGCTGGGGGCGCTGCGCGGCGCCAAGATTCGCACGCCGGCGCTGATCCTCTCGGCGCTCGGCAGCGTCGACGACCGGGTCAAGGGGCTGCGCGCCGGGGGCGACGATTACCTCGTCAAGCCGTTTGCCTTCAGCGAATTGTTGGCGCGGATCGAAGCCTTGCTGCGGCGCGGCGGGGCGGTGCCGAGCCTCACCCGGCTGCGGGTCGGCGATCTCGAACTCGATCTCCTGGCGCGCTCGGTCAAGCGCGCCGATACGGCGATCGAGCTCTTGCCGCGCGAGTTTCAATTGCTCGAATACCTGATGCGCAACGCCGGCCACGTCGTCACCCGCACGATGCTCTTGGAAAACGTGTGGGACTATCATTTCGACCCGCAAACCAACGTGATCGACGTCCACGTCAGCCGGCTGCGGCAAAAGATCGACAAGAACTTCGCGTCGGCGCTGCTTCACACGGTGCGCGGCGCGGGGTATTGCCTGCGGGCTTCGGAATGATGCGCGGCGATGGCGGATACCCTCGTCCATAGGGCTGAACCGGCCGAATTGCCGGCGCCCGACCGCGCCGCCGCGTGGCGGCGGGCGGCGGCGCTGCGGCGCGGCGCGCGGCGCCTGGTGCGAACCCATGCCTTCCGGCTCGCCGCGCTCTATTTCCTGGTGTTCGCCGCCTCGGTCAGCGGGGTGCTGTTTTTCGTCTACTGGACGAGCGCCGATTTTGTCGAGCGCCAGACCGAGGCGACGCTCGACGCCGAGGTGACGGGGCTCGCCGAGCAATACGCCCAGCGCGGTCTCAGCGGCCTCATTCAGATCATCGCCGCGCGCAGCGCCGGCGACCGCGGCGACGGCATGCTCTATTTGGTGACCAACCGCGACGGCAGGCCGCTCGCCGGCAACATCAGCGGCTGGCCGGTCGGCGTTCCGGTGCGCCCGGGATCGCTGTCGTTCCAGGTCGAGGAGCGGGTGAAGGGGCGCGAGGTGACGCACCCGGCGCGCGGCGTCCTGTTCGCGATCCCCGACGGCTACCGGCTCCTCGTGGCGCGCGACCTCGACGACGCGGCGGCCTTCCGCGACCGCATCAAGACGACGCTGCTCTGGTCGGGGCTGGTGGCGCTCGGGGTCGGGCTACTGGGCGGCGCCATCATGAGCCGCAACATGCTGCGCCGGGTCGAGCAGGTGAACCGCACCGCCGAGCGGGTCGTCGCCGGCAACCTCTCGGACCGCGTGCCGCGCCGCGGCACCAACGACGAATTCGACCAGCTCGCCGGCAACCTCAACGGCATGCTCGACCAGATCGAGCGCCTGATGAGCGGGATGCGCGAGGTTACCGACAATGTCGCGCACGATCTGAAGACGCCGCTCGCGCGGCTGCGCGCCCGGCTCGAACTGGCGCTGATCGGCCCGGCGTCCGATGCGGCCGAGCAGGAGGCGGCGATCCGCGCCGCGATCGGCGAAGCCGACCGCCTGCTCGCGACCTTCAACGCGCTCCTCAGCATCGCCGAAGCGGAGGCCGGCGCCGGCCGGCGGGCCGACGATCCGGTCGATCTCGGCGAGATCGCCCGGGCGGCGGTCGAGCTTTACGAACCCGCCGCCGAAGCGAGCGGCCTCGCGCTGCAACTCGACACCACGCCCGGCACGCTGATCCGCGGCGACCGGCACCTGTTGTCGCAGGCCGTCGCCAACCTTTTGGACAACGCGCTCAAATATGGCGGAACCAGCGAAATCAGGGTGGCGGTGGGCCACCAGGGCGGACGCGCCCGGATCGAGGTCGCCGATCGCGGGCCGGGCATCCCGGAAGCCGAGCGCGAGCTGGTGTTCGACCGGTTTGTTCGCCTGGAGCCGAGCCGCAGCACGCCGGGGAACGGGCTCGGCCTCAGCCTGGTGCGGGCGGTCGCCCGCCGTCACGACGCGATCGTGACGCTCGCCGACAACAACCCCGGCCTCAGCGTGCGGCTCGAATTTCCGGCATGGCCGCAGGCAGCCTAGGCGTCGCCGCGGTCGCGCTCGTGCGGATGATCGTCCCGGTGATCGTCCTGGCGGTCGTCCCGGTGGTCGCCGATCCGGCGGGCGGTCGCGGCCATCATGTCGCGCAACCCTTGCTGGTCGAAGCCGGCGCTGCGCAAAACCGGGGCCATCATGTCGTCCTCGAGCAGATCGTCGAGGCTCGCCTCATAGCGGCAGCATTCGATGCGTCCGGCCATGCTCCCCTCCTCACCTCCATAAGCCCACGCAGGTTCTACGAAAAGGATGTCGGCATTGTGACCCTGGGCCGGAAACTTTGCGGCATTTTGCGTATTTGGCCGGCGCAATCTTCGCGTCCCCGGCGAGGCGCCGGGTGATCGCCGGGCTGGCGGCCGGGGTCGTCGAGTTCGCCCGCCGCAATGCGGCGTGGGTGGCGCTGGCTGTGCTCGCTCTGTCGCTGGCCGCCGGCGTCTATGCCGCGGGGCATCTCGCGCTCGACACCGACCTCGACCGCATGCTGCCGTCCGATGTCGCCTGGCGCCGCGACGAGATCGCGCTCGATCAGGCGTTTCCGCAAAACAACAACCTGTTGGTCCTGGTGATCGACGGCGCGACCTCGGATCTGGCCGACCGCGCGGCGCGCGAGCTCGCCGACCGGATGAGCGCCGAGCCGGCGCTCTTCCAATACGTCCGGCAGGCGGATGGCGGGCCGTTCTTCGACCGCAACGGGCTCCTCTTCCTGTCGCCCTCGGAGCTGCAGGCGATGTCCGACAAGCTGATCGCGGCGCAGCCGCTGATCGGCAGCCTGGCGCACGACCCGAGCCTGCGCGGCCTCTTCGATACGCTCGCGCTGTTTGTCGGCGAGGGCAGCAAGGAGGCGGCCGCCACCCTCCAGCTCGCGCCGACCCTGGCGGCGGTCGGCGAGGCGGTTGAGGGCGTGCTGCAGGGCCGCGCCGCGACAGTCTCCTGGCAGCATCTGATGACTGGCCGGGCGCCCGAGGCGCGCGATTTGCGGCGCTTTGTGTTGACCCGCCCGGTCCTCGACTTCGCGGCGCTCGAACCCGGCGCCCGGGCGAGTGACGAAGTGCGCCGGCTGGCCCAGGCGCTGGCGCTCGACCCGCAGCACGGCGTCCGGCTGCGCCTCACCGGGCCGGTGGCGCTCAACGACGAGCAGTTCGCGACATTGCGCGAGGGGGCGCTGCGCTCGACGATCGTCTCGATCGTGCTCGTTGGCGGCATCCTCTTCGCGGCGCTGCGCTCGGCAAAGCTGGTCGGCGCGATCCTCGCGACGCTGGCGGCCGGCCTTATCCTCACGGCCGGCTTCGCGGCGCTGGCGATCGGCGCGCTCAACCTGATCTCGGTCGCGTTCGCGGTCTTGTTCATCGGCCTCGCGGTCGATTTCAGCATCCAGTTCAGCCTGCGCTACCGCGACCAGCGCCACCGCCTCGGCACCCTGCCGGAGGCGCTGCGCGGCGCCGCCCGCACACTCGGCCCGGCGCTCCTGCTCGCCGCCGCGGCGACCGCGATCGGCTTCCTGTCGTTTGTCCCGACGCGCTACACCGGGATACGCGAGCTCGGCTGGATCGCCGGAGTTGGCATGGTCATCGCGATCGCCCTCAATTTTCTGCTGCTGCCGGCGCTCTTGAGCCTGCTGCGGCCGCGCGGCGAGCCCGAGCCGATCGGCTTTCGCCGCGCCGCGCCGCTCGACCGTTTCCTGTTGCGGCGGCGCTATTGGGTGATGGCCGGGGCGGCGGCGCTGGCGCTCGGGGGGCTGGCGCTGCTGCCGCGGGTGACCTTCGATTTCGACCCGCTCGATCTGAAGAGCCCGACGAGCGAATCGGTCGCGACCGCGCGCGACCTGATGCGTGACCCGATGACGACGCCCTATACCGCCGAGATCCTCGCCCCCTCACTTCAGGCGGCCGCGGCGACGGCGGACAAGCTGGCGAAATTGCCCGAGGTGGCGCAGGCGATCACCGTTTCGAGCTTCATCCCGGGGGACGAGAAGAAAAAGCTCGCGATCATCGCCGATCTCGGCCTTCTGCTCGGCCCGACGCTGACCCCGGCGGCGGTGATGGCGGCGCCGAGCGACGCCGACGTGCTGCGCGCGATGGCGCATTGCCGCGACGCGCTGCAGCCGCTCGCCGCGGCGGGCGGGGCGCAGAGCCCGGCCGCCCGCCTGGCGCAGGCCTTGGACGCGGCGGTGGCGCGCGGCCCGGCGCTGGTGCCGGCGCTGCGCGAAGCACTGCTCAGCGGCCTCGCCCAGCGCCTCGCGGCCTTGCGCCAGGCGATCCAGGCGGCGCCGGTGACGCTCGCAAGCCTGCCGCCGGTGCTGAAGGACAGCTGGATCGCCCCCGACGGCCGCGCCCGCATCGAGGTCTTCCCCCAGGGCGACGCCCGCGATCCCGCGGTGCTGGAGCGCTTTGTCGCGGCGGTGCGTACGATCGCGCCCGATGCCACCGGCACGCCGGTGACGATCCAGGAGGCCGGCCATCTGATTATCTCGGCCTTTATCCAGGCCGGCATCATCGCGGTGATCGCGATCATCCTCCTGCTCGCGCTGGTGCTGCGGCGGCCGCGCGAAATTGTCCTCGTCATCGCGCCGTTGCTCCTGGCGGCGCTGTTGACCCTCGGGCTGACCGTGGCGCTCGGCCTCAAGCTCAACTACGCCAACATCATCGCGCTGCCGCTCTTGCTCGGGATCGGCGTCGCCTTCGACATCTATTTCGTGATGAATTGGCGCGCCGGGCTGACCCACCACCTGCAATCGAGCACCGCTCGCGCCGTCCTATTCAGCGCGCTGACGACGGTGTCGGCGTTCGGCAGCCTGGCGCTATCCAACGACCCCGGCACCGCCGACATGGGTGAATTGCTGGCGATCTCGCTCGGCTGCACGCTGTTCTGCACGCTCTTTATCCTGCCCGCCCTGCTCGGCCCGGCTCCGGTAAGCGCGCCGGTGGATGCGGCAGGCCTCGGCCCGGAGGCGCCGGTCACCCAGCGGGCAGCAGATCGCCGTAGCTGACGAGCTCGATCCCGAGTTCGGCGATGCGGCGGCGCACCGCGGGGCTCATCAGCGCCGCCAGTTCCTCGGCGTGGCGGTAGCCCGGCATCGTCGCGGCGAGGGCAGGGGTCGAGTGCGTCGCCGGGTGGCAATAGAGTTCGCTGACCCCCGCGGGGAGGTGCGGCAGGAGGTCGAGGATGCGCGCCTCGACCAGGCGTCCGCTCCAGGCGATGCCGAAGGCGTGGTCGTTCATCGCCAGCCCGGCGCGGCGCAGCCGCCGCCGCAGCGCAGCGATGGCCGGCGCGTAGGCGGGCGCCCGCTGGCGCTCGCCGGGCAGGGCGCGGCGCAGCACCGCGGCGGGCTCGGCCGGCAGGCGCACCGCACGCAGCCCATAGTCCCGGCCGATCGCGACGACGAGCCGCGCCACCGTCGGGTGCAAATGCATGTGCTTGTGTGCGTTGACATGGTCGAGGGTGAGGCCGGTGGCGCGGAACGCCTCGAATTGCGCGCGGATCTCGGCGGCGAGCTGCGCCCGGATGCCTGGCGCCAAAAAAAACCGCATTCCGGCGCGGCCCTGGTGGTCGTCGAAGCGCCCGTCGGCATCGACCAGCAGCGGGATGTCGCGCGGCGGCAACACGCTGGTGCCGTCGACCAGCACGAGGTGCAGCCCGACCCGCAGCGCCGGCAGCAGGCGGGCCCGCGCGACCGCGTCGGCGGCGGCGGGCGCCGCGACCATCAGGCTGGCGCTCCCGAGGATGCCGCCCCGGTGCGCCTCTTCGACCGCCTCGTTGACCGCGACGTCGCGCCCGAAATCGTCGGCCGTGACGATCAGCCGCCTGGTTCCCACTCCGCTAACTTGCCCGCCATCCCGGCTCAGGCCGGGACCCATGGATGGGATTTCCGAGCGGGTCACGGATGGGTCCCGGCCTTCGCCGGGATGGTCCTGAAGCCTCAGCTCGGCATCTCGCGCTGGCGCAGGAACTGGAAGAATTCGACCCCCTCGCGCAGCCGGCGGCGCATCATCTGCGGGCTGCGCAGCATCTCGGCGAGCAGCGAGGCGATCTTTTTGCGGCGGAAATAGAACCGCTTGTAGAACGATTCGAGCGACTGGAAGATCTCGGTGTGGCTGAGGTGCGGGTAGTGCAGCGGCGCGATCTGCACCCCGTGATCGTCGATCAATTCGGCGTGCGCGATGTCGAGCCAGCCCTCGTGGACCGCCTGGCGGTAGAGTTCGGTGCCGGGATAGGGCGCCGCCAGCGACACCTGGATCGTGTGCGGGTTGATCTCGGCGGCGAACTGGATCGTCTCCTCGATCGTCTCCTTGGTCTCGCCGGGCAGCCCGAGGATGAAGGTGCCGTGGATCGTGACGCCCAGCTCGTGGCAGTCCTTGGTGAAGCGGCGGGCGACGTCGACCCGCATGCCCTTCTTGATGTTGTGGAGGATCTGCTGGTTGCCGCTCTCGTAGCCGACCAGCAGCAACCTGAGCCCGTTGTCACGTAAAACTTCAAGCGTTGCGCGAGGTACGTTGGCCTTGGCGTTGCACGACCAGGTGACGCCGAGCCGGCCCAGTTCCTTGGCGATCGCCTCGGCGCGCGGCAGATTGTCGGTAAAGGTGTCGTCGTCGAAGAAGAATTCCTTCACTTGCGGGAAATAGCTCCGCGCCAGGCGGATCTCCTCGATCACATGCTCGACGCTGCGCACCCGGTAGCGGTGCCCGCCGACGGTCTGCGGCCACAGGCAGAACGTGCAGCGCGATTTGCAGCCGCGCCCGGTGTAAAGCGACAGGTAAGGGTGCTGCAGGTAGCCGATGAAATAATCCTCGACCCTAAGATCGCGCTTGTAGACCTCGGTGACGAACGGCAGCCGGTCCATGTCCTCGAGCACGGCGCGCGCCCGGTTGTGGACCAGCGCGCCGGCGCCGTCGCGAAAGCTCAGCCCGTCGATGTCGGCGAAGGCGCGGCCCTGCGCCACTTCCTGGATCGTGAAGTCGAACTCCTCGCGGGCGACGAAATCGACGGC
>Ga0209579_10000639_pt1 | contig 33003 bp, 37 predicted proteins | sample Coa_R1_2_FD_187152 | JGI IMG/M metagenome (GOLD analysis project Ga0209579, IMG submission 187152) | Surface soil microbial communities from Centralia Pennsylvania, which are recovering from an underground coalmine fire - Coalmine... | ecosystem: Environmental > Terrestrial > Soil >... | reverse complement strand
GGGCGCCGGATCTGCCGCCGGGGCCGGCGACGGTGGAATTCAGGAACGTTGATTTTTCCTACGAACCGGCGCGGCAGATCCTGTTCGGCGTGAGCTTCACGATCCCGGCGGGACAGCGCGTCGCGGTAGTCGGGCATTCGGGCTCGGGAAAGTCGACTCTCGCGCGCCTGCTGTTCCGTTTCTACGATGCATCCGGCGGCGCCATTCTCGTTAACGGCCTGGACATCAAAGACGCAAAACAGTCGAGCCTGCGCGCCGCCATCGGCATCGTGCCGCAGGACACGGTGCTGTTCAACGACACCATCCGCTACAACATCCATTACGGCAGGACCGCGGCGAGCGAGGACGAGGTGAACGAGGCAGCGCGCGCGGCGCACATCCACGACTTCATCCTGACGCTGCCGGCAAAGTACGAAAGCATGGTCGGGGAGCGCGGGCTCAAGCTCTCCGGGGGCGAAAAGCAGCGCGTGGCCATCGCGCGCGCGCTGCTGAAAGACCCGCGCATCCTGATCTTCGACGAGGCGACCTCGGCCCTCGACTCCAAGTCGGAGAAGGCGATCCAGGCCGAGCTCGAGCGTATCTCCGTCGGGCGCACGACGCTGGTCATCGCGCACCGCCTCTCGACCGTGATGGATGCCGACATGATCCTGGTGCTGAACCACGGCCGCATCGTCGAGCGGGGCAGCCACCGGGAACTGCTCGCTGCAGGGGGCGAATACAGCCGCATGTGGGCGCTGCAGCAGGAGGCCGCGCAGGCGGAAGCCGCGCTGGAAAAGGCCAAAGCGGCTTGACGCGGCCTTAAGTTTCCTTTCTAGGCCTCTAATTTTGCTTGCATTTTTTAATTCCCTTCGGCTACACTCGCGCTGCTTGGGGATATAGGCGGGCATGCAGAATACACAGCGAAACCTGCACCACCTGGAAAAAATCGTCGCGCTGGCCGCGCTGGTGGCGGCGTTCGCGCTGACGATCGGCTTTGCGCGGGGCGCCGAGCCGAAGCGCCCGGACGCGAAGCAGCCGGACAAGGTGTTCCTGCGCTCGGCGGTGGCGCTGGTGCAGGATGCGGCCAACGGCGAGACGCTGTACGCGAAAAATCAGGACATGGTCCTGCCGATCGCTTCGATCACCAAGCTGATGACCGCGATCGTGATGCTCGAAGCCAGGCTCGACCTGTCGCAACGCGTGGTGATCAGCGGCGAGGACCAGGATACCGTCAAGGGCACGCATTCGCGCCTGCGCCCGGGCACCGTGCTGACGCGCGACGAGCTGCTCATGCTTGCGCTCATGTCCTCGGAAAACCGCGCTGCGTTTTCCCTGGCGCGGACCTATCCGGGCGGCACCGAGAGCTTCGTTGCCGCGATGAACGCCAAGGCGCGCGCGCTCGGCATGAACGACACGCACTTCGTCGACCCGACCGGCCTGTCCTCGAGCAACGTTTCGAGCGCGCAGGACCTGGCGCGGCTGGTCGCCGCCGCCTACGAATTTCCGCTGATCCGCCAGTATTCGACCCGCAACAGCGCGACTGTCCAGGCGATGGGCCGGCCGCTCGACTACCGCAATACCAACGGCCTGGTGCGCAATTCGAACTGGGAGATCGGGCTCTCCAAGACCGGCTACATCAGCGAAGCCGGCCGCTGCCTGGTCATGCACGTGCGCATGGCCTCGCGCGAAGTTATCGTTGTGCTGCTCGACTCCTGGGGCAAGCTCTCGCGCATCGGCGACGCCAACCGGATCAAGAAGTGGCTAGAGTCGAACGCGGCGCTCGGCCAGCGAGGCTAGGCCAGACCAGGTTTTTCGGCTCGGTGGTCCCGGCGGACAGCTTCCGCGAGGATGTCATCGCCGGGCTGTCGCTGCCGCAGAAGGCGCTGCCGCCCAAGTATTTCTACGACGCCCGGGGCAGCCGGCTGTTCGAGGCGATCTGCACCCTCAGGGAGTATTACCCGACGCGCAGCGAGCTCGCGCTCACGCGCGCGCGCATCGGCGCGATCGCGCGCTTCGCGGGCTCGGGCAGCACCCTGGTCGAGTACGGCAGCGGCGCAAGCGTCAAGTCGCGGCTCCTGATCGGGGCGCTGCGGCCCTCGGCCTATGTTCCCGTGGACATCTCGGAGGCCGCGCTGCGCGGCGCCGCCGCGGATCTGCGGCGCCGGTTCCCATGGCTGGACATCCTCGCGGTGCACGGAGATTTCTCGCGGCCGCTGCAGATACCCGTGGCGCTGAGTCCCGGGCGGCGCGTGGTGTACTTTCCCGGCTCGACCATCGGCAACCTGACGCCCGGGGAAGCGCACGCCTTCCTGCGCATGACGCGAGGGCAGCTGGGGCCGAGCGGCGCGATGCTGGTGGGCGTCGACCTGACGAAGGACGCCAACGTCCTGCACGCCGCTTACAACGACGCGCGCGGCATCACCGCGGCGTTCAACCTGAACCTGCTCGTGCGCATCAACCGGGAACTGGATGGCGACTTCAAGCCGCGCCGCTTCCGCCACTACGCCTTCTACAACACCACGCTGGGGCGCATCGAGATGCACCTCGTGTCGCTGGCGCCGCAGAGCGTGAACATCGGCAACCACCGCTTCGCCTTCGAGAAAGGCGAGTCGATCCACACCGAGAATTCCTACAAGTATTCGATCGACGGTTTCCGCGCGCTCGCCCGCAGCGCGGGCTTCAGCGGCGAGAAGGTGTGGCAGGACGCAAAGGGCTTGTTTTCCCTTCACGGCCTGGTGGCTGACTAGGCGGCGCCAATTCTCGACGCGTCCTTCCGGTGGCCGATGGCGTGCGCGATGCGCTCGGCGGATTCCTTGACCAGCGGCCCCCAGGTCGGCTTCATCCGGTCCGCGGGCGAGGATATCGACAGCGCGGCAATCAATCGGCCGGCGTCGTCGCGCACCGCGGCGGCCACGCAGCGCACGCCGAGTTCGGCTTCTTCCGAGTCGGTGGCCCAGCCCTGGCGCTGGATGCGATCGAGCTCCCGCTCGAGCAGCGGCAGGCTGGTCAGGGTGTTCCTCGTGTGCGAGGCAAGTCCCGTGCGCTTGGCGTATTCGCGCAGCTTGGGGAATCCTTCCTCGAGCAGGAACAGCTTCCCGGCGGCGGTGATGTGCAGCGCGGCGCGCGTGCCGATGACGTGGACCACGCGCATCGCCGAGCGGCCCGACGAGGTGCGCTCGACGTAGACGATTTCGTCGTCGTGGCGCACCGAGAGGTTCACCGTCTCGCCGATCTGCGCGTGCAGCTCGCGCATCACGGGCAGCGCCATCTCGCGCACGTTGATGCGCGACTTCACCAGGTTGCCGAGCTCCAGCAGCCGCATGCCGAGGCGGTAGCTGCCGGGCTCGATGCGGTCGACGATGCGGTCGGCGGCCATCGCCGAGAGGATCCGGTGCGCGGTGGACGGGTGCAGCCCGGTGTATTGCGCCACCTGCTTCAAGCCCAGCGGCTCGGGGTGCCCGGCGAGCACGTCGAGCAGCTTCATCATCCGCGCGATCACCTGGATCGGATTTTTCTGCTCGCTTTTCGAGGTCGGCATGGGGGATGGCATTGTATCCCACGATGTGAAACACTCCGCGTTTCCGCCGGACACCTATGCCAGTCGTCACCAGCATTGAAGACCTGCGCCGCATGGCGAGGAAACGCGTCGCGAAAGCGATCTTCGACTACGTCGACCGCGGCTCCTACGAGGAAGGCACGCTCCACGCCAACAAGAACGACCTCGACGCGCTGAAGTTCCGCCAGCGCGTGGCGATCAACGTCGACCAGCGCTCTACCCGCAGCACCATGCTCGGCCAGGAGGTCGCGATGCCGGTGGCTATCGCGCCGGTCGGGCTGACGGGCCTCAACTGGGCCGACGGCGAGATCCTCGGCGCGCGTGCCGCGGCGAAATTCGGCATCCCGTTCACGCTCTCCACCATGTCCATCTGCTCGATCGAGGACGTGGCGGGCGCGGTGGCCGATCCCTTCTGGTTCCAGCTCTACGTGATGCGCGACCGCGGTTTCGCGGCTTCGCTCATCAACCGCGCCAGGGCGGCGAAATGCTCGGCGCTGGTGCTCACGCTCGACCTGCAGATCCAGGGCCAGCGCCACCAGGACCTGAAGAACGGCCTCGCAGTGCCGCCGAAACTGACGCTGGCGAACTTCGTCGACGTGCTTTGCAAGCCGTCCTGGACTTTCAATGTCTTGCAGAGCAAAAGAAAATCGTTCGGCAATCTGGAAGGCCGCATCCCGGACGCGAAGAGCATCACTACGCTGTCGCAGTGGATTGCCGGACAGTTCGATCCGACGCTGAGCTGGAAGGACGTGGCGTGGGTCAGGGAACGCTGGGGCGGCAAGCTGATCCTGAAGGGCATCCTCGACGTCGAGGATGCGAAACTCGCCGCAGCCACCGGCGCCGACGCGATCGTGGTCTCCAATCACGGCGGCAGGCAGCTCGACGGCACGGTGTCCACTATCAAGGCCCTGCCCGAGATCGCCTCTGCGGTCGGCGACAAGGTCGAGGTCCTGCTCGACGGCGGCATCCAGTCCGGGCAGGACGTGCTGCGCGCGCTGGCGCTGGGCGCGAAGGGCACGATGATCGGCAAGGCTTTCGCCTGGAGCCTGGGAGCGATGGGCGAGGAAGGCGTCAGCCTCGGACTCGAGATCATCCGCAGGGAGCTAGACGTGACCATGGCCCTGTGCGGGCTGAAGGATGTGAAGGAAGCTAGCCCGGCGATCCTGCGCTCCGCCTAGCGGCGCGCAGCGCGAAGCGTCCCGGGTCCACGGCGGCCGCCAGCTTGCGCTCGACCGGCAGCGGTTCGTTTTCAAGCATGCTGGCGAGCAGTTCGCCGCCGAGTCCCGCCCACAGCAAGCCGCGCGAGCCGTAGGCAAAGGTCCCGTACAAGCCGCCGCCGCGTGGATCCTCGATCGGGCCGATCATCGGCAGACGGTCGCGCACCACGGCGCGGAACGCGACACGGCCCTCCAGTTTTTCCGGATCAAGTCCGCGCGACGCTCCGGGCAGCATCTGTTCCAGCCGCGCCAGGTTGCCGGCGTGGCTGTCGGCGCGCGGCCGCGGATCCTCGTCGTCGATGTCGTAGCTCGCGCCGACCATCGACAAGCCGTCGATGCCGGGCAGCGCCATGCCGCCGCGCAGCAGGACGTGCGTCAGGCCCTCGATCGCCGGAATCAACGTCAGCTGGCCGCGCACGCGGCGCAGGCGCACATCCGGCTGCGGGGAGAGGCGCAGCGCGTCCGCCGCGTTGGCGAGGATGACGGCGGGCGCCGACGCGATGATCCTGCCCTCGGCGTCTTTTGCATGCCATACCCCGTCAAACGAGAGCGCGTGAACTTCCCGTTCGAAGCGCCTTTCAAGATGAAAGCGGGAAAGCAAACCTTCCACCAGGCTTCGCGGCCGCACCCAGCCGCCCTCCGGAAACAAAATTCCGCCCTTCGCCTCGTCGAACTGAGCGTAGTCCGCCGGATAGGCCAGCGCCGCGATCGCGCGCCGCTGCGCTGCTTTCTCTTCTTCGTCGCGCGCCAGCTGCAGCACGCCGCAGCTGTCCCATTGCAGATCGCCGAGATTTTTCCAGTGATTCAGCAGGAAAAGAAATGAGGCGCGGGTGAAGCGCGCGAACAGGCTGTCGTCGGGCGAAACGATGGGATGGAAGACGCCGGCCTGGTTGCCGGAGGCCTCGGCGGCCGGCCCGCCATGCCGCTCGATCAGCGCGACCTGCCAGCCGCGGGATGCGAGACGCTCCGAAACCGCGGCGCCCGCCACGCCCGCGCCGATGACGATGACGGAGCGGGAAACGTTTTTTTCCGGGATTGTTTTTACTCTCGGGACCAGCTTTCCCTTGAGCATTTCCCTTTTGCCGCCGAACCCCTGGTCTTTTTCAACTGCGAAACCGGCTTCTTCCAGCGCTGCGCGGACGGAAGCAGCAACGCTCCAGGTGGCGAGCGTGGCGCCGGGCGCGGCGAGCCGGCCGAGGTGGCGCAGCAGTTGCGGCTGCCACATCTCCGGGTTTTTCGCCGGCGCGAAGCCGTCGAGGAAGATGGCGTCCGCCGCCAGCTGCAGTTGCGGCAACGTATCGGCGATGTCGCCCAGCGCAAGCGTGAGGACGACACGGCCCGTCTCGAATTCCAGCCGGTGCATGCCGGCGACCAGCATCGGCCAGCGGGCGAGTAATTCTTGGCTTTGTGTTTTTAATTCTGAATTTTTCTCCCATAGGAAAGCAAGATCCGGGGCGGAGAACGGGTGCTTTTCAATCGAAACGAAGTGCAACCGCTCGCAGCGCGCGGGATCTTCACGCCAGGCGCGCCAGCTGGCTAGGAAGGAGAGACCGAAGCCGAACCCGGTCTCGAGAATCGTGAACGCGCGCCTGCCGCGCCAGCGCTCAGGCAATCCGTTGCCCTTCAGGAATACGTGCCGCGCCTGGGCGAGGCCGCCTTCGGCGCTGTGATAGACGTCCCCGTAGTCCTGCGAATAGGGCGTGCCGTCGGCCGCGAACGAGAGCCGGGCGGGAGCGATGGCTGAGGACATTCTGCGAGTATAGTGGCCGGTGTGGAGGCGGCATTTGCGCAGGACTACGTGCAGGCGCGCGAGGGATTTCTCGCCGCCGCAGCGAAGCGCAGGCTCAAGACCGAGAGCGAGCTGCACCCTTCGCGCAAGGGCGCGAAGGGCGAAGAGCTGGCGATGGATTCGCTGCTGCTCGGGCCCGCGGATGCGGCTTCGCTGCTGATCGTCACTTCCGGCACCCACGGCGTCGAGGGTTTCTGCGGTTCCGGCTGCCAGCGCGCGCTGCTCGGCGACGACGAACTGCTCAAACGCATCGATGCGGGGCGGGTCGCGGTGCTGCTGGTGCACGCCGTCAACCCTTACGGCTTTTCACACCTGCGGCGCGCGAACGAGGACAACGTCGACCTGAACCGCAATTTCCTCGACTATGCGCAGCCGCGGCCGCGGAACGCGGGCTACGGCGAATTGCATGGATTGCTGCTGCCCTCCGAATGGCCGCCCGCCGCTGCGAACACCGCCGAACTGCTGGCGAGCCGCGAGCGCATGGGCCACCGGCAATTCCAGGCGGCGGTGAGCGCGGGGCAGGACAGCCATCCCGAGGGACTCTTCTACTCCGGCCGCGCGCCGACCTGGAGCAACCGCACGCTGCGCGGAATCGTGCGGCGACACGGGGCAGGCAGGCGCAATATCGGCTGGATCGACATCCACACCGGTCTTGGGTCTGGCGGCCACGGCGAGAAAATTTTCGCCGGCCGCAACGTCGCGGCCGACCTTGCAAGGGTGCGCGCGTGGTACGGCGCCGACGTGATGTCGTACTACGACGGCAAGTCGGCTTCCGCGGAAGTGAAAGGCTCGGCGGCGCTGTGCGTGCACGACGAGTGCCCGGGCGCGGATGTCGCCTGCATGGGCCTGGAGTTCGGCACTCTGCCGTTCGACGCGGTACTGCATGCCTTGCGCGGCGCGCACTGGCTCGAGATCCATCCCGATGCGCCGCCAGCGCTGCGCGCACGCATCGACCGCGACATTCGCGCTGCGTTCTACACCGACAGCGAACTCTGGAAGGGAATGATCCTCGGCCAGTCGCGTACCGCCATCCTGCAGGCGGTAACGGCGCTCGCGGGGAGGCAGGGAGAATGAACGCCGTGGCGTTCGGCCTGGTACTGGGTACCGCGACGCCGGGTGGCGGTTTCCCCCTCTATGGCGCCGCGTTCTCCGAGGCGGTGAACGCGCAGGAACCGAAATTGCGCATCGAGACGCGCAATACCAAGGGCAGCACGGAGAACGTGCCGCTGCTCGAGTCCGGCAAGATCGACCTCGGGCTGGTGGCGGGGGAGCTTGCCAGTGCGGCGCTCGCCAAACCCGGCACCGGGCTGCGCATCGCAGCGGCGATGTATTCCTCGCCGGGCATGTTCATCGTGCGCGGCGACATCCCCGTGCACGGCATCGCGGACCTGCGCGGCCAGCCGGTAGTGCTGGGCACGCAGGGCTCGGGAATCACGGTGCTGGGCCGCATCGTCCTGCAATCCCTGGATATTCCTTTCGAGGAAATCCTGCTCGAAAAAGCGGCGGATGGCCCGCCGATGCTCCTCGACGGGCGCGCGGCGGCGCTTTGGGGCGCGGGCGTCGGCTGGCCCGCTTTCGCCACGCTCGCGAAGTCCGGCGGACGATTCGTCGGTCCGAGCGCGGAAGAAGTGAAGCGGATTCTCGCCAGGCAACCATCGCTGCAGGCCGTGACGCTGCCGGCAAACAGCTACCCGGGACAGGAAGCGCCGCTGCAATCCGTCGGATCGTGGAGCTACGTGTTCGCGCGGCCGGGCTTGCCCGAGGAGCAGGCCTACCTGCTGGCGCGCGCGCTGCACCAGGCCGAAGGCACGCTCGCCGCGCGCCTGGAGCAGGCGAAAGAGACCACCGCAGCGAACACCGTGGCCGCCGCTCCCCGCAAGGAACTCATCCATCCGGGCGCGCAGAAATACTTCCGCGAAATCGGGTTGCTGCAGAAATGACCTTCCCTAAATACGAAACGCTGGTGCTGGAGCCGCGCGGCAAGCACCTGCTGCTGGTTCGCCTCAACCGTCCCGAGGTGCTGAACGCGCTCAACACGAAGATGGGACAGGAACTCACCGACCTGTGGACGCGGCTCGGCGCGGATGCCGGTGCGGTCCGCTGCGTGGTGCTGACCGGCACGGGCGAGCGAGCGTTCTGTGCCGGCGCGGACCTCAAGGAGCGCGACGGCATGAGCGTCGAAGTCTGGCGCGCGCAGCACGAAGGCTTCGAGCGCGCGTTCATTGCGCTGGTCGTATGCCCGGTGCCGGTGATCGCGGCGCTCAACGGCCACGCCTTCGGCGGCGGGCTGGAGCTCGCGCTGTGCTGCGATTTCATCTTCGCTGCGCGCAATGCGCGCCTGGCGCTGCCGGAAGCGAGCCGCGGCCTGATGCCGGGCGGCATGGGCACGCAGAACCTGCCGCGCGCGGTGGGCGAGCGCCGGGCCAAGGAGCTGATCCTTTCCGGCAGGCCGATCGGCGCCGACGAAGGCCATGCCTGGGGACTGGTCAACCGCGTCTGCGAACCGGCCAAACTGCTGGAGGAAGCGCTCGCCACCGCGCAGCAGATCGCCGATAACGCGCCGCTGTCGGTGCGCCAGGCCAAGCGCTCCATCCACTACGGGCTCGGCATGGATCTGCTCACCGGCTACCGCTTCGAGATCGAGGCCTACAACCGGCTGGTGGACACCGAGGATCGGCGCGAGGGCGTGCGCGCCTTCGTCGAGAAGAGGAGGCCGCGCTTCGAAGGAAAGTAAGGGCTACAATATCTAGTGGGACAAGGAAAATAGACCACTAAATACGTGGCAAAACAACAGGTTTACGACGCCTCCGCCATCCAGGCCCTGAAGGGGCTGGAACCCGTCCGGCGCATGCCGGGCATGTACACCCACACCATCCACCCGCTGCACATTGTGCAGGAGGCGGTCGACAACGCCATCGACGAAGCGCTGGCCGGCTTCGGCAGGAAGATCACCGTTACCGTGCGCAAGGACGGCTCGGTCGAGGTCGAGGACGAGGGCCGCGGCATTCCGGTGGACCTGCACAAGGAAGAGAAAAAGCCCGCGGTGGAGGTCGCTTTCACGATGCTGCACGCCGGCGGCAAGTTCGCGAAGTCCGGCGAAGGCGTCTATCACATCTCCGGCGGTTTGCACGGCGTCGGCGTGGCGGTGTCGAACGCGCTGTCGAAGCGCTGCGAAGTGACGGTCTATCGGGATGGCTATCGTCATTCGATCGCTTTCGAGGGAGGAGAACTCAAGAACAAGCTGAAAAGCGAAAAGATCAAGGACAAGCGTACCGGCACCACGGTGCGCATCTGGCCGGACCCGAAGTACTTCGATTCGCCCAACATCCCGATGGGCGAGCTCGAGCACCTGATCCGTTCCAAGGCCTATCTGTTGCCAGGGCTGGTTGCCGTTTTAAAAATAGAAGGCAAACCCGACCAGACCTGGAAATTCGAGAAGGGCATGGCGCAGTACTTCGAGCGCATGCTCGACGGCCGCGAGCTGGTGGCGCCGCTGTTCCCGGGTTCCAGGCACTTCGACGACAAATCGGCGGCCGATTTCGCCGAGATCGAGGCCGGCGAGGGCGCGGAGTGGGCCATCGGCTGGGTCGCCGAGGGCGAGATCTTCGCCGACAGCCACGTCAACCTGATCCCGACGCGCTCGGGCGGCACGCACGAGGCGGGTTTCCGCAACGGCATCTTCGATGCGACCTCCGCGTTCATGGAAACGCGCACCCTGCAGCCCAAGGGCGTGAAGCTGATCGCCGACGACCTCTGGCAGCGCGCCTGCTTCACGCTTTCGGCGCGCATCGTTCGCACCCAGTTCCACGGCCAGACCAAGGAAAAGCTCACCACGCGCCACGCCGCCAAGCTGCTGGAATTGTGCGTGCGCGACGCCTTCGAGCTGTGGCTCAACCAGCATCCGGACGAGGGCAAGAAAATCGTCGAGCTGGCGATCGAGCAGGCGCTTGCCCGATTGTCCAAGGGCAAGAAATTCGAGCGCAAGAAAGGCTCGGGCGTGGCGACGCTGCCCGGCAAGCTGGTGGAATGCTCCTCGGACGACACTTCGCGCAACGAACTGTTCATGGTCGAGGGCGATTCCGCGGGCGGCTCGGCCAAGGAGGCGCGCGACAAGGAAACCCAGGCCATCCTGCCGCTGCGCGGCAAGGTGCTGAACTCCATGTCGAAGGACGCGCGCACGGTGCTCGCCAACAAGGAGCTGCAGGCGATAGCGACCGCCATAGGCGTGGATCCGCACGGCGCTGCCGACCAGCCGGACCTCTCGGGCCTGCGTTACGGCAAGGTCATCATCATGACCGACGCCGACGTGGACGGCGGCCATATCCAGGCGCTGCTGCTGACGTTCTTCTTCATGCATGCGCCGAAGCTGGTCGAGACGGGCCGCGTCTACGTCTCGCAGGCGCCGCTGTTCAAGGTCGAGATCCCCTCGCAGGGCAAGGGCAAGCCGGCGCGCCGCGTGTACTGTCTCGATGACGAAGAACTGGACGAGACGCTGCGCGCGCTGAAGAAAGAGAAGGTGAAGGAAGACTCCTGGGAAATCTCGCGCTTCAAGGGCCTGGGCGAAATGAACCCCGAGCAGCTCTGGGAAACCTCGATGAACCCGGATTCGCGGCGCCTGGTGCGCATGCAGCTCGACTCGAAGCAGATCGAGAAGGCGAAGAAGACCTTCGAGCTGCTCATGGATTCGGGCGAGGCCGAAGGCCGGCGCGACTGGATGCGCGAGCACTGGAAGTCCGTAGAGGCCGATGTCTAGAAAACAGAAGCCGGGCTGGGAGCGCGGCTACAACGGCCACGTCTACTGGTTCGGCAAGAAGAAGCTCGGCAAGGTGACGGTGCACGCGGACAAGGACGCCAAGCACAAATACACATGGGAAGCGGCGGGCCGCGCAGGGGCAACGGACGATCTCGGCAAGGCAAAGAAATCCGTCGAAGCCGCGGTGGCGATGGCGGACAAGCAACTCGACCTATTCGGATAAACCATGGACGAACGAACGCGAGACCTATTCCTCTCCGAGAACGGCGACGACGCGGCGCCGATCGAGCGCCACGCCTCGCAGGCCTACCTCGGCTACGCGGTCTCCACCGTGAAGTCGCGGGCGCTGCCGGACATCGCCGACGGCCTGAAGCCGGTGCAGCGGCGCATCCTCTACGCCATGGGCGAATCCGGCGGCGCGAATGCGGCCACGGTCTTCGTCAAGTGCGCGCGCTACGTCGGCGAGGTGCTCGGCAAGTACCACCCGCATGGCGATTCCTCGACCTACGAGGCGATGGCGCACCTCGCGCAGCCGTTCTCGATGCGCTATCCGCTGATCGACGGTCAGGGCAATTTCGGCAGCCGCGACGGCGATTCGGCGGCTGCCTATCGATATACGGAAGCAAGGCTTTCGAGATTTTCAGAATTGGCTTTAAGTGAAATAAATGAAGGAACCGTCGATTTCGTCAAGAACTACGACGGCAAGTTCGACGAGCCGCAGCTCCTGCCCGCGCGCCTGCCGTTCGGCCTGCTGAACGGCTCCTTCGGCATCCCGGTCGGCTTTTCCACGCGCATTCCTTCTCACAACCTGAAGGAAGTCGCCGCCGCCGCGGCGCACGTCATCAAGCACCCGAAGGCGGGCGTCAAGGAGGTGCTCGAGATCATGCCAGGCCCGGATTTCCCGGGCGGCGGGCAGATCATCTCGGCGCGCGACGAGATCCGCACCGCCTACGAGACCGGCCGCGGCTCGATCGCCGTGCGCGCGCGCTGGACGACCGAAGCGCTCTCGCGCGGCCAGTGGCGCATCGTGGTCACCGAGCTGCCGCACGGCGTGTCCGTCCGCCAGGTACTGGAAGAGATCGAGGCGCTGGTCAATCCCAAGCCCTCCGCCGGCAAGAAGGAGGTGTCGCAGGAGCAGCGGCGCCTGAAGCAGTTCATGCTGGAGCAGATCGAGACCGTCCGCGACGAATCCGACCGCAAGTCCAAGCTGCGCCTCGTGATCGAGCCGCGCTCCTCGCGCCAGAGCGCCGAGGAGACCATGAACACGCTGCTGGTGCAGACCAGCCTGGAGACGCGCTACGCGCTCAACCTCACCTGGCTCGGGCTCGACGGCCTGCCCGAGACCAAGGACATCGTCGCGATCCTGCGTGAGTGGGGCGAATTCCGCCTCAAGACGGTCCGCCGCCGCACCCGGCACCGCCTGGACAAGTGCGAGGAGCGGCTGCACATCGTCATGGGGCGCCTGCTCGCCTTCGTCAAGATCGATGAAATCATCAAATTGATCCGTTCCTGCGAAGATCAGGGCGAGGCGAAGAGCAAATTAAGGGAAAAATACAAATTCACCGAGCGGCAGGCCGAGGACATCGTCAACCTGCGCCTTGGCCAGCTGACGAAGCTCGACGGCGTCAAGCTGAACGAGGAGCGGAAGGCGCTGGAAGCCGAGAAGAAGGGCCTGAAGGAGATCCTCGGCGACGAGAAGGTGCTGAAGAGGCTGGTGATCCAGGAACTGGCCGACGACGCGAAAAAATACGGCGACGACCGCCGCACGCTGATCAGGGCCGACGAGCGCGCCACCATCGAGCGCACGGTGGTGGAGGAGCCGATCACCGTGATCCTGTCGAAGAAAGGCTGGGTGCGCGGCCGCACCGGCCACGGCGTCGACATGGACTCGGTGAACTACAAGGACGGCGACGCGCGTTACATGGAGCTCGAGTGCAAGACCACCGACGCGCTCACGGTGCTCGCCTCGGGCGGCAAGTGCTTCAGCGTGGACGCGGCGGCGCTGCCCTCGGGGCGCGGCGACGGCGCGCCGATGAACACGCTGATCAACTCCGGCCCGGACGACATCGTCTGGATCGGGCTGGGCGACGCGGCCACGCCGCTGCTCATGTCCAACAGCGCCGGCAACGGTTTCCTCTGCGAGCTGGGCAATCTCGCCACCAAGACCCGGCAGGGCAAGGATTTCATGAGCGTGCCGGAGGGCGCGAAGGCTTTGCCTCCCGTGGCGATTCAAAGGGGATTGACGCAGATCGCAGCCCTTTCGTCCGATGCCCGCCTGCTCCTGTTCCCGATGGACGAACTGCCGACCCGGCCGAACGGCGGCGTCGGGGTGCAGATCATGGCGCTGCCCGACAAGGTGATGCTTGCCGCCGTGGCGCCGACCGACGGCAAAAGCCTGCTGGTCTCCGGCATCAAGCGCAAGAACCGCGCCGAGGAGACCCTGGACGCGAAGATGCTCAGGGAGTTCGAGGGCAGGCGCGCCCAGCGCGGCCGCGTCTGCGACGTCGGCTTCCGGCCCGACAGGCTGGGTAGCTAGAGCAGGCAATTCGTTCTCATATCTGCTACAATCGTAGCAATGATGAGAACGGAAACCCAACCCGAGACCGAGAGGCATCCCGCCCGGCAGGAGCTGGCCCATCTGCTCTTCGGCGCCTATCGCCACCGCGTGCTGTCGCTGCTTTTCCTGCGCCCGGGCGACCGTTTCCACGTGCGGATGATTTCCCGCCTCACGGGCGTCCCCGCGGGGTCGTTGCACAGGGAATTGCGGCAGCTGGCCGATGCCGGATTGCTCGTGGCCATTCGCAGCGGCAACCAGGTACTCTACAGCGCCAACGAGGATTCGCCGGTGTTCCGCGAGCTGGCTGCCATGCTCGACAAGACCGCCGGGACGACCCCCACGCTGCACGATCACGCGGCGGAATACACGGTCGATCCGCCCGCCGGGTCTCTCGTCGTTCCCGACAACAAGGAACTGGCTGAGATCTGCCGGCGCTACAAGGTCAAGAAGATGTCGCTGTTCGGTTCGGCCGCCCGCGGTGAACTGCGGCCAGACAGCGACGTGGATCTGCTGGTCGAATTCAAACCGAAACAGGGTCCGTCCATGTGGGGGCTTGTGGACATGCAGGATGCACTGTCCCCCCTGTTCGGCGGCCGGCACGTGCATATCGCGGGGCCCGGCATTCTCAATAATCCGCACCGCCGAAAGACAATCGAGCGCGATCTGAAAGTGCTCTATGGCAGGTGATGATCGCGATACGGCCCTTCTGCTCGACATGCTCAGGTACGCGGAGGAGGCGTCGCTGATCGTCAAGGGCCTGACATATGAGCGCTACGTCAAGGACCGCCTTCGCGTGCTTGCCTTGGAGCGGGTGCTTGAAGTCGTCGGGGAGGCAGCCCGCCACATCAGCCAGGCCCGTAAGGAAGCGGTTGCCGGCGTTCCGTGGAAACAGATCAACGGCCAGCGCAATGCACTTGCGCACATGTACGGCGAAATTGATCATTTCCAGCTATTCCGTACCGCCAGTGAAGATATTCCTCGACTGATTGTCGTGTTGCGGAAAGTCTCGGGGGTAACGTGAATTACAAAGCGCCAGCCGCCCTCAAGCCTGCGTTCGTGCCGGTCGCGATCCTCGCCGTTGCTGCGCTTTCCTTCCTGCTCGGGCCCTCGCTGCCGCCCTCGCTCGCGGGACTGAAGGAGGCGGGGGCCTACTTCGTGCTGCTCGCCGGGGCGGGGGTGAGCCTTTGGTTCAACCGCGGACGCGCGTTCGTCGCCACGGTGTCGCTGCTGATCGCCTATGCGGGCTACCGCTATGCGCTCGACTTCGGCGCGGCCAGCTTCGCCGGGCGCGCGGTCTACACCGCGATCGTGGTGCTGGTGCCGCTCAACGTCCTGGTCGCGCTGCTGCTGCCCGAGCGCGGCGTGTCCTACCACGGCGATTACCGGTGGCTGTTCATCGTCGCGGGCGAAATCCTGCTGGTCGCCTGGATCGCCTCCTCGGGCCGCAACGCGCTCTCGGGCGCGGCCTGGCAGGAGATACTGGAGCACTGGCTGCTGCGCTCGCCGCCCGCGCCTTTCCTTGGACGCGTCCTTTTCTGCACTGCGTTCACCGCGGCGGTGTGGCGAGCCTGGTCGCCGCATTTTCACAAGAAGGAGGGCCCGGTATCGCCGATCGCGGCCGGCCAGGCCGGCGCGCTGGTGGCGTTCTTCATCGCCTGCGAATGGGCCGCGAGCGGGGCGGCGTTCGGCGTTTTCACCGCCGCGGCCGGCGCGATCCTGCTGGTCGCCATGCTGCAGGAGTCGCACCGCCTCGCCTTCAACGACGAACTCACCGGCCTGCCGGGGCGGCGCGCGCTGCAGGAGGCGATGGCGAGCCTCGGGCCGCGCTACGTGCTGGCGATGGGCGACGTCGACCATTTCAAGTCCTTCAACGACACGCACGGCCACGACATCGGCGACCAGGTGCTGAAGCTGGTCGCGGCGCGGCTGGCGGAAGTGGGGGGCGGCGGGCGCGCCTTCCGCTACGGCGGCGAGGAGTTCACCGTGCTGTTCGACGGCGCCACGCTGGCGGAGGCGCTGCCGCACCTGGAAGCGATCCGCGCCTCGGTGGAGGCCTACCGCATGGCGGTGCGCGGCGAGGGCCGGCCGAAGGAAAAGGAAAAGGGAGAAAAACTCCGCGCCCCCGACAGCCAGCCGCCGGACAAAATGCTCTCGGTCACCATCTCCATCGGCGCCGCGGAGCCGGCGGCGGAGGCCGGCACGCCCGCTCTGGTGCTGAAAGCGGCCGACGAGGCCCTGTATCGCGCCAAGCGTGGCGGCAGGAACCGCGTCAGCCGATAATGGCCGCGCCAACAGCGAAAGAGGAGAGGGACATGCGAGGCAGGACATTGCCGCTTCTGTGCGCCGCGCTCGCAGCACTTAGCGCCGGCTGCGCCGGCGGCCCCGGAGACCTGGCGCGCATCGACACCATCGTCGTCATCTATGCCGAGAACCGCAGCTTCGACCACCTCTACGGCCTGTTTCCGGGCGCGGAGGGCATCGCGCAGGCGACCGCTGAGCAGAAGACCCAGCTCGACTTCGGCGGCAAGCCGCTGCCCCACCTGCCGCCCACCTGGGAAAACGGCAAGCCGAGCGCGCGCCTCGCCACCGAGAAGCTGCCGAACGGCCCGTTTCGCATCGACGCGCCGCCGATCAACGGCCGCCTGAACGAGGTGCTGCCCAGTCCATGGCACCTGTACTACCAGAACAGGGAGCAGATCAACGGCGGCCGGAACAACATGTTCGCCGCCATGGCGAATGTCGGCGGCTGGGCGATGGGCTATTTCGACGGCTCGCAGATGAAGGTGTGGAAATGGGCGCAGGAGTACACGCTCGCCGACCACTTCTTCATGGGCGCGTTCGGCGGCTCCTATCTTAATCATCAGTGGCTGGTGTGCGCCTGCACGCCCGCGGACCCCGGTGCGCCCGAGTTCGTCAAGGCGCAGCTGGACGGGCAGGGCCGGCTGAAAACCGCGCCCGGCTCGCCGGCCTCGGCGCTCGACGGCCCGGTGCAGCTGCTCGACGGCCGCGCCTCGCCGGACGGCTACCTGGTCAATACCTCGCAGCCGCCGTACCAGCCGAGCGGGATTCCTCCGGCCCCTGCCGGCAGCCGCGACCTCGCCGACCCGACGCATTTCCCGGCGACGCCGTACACCAACCGGACCATCGGCGACACGCTGTCCGCCAAGGGCATTTCCTGGGCCTGGTACTCGGGCGGCTGGAACGCTGCGCTCGCCGACGGCCGGCAGGATCCGAAGGTGAAGCGCTCGGTCATCTACACCCGCTCCGATACCAGCCCCAACTTCCAGCCGCACCACCAGCCGTTCAACTACTACGCGCGCTTCGCGCCCGGCACTGCCGACCGCGAGCGCTATCTTAAGGACGAAACGGAGATGCTGGCGGCCATCGACAAGGGCACGCTGCCGCAGGTCGCGTTCTTCAAGCCTGCCGGCCGCTATACCGAGCACCCGAGCTACACCGACGTCGTTAGCGGCGACGAGCACATCGCGATGCTGCTCGAGCGGCTGAAGAAGAGCCCGCAGTGGGACAAGATGGCGGTGATCGTCACCTACGACGAGAACGGCGGCTTCTGGGACCACGTGCCGCCGCCCTCGGGCGCGGGCTGGGGCGACCGCTGGGGGCCGGGGTCGCGGATTCCCGCGATCATCGTCTCGCCGTATGCGAAGCGCGGCTACATCGACAAGACCACCTACGACACGACGTCGATCCTGAAATTCATCACGCTGCGCTTCGGTCTGGAGCCGCTGCCGGGCGTACGGGAGAAGGCGGGCGATCTGAGTAATGCGTTCGCTTTTTAGCTTTTTCCTCGCGCTGCTGGCGGTCGGCGCGCAGGCCGAGGTCACGCGCCTCGAAATAACCTCCACGACGCCCTTTGCCGGCGGCAAGTCCTTTGGCGCCACCGGTCCCTATGTGCGCGTCACCGGGCGCTTCTACGGCGAACTCGACCCGACCCACCCGACGAACCGCGGCATCGTCGACGCGCGCGGCGCGCCGCGCAACAAGCGCGGCAAGATCGAATATTCGGCCGATTTCGACCTGCTGTGCCCGGCCGATCCGATGAAGGGCAACGGCACGCTGCTCTACGACGTCAACAACCGCGGCAATAAACGCGTCATCCACCTGCTGAACGATACCCCGGCGAGCAACGCGCTCGATACCCCGGCGAGCGCGGGCGACGGCTTTCTCATGCGCAATGGCTTCACCGTGGTGTGGAGCGGCTGGATTCCCGGGAATGCCCGCAGTTTCCCTCCCGTGCCCGGCATCCTGCGCCTGCAGGTGCCGAACGCGCCTGGCATCGAGCAGCCGGTGTGGGACGAATTTCTGTTCAATGACGCGGAGCAGAGAGAAGCGCGGTTGTCCTTTTCCGCCGCCACGCTGGACAAGTCCAAGGCGCGGCTCACGGTGCGTACTAGCAACGAGGCCACTCCCGTGGCCATCAACGCCGATGCCTGGGAGTTCCTCGACGACGGCGCCGTCACGCTGCTGCCGCGGGGCACGCCGTTCCGCTCCGGCGCGCTGTACCAGCTCAGCTACCGCGCCAGGAACCCGCCGGTGGCCGGCATCGGCTACGCGGCGACGCGCGACTGGATCGCGTTCCTGCGCTACCAGCAGAGCGACAGGTACGGCACCGCCAACCCGCTCGGTCCCGACGGCCGCCACAAGATCGCGGTCGCGCTCGCGCACGGCACTTCGCAGAGCGGCCGCTTCCTGCGCGATATGCTCTATAACGGCTTCAACGAAACCGAGGACCTGCGCATCGTCTTCGAAGGCATCAATCCGCACATCGCCTCGGCGCGCCTGTTCCTCAACTACCGCTTCGCGCAGCCCAACCGCATCTACAGCATCGGCTACGGCTCGCTCGGCTATCCGGATGCGGCTTTTCCGTTCGCCTACGAGAAGATGCGGGATCCGCTGAGCCGCCGGGAAGACGGCTTGCTCGAGCGCTGCCGCAGGACCGGCACCTGCCCGAAAATCATCCAGACCGTCAGCTCGACCGAGTACTGGCAGGGCGCGCATTCGCTCAACACCACCGACCCGAAGGGGGAGCAGGACATCGTGCTGCCGGACAACGTGCGCATCTACCACTTCGCCGGCACCCAGCACGTGATCACGCCGACCATGCCGAAGGGCGTCTGCGCAGCGCCGGCGAACGTGGTGGTCGATCCGCGCCCGGCGATGCGCGCCCTCATACTGGCGCTGGACCGCTGGGTGAAGAGCGACACGCCGCCGCCCGCGAGCGTCTACCCGCGCATCGCCGACGGCACGCTGGTCCCGCCGTCGGCGCTCAAGTGGCCTGCGATCCCGGGGTCCGGGACTTTCACCTTCACGGCGCCGCGCTCGCCCAATCCGCTGCTGCAATTCGATTACGGCGACCGGTTCGCCGACGGCATCATCGATACCGCGCCGCCGGCGCCGAAAGAGTTCCGCTACAAGGTGCTGGTGCCGGCGATAGACGCCGACGGCAACGAAATCGCGGGCCTGCGCATGCCGGAGCAGCTGGTGCCGGCGGCGACCACCACCGGCTGGTCGCTGCGCAGCGCCGAAGGCGGCGCCGCGGGCGAACTGTGCTACCTGGACGGCATGGCGCTGCCGTTCGCGCGCACCGCGGCCGAGCGCGAGGCCGCGAAGGATCCGCGTCCGTCCTTGGCGGAGCGGTATCAGGATAAAAACGCCTTCCTTTCGAAAATCCGGGCTGCCGCGCAAGACCTCGTGAAGCGGGGCTTTTACCTCGAAGAAGACGTCGAAAAAACCGTAGAACGCGCCTCGCGCGCCTGGTAAGGAAAATCCGATGAGCCTCTCAGAACCTGTATCCCGCAAGCACCTGCACACCCGCACCATCAGATGCGAAGGCTACGAGCGCGACGACGGCCGCTACGACATCGAGGCGCGGATCGTCGACACCAAGACCTACGCGGTGGAAGAACCGTTCCGCGGCCATCGCCCGGCCGGCGCGCCCGTGCACGACATGCAGCTGCGCCTGACGCTGGACCGCACGATGACGGTGCGCGCGATCGAGGTGACCACCAACCACGCTCCCTACGACGTCTGTCCGAGCGTCGCGCCGGGCTACCAGGGGCTCATCGGCGCGAAGGTCGGCAGCGGCTGGAGGAAGGCGGTGACCGAGGCGGTCGGCCGCACCAAGGGTTGCACCCACATTTCGGAACTGCTGATGCCGGCGGCCACCGTCGCATTCCAGACCATGGGCAGCTGGAAACCGCAGGCCGATCCGTCGGCGTCGCAGGAAAAACCCCCGTTCATCGACGGCTGCAAGGCCTGGGCCTCCGACGGCCCGGTGGTGCAGAAGATGTTCCCTATGCATTACCGGGCGACCGGCGGACGAGGCTGAGCTATACTGCTGCCCCCCGGAAACAAAGGATTCGTGGATGGCAAAAGAAGAGATGCTCGAAATGGAAGGCGTGGTGCAGGAAGTCCTGCCCAACACGCAGTTCCGCGTCGAGCTCACCAACGGCGCGAGCGTGCTGGCCTATGCCGGCGGCAAAGTGGTGCGCCACCGCATCCGCATCCTCGCGGGCGACCGCGTCAGCCTGGAAATATCCCCGTACGACCTGACCCGCGGCCGCATCAGCTTCCGCCACAAGGACGAGCGGCCGGTGGCGGCGCCGGTGCGCCGCCCGCAATACAAGAAGCGCTAGCCGCTTTTCAGGGCAGCTCCCCACCAATGCCGCTTTAGCGGCATCGTTCCATTTCCTCGGCTGTCATCACCGGCTTGTAGACGCATTCCGGTTTTGCCTCGCCCATCTTGTGCCCGGGCGGGCCTGAAGCCGGAGATCCGGCGGGCGCGCCCTTGGCCGCGCCTTTGTCCGCCGCGCGGGCCGGCGCGGGTTTCGGCGTCAGCAGGATCTCCGGCTTCTGGTCCGACCAGGCCGCTTCGTCCACTTTCCACTCGCCGTTTTCCTGCATCAGCTTGATGGTGCCGTACACCGTGTCGAGGGTCCGGTGGCCGCCGTCCCAGCCGCCGGTCGCGATCAGCGTCGCGCGGCCGTTGGGATTCACGATCCTGCGCTGCACCGCGTAGGCGCGCGGCACCATGTACTGCGCCAGCGTCAGCGCCGCCGAGCGGGTCGAGGCGGAGGCGCCCTGCAGTTCCGCGCGCCGCGCGGCGACGACCCACTTCTGCATCTCGTCGATGTCGTTCGACATCACGGCGCGGTGGTACTTCGCGTAGACCGCCTCGGGCTGGTCCGCCGCCAGGGCGGCGCCGGCAAGGAATGCGAATGCGGCGGAAAGAAACAGGATCGCGGAATGCTTCATGCGGTCGGCTCCTTAAGCGATAGTATGCCCGACCAGGAGAAAAACATGCCCCGCCAGATCCTCGACGAATCCCGCATCCATCCCGCCATCCGGGAAAAAATCACCAGCCTGCACGCCGACATCGTCAGGGAGGTGCGGGACGCGGTCGCGGCCAACGACATCGTCGTCGTCGGCATGCGGCAGAACCCGAATCCCAGGCACGCGCGCAGGCTGCTCGACATGCACGACATTCCCTACAAGTACCTGGAGTACGGCAGCTATTTCTCGGGCTGGCGCCGCCGCACGGCGCTCAAGATGTGGACCGGCTGGCCGACCTTCCCGATGGTGTTCGTCAAGGGCACCCTGGTGGGCGGCGCCTCGGACCTCGCGCGCCTGCACGCGGCCGGCGAACTGAAAAAGTAGATCCGCTACACGGGTTTCCCCGTCACATCGCCCAGTGCAGCTTGCGGTAGTCGAAGCCGTGGGCGATGGTCGGCTTGACGATGTCGAAGTAGGGCGAGATGTCGAAGTCGCGCGGCACGTACAGGCTGTGGTGGCGGATGCGCAGGATCTCCTCCTGCGCGAGGTCGGCGTGCTCGCCGGCTTCCGGCGGCACGTATTCCGGCAGGATCGGGTAGCGCACCGAGCCGAAGGCCTCGGCGATCAGCGTCGAGCAGATGGCGCGCGTCGGGTCGCCGCTGCCCAGCGCGATCAGGCGGCGGCGGAAGCGCGCCGGCACCGGCGGCGTCGGGAACAGGAACCTCGCGAGATCGAACACGTTCTTCATGTCGTAGGCCTCGCCGATGCGCGTCACGGCGAAATCGATCACCTTCTTCAGGTCCTCGTCCGCGAGGCCCACCGGGCGGCAGATGCGCGTGTGCAGGCCTTCGAAATGGCTGAGCGGCACGGCGCGCACGCCGGCGCGCATGTCCGCCTCGATCAGCACCTTCGGCTCTTCGCCCGCCGCGGGCGCGCCCAGCGCGCCGCCGATGTAGAGCGCCGAATGGGACCAGGTGGATTGCGTCAGGTACTTGATGGCGACGCTGACGCGCGTATTGCCTTCGATCAGCAGCACGTCGCCGGGCTCGAGCGCGCCGGCGAGCTTCTCCGGCGGCGAGGTGGCCAGGTGCGTGCCCTCGGGCCGCACCTCCGACAGGTACTTTGCAAGCCTGCCGCCGAGCCAGGCCAACAGCCGATCCATCGCCCCGTTTCTCCGGCCAGGGAAGTGCCGCGATGATAATCGCAATTACCCCCGGCGTTGCCTGCCTTCGCGCCTGGCGTACGAGGCGGGCTCCAGCCCCGGGATCACCATCATGCTGACGGTGTTGCCGGTGAAGCGCTCGATCTGGCGCACCAGGTGCCGGTCGTCGTGGCCGAGGAAAGTGACCGCCACGCCCGCGCGTCCTGCACGCCCCGTGCGGCCGATGCGGTGCACGTAGTCCTCGGCCTGGCGCGGCGCGTCGTAGTTCACCACCAGGTTGATGCCGGGCACGTCGATGCCGCGCGCGGCGACGTCGGTGGCCACCAGCACTTTCATTTTGCCGTCGCGCAGGCGCTGCAGCATCTGGCTGCGCTCGCGCTGGTGCATGTCGCCGTGCAGCGCGCCCACGTCGAAGCCCTTGCCGAGCAGCTCCACCGAGAGATCCTCGGCGGCGCGCTTGGTGGCGGTGAAGACCAGCGTCTGGCCCACCTCTTCCTCGCGCAGCAGCGTATCGAGCATCCGCACCTTGTGCGCGTGGTTGTCGGCGACCAGCGCGTGCTGCGTGATGTCGGGGCGCGTTTCCGCCACGCGCGCGATGGTGATCTGTTTCGGGTTCCGGGTCACGCGCCGCGCGAGGTGGCCGACCACGCCTTCCAGCGTCGCCGAAAAGAGCAGCGTCTGCCGCTCTTTCGGGATGCGCGCGATGATGGCGTCGATCTCCTCCTGGAAGCCCATGTCGAGCATGCGGTCGGCTTCGTCCAGCACCAGCAGCTCGATGCGGCCGAGGTCCACCGTCCCGCGGTCCATGTGGTCCTTGAGGCGGCCCGGCGTGGCGATGACGATGTCCACCGCGCGCCCGAGCTGCTTCAGCTGCAGCCCGTAGGGCATGCCGCCGACCAGGCTCGCCGAGCGCATGCGCTGCGTGGCGCCGTAGCCGTGCGCGGATTTCTGCACCTGCAGCGCAAGTTCGCGCGTGGGCGCGAGCACCAGCACGCGCGGGCCCTTGCCCTGGACCGCGGCAGCCGTGTAAAGGCGCTGCAGCGCGGGCAGGAGGAACGCGGCGGTCTTGCCGCTACCGGTCTGCGAGGACACCAGCAGGTCGCCGCCGGCGATGGCGGCGGGAATCGCCTCGCGCTGCACGGGCGTGGGCTCGGTATAGCCGAGCGCGGTCAGCGTTGCGAGGAGGGACGGGTCGAGGCCGAGCGACGAGAAGCTCATGAGATCCTAAGGTTGGCCGGAATCGCTGCCAGACCTGAGGGAGCTTGCCGGGAAATAAAACTGCGAGGGCCCGCACTCTACGCGTAAATGCCAGAATTAGCCAGCATGACGTCCAAACGCCTCGTCCTCGACACCAACATCTGGCTCGATTGGCTGGTATTCAACGATGCATCCCTGCTTTATCTGAAAAAAGAAGTTTCAGAAGGGCGGGCGGAAATTTTCATCGACGCCGCCTGCGAGGCCGAACTCGAGCGCGTGCTCGCTTATCCGTTCGGCAGGCACTCGATCGATGCCGCAGCGCAGGCCGCGTGCATCGCCGAATCCCGGTGCATCGCGCGCCGCATCGACACCACCGCGTCCGAAGCGGACCGCAGGCAACTGCCGCTGTGCCGCGACCCCGACGACCAGAAGCTCCTCGAGCTCGCGCTCGCTTCCTGCGCGCAGTACCTCGTCACCAAGGACCACGCGCTGCTGGAACTCGCGCGGCGCGTGCAGCCCTTCCGCATCGTGACGCCCCGAAAATTTCCGGCGAACTAGACCGGGCGGCGCGCTAAGCCTTCTTGACGAAGGCCCCGCACCAGCCCTTCGCGTTCACCTGCTTGCCCGGGAAGATCTTGCACGGCGCCCAGGCATCGCTCGCCTTGCCGTCGAACTGCATGCATCCGGCGCAGTTCTGGCCGGCCTGCCAGTTGACGAACTTCTTCTTGTCCGCTTTCGTCGCATCGTTCTTGTAGCCGAGCGCCTGCGCCTGGGCGTCGCCCTCGTCCAGATGCGGGCCCGCTTTCGCCTGCGCGGGTGCCGCGCCTGCGCGCACGGCGAGCGCGATCGAGGCAAGCGTCAGCGATCCCGTTTTCAGAAAATCACGGCGATGCAGTGTCATGGCGGGTTCTCCTATGTTGATCGAAGCTTGATTTCTATCCGCATTGACCGGCGCGGTCAACGCCCCGGTCTCTATGCCCGTTAAGTTCGTAAAGCCATTGCCGACTGTATCGCCATGCTATACACTACGCCGTGATACGAAGCTTCCGCCACAAGGGGCTGGAGCGCTTCTTTCTCGAGGGCAGCAAGGCCGGCATACAGGCCGCGCACGCACCTAGGCTTCGGCTGCAGCTCGGCCGACTGGACACCGCAGTCCGTCCAGCAGACATGGATCTGCCGGGGTGGCGCATGCACCCGCTGAAGGGTTCGCTCAAAGGCTTGTGGGCTGTTTCGGTCAGCGGCAATTGGCGTCTGGTATTTGCGTTCGAAGACGACGATGCCGTGCTGGTGGATTACCTGGACTATCACTGATGGGTGAGTCGATGAGCAGAATGCACAACCCGCCGCATCCGGGCGAAGTACTGCGGGACACTGTCCTCGCGGAGATCAGCGTTACCGAATTCGCGCAGCGATTGGGCGTGTCGCGGGTGGCGTTGTCCCGCGTGATCAACGGGCGTGCGGCCGTGAGCGCCGAAATGGCGATTCGCTTCGCTGCAGCGCTTGGCGGCTCCGCGGAGTCCTGGCTGCGCATGCAATCGGCCTATGATCTGTGGCAGGCTTCCAAGAAACGGCGTCCGAAAATCGTTCCACTCAAGCTCGCTGCGTAACTAGTCAGCCTTGGGCATAGCGGCCAAAGCGCGCAAGAAGAAACCCGCCAAGCCGCGCCGGGTACGCCACCACCACAACGTCTACGTCATCGAGCTTGACGGCCGCGTGCTCAACCACGCGCGCTTCCGCGCCGCCAACCCGAACCGCGACATCATCAAGCCCTGCGTCTACGTCGGCTGCACCGGCCTCACGCCCGAGAAGCGCTTCGAAAAGCACAAGGCCGGCATCCAGGCCAACAGCTACGTGCAGCGCTACGGCCTGCGCCTGCTGCCGAAGCTCTACGCCTACGCGAACCCGATGCCCTACGACACCGCGCGCGACATGGAGGTCGAGCTCGCCATCGCGCTGCAGGCGGAAGGTTATGCTGTGTGGCAGGCATGAATACTCGAGGAATCCGATGATCGCACTGCGTGACACGCTCAGAAAATTCGTCGCCGAGCGGGACTGGGACAAATTCCATTCCCCCAAGAACCTCGCCATGGCGCTTAGCGTCGAGGCCTCGGAACTCATGGAGCATTTCCAGTGGCTCACCGAGGAGCAATCCCGCCGCCTCACGCCGGAGAAGCTTGCCGAGGTGCGCGACGAAATGGCCGACGTGCTCGTCTATCTCGTGCGCCTCGCCGACAAACTGGACGTCGACCTGCTCGACGCTGCGGCGAAGAAAATAGAGAAGAACACGCTCAAATATCCCGCCGACAAGGTGCGCGGCAGCATGAAGAAGTACAGCGACTACTAATCGCCCCGTAGGTTACGTCAGTGCTTCGCACATGGCGAGGTAGACTAAAAGACGATTCTTCTGAGGGGATTTATCGTCATGTCCGAAAAGAAATCGCCGCTCAGAGACCGTCCGCTTCGTCTCCCTGGGCAGTCGTTGCAGGAATACATCGACCTGCAATTGAGCGAGAAGTACGACTCATACGCGATGATAAGTGTGGCGTTTATCGGAATCGCGATATACGACTGGATTCGTTACGCACTCAACGAACCGCTGAGGCCATGGATTACAACATTGGTTGCAGCCGTTCTGCTGAGTTGGTCAACTCTGAAAATTCTGCAACTGCGTAAGAAAATTCAGAGGCTCAAGCTGGGTCGAGACGGGGAGCGAGCCGTTGCTGAAATTCTTGACAAGCTACGCGAGACGGGTGCAGTGGTGTTTCACGATGTGAAGGCTAGCGATTTCAATGTGGATCACGTGATTGCCTGCAGGCAGGGAATCTTTGTCGTTGAAACGAAGACATATTCCAAACGTCGCGGGTCTAAGGTGAGCTTTGACGGAGAGAAACTGCTGGTGGATGGCTTTCAGCCCACGCGGGATCCGGTAGATCAGGCCCGCTTAATTGCACGATGGGTAGCTAAAACGCTCCGAGAAGGCACGAGCAAGACCTATGACGTCAAACCTGTGCTCGTGTTTCCAGGCTGGTTTGTGAATCCAGTGAAGGAGCAGGGGAACTCGGACGTCTGGGTATTAAATCCAGAAGCGCTACCTAAGTTTGTCTCCAACGCAAAAGACATGCTGAGCGAGGAAGATTTTCGGGCGGCGGCGTTCCATCTCAGCCGGTTGGCGAGAAGCGCCTGACCGATGCTTGGCTAATTCAAAGCATCCCCAGGGATTTGAACTTCAAATAGAGTTCCCTGCACGCCCAAGCATCAGTAGCCGCGTAGGTAATCTGCTGCTGCGTCAGCCGCTGCGCCGCCCAGTTCGTCGTCTTCGCGCCCTTGGGAACGCGGAAGCCGAGAAAAATCCCAGCGAGGTTGCGCAGCCCCGTCTGCTCCATCTTGTGGCTCTGCGCCACCTTCCCCAGGTCGAGCACCGACACCGGCTCGAGCGGAAACAGCATCTGCAGCTGGCGCAGGTCGTCCTTCACCGAAATCCCGGCCTTGACGATCCCCGGTGCCGCGAACATCTCCTGGATCGCCCCGGACAGGTCCAGCTTCTGCAGCAGGAACACGTACACCGCGCGCTCGGTGGCCACCTGGACGAGGCTCGGCTTGTGCACCTCGCCCACCCTGAACGCCGGCCGCGTCTCGGTATCCCACCCGACCACGCTTTCGCGCCCGATGTCGTTTATCGCCCTGACCATCTCCCGATGCGCCGCAACCAGTACCACCTCGCCCTCGTAACGGGAGATGGGCAGGGCAGCTATGGCCTCGCGGGAGATTTCGCGGGGGTAATCGGATGGGAGAGTAGACACGTTCATCGATTCCATTTTGTAGGTATTCTTACGTTGCTAGCGCAGTGTATCTGTTGAATCGGAGGCATGCGGTGCCGGGTGGGTGGGCGAGAGAAGAGGTTGAGGCCACAGTCGCAGCGTACTTCGACATGCTTCGTGCGGAGCTATCTAGCACTCCCTACAGTAAGGCCGACAGTCGCCGCAAACTGCTTCCTCTCCTTCAAAATAGGTCTGAACAATCTGTAGAGTTCAAGCACGCGAATATCAGTGCAATTTTGATCGAGCTCGGGTTCCCCTTTATTTCCGGCTACAAACCTCGCTCGAACTATCAAGGATTACTTTTCGAGGTTGTTTCCGATCAGTTGGCAGAAAATGCTGTGATTCAAAAACTTGCTGCTGCCGATACCGAGAAGTTTGCAATAGTCCCGACGGTCGATGACATCCTTAGCGCGCTTACGGAGCCGCCGAAGCCTGTGGCTCTTAAGAATCGGGCCGCCGCACCCGCTGCGCGCTATTCCGCGACTCCTGTGAACTATCTGGAGCGGGAAGCAAACAATCGTTCACTGGGCCTTGCAGGCGAAGAATTCGTTATCAACTTTGAACGAACGCGCTTAATTCATGCAGGTGCCGAAAATCTCGCGTCGAAGATTGAACATGTAGCAAAGGTGCGGGGTGATGGAGCAGGCTTTGACGTGCTCTCCTTCGAGCAGTCCGGGGCTGATCGGTTAATAGAAGTGAAGACAACAAAGTACGGCGTTAATACGCCTTTTTTTGTGTCGCGGAGCGAACTTGAGGTATCGGAAACTCAAAGAAAACAATATCACTTGTATCGAGTGTTTGAGTTTCGAGCGCGGCCGCTTCTCTTCACGCTGCGTGGAGCACTGTCGTCGACTTGCAAGCTCGACGCTACCAACTACATCGCCAGGGTCGGCTGACTATATTAGTTAGTACCGAACGTTATAGGTCGCCGAAGGATCAAATGCTTTCCGCGTTACCAGGTACCCCATCAAATTCACGATATGAAATCCTTCGGCGATTAACCATGCCGGCTTTCTGCCGTCGTCGCATACGATAAATGACCAAACCCTGTCGCAGGGCTGGGTCTGGACGTATTCCAGATCGGGTCCATGAGACAAGAATACGTGGCCATCGATTGCTGTATTCGCAGTCAAATGGTTGCGTATAGGCAGGAATCTTTGTTGCCAAGTGTTGTACCGCATTCTTAGCCCCTCGCAAAACCAGGTTATGGCCTGGTTTCCGGTCAAGAAAACCAGGTTATAGCCTGGTTTTACGTTGGAGCAAACTGCTAACACTCCCCCATCACTGTCACCACAACGCTCCGCGAATGCTCAGCATGCCGGCGCTCAAAGAGATACACCCCCTGCCAAGTCCCTAATATCAACTTTCCCTCAGCCACCGGAATCGTCAGGCTGTTCGAAGTGAGTATCGACCGCGCATGCGCGGCCATGTCGTCCGGCCCTTCCGTATCGTGGACATAGGCCGGGTCGCCATCCGGCGCCAGACGAGATAGCAGGGTTTCCAGATCGCGGCGCACGTCAGGGTCGGCGTTTTCGCAGAGGATGAGCGAGGCAGCTGGTGTGCTGCAGGAACACGGTGCACAGGCCTTTGCGGATGCCGCTTTCGGCGACGGCATGCTGAACCTCCGCGACGATGTCGGTGGTGCCGCGGCCGCGGGTGCGGAATTCAAGGGTTTTCTGCTCGATCACCGGGGCATTATGCCGGGGCCGGCGCGTGTGCTGGCGCACAGACCGGCGCGGCGGCGGGGCGGAGGATGGCGGCATGAACACACCCGTCACGCCGTTTACCGCGGTCTACACCCAATGGCTGGATTCCTTCCGGGCGCTGATCCCCGGGGGCGCGCCGTCGGGCCCTTCCGAAGCCGTGACCCGCAAGCAGGAGCAGGTCGAGGCCCACCAGGAATGGGAAGACGAGGGCGGCAGCGTCAAGCCTTAGCGCCGGCCTCGAGCGCCTCCCAGCGCTCGAGCTTTTCGTGCAGCAGTTTTTCGATTTCCGCGATGCGCTGCTGGTCGGCGCGCAGGACGTTCGCCGGCTGCTTGTAGTACTCCGGCGCGTGCATCTTTGCGGTGAGCGCCTGCTGCTCGGCTTCGAGCGCCTCGATTTCCTTCGGCAGCGCTTCCAGTTCGCGGGTTTCCTTGTAGGAAAGCTTGGCTTTCTTCCTTTCCCGGGTTGATTTTATTTTTGATTCCTGAGAATCAGAAACAGGAGGCTTTTGCCGCAACCAGTCGGTATAGCCGCCCACGTACTCTTTCCAGGTGCCGTCGCCTTCCGCGGCGATGGTCTGCGTGACGATGTTGTCGAGGAAGGTGCGGTCGTGGCTGACGAGGAGCAGGGTGCCCGCGTAGTCCTGCAGCGCCGCCTCCAGCAGTTCCAGGGATTCGATGTCGAGGTCGTTGGTCGGCTCGTCCAGCACCAGCACGTTGGCGGGCCGCGCGAAGAGGCGCGCAAGCAGCAGGCGGTTGCGCTCGCCGCCCGAGAGCATGCGCACCGGCGCCTGGGCGCGGCGCGGCGGGAACAGGAAGTCGCCCAGGTAGCTCATGACGTGTTTGCGTCCGGTCGACAGCTCGACCCAGTCCGAGCCCGGCGCGATGGTCTCGGCCACGGTCTTCTCGGGATCGAGCGCGGCGCGCATCTGGTCGAAATAGGCCGGCTCGATCTTCGTGCCGAGGCGCACGGTGCCCGAGTCAGGTTCGAGGGTGCCGAGGATCAGCTTGATGAGGGTGGTCTTGCCCGCGCCATTGGGACCGATCAGGCCGATGCGGTCGCCGCGGGAGACGATCAGGTTCAGATCTTTTATGATGGGATTGCCGGAGAACGACTTCGAAACATTGGTGAGTTCGGCGACCAGTTTCCCCGAGCGCTGGTTGCTGCCGACGCTGAGTCTGACGTTGCCGGTGCGCTCGCGGCGCGCGGCGCGCTCCTCGCGCAGGTGCTCGAGGCGCGTGACGCGGCCTTCGTTGCGCGTGCGCCGCGCCTCGATGCCCTTGCGGATCCAGGCTTCCTCCTGCGCCCAGAAGCGGTCGAACTTGCGGTTGGCGACGGTCTCGGCCGCCAGCTGCTCGGATTTCTTCACTTCGAAGGAAGAATAGTTTCCGGGAAAGGACAGCAGGCGCCCGCGGTCCAGTTCGATGATGCGCGTGGCGACGCGATCGAGGAAGGCGCGGTCGTGAGTAATGATGATTGCAGATTGTTGTTTTAAAGCCAGCAGTTCTAAAGTCAAAATCCCGTCAACATCCAGGTGGTTGGTAGGCTCGTCGAGCAGCAGCAGGTCGGGCTGCTGCGCAAAAGCCAGCGCCAACGCCGCGCGCTTGCGTTCGCCGCCGGACATGGTTTCCGGATCGGTGTCGGGATCGAGCTTGAAGCGGTGCTGGAATTCCTCGAGTTTGTGTTTTTCTACATTCGAAGAAGTCAAAAGAGCCGGCTCTTGCGGCACGTAGGCGATGCGCAGGCCCGTATTGCGCCGCAGCTCGCCGTCGTCGAGCGCGATGGCGCCGGCGATCACGCCGAGCAGGGAGGATTTGCCTGTGCCATTGCGGCCGATCAGCCCGATGCGCTCGCCCGCGTCCATCGAGAAAGAGGCGCGGTCGAGGAGCGGCAGCTCGCCGTAGGCGAGCTGGGCATCAGCGAGGGTGAGGAGGGGCATGGCTAGCGTGAGGCGCGCATTGCGGCGTCATGCGCGGCTTTGGCGCGGCGCACGAGACTGGGGTGAAGGATGCCGAGCTTGGGCGTCTGGCCATAGGTTGCGCCAGGAGGGACGGCGAACCATGTATCGTTGTAGTCGAGCTCGAACGTGTGGCCGAGATCGAATTTCGTCGTCTCGCTCAGGCCTGCAGCTTCGAATGCACCGCGATCTGCGGGCAGGATTGCGAATTCCCCCGGATAGAGCTTCTCCACTTTCTTGCTCGTTCCGTACGCAACGGCGACCATGGGAAAGCCATTGCTTTCGCCGACCTTGAGCACCAGGGCAGGACGAGCCTTCGGTCCGGGCCCGGGCAAACCATATTGGGGAAATCGGCACCAGACGATGTCCCCCGGGCTGGGAGGTGAAAACCAGCCCTGGCCGCCTGCCGCCATCAGAACAGGCGCTTGGTGACTTTCATTCTCCCCGGCGGCTGAAGCCGGTCAATGGCGTCCATCTGTTCCTGCGTCAGCGGACCGTCGTCAGGCTCGTAGCGCGGCAGGGTCTGCCGGGCGAGATGGGCAAGCGCAACGTGGACGACCTGTGTCTCAGACAGTCCGAGCTTTTCGGCCAGCTTGGTCGTAGTCCTGCGGGTTACCCCATACGGCGTATCTTTCTCGCGGTATCGGAGCAGGATTCCGCTACTCGACGGTCGCTTGGCTCTGGCGGCGGCACGTTTTCGGGGCATATTCAGGCTATGTTTGGAAGATATCTTTAGTATATCATTTAACGCAGTACCTAGGCCCTGCGCCGGCGGCTGTAGAGCCAGAACAGGGCGCCGCCGCAGGCGAGGACCGCAAGCAGGACTTCCTCGTAGTGCCGCAGGTCGCCCAGCGCGCGCTCGAACAGGTGGCCGAACAGGTAGCCGCCGGCGGCGACGGTGACGGACCAGAAGACCGCGCCGCCCAAGTTGAGAACCTGGAAGCGCAGCGTCGAGATCTTGCCCATGCCCAGGACGAAGGGCAGCACGGTGCGCAGGCCGAAGATGAAACGCACCGTGAGAATCAGGGGTGTGTTGTAGCGGGCGAGCAGTTCGTGCGCACGTGCCGCGGGAGCGAGGTACCTGGGAAAGCGCTCGAGCAGTTTCGCGCCTTGCCAGCGTCCGAGGTAGAACCAGATCTGGTTGGCAAGGAAGCTGCCGGCGATCGCGACGCCCACCAGGGTCGGAAGGTCGAGGTAGCCGCGGTGCGCGACGAAGCCCGCGACCAGCAACACCGCCTCGGCTTCGAGCAGCGTGCCGGCGAAGACGGCGCCGTAGCCGTAGGTCTGGATCAGTTCCGGCAGGTTCATGATGCGGGGTCCATCCCCGGATTATGAGTCCTGCCGTGGGTTGTTACCCCGATCTCAGGCCGCTTTCTTTTCTTCCGCGACCGGCAAATCGCCGATCGCGCATTTGACCGCATCCTCGACGCGCTCGAGCAGCACGAATTCGAGCTTGGCCTTGGCGTCCGCGGGGACGTCCTCGAGGTCTTTTTCGTTCCTCTTCGGAATCATCACCGTCTTGATCCCGGCGCGCAGCGCGGCGAGCGTTTTTTCCTTCAGCCCGCCGATGGGCATCACCAGGCCGCGCAGCGAGATCTCGCCCGTCATCGCGACCTCCGAGCGGATGGGTTTGCCCGAGAGCAGCGACACCAGGCTCAGGAACATCGCCACGCCCGCGCTCGGGCCGTCCTTCGGCGTCGCGCCAGCCGGGACGTGGATGTGGATGTCCAGCTTGTCGAACGGCGCGTCGATGAAGCCCTTCGCCACGGTCAGCGCCGCCTGCGCGGATTCCTTCATGACGTCGCCCAGCTGGCCCGTGAGGATCAGCTTGCCCGTGCCCGGCACCTTGTTCGCCTCTATGAACAGGATGTCGCCGCCGACCGGCGTCCAGGCGAGCCCGGTTGCCACGCCCGGGACCGAAGCCCTGAGCGCGATCTCGTTTTCGAACCTGCGCGGCCCGAGGACGGCATGCAGGTCCTTCTCCAGCACGACAAACTTGTCCGCCGCGCCCTCGGCGAATTTCA
>Ga0209579_10000638_pt1 | contig 33032 bp, 30 predicted proteins | sample Coa_R1_2_FD_187152 | JGI IMG/M metagenome (GOLD analysis project Ga0209579, IMG submission 187152) | Surface soil microbial communities from Centralia Pennsylvania, which are recovering from an underground coalmine fire - Coalmine... | ecosystem: Environmental > Terrestrial > Soil >... | reverse complement strand
GTGTACATCGATACGTCCAGTTCGAATAGTTGGATCAAACTCTTCCCCGGCCTGACGCTCGAATCCGTCTTCGAACGCGCGCTCGACATCTTCGGCCCCGACCGCGTTATTTTCGGCACCGATTCAAGTTCCTTCCCGCGCGGCTGGCGCGAGGACAATTACAAGCGCCAGAAGCAAGCGCTCGAAAAAATAGGCGCGCCGAAATCCGACCAGGAAAAAATCTTCGGCGGAAATATCGCGAAGCTGCTGAAGATTTAGTTTGTGCGTCGTTATTTCGCCGTCACCCGCCGCTGCCCCGGATTCGCGTCCAAATACTCCGTACTCAATATCATCGCGCGCAGCATCGGGCGGATCGCGAAATTGTTCGCGTTCACGGTGTCCCACAATTTCTTGTACAAATCGCGCTCGTCTTCCTCGTAGCGCATTTCGCGGCCGAAGAAGAAAATGAAATGCGTCTGTATCATCGTGCGGATGAAACGCTCCTTATTTTGCGCCTGCACGGCGAACGCCTCCATGCCGTTGCCCTTGAATGGATAGCTCGGCACCAGGTTGTGATCGCTGTCGTCGATGAGTTTTCCCTTTTCGTCCTTGTCGATAAATTTGCCTTTGTCGTCCCATTTCATGCGCTGAAACGCCAGCGGCGTGAGAATTTTGTGGCAACTGTAGCACACGCCGTCGGGATGCGTGGTCGAGGCCGCGGTCGCGCCTTCGCGCTGAGCGACGATGCTCGCCGGCACTTCGAAGACGTAGCCCAGAAACTTTTCGCACACTACCGCCGCATAATTAAAATGCGGCAGGCCGGGCTTGCCGTCGATGAATCCTTTCATCGTCAGTACGCCCGTCTTGCCATGATACGCGGGGCGGGGGACTTTCTTGAACGACGCATCCACCGAATAATCCGCTGTCAGGATTTCCTTGAAGGGCAGATCGTTGAGGCATACGTACGTCCACAATCGCGCCGGTTCGTCCTCCTCGCCGCCGCCGTGGCTTTCGAGCGTCAGTCGGATGCGGTGAAAATAAAAGTCCTTGAACTCGACGCTCTTCAAATAATCGTCCACGAATTTCTCGAGCGGCTGGCCGTCTTTCAAGCGCTCCAATTCCGCTTCCGTCGGCGTGCGTCCGACCAAATCCAGCGCGATCATGACCAACTGCAATTTCTCACGCGCGTTCTTTTCGCTGATTTTCGCGAGCGACGGCGGCCGCGTGAAGAGAAAATCCGGATGCTGCAACAGCGCGCGGCACAACCCTTCCCACGCAGCTTGTTGCGCGCCCAGCGCCGGCGCCTTGAAAGTCACGCGCGGCGCGGACGCGTCGGTAATTTCCACCTGCGGCCCGCCCGTCTGAACCCACGCAAATTTCAGCGCGCTGCGCTGCAAATTGAAAGTGTTCGACGCATCCAGCACTGCTTCGCCGCCGGCGTGCAAACGCAGCGGCGGATTGAGCTCAATAATCGGCGACGATTTTTGCGCGTGCACAATCACCGGCGCCTGCGTTTCGTTGCCGCCTTTGCCCGGCACAATCAATCGCACGCGATAAAACTCGTCAGGCTTCCAATTCTCTTTGCGCGTCGATGCTTTGTAGAGCAGCTTCAACTCGCCCTTCTTTGAGTTGTCATCGGAAAAAAGTTTCGGACCGACCGTGTTGTATGGTTTGAATTGTCCCGGCTTGAACTCCGCCCACTTTGCATTTCCGTCGGCCTCGTTGCCTTTCACGGTGAACTTCTCAGTGATCTTCGCGCCTTCTTGCCGCGGCTCAAGCGCGAACGTGCAGGCGTCCGCGACGACCGTGCGTTTCGTGTTTGCGTTGTTGATTTCAACGCCGTCGTCCGGCCCGAATTGAAAGATCGTCTTCAAATCGAAAAACGGCACGTTGTCCACAGTCTCGTCGATTTTGAAATGCGCTTCGCCCTTCGGCGGTACGGGCGCCGGTGCGGCGGCGGAATGGTGCGTCGCGTCGTGCGAAAGCACTTCCACCAGCACGTTGTCGGCATTAACGGTGGGGCCTTGATTTCCTTTCCCCTTCCCTCCGCCTCCGCCGGAATCGCTCGGTTTCCACAACACCGTGATTTCATACTGCCCACTCTTCTCGACGCGAATCGGAATCGCAATCGAACTGCTGCCCTTGTTGTCGTTGTTGTCTTCATACGCCGGCGGGGTGCGGTCCACAAATTTCCACGCGCCAAAAAGTTTCACCGCCGCGTCCTTCATCCCAATCGTTTTCGTCTCACCGCCCGGCAGCGGCCCTTTAATTTCCAGTCCGGACAGCGACACGTTGCCATTCGTGTCCGTGTTCGAAATCATAAACATGCCCGTGTCGTCGCCGGCGTTGAAGGTGAACGTTGAGCTCAGTTTTTTGCGCGCATTTTCTTTGCCCGTCACATTTTCATTGATGAATTCCTGATACAGCCCGCACGCGTCGTTGATCACCGGAATCGAAAATTCTTTGCGCGTCGAAAGCCCGTCGCCATCCGTGACGGTGAGCGTGAAACGCAGCGTCTGCGGCTGCAGCGCAAGCTGCGCTTCCGCTTTGCTCACATTCTGAATGAATTTGAACGCGTTCTCCATTTCCTCGGCCGTTGGATCGCGAAACAAAATGCGCTGATACAAGCGCGTGATTTCGGCTTTGTACGCATCGCTCGGCGCGGTCATTTCCAACGGCGGCGGAAGATTTTTCGCGCGGCCGGCGAACGGCCCGCTGCGCTGGATGTACGCGCGCGACGCCAAATCCTGGCCCATCAGATCGACGCCAGTCAGAAACGTCGCGGATGCCTTGGAACTTTCGTTGTAGCTGCGCACGAAATCCGCGCCGCCAAAAAGCGCGATGTGTTCGTTGAAAAGATCCTTGTCGTCGCGGCGCCAATCGTCGTTGAAGATGCCCTTCACTTTTTTCTTGAGCTGATAAAAAGTGATGAACGTGTTGCCCGTTGAATCGCTGGCCTTGTCCGTGTACGGGCCGAGCAATTCCATGGGGAAAATCTCGTCCATCTTTGTGGCATCGGCGCGCAGTTTCGGCTTCAATTCGTCTTCGAATTTGAGCAGCAGCGCAATCTCCGCCTCGCTCCACGGTTTCTTCGACGCCGGCGGCGGCATCATCACCTTCGGATCTTTCGACGTGACGCGCGCCAGAACTCCGGCGGGATTCTTTGGATCGAAGCGGTCTTCGCTCAGCAAATGTTTGAACGCCGTGTCGGCGTGTTCGTCCGGAATTTCAAGCTGCGATTTCCCGTCGCCGTCGTGGCAATGCGCGCAGTCGCCCTTGCCGCGCGTCATGATCGGCCACAATTCCGATTCGAAGCGCTTCGAAAACACAACCATGTCGGCGTCGGAAAGCCGAGCCACATAATCGCGCTTCGGCTTCGGCTTCGGCGCGGGCTTGTTTGCGTCGCCGGTCGTTTCGCCGGCAGCCGCGCTCAGCGCCAGCCACAGCGCACTATAAAGGAGTGCTCTCAGTTGCATTATTTCAAATTCCATTTCCACAGCGCGGGTGGCCCAACCCAACGGGGTGGGTGCCGAAGGCACAAGAAGCCACTCCCATGCCGTCCGAATTTGTGTAGTGCGTGAGATTCAGGAAGAGCTTCTTGTCGCTTCGCGACCCGCCCCGCTGGGGTGGGCCGCCCTTCGAAACGATGCCGACTCGCACTCTTGAATCGATCCTGCATTTTCGCTACTTCATAATATCCCGCTTAGAGCTAAAATGAGCAAGAATCTCGCTGGGTTTCACGAATGAATCTACGCCCAATTTTAACGCGCATTGCTTGGCTGCTGGCTTTTCAGACCACGCTCGCAACTTGCGCTAACTCCCCTCCCCCGCCTCCGCCCGATTTAAAAATTACCGAAGTTCCCGACGCGCTCAAAGCCGCGCTGAAACTCTCTCCATTCTATAAGAAATACGTCGATGCCAGCGGCTTTCCCGTCCTCGGCTCCGAAAAAGTCAAAGACGCCGCGATGCTCGAAGCCGCGCGCATCGTCAACAAAATGCTCGACGGCCGCGACGACATTCGCGCGGCGATCGTCAAAAATAAAATCCGTCTCGCCGTCATGTCCGTGACCGAGCAGACCACCGACATTCCCGAGCACAGCGATTTGACGCCGAAGGATTATTGGAACAAACGCGCGCGCGGATTGGGCGCGACGCGCCAGCGCCCCGCGGTGAGCTGCGATGAAGCGAACTTGCTGCATTTGCCCGGCGACCGCTATCCCAACGAGAACATTCTCGTGCACGAATTCGGCCACGTGATTCACGAGATGGGCTTGATGAGCATCGAACCGGCCTTCGACAAAGAACTGCGCAATTTGTACGAGGCGGACAAAAAGAAGGGCTTGTGGCTGCGCACCTACGCGATGGAAAATCACAAGGAATTTTGGGCCGAGGGCGTTCAATCGTATTTCGACACGAACGACAACAACAATTATCAGCACAACGACGTGGACACGCGCGCGAAGCTCGAAAAATATGATCCGGAATTTTTCGCGCTGCTTGACAAAGTTTTCAAGCAGAACGCGTGGCATTACGAGCGCCCCGGCAAGCCGCGTCCGCCGCGCAAGGAATTTCCGCCGGCGGCGCTGACCGTGCGCAACGACAGCGGCGAAAGCGTGAGCCTGTATCGCGTCGATAACGGCAACGAAACCGCGCACGCGACAATCGAAGCCGGCCGCAAATACGAGACGACGACGTTTCAGACGCAGAAATTTCGCGCGAAGATCGCCGGCCGCGACGCGGCGCAGGATTTTACGGTGGAAGGCGACAAGGCCGAATGGGTCCTCAAATGAAATGGGTAGCCCACCCCGCTGGGGTGGGCCACCCGTCGCTTGGGAATTTGCGTTTCATCTCCGCTCAACTCTCCGTAAGATGTTGCTTCAATGTCCAATCCTCCAATTGAAATTAACTCGCTCGGCTGGACGCTCGCCGCGGCCGGCTCGTTTGGCTTTGGCCTGTCGAAGACGGGCATTCCCGGCGTGGGAATTCTCGGCGTCGCGCTGTTCGCACATGTCTTTCCGAACTCGCCCGGAATCGTGCTGCCCTTGCTGATCGCCGCGGATTTCGTCGCCGGCTACGTCTATTTTCGCCACGCGGTCTGGTCCAAATTGCTGCGCATGTTTCCGTGGGCGGCGGCGGGAATTGGCATCGGCTCATACGGCATGTTGCGGCTGGCCGCCGATCCCAACGGCGCGAAATTACTCAACGTCGTCATCGGCTGGATTCTGATCGCGCTGGTTGCGCTGTCGGTGTGGTGGCGCTGGTTCCGCAAAAAGCCGGTCGATCCAGAACAACCCGGCGAGCATGGTTTGGTTTTTGAAGCCTGCGCTGGCGTTCTGGCCGGATTTACGACGATGGTCGCGAACGCGGCGGGGCCGATCATGATTTTGTATTTGCTGCGCATGAAGCTGCCAAAATTGCAATTCGTCGGCACCTGCTCGTGCTTTTTTCTCGTGCTCAATTGTTTCAAAGTGCCGTTGATGGCGTACCTCGGCTACATCACGCCGGAGACGATCCGAATCGACGGGCCATTCTTTCTCTTCTCGCTGCTGGGCGCGCTGGCGGGCTGGGTAATGATCAAATGGATCAACCAGGCCGTCTTCGAAACGCTGTGCCTCGCGCTGACGCTGCCGGCGGCGATTTGGCTGGTCAAATAAAGGGAAAAAGAAAAAAGAAAGAATGCATTTCAGTTTTTTCCTTTTCCCTTTTTCCTTTTTCCTTGATGCGCGCGGGGATTATTATGTCGTTATGAATCGTGCCGCATGTATATTTGCGCTCTGCCTGCTGAGCCTTCAGGCTCTCGCGCATTTGAATCACAACCAATTCGCGGCGGTCGATGAAGTTGACGGCAAACTGCTGGTGCGCTACCGCATGTCGGCGGACATGTTCATGTCCAATCTGGAAATCGAGATCAAGGCCGGGCACATTGACGCGGCAATCAAGCTGCTCCCCATTAATGAAATCATCGCGCGGTATTTCAAAACGCATCTGCGCCTCGACGTCAATAACGTCAGCGTTTCGGCTGAATCGGTTTCGTTCACGATGGACGCCAAAAATGGCGATTGGATCGCCGGCTTCAAATTCACCGCGCCGCCGATTGGGGCGGAGGCGTCGCTGTTCTGCGACGCGTTTCTCGAAAACAATCCGCGCACGCAGACGCTTGCGCGCATCAATTGGCGCGGTGAAAAAACGGTGTTTCATTTTCGAAAAGACAGCACGCGCTGCCAATTCGGTTCATCGCTGCACGAATCGTCCGCTGAAGCCGCGCCGAAAATCGAAGCGCCGCGCGCGCATTTTCTAAACGGCCTTGCCGAAGCGCTTCGATCGTACGAATGGCTCGCCGCGGGAGCGCTGGTTTTTTGCGCGCTGCGGGTGGTGTCAAAAGACCGCCTGCATTATCTTGTGTTCGGGCTCACGGCGGTTGCGTCGCTCGTTTTGACTCCCGTGCAGTTCAGCCTCGCCGCCGCCTGGGGCTTTCGTTTCGGCTGGACCGCCGTTGTGTTGACGGGGCAGAAGCTTCTCTTCGACACCATCAATAGGAGAACCGGCCATGCGTAAATACATTTCCGTTTGCATCGTTCTGGCGCTCGCAGGCATGGCTGCATTCGCCGCCGACGACGATAAGCCGCTGACGATTTACACCACCTTTTATCCGCTGACCTATTTCACGCAGGCCATCGGCGGACCGCTCGTGAACGTCGTGAATCCGCTGCCGGACGGCGAAGACGGCGCGTTCTGGGTGCCGCCGCGCGAAGTGGTCAAGCAATATCACGCCGCGGATTTGATCATTATGAACGGCACAAATTACGAAACGGGTTTTGGCAAAGTCTCGCTGCCGGAATCGAAGGTTGTCGTCACGACCGCATTTCTTAAGGGCAACGAAGTGATTCTCGAAGACAGCGTCACGCATTCGCACGGCGCGGCCGGCACGCACACGCATCAAGGCATGGACGGCCACACATGGGTCGATCCGCACAACGCAAAAAAACAGGCGCAGGCAATCTGCGACGCGCTCTGCGAAAAACGTCCCGCGCACGCCGCTGAATTCAAGGCCGGACTCGATGCGCTCAACAAGCGCTTCGACGAACTCGACCAACTCATTCAAGACAAAATCGTGCCGCTGGCGAAAGACAGACAGCTCTGCGCGTCGCATCCCGCGTACAATTATCTGGCGCGCGCGTACAAACTGAACGTGAAATCGTTTCACATGGATCCCAACGAGACGCCGCCGAAAGAGGAACTGGATCGCATCGCCGCATTCTTGAAAGAGCATCCGTCGAAGATCATGCTCTGGGAAGACGCGCCGAAAGCTGAAAACGAAAAGCTGATGAAAGAGAAATTCGCGCTGACATCGGTCGTCTTTTCGCCATGCGAAGCGCTGGACAAAGAAGACGCGAAAGCCGGCCGAAATTATTTTGACGTGATGAAGCGCAACATCGAGAGTTTGGCCGCAGTGCTGAAGTGAGACTTGAGACTGGAGACTTGAGACAGGAGATGGGAGCTTGAGGCCGGAGGATCGACAAATTAACCGAGTACGTGCGCGGCGCTTTTTATGGTTTGCGTGGCTCGTGCTTGTTGCATTGGCGCTGGTGTGGGCGCGCGCTCGGGTGCCGGACCAGGCGCCGCCCACGCGCGAGGCGTTCGAAGAACGCCACCGCCTGTGCTACGACATTTATGCAGCCGCGGACAACGGCGCGGCGTACGATCTGCTTGCGTCGGCGTTCGCTGGGAAGGAACTCGACCATCAATATTGCGTCTTCGCGAAAGCGGAATCGCAGTTGGCGCAGGCACTCGCAAACGTGACCGTGTGGGATTTGCAGTATCAGGATTTCAAAGTGCTCGCCGCGCGCGGAAACAGTTGCACGATTTATTCGAAGTGGATGGTCACATACATTCTCGGCCACAGCCAGCATTCGCACGTGCGCGTGAACGCGTACGAGGTCGTTTTCGAATTGAGCAAAGGGCCGGATGGCTGGCGTATCGTATCGAGCAGGATTCTCAACGAAAATAATCTCGCATGATTGACATCGAGGCGCTTCGCTTTTCATATCCCGGATCGAACAGCGTGCTGCTCGACGTTGCGCGGCTGCGTGTCGAACCGGGCGAGAAAGTAATGCTGCGCGGGCCAAGCGGCTCGGGAAAAAGCACACTGCTCAATTTGATGGCGGGAATTTTGGAGCCGCAGGCCGGCCGCGTGAATGTGTGCGGCGAAGACTTGACGCAGAAGCACGAAAGCGCGGCGCGCGATTTTCGCGTGAATACAATCGGCTTCATTTTTCAAGATTTTGCGCTGCTCGATTATCTCAACGTGGAAGACAACATTTTGCTGCCATACCGCATCAACCCGTCACTGAAACTTGACGCCAGCGTGCGCGCGCGCATGAATCGCTCGCTCGAAGAATTGGGCATCGCATCGAAAGCCGGGTCGCACCCGCCGCATTTGTCCTTCGGCGAACGCCAGCGCGCGGCGATCGCGCGCGCGATGATCGCCGCGCCGAAAGTAATTCTGGCCGACGAGCCGACAGCCAATCTCGACAAAGCCAACGCGCTGAAAACCATTGAGCTGATTTTATCCACGACGGCGCGCGACAAAGCGGCGACAGTGGTCGTCTCCCACGACGAATCGCTGGCGTCATACTTCGATCGTGTGATTGAAATGTCCGCGTTGAGTGCGGCGAAACCTTGAACCTTGAACCTTGAACCTTGAACCTCGAATCATGCTTTTCCTCGCCTGGCGCCACGTCCTGTACAACCGCGCGATTTCGCTGCTGCTGATCGCGGGGCTGACGCTCGTCATCGCGTTTCCGATTGTGGTCTGGCGCGCGGCCAGCGTGGCCGAAGACGTCTACGCCAGCCGCGCACGCGCGACGCCGCTGCTCGTCGGGAAGCGCGCGAATGAACATCAGCTCACACTCAACACGCTGTATTTCGAAGGACCGAAACCGCCGCCGGTGCCGCAGAAGCTGGTGAAAGAACTGCGCGCGATGAAAGCGGGATTGGTGATTCCGGTTTCAAATCGCCTCACCGTCGGTGGAGAACGATTTCCACTGATCGGCACGGTGCCGGAGTATTTCGATTTTCGCAAATTGCAGCTCGCTGAGGGCGATTTTCCATTGCTTCTGGGCGATTGTGTAGTCGGCGACACCGTTGCACGCGAGTTGCATTTGAAATCGGGCGGTTCGCTAAACACGGACAAAGGAAGCTTCTTGAACGTCGCACACGAATTTTCGTTCAAGCTAACCGTGACCGGCGTGCTGAAACCGAGCGGCACAGCCGACGACCGCGCGGTGTTCACGGACATCAAGACTGCATGGACGGTCGAAGGCCTCGGGCACGGACACGACAACGTAATCGATAATACCGCGCCGAATTCAGTCGGCCAGAACGGGCCGTCGCCGGAAGCGGTGAGCGCGGAAGTGCAGAAGATTCTGGGGCAAGGCGTCGTCGAATATCGCGAAGTCACGCCGCAGAACATCAAGTCGTTTCATTTTCATGGCGACGAAAACGAATACCCGCTGACGGCGATCATCGTCGTGCCGAATTCCGAAAAGAGCGGCACAATGCTGAAAGGGAAAATCAACGCCGGCGAAGACTACGAAGCCGTGGTGCCGGAGGAAGTGATTGCGAGCGTGATGAAACTGGTGTTCAACGTGAAAAAAGTTTTCGACGCGTATTTCGCGATGACGGCGGCAGGCGTGCTGGCGTTTCTGGCGATCACGGTGCTCTTGAGTCTGCGCAATCGGCGCGACGAATTTGCGATCATGGTAAAGATGGGCTGCTCGCGCCACGCGATTTTCGCGCTGTTTGCGTACGAGTTCTTGATTTTGTTCGCGGCGAGCGGGGTATTGAGTTTGCTAATTTCGCAGGGGGCGGTGGAGTTATTGCGGCGGTATGCGCTGTAGGACGAAGCGCTTGTCTACGGTACGTTCAATGATTTCAACTATGTTTATTATTCATAGAACGCAAATCAATAACGATTATCCAGTCAACCTCCATTCCTATACCAATGAGAATTCCGTTTTTCCGATCCAGAGCGAAATAGGGTCGGGTCTGAGCTTTAGCAGGGAGTTCGACTTCGTCAAGCAATTTGGGCTTACCCGTATCAACTACGATTAAGGAGCGCAGTTGTCGCGTTACCTCGCTTATTTTGGGAATCACGGAGAGGTGAGAATCCGAGTCCGTAAATGCAGCTAAATAGCTGTAGCCGGTATAGTCATACGGAATAATAGAATAATTCAATTTCGAAATGCCGATGCACTTCACTGATCTATTCTTTGGATCTACACCAAAAATTACGCTGGGACTCGAATCAAGTACTTCGTTAAACTCCAGCCCTTGCAATTCACTACTGGGTAGTCCAGCGGCTGTCGAAGTTTTCCAATTGATTTCGAGCGAGTTATGGGCTTTGTGCCCCCATACTTTCGTGATGATTTCGTCCCCAATCAATGTATTATTCGCTTTTAAATGCCATACGCTTGTATTGTTTTCGACTTGAAAGGCCGGTTTCAGATTCGTCGCTATTGAATACCTCAAATTGCTGCTTTTTGGTCCCCCATTTAAAAAGCGGATTTTACGCCAATCCTCGGCTGAACTCGGCTCCGGCTTAATTAAGTCGATTAAATTTTGCGGGAATGCAAAATAATGTTTGTATATCAACATTCCCGTGAAGAGCAGTGCAACCATTGCCATAATGCCAATTTCAATTTTTGTTTTCATTCGCGTGTCCTCATTTTTCACTGAGGAAAATTCCCATATTACATAACTCGGCGGCGCAGTTGGCCGCAGGCGGCGTCCACTTTTTTTCCTTTCGAATAGCGAATCGTCGTCGAAATGTGCGCTCGTTCCAGAATACCTTTGAAGCGCTCCTGCGCTTCGATCGTCGGGCGCTGATAGCCCGTTTCTTCGACGGGATTGAACGGGATCAAATTCACTTTGCACGGATGCGTCTGCAGCAGCGCGACAAGTTCGCCGGCTTGTTCGGGGCGGTCGTTGATGCCGGCGAGCAGCACGTATTCATACGTGACGATGCGGCGCGTTTTCTTCGAGTATTCTTCGACGGCGTCCATGATCTCGCGGATCGGGTAGCGCTTCGACGCGGGAATCAGTTGCTTGCGCGTCTCTTCGTCGGGCGCGTGAAGCGAGACGGCCAGTTCGATCTGGCGCTTTTCGTCGGCGAGTTTGCGGATCCCCGGCGCGATGCCGACGGTTGAAATCGTGATGCGCCGCGCGCCGATGCACGCGCCCTTCGGTACTGGATCGTTGAGCATTTTCACGGACGCAAGCACTTCGTCGTAATTGTGAAGCGGCTCGCCCATGCCCATGTACACGACGTGCGACGAGGCGACGCCGGAGCGCGCGCGCATCTGCAAAAACTGTTCGATGATTTCGTGCGCTTTCAAATGCCGCTCGAAGCCGCTCAGGCCGGTCGCGCAGAAGACGCAGCCCATCGCGCAGCCGACCTGGCTCGACAAGCACGAGGTCACGCGGTCGGGCGTGCGGATTTGGACGGATTCGATCAGCGCGCCGTCGGCGGCTTTCCAGAGCCATTTTGTGGCGTCGTCGCCTTCGCTGGTCTGCACGAATTCAAGCTCATACAGCGGCGCTTCGAGTTTCAATTTTTCGCGCAGCGCTTTGCTCAAGTTCGTCACGCCGTCGTAGGATTCGACGCCGCGCCCGAAGACAAACTCGCGCAATTGCGTGGCGCGAAACGCAGGCTCGTGATGGCGTTTGAATAGCGCGACGAGCTGGTCTTCGCTGAGCGCGGTGACGGGCAGCGGCCTCGATTCGACCGGCAGGGATTCATCTTTTGACATCGTCATCGTAGAACGGAGCTCCTGCTCCGTTCAGTGTTATCAGGGATTGAACGGAGCGTTTGGTTGTGTTCAGTATAATCGAAAATTGAACGGAGCGGAGCTCCGTTCTACTTTACGGCGCGGCCGGCGGATCGGGGAACACGTGTCTTGGCGCAAGGCGTTCCAGCGCGGATCTCAGCAATTTGTACTCTTCGATGGCGGCTTTGAATTCAGCGGTTTCGACGGCTTTGTTCACGTTTGGCATCACGACAAATCCGTCGGGGCCCGCGTCGGGGTCGCCGGGTTTGTACGTTTTTGGCAGCGCGGAATTGTCCACGCCTTCGATCAGCGCGCCTTTCGGTCCGATCGAAACCGTCTTGCGATGATAAGCGTTCAAGCGGCCGTCGGCGTCGCGCGTTTTGCCGGCGTTGCGCAGATTCTCTTCGTGAACTTCCATGCGCCGCCGCAGGCCCGCCATGACTTTGACCAGCGCGTTGACCACAGCTTCCTCTTCTTCGTCGGTGCCGATGGTGGTGCGCTCGTTGTTTTTTTCGACGGCGATGCCCAGTGCTTTGAGATGTTCCGTCACGCGCGAGAGCGGCGCGTGGACGATCAGCGGCAACGCTTCATCCGGCGCGGCGGCGGCGGCGATCAAATTCGCCGCTGAAACGACTCCCTGTTGCAGCGCGTACACGACTTGATGGCAATGCAACGCGGCTTTTACGCGCGTCAAATCGTCGCCGTCGGCGGCGGCGAAAATGTGTCCGGGCAGCAGCAGCGCTGCGCCGGCGTCCGGCGCTTCCGTGGACGCGGCTTCGAAAAAGCCGGGCGCCAGCGCGGATTCCTTTGCGGCTTTCGCCCGGACAACTTTGAGACGCCCCAGTTCGACGCGCGCACCCGCATTTGAAACTGCGGCGACAACGCCGTCGGGCGCGATGGACAATTGCGCGGTGTCCGGCGGCAGCGGCTTGTCAATGCCCGCGGGCGCGAAATTGCTTTCGAGCAAAATGCGATTGTCCTTTCCGGCGTAGAGCCGGGCGCTGCGCGCGTAGTAGCGTTTTTCGTCGAGTTGATTGGTCGTCGCGTTGAGTTTGCCGACTTCAACGAACAGCGCCGGATCGGCGGTGGCGACGTCCAGCGGCTGGCCGGTGTAGACCAGGCGCGCGTCGCCGTGCGGCGTCTTGAGCGCGCCGAGCACCGCCGCGATTTCGGTTTTGGAGTCATTCAAGACGCGGTGCTGAAATGTCGCGAATTGAGCTTCGCGAATGCGCCGCTCCCAGCCGGGGCCGCGGCGCGGGGCTTGCGTCAAGCCAAAGCGCTTGAGCAGCGCTTCGCCTTCGGCGCTGAATTCGCCTTCACCGTGGATAAGAATGTCGCCGTTCGTTTCCTTCGTCGCGCTGAATGGCGCGACGGGTGCGGCCAGAATTTCGAAAAGCGAGAGGCTCGCGTTGCGCTCGTACGCACCAACACTCGTCGCCACGCGGCGAATCGGCGCGGAACTGAGCGCGGGCGGCGGCGTATCCTTTGGTTTCGGAGCCGTTTCCAAGCGCGCTTCGACCGCCTCCATGCGCGAGCACAATTCCGCTTCGTGGCATCCGCAAAGGAGCACGAGCAGGGCCAGAAAGGGCGCTCGATAAGTAAAAAATCGCGGCGTGTGTCGCATCAATCGGCAACCAATCGCGGACCTGTCGAAACTGAAACGTGAATCATTCGTATACAATGTATTTCGGCCAAACGCCACTGCAAGACGCGGAATAAATTCGTGATTTGGAGCGGCGGCTTTCAAACCGCCTTTGATTTCGCCGTCTTCCTTCAGCGCATGATTGAACTTTTTTCACAATTGCGGGAAGAAAGCGCGCTTTTTGTGTGACTATAGAGGCGAACGCAGTTAATGCGCAAAAACTAATACATATAAAGGAGCGGGTCTGATGAATCGCATTTTGTTGAGTTTGATTGCAATGTTCGCGCTGCTTTCCGTATGCGCGCTGGCCGAGGATCCGGCCAATCCGAACAACGGCGCCAATAATGGTAACAATGGTGCAAACAACGGCGCGAACAACGGCGGAGCCAATGGCAACCGCGGCGGGCGGTTTGGGCGCGGATACACTCCGGGCCAAAACAACGGCCAGAATAATGGGCAAAACAACGGCGGCGGATTTAATAATGGCGGCGGCGGTTTCAACGGCGGCGGCGGCGGTCTTAATTTTGGCGGAGGGCGCGGCGGCGGGTTCGGCGCCATCGCCGGCGCGCGCGATGTGACCAGCGCGATCAGCCGCTTGCTGGGCTTCGATCTGCCCGATCCGAAAGCTGAACCGAAGCTCGATCAACTGCCGCTGGGCGCGCGCAAACGCGAGGTGCTCGAAGTTCCCGTCGGCGGCGTGGATAATTTCAATCCGACCGGCGCCGGCTGGAAGATGGAAGCGGTGTTCAAGATGACGCCGGAGCAGACCAAGGCGGTCGAGGGGATTCGCGACGAGTACACGGCGGAAGAGAAGAAACTGAACAAGGAGATTTCAGATGCGCAGGCCGCGCTGGCGGCGAAAGTGGTCGAACTGCGCCAGAAATATGAGAAGAAAGCCAACGACGTGCTGACCGGCGCGGACAAAGAGACCAAGGAAAAGATGGACGCGCTGGCCGCGGAAGTTTACGACAAGAACGCGGCGATCGTCACCGAAACCGTGCCGCTGTACGACACCAAAGACGTTCAGCAGGGCTTGACAATGATCCGCGCGCTGCGCGACAAAACCAGCAAGATCATTCAGGACGGCGAAGACCGGCTGCTGCAGTTGATTCCCGAAGAAAGCCGCCCGAAATTCCAGGAGATCATGAAGACTCAGGCCGACCAGCGCGACCGCACCACTCGCGTGTTGCAAGGCGGCGGCCGGGCATTGGGCGGCGGCGGAACGACGGGCGACGCGGTGAAACCGCCGAAGGCGCCGGAAGGCGATAAGTTTTAAGGGCAGGAAATAGGAGATAGGAGTTGGAACGCGGGCGGCAGCGGTGCCGCCCGTTTTTTTCGCAAGGTCAAGTAGAACGGAGCTCCGCTCCGTTCCGTTTAGTCCGTTCAACCACGCGGAACGGAGCAGAGCTCCGTTCTACAAAAATGTGATGGGGAACGCGCTTGACACGCGCTGTGAAAAGACCGATAAGTGCGGCTTCCAAAAACTTGAGTTACGGAGTGTTCCGCATGAAATCCGCCTTCAGGATGTTCTCCTTCTCCCTTTGCGCGACGGCGCTGCTTTTATTGAATGGCTGCGACGACCTCGACGCCCGCAACCAGGCCAGCGCGGCCAGCAAGGATGTTTCCGAATTGCGGCCTGAAGTGGATAAAGTCAAAAAGCAGAACGAAGAACTGCGCGACACCGTTAAAGCGCTGGAAGAGCGGCTGACAGAAAAAATGAACAAGCGCATGGACGAAATCGCCGCCAGCATTGCGGATAACCAGAAGAAGCTGCTGGAACAACTGGCGCAGGACATGAAATTGTCGCGTGATTCGTCGAACAATCTCGCTGAAACCGCGCGTGCGGACAACGACAAAGCGCTGCAAGCGCAGAAGGCGGACGCCGCCGAAACCGCGCAGAAAATTCGCGACGAAATGAAGGCGATGCGCGAGGAATTGCACGGCTACATGGAAAATCAGCTCAAGGAGCTTTATCCGTACGCGTTCCAGCCGCACCGGCTCGAACCCAACACGCCGCCCGGCAATTCAACGCCGGAAAAGAAAGAAAGCGCCCCGCCCACCGAGCAGAAGTAGTCCGCTTTTTCGCATGACCTAATCGGCGCGCGGCCGGTTTGCATTGGCATCCGAACAAATTCTGGATGCCAACGCTCATGCCGCTAAAGAATACCCATTTTTCAACGCTTCGAATTCTCGCGTGCGCGCTGCCGCTGGCGGCGCTGCTATTGTTATTGGATCGCGCCGCGCCGCCTGAGCGTCCCGCGGCGCCGGTTGAATCCATCGAAGAGCTGCCGCCAATTCCGCGCGGCGGCGCAACGGCGTTGAACTGCGGTTACGTGCTCAACGAAACTTTTTCGAACGCGCCGACGGAGTGGCGGCCGGCGGGAGCGGCGGTGATTGAAATCACAAACCGCTGGCAGTGCGATCCACGTTGGACGTTTTTCTGTCTCGGCAACGATCCGAAAATCGGGAAGGCCGCGGCATTGTGGGCCAAACGCTGCTTTCCAGGCGACGTGGCGGTTGAGTTTTATTTTGGAATCAAGATGGACCGGATGCGCGGCGAACCGTACCGGTACGCGCGGGACGTAAATGTCACGATCGGGTCGGACGGTTCGGATTTGCGCAAGGGCATCACGTTTAGTTTCGGCGCGAACGGCAATACGTGCAGTTGCATCACGCGCGACGGGACGGAGCTGGTTCGCGTTCCGGCGACGATTCCGGCATCGATGGAAATCCACCGGCGCTGGTTCAAGTTCCGCGCGGAACGCCACGGCGGGAAGCTGCTTTTTCAAGTCGATGATTTTTTCGCGGCGAGCGGGAAGCGCGGGGAACTGACGGTGGACGATCCGCTCCCGCTGAACGGCAACCGGCTGGCCATTTGGACGTACGACAACGCGATCATGCTCAGCCGCGTGCGGATTTCCGGCGAGGGCGGAATCGAAACGGAGTCTCCGGATTTTGCGGCGGAAGAGTTGAAGACGATGTACGACAAGGAATGAACGTGCAGGCGGGACGCCTGCACCACGGGCTAATCTTCGATTTCGGGCGTAGATTTCGAAATGTCGGCGCGCTTCTCCAACGCTTTGATGCGTTCCACTAATTCCGGAAGACGAAGCGTCAGCGCCTGCGAGCGCAGCACTTGGCGCTTGTCGCGCGCCAACACGCCCCACACGTCATGTCCGGCTTCGACGCGGCCGGCGATGCCGGCTTTTGCGCCGGCGCGCGCGCCTTTGCCGATGTAACTGTGGTCCGCCAGACCGACATTGCCGCCGAGCGTGACGTAGTCTTCAAGCGTGCAGGAACCGGCGATGCCAGTCTGCGCGCAGAGGATGCAGTGCTTGCCGACGGTGTTGTTGTGTGCGATCTGGACGAGGTTGTCGATCTTGGTGCCTTCGCCGATGCGCGTGGGACCCAGCGCGCCGCAGTCGATGCAACTGTTGGCGCCGACTTCAACATCGTCGCCGAGCTCGACCGAGCCGGCGTGAGGGACTTTGACGTAGCGCCCGCCGCGGAATTTGTAGCCGAAGCCATCGGCGCCCAGCACCGCGCCGGAATGCAGAATCACGCGGTTTCCGAGTTTGCAGCGGGGATAAAGCGTCACGTTGGGATTGACGAAGCAATCGTCGCCGAGCATGCAATCTGGCCCGATCACGGTGTTGGCGAGAATCACGCAGCGCGCGCCGATGCGCGAACCGCGTTCGACGAAAACGCGCGGGCCGATGTGTACGTCCGTGCCGAGCTCAACGCCGTCTTCGACGATCGCCGTCGGATGAATGCCCGGCGCGCGCGGAATCGGCGGATTGAAGATGCGCAGCGCGTCGAGAAAGGCGATCTCCGGATCGTCGCAAATCAGCAGCGCGGCGGCGCGCGGCGCGCCGGAGCAATCGACGCCGCGTTTGCTCAGGATTGCGCCGGCCCGCGCGAGCTTCAACCGCGTCAGGTAATTCACGTCGGTGAACGGCGCCAGTTGCGCCGGACCGGCGTCTTCCAGATTCGACACGCCGCAGAGCGTCAGTTGCGCGCTGCCGCGCACAATTTCAGCGCCGATGCGCGCGGCGAGGTCGCCCAGAGTGAGGTTCATGGTGAAGTCCTCCAGAGCTGCGCACGTAAGTAAGCGGCAACTCGGTCTGAATACAGCCGCTTACTGACGGGCGCGGCTCGGGGTTCAATGAAAACGGCGGCCATTAAAAGGCCGCCGTCATTGTGCCGCAGGGTGAGGAAAAATGCTACTTCGCCGCCGCCGCCGGTTTGTAGTCGGCGTTGAGTTTCGTGATCACTTTTTGCGTGATGTCCGTATCCGGCGCATAGTACAGCACGGGATTATCGCGGAAGCGGCGGACGAGTTCGGCGGCCGTAACGGCTTCGTCGCCAGTCCGGGGTTGGCCGGCTTTCACTGGATCAAAGTCGATTCCATATTCCGGCGCGCGCAGAACCAGGTCGTACTTGTCGCCTTTGCCGATATCGCTGATTGCTCTTTTGATTTCCGTCAGAATCGCCTGCATCTCCGTCTTGCGCCGCTTTTCGACCTCCTCGGTCAGCTTGTCGTACTCGGACTGAAGATCGAAAATTTCCTGCTCAAGCGCAATTTTTTCTCTAAACAAGGCCGGATCGTTCTTCGGACGCAGATCGACTTCAATGCGCTCCTTGTGCTGCTTGACTTCGCGCTCCTTCTTTTGCAGTTCGTCCTGCTTCGGCTTGTACTCCGATGCCAGCTTATCCTGCACCGCTTTCACGCGCTGATACTGCGCAAAGACGTCGGAGACGCTGACCACCGCAATGCGGCGGTCTTCCGCGCGCGCGATGCCCTGCACTAATACCATCGTCGCCGCCACCATCAGTGCCGCCGCGATCTTTTGAACCTTGCCCATCTTTTAACTCCTTTTTTATTCGAAATGGCGAGCGTCAACGGCCCGCCGGCAACTCTATTGCTTCGCGCCCCCGACGGAGCGTTTCATGAATGCAGCATTCAACGAATCCAGAACTTCTTTGGTGATGTCGGTGGTGTCCGCGCCGAACAAGACCGGGTTGCGGTGAAAGCGTTCGAGCACCTCGGACACCGTTTGCGGCTCGGTGAGCGCGATAAAGGTGGCCTTCTCCTTTTCTGCCGGGTCGCTCATTTTGGCTGCGTCGGTTTTGATGATTTTCGGGTCATCCGTGTCGGGGGAGCGCAGCACCATGTCCAAGTGCCGGGCTTCGGAGATCATGCGAATCGCCTGGCGAATATCGCTCAACACCGCGCGCATTTCGCGCGTGTAGTCTTTTTGAATCTGCTCGTTGAGCTGGTTCACGTCGCGCTCGTACGCCCATTGGGCTTTGCGCAGGCGCTGCACGGCGTCAAAGACCTGCTCCGAGTTGCCCATCTGCTTGTATTGTTCTTCAAGCTGCCGGTTGCCGTCGGCCAGTTCCTTGCCGCGGACTTCGAGTTCCTTCTTGCGAGCCTCGTGCGTGGCATCGATGCGCTTTTGCACGTCCTGGACCAGCAGGTATTTTTCGAAGACCAGCGAGACGTTGACGACGGCCAGCTTCTGCACTTCGCCGGCGCGCACTGCACTCCACGCGCAGGCCGCGCAGGCCAGCAATGCAAGACGGTGTCCAATACGCGGACGCCAAGCGTGACTAAGATGCTCCAACGGACTCCTCCTCCGAAAAAAATCGGTTTGTATACAGACGGCGATGGCACGCCGGCCTTGAAAAAATCCAGGAGATAGTGGATAGGTCGGACTTGCAGTTGCCCTCTCCCTCCGGGAGAGGGCCGACGCATGTACTCATGCGCGGGGTGAGGGGAATTCGGCAATGTGGAATCACCGCATGTACCCCTCACCCCGCGAGCGAATACGCTCGTCGGCCCTCTCCCCATGGGAGAGGGGAAATGCACCGCAATCTCCTATCTCCTAACTCCTGCCGTTTAGAATCTCGCTCCCAGCGTAAAGTCGATCGTCTTCGTGCGGTCGAACGGCGTCTTTTCGATGGCGCGCGAGAAGTACAGCCGCACGGGCGCGGGCGAGAACGGCGTGCGGATGTAGAAGCCGAGGCCGGCGGCCGTGCGCAACCGTGACGTGTCGTTGGTCACGCGGAAATGCGGGTCGGTGTTGCCGGCGCCGTAGGCGGTGCCCGCATCGTAGAATACCGCGCCACGGACGAGTTCTTCGTACAGGGGTATCGAATATTCGGCTGAGCCGTAGTACTCGCGTTTGGCGCCGATGGCCAGGCCTTTTTCCAACGGCGTGATGCTGCGGTATTCGAAGCCTCGGACGCTGTCGATGCCGCCGCCGTACAAGCGCAGGAAGGGCGGCACGTCCGACGAACCCAGCATTTCCTGGACCAACTCGCCGTGCGCATGCAGCGAGAAAATGTGCTTCCCGCCGTTCTTGAGTTTGTAAACGGTGAGGTAATGCGCAATGTCCGCGCTGGGCCGGATGAAATTGTAGTCGCCCAAACCGATGCCAGCCTGCGCCTGCATGAACCAGCCGCGGCTGGGCAGCAGCAGGCTGTCGCGGCTGTCGTAAATGATGCGCGGCGTGATCGTGTTGACGATCGAGATGCCGTCCTGGTCCAACAGGATTGGCGGCAGGCGCCGGTCGGTCGAACCGATGTCGGTGTAGCTGGAGCGGAAAGTGATGTCGCCGTCCCAGCGTGGACCCCACAGGCGGCGGCCGACGGTAAACGACGCGCCGGACTCTGAATCCTTAAAATCCTGGTAATCGTCCAGCGTGTGGAAGAGCGTGCCGCCGAGGCGGATGGGTTTGTCGAAGGCCCACGGTTCGAAGAGCGACAACTGATAATTCTGGCGCTTCTGGCCCACGCTGACATCGGCCGACGCAGTCTGGCCCGCGCCGCGGAAGGCCATGCCGTTGAACAGATCTTTGTAGCTCTTGGGCCAGTTCATGATGTCGAAGTTCTTTTCTTTGACGCTTACGTTTCCGACGACGCCGTCCACCGAGGAGACGCCGGCGCCGAAGTTGAATTCGCCGGTGCTCTTTTCCGTCACGTCGATGATCACGTTGGCTTCTTCCGGATTATCGGTGGCTTCCGGCGTGACGCGGATGTCGTCTTCGAAGTATTGCAGATTCTTGAGGCGCTGGATCGCGATCTTCAGCTTGGTCGTGTCGATGCGTTCGCCCGGATACAATTCCAACTGGCGGATCAGCACTTTGTCCTTGGTCTTGTTGTTGCCGCGCGGGATAATTTCGCGCACGGTAACTTCGGAGCCTTCCTTGATCGTAAAAGTCACGTCGTAAATGTTGGGCGTGGCTTTGGTGCGCTCCGGATCGGTGACGAGCTTGGTCTCGATCTCCAATTTCGTGAACGGACGGCCGCGCTCGCCGTACAAGTCTAATATTTTCTGGCGGTCGTCGTACGCAAGCTGTTCGGAGAAGACCGTGCCGGGCTTGACCTTCATCACCGATTCGAGTTCCTGCTGCGAAACGCCGACGTTGCCTTTGATGTTGACGTTGCCGGTGAAATACTGCGGGCCTTCGACGATGTTGATGATCACATCGGCCAGTTGCTTGCGCTTGCGGAACCAGTTGAACGCCTCGCCTTTGCCGGTCTCGACTTTCACTTCTTGAATCTGAACATCCATGTAGCCGTGGCGCATGTAATGCAATTCAATGCGCTTCTTGTCGGTCTCGAGGTCGTCGTCTTTGAGTTCGCCGGCCCGCAGAAAACGGCGGTACTTGGTCTGCATCACGGTTTCCAATTCCGACTGGCTGAACGCATGATTGCCCGTGAAACAAATCTTGCGCACGGCCACGGAACTGCCTTCATCGACGGTGAAAATGATGCGCACTTCGTCTTCGACTTCGACTTCCTTGTCGCCGATGCGCTGCTTGTGCGAATTCACGACCTCGACTTTGTAATCCACTTTGACGCTGCGGTAGCCCTGGTCCTGATAGTGCTTTTCAATGGCGATGCGGTCGAGATGGACTTGCCCTTTATCGTACCGCCCGCCTTCCTGCGATTTGATCACAGTTTTGAGCTTGTTGCCCTGCGCGGATTTCGAGCCTTTGAATTCGATCTTGGCGATGGACGCTTTTTCGACGAGGTCGATGGTGAGGCGCACGCCGCCGGGAACTTTGATCGGTTCGGTCGTGCGGATGTTGAGGAAGAATCCGGAGTCGTCGAGGCGGTGCCAATCTTCTTCCCAGGTTTTCTGTTCGAACGGCCGTCCTTTGCGCGTGCGGATGAGTTTCAAAACGGTGTTTTCAGTGACGCGGATGGCGCCGCGGACGTCGATGTCCTGAACGTTCTGGCCTTCGAATTCGCCGAGCAGCCCGGGCGGCGGCGGTTCCGGCGCGTTGGCTTCGCCGGCGAATAGATATGACGGAGCGACGTAGAGCGCGAAGATTGCGGCGATGTGACGAGCCGCGACCGCTAGGGAGCGGGAATTCGCGCGGCGTGAGTGCCCGCTCTCTTGCGGTCGCGGCTCGCAGTGCGGTCGCGGCTCGTTGAGCGGCTCGCCTTTCCGAGTCGGGAGTCTCAAGCGCTAAGTGCCTCCCGACGGCTGGTCTGGAAAATACGATTCAAAACGCAACTGGTCCTTGATAAACGTCAACTTTGCCGACCCGACTCCGCCGTTTCTGTTCTTCTGCACCAACGCTTCGCCGTGGTTGATGTTTTCCTTGTTCTTCTCGATGTCGTAGTACTCTTCGCGGTACAGCATGATCACCACATCGGCGTCCTGTTCGATCGCGCCGGAATCGCGCAGGTCGGAGAGCGCGGGACGCTTGTCGTCGTTGTCGCGCTTTTCCATGCTGCGGTTCAACTGCGAGAGCACGATCATCGGGACGTTCAATTCGCGCGCGATGCCTTTTAAGCCGCGCGAAATTTCGGAGACTTCCTCCTGCCGGTTGCCGCGTTTCGAGCCCGCTGAGGGCGACATCAACTGCAGGTAATCCACCACGACCAGGCCGATGTGGTGGCGGTGTTTGAGCCTGCGGCAGCGTGCGCGAAGCTGTTCCACGGTGATTCCGGACGTATCGTCGATATGAATTGGAGCCGTCTGCAAGACGCGGCTGGCTGCAACTACTTCATTGTATTCGTCTTCGCTGAAGCTGTAGTTGCGCATCTTGTAGCCGGAGACCTGCGCCTGCGCGCAGACGATGTTCTTGGCGACCTGCTCCTTCGGCATTTCCAAACTGAAGATGGCCACGGGGCGGCGGCGGCGTTCGAAATCGGGGACCATCGGGCAGGCCACGTTGCGCGCGATGTTGATCGCGAACGTGGTTTTGCCCATGCTGGGGCGGCCCGCGAGGATAATCAGTTCACCCGGCCACAAACCGCCGCTCATGAGGCGATCAAGGTCGTCGTAGCGTGTAGGCAGCGCCGGCGATTCGATTTCTTTGCCTTCCTGACGCGCGAGGTACGCCGCTTCCGCTTGCTGGCCGATCACGCTGAGGATGTCGGTCATCGACGCGGCGTCATTGTGGGTACGGTTGTCGGAGATGTCGTAGACGAGCTTCTCGGCGTGGTCCACGAGTTCGTGTGTGTCGCGGCCTTCAGGGTCCTGCGTGCACATCAGTATGCGACCGGCGGCGGAGATCAATTCGCGCTGAATGGCAAACTCGCGGACAATTTTGCAATAGCTTTCGACGCTGGCGGCCGAGCCGGTGTCGTTCACCAATCGCGCGAGCGCGTCGGGGCCGCCGACATCGTCGAGCTTGCCGGCTTTTTTCAATTCGTTGCGGACGATGACTTCGTCGAGATTCTCGACGCGGTTGAAAAGTTTTTTAAGCTCGGTGAAGAGCGTGGCGTGGCGGCCGACGTAAAAATCCTGCGCGTCAAGTTCCTCGATGGCGATGGCCGTTGCGCGGGAATCGATCATCATGGACCCCAACACGGCGGCTTCCGCTTCCGCGTTGTGAGGTGGGACGCGCTCCAGAATTTTCTCAATGCTCATGGGCTCCGCTCCCTTCCTGGGACGGTGGCTCGACGAGCGCACGTCGTCTTCGATTGGCAAGCGGCGATTCCCCTTCCGAGCCGTGCTGCAAACAGGCGTAGTCCAGTCTCAGGCCAGCCGCGCAGCAATCGAACAACGCTGAACGCCCCGCCCCCCGTTTTTTGAATGTTGAACTGCGGTATTGAATGAAACGCACTTTAGCGAAATCCGTGAGAAAAATCAAGCGCGTTTAACGTTTTATTGGGATTTCATCGTTTTTTTAATTAGCCCCTCCAGTTCGTGTTACTAAAGCGTCAATTACACTTTAGGGGCGTAGGAAAAGAAACGTCCGAAAGCAGATTATTTGGAGGAAGGAACGCACAGGTGCGTCGATAGGCGTTATGGGCCACGCTTGCGAGCGGCGCTCTTTTTCCACTTTTTCAACTCTTTGACTATATCGTCCACGGTCCGCGTATCGCGCTCAAGCGCCGCACGACGCTCTTCAGTATAGTTTGCGCCCGGGGGCGAGAATTGGCCGAGAAAGCGAGCGGTATCCGCAAACCCGAATTCGCGGCAGAGAACCCTAAGGGCGTCATCGGTGATTTGCGCGAGTGGCTTCGTGCGCTTTAATTCGGCGAGCACCTTTGAATGCGCGGTCGTCATAGATTCATTTCCTTTCGCGCGCGCGATCCGATCGCCGAATCCATCTTTCGAACACGATGCCGACAGTCACCGCGATGCCAAGCGCGACAGCGAGATCAAGCAGCAGCGCGAAGAGTTGACTGGCCCAGTTGTAATCAAAATAAGCGAACGAAGCGATTGAGTCGTCCGCATTTTTTCCGATTCTTTTTGCACTGAAGGTTAAAGGCCAACCCTGACATTCCGCCTTTTCCACAATGGTGACGCCGCTGTAAAGAAAATGGAAATTTTCCTCTGTCCGCCGTCGCAAATTAGCCCAAAGGCAAAACCCAACGGTGAGCATCGTCACGAACGCTGTGCTTAAGTGGAATTTAAACCCTGCGTTCTTCACGATGCAATTTTTGTCCTAGACCGCTTCGTGTAGATTCGTGCGATTCGTTGTTCAAAGCCCTGGCGGACGCTACTCCGTCTCCGCCACAATCCACACCTTCACCACCGCCTCCGCGCCGGGCGCGAAGCGCACGGTGACGTCGGGCGTGCCGAGCGTTTTGAACGGCGCTTCGAGCACGATGGCGCTGGGCGGCACCATGACTTTGTGCTCGTCGGTGAGCGCTTTGGCGATCTCGTCGGCGCCGACGGAGCCGTAGAGAGCTTCGCCGTTCGCTTTGGCCGAGATGGTCACCGAGCGGCCGTTGAGCAGGTCCGCGGCCTGCTTCATTTCATCGAGCTTCTTCTGCTCGCGCTGCAAGCGGCGCTTGCGTTCGGCGTCGATCTGCTTTTCAGCGTCGGCCGTCACGAGGTACGCTTTCTGCCGGGGCAGCAGAAAATTCCGCGCATAACCGTCGCGCACGTCCACGATCTCGCCAAGCTTGCCCACTTTTTCCACATCGTCCCGCAAAATGACTTTCATCGGTCTCTCCAATTAAAAAGTACTGAGTCCTGAGTCGCGAGGAGCGGCGGCACTCCTGCCGCCGTTCAGCTCCAAAGCGAGCGCGTCGGCGGCAAGATTGCCGCCGCTCCAAATATTAGCGTCCCACGAACGGCAAAAATCCCAGCAGCCGCGCGCGCTTGACGGCAATCTGGATGCGGCGCTGGCAGTAGGCGCAGGCGCCGGAGCGCTTTCGCGAAAAGAGTTTGCCTTGCGGCGTGACCAGTTTCACGAGGATGCGCGTGTCCTTGTAATCGACGAAACACTTGCCGTCCTTCATGAAGCGGCACTTGCCCGGCGTGCGGTACATCTCGCGTTCTTCGTTCTTGTTGTCTCGTTCTCTCACTGTCTGTTTCTCCTAAATGATCTTCTTTTGTAGAACGGAGCTCCGCTCCGTTCAATCTTGTTCGTAGAACGGAGCTCCGCTCCGTTCACTGTGCGCGCAACGAAGCATAAGCTCCGCTCCACTTCCTAAAACGGAATGTTTTCCTCGGAAATGTTCAGATCCTCCGGCGGAGGGCCCTGGTCTTCCATGCCCGGATCGTACGCCGGCGGCGCTGCGGGAGCGGCGCCGCCACTCGGCTTCGGCGGCAGCGGACGCGGCGCGGTGCGTTGAATCGGCTGGCCACCTTGCTGCTGACCGCCGCCGCCGAGGAATTCGAAGCGGTCACAGACGACTTTAAGCTTGGATCGCTTTTGCCCCGTGGTTTTGTCGTCCCATTGATCGAGCTTCAGACGCCCCTCGACAAACAAGGGCTTACCCTTCGCCAGATATTGGTGCGCAACTTCAGCCTGCTTGCCGAAAACGTCGATGTCCACAAACGTCACTTCTTCGCGCAGCTCGTTCGTCTTGCTGTCGCGGAACTTCCGATTGATCGCCATTCCCAACTGCGCGACGGCCAAGCCCGAAGGCGTGTATTTCAGTTCAATGTCGCGCGTCAGGTTGCCCATCAGCATGACTCGATTGAGATTTGGCATGACATTCTCCCGCTGATCGATAACACAAAACACTCGCAGGCGGGACGCCTGCGCTACGATTATCTGTCGCCGCCGCCGCCAAAAAACCGCCGTTCGCCGCCGCCGCCCATGCCGAATCCGCCGCCGAAGTCCTCGTCTTCGAGAGTCCGCACCGGCGGCGACGTGCTCAAGCCGTCCTCGTCCACCAGAATCATGTGGCGCAGGATCAAATCCGACAAGCGCGCGTTGCGGTCGATCTTTTGTATGGATTCGGTCGGCGCGCTGAAGTGATTGATGATGTACAACCCGCGCTTCTTCTTCTTGATCGGGTACGCGATCTTGCCGTCGTGCCATTTGTCGGCGTTGATCCACGTGCCGCCGCCCTTCTCGACAATCTCGCGGATCGCGGCGACGCATTTGTTGTAATCCTCGCGTCCGGCGTTGGCGTCCACGAGCCACATGGCCTCGTAAAGCCGCACGCCATGCGGCAATTTCGGAACCGGCTGAACCACCGGCGCGGCCGGCGCGGCCGCGGGTGCTGGTGCTGCGGGTGCCGGGGGTGTTGCTGTTGCTGTCTCTGCCATTAGTCTCTCCTCGTCCAAAGCTCATTTGTCATTTGGCAGTTGTCATTTGTTATTTGTCATTTGCTCGAACAGCGACGTTAAATCGCCTGTGCAACTCAACAATGACAAATGACAAATCACAAATCACAAATCACAAATAATCCGTTCAACGCTCGCGACACAGTTGACGCGAACACTATCCCTTATTGTACAAATTCGCCGCCGCCGATGCCCCTTTGCGCGCCCACACAAGGCACGCTTCGGCTGCTTGCGGCAGCGCCTTCTTTAACACTTCCTCTTCGCCCGATGCGAAGCGGCTCAACACGTGCCCCGCCAAATCCTGCGGCGGATGTTCCCGGCCCGCTTCGCGCCCTCCGACACCCACGCGCAGCCGCGCATAATTCTGGCTGCCCAAGCGCAGCGAAATATCGCGCAGGCCTTTCTGCCCGCCGTCCGACCCGCCGGAACGCATGCGCAGCGTGCCGAGCGGAAGGTTCACGTCGTCGGAGACGACCAGAATGTCGTCGAGCTCAATCTTGTAATAACCGCTGAACCCCAGCACCGCTTCGCCGGAGCAATTCATGAACGTCTGCGGTTTGACAATCAGCAGCTCGATTTTCCCGCCCTTCAAGTCGTCCAGCAACACATCCGCGTATTCGCCCTTGAACTTCCTCCGGTCGAAACCTTCGTTCACCAATCCGGCGAGGAGATCGGCCACGCGAAAGCCGATGTTGTGCCGCGTCCTCTCGTACTCCTTTCCCGGATTGCCAAGACCCACGATCAGCTTCATTCAAACGCTTCCGAGATCCAATTTCGAAATTCAACTTATGTTTGCAAAATTTTGAATTTTGAATTTTGAATCTTGAATTATTTCTTTTTCTCTTCCTTCTTCGCCTCGCCCTTCGGCGGAGGTCCACCGGCCGGCGCACCCGCGGCGCCTTCCGCCGGAGCTTCCTCCTTCTTGGCGGTGATGACTTCCGGTTCGGTCGGCGCGCCTTCCACCGGCGCAACGGCCACTTCTTCGTGGCGCGGTTCGTGCACGGAACAGACGACCAGGTTCGGATCGTCGATGGCGTGCAGTTCAGCCGCCAGTTTCACGTCGCGAATGTGCAGGATGTCGTCGAGTTCCATCGGTTCAACGTCGATGGTGACGCGTTCCGGGATGTGCTCCGGAAGACATTCGACGTGGATCGTGTGCATGACGTGGTTCAAATGCCCGCCGACTGATGCGCCCTTCGGCACGCCTTTGAGCACGACGCTCACCGCCAGACGCACTTTCTGTCCGGCTTTCAATTCGTTGAAATCGACATGCAGCGTTTTGGTGCCGAGGTGATTGTATTGCACGTCCTTGATCAACGCCGAACGGTCGCCGCCGTCCATCTTCAGAGTCACGACGCGCTGGCCTGAACTGAGTACCTTCACCCATTCGCTTTCGTCGAGACTCAAATTCGTGCCGGGCTTGCCTTCGCGGTAAATCACCGCCGGCACCACATTCTGACGGCGCAGCCGCTCCGCGGCGTGGCGCCCGGTTTCGCTGCGTACGGTTGCTTTTAATTCACGAGCCATGTTAACCTCAATTCAAAATTCAAAATTCAAAATTCAAAATTGAATGCGCCCAATTTTGCATTTTTCCCCTTCGAATTTTATGTCCTGCGGGCCGCTCTCCCGGTTACACGCCGGAACCTCGGCGCTCCGCGCCTCAATTCAAAATTAGAAATTCAAAATTCAAAATTGTTTTGCCTTTAATTTTGAATTTTGCATTTTGAATTTTGAATTCTTTAGTTTTTGTCCTCAAACAAAATGCTCACGCTCTTGTTCAAATGAATGCGCATGATCGCGTCGGCCAAAAGAGGCGCGACGCTCAGCACGTTCAGATTGATGTTCTCCGGCTTCTTTTTGACTTCGATCGTGTCGGTCACAACCAATTCGGTTACAGGCATGCCATTGAGGCGCTCGTAGGCTCGCCCGCAAAACACCGGGTGCGTGGCCATCACCATGACGCTCTTTGCGCCGGATTCGATCGCGGTTTGCACCGCGACGGTGACCGAACCGGCGGTCGAGATCATGTCGTCCACGATCAGCGCGTTGCGGCCGGCGATTTCGCCGACGACGTGGCCTTTGACGACTTCCGAATCGCCGACGCGGCGCTTTTCGATCACGGCCAGGCGCGCGTTCAAACGGCGCGCGAATTTTTCGGTAAGCTTCGTTCTGCCAAGATCGGGGCTTAAGATAGTGAGATCGGGCAAGTCGAGCTTCTTCATGTACGCCATCTGCACCGGCATCGAATAAAGATGGTCCAGCGGCAGATCGAAAAAACCTTGAATCTGTTCGGCGTGCAGATCGACGCACATGACACGCTGCGCGCCGGCGGTGGTGAGCAAATTGGCGACTAATTTTGCCGTGATCGGCACGCGGCCGTCGTGTTTGCGGTCCTGCCGCGCGTAGCCGTAATAGGGAATCACGGCAGTGATTCGCGCGGCGGAGGCGCGCTTCACGGCGTCGATGAGCACCAGCAGTTCAATCAGGTGATCGTTCACCGGCGCGCAGGTGGATTGAACGATGAACACGTCGCGCCCGCGCACGTCTTCCTGAATCTGCACGCGCGTTTCGCCGTCCGGGAAGTGGCCGACTTCGGCCTTCCCGAGCGGAATGCCCAGATGCGCGCAGATGTCGCGCGCCAATTTGGGATTGGCGTTGCCGGTGAAGACGCGAACGTTATTGGCGAGCTCGTTGCTCATTTCCGGATCGCGCACGAGGAACGCGCCGCTGATCGAATTGATCCGCGCGCTCATCGCGGAATCCACTTGCCGCAATTCGTCGGGCGTGTTGACGCCGAGCACTTCCTGCGTGGTCTTGGCGAGAACCGCGGCGACGGGCTGGCCGGTGTTGACGAATCCGGCGATGGTGTCGGTGAGATAAAATTCGCGCTGCGAATTGTCGTCTTTGAGTTCCGCCAGCGCGGGGAAAAGCTTGCCGCTGGCGAACACATACGTGCCGGAATTAATTTCGTCGATCTTGCGTTGTTCGGGCGAGGCGTCTTTGTGTTCGATGATGCCCTTGACCATGCCCTTATCGTCGCGCATCACGCGCCCGTAAGCATGTTCGCCGCTGATTTTTGCGGTCAGCACGACCGCTGCGGCGTTGGTCTCAGCTTGCTTGGTCACTAGCGCGCGCACGGTATCGGCGCGCAGCAACGGCACATCGCCGGAAAGTACGACAATCGGCCCTTTGAAATCGCGCAGCAATGTTTCGGCGCATTTCGCCGCGTGGCCGGTGCCTTTTTGTTCGTCCTGAATCGCGTAATCGACGCCGGGCGGAAGCGACTTAATGACCTGATCGCGCCCGTGTCCCACGATCACAACAACTTTCGACGCGCCCGCGGTGCGCGCAGCCTGCGCGACCCAGTCGAGCATCGTTTTGCCGCAGACGGGATGCATGACCTTGGGCAGGTCGGAGTTCATGCGCTTGCCCTGGCCGGCGGCCAGAATAATGGCGGCAAACGAGCGTATCGTCGCTGCGGAAGACATGGTCAAAGCGCGTCCAGTTCCTTGTACCGCCGGCGTCTCGCCGGCAAGTCGGGCCGGCGGGACGCCGGCGGTACAGTTAACAACGTTGTTCGCTGGCGGAAGCCCCGGACTCCGAATAGTGGAACGCCGGCGTCCCGCCGGCAGTTTCAATAAAAGGAGTGTCTTCCTAAGCCATCGACGCAAGCGGCCGATGAGCTCCATGCAACGGACCCTTCAAAAGCGAACTTCTTGAAGAGAGGGGAGTATTTAAGCGGGTGCGAAGCGGATGTCAAGCGCGCGTTTGTTAAATTATTTTTTGACGTGCAACGGAGTATTGAGCCAACGCACGCAAAGCGCCAGCAACCAAAGCGCGGAAAGCGCCGCGATCCAGAACAGCGGGCGTTCGACGTAGCCGCGCCAGCCGTAGTCGTGCGTGCGGCGGTAGATTTGAATATGGTCGGACATGCCGACGGCCAAGTGCTGGCGGTCAGGAGATAGCATGATCCAGTCGATATCGCCGTCGGTATTGAATCTGTCCTCCAACGGATTTCCCTGATAAGGCGCAATGACCGCCGTATCAACACGCCGCTCAAGCCGATCAAATGTAATAATTTCGAGCAATCGCGGCGGAGGCAGCTCATTTGAGATAGCCTCGCCATTCAGCGCGGCCTTCGACTGGTAAATCCACGGATGTTCCTTCGCGATGGAAATCGCCCACGGGCCAACATTGCTTTCGACCGACGCAGACTTTTCCAAGCGCCAGAGTTTGCTGTCGAGGCACAGTCCCAGCACGGCGCCCGCGAAGACGCACAGCAGCAGCAGCGTGGAGAGATGGAAGCGGAAGAGCTTCATCGGCAAGCGCTCCGTGCGGTCAACGCGGTTCCTTTGATTGCTTGGACAGCCCGGCGCGCGAGCGCTTCGCCGCCTCTGCTATTTCAAATCCCGTTTCATCACCTTCCCCGACGGATTGCGCGGCAGTTTTTCCAAAAACACAATCGTCCGCGGCTGCTTGAATCCCGCCAATCGCGGCGCGAGAAATGCGCGCAGTTCGCGCTCGCTCACCGTCTGCCCCGGCCGCAACACCGCCGCCGCATGAACCACTTCGCCCAGCGCGGGATCAGGCCGGCCGAAGACAGCGGCTTCCTGCACCGCCGGATGCGCGCAGATCGCGTTCTCGACTTCGATCGGGTACACGTTTTCGCCGGCGACGATGATCATTTCTTTTTTTCGCCCTCGCAAAAATACGTAGCCCTCCGAATCCATGTACGCCGTGTCGCCGGTGTGAAACCAGCCCTCGCGAATCGCCTCCGCCGTCGCGTCGGGGCGCTTGAAATAACCTTTGAGCACGCCCGGCCCTTTCACGCACAGCTCGCCCAATTCTCCCGGCGGCAGCGCGCTATCGTGGTCGTCCATCACGGCCAGTTGCAAACCCGGCGGCGCGACGCCGACGGATTCCGCGCGCGCGAGCGCTTCGCTGTCGGGCAGCACCGTCGTGACCGACGTGGTCTCGGTGAGTCCGTAAAAATTATGCAGCTCGACGCGCGGAAATAATTCGCGCAGCCGCTGGATCGTCAGCGGCGACATCGGCGCGCCCGAATAGCAGATTAGCCGCAGCGACGCAAGCATTTCGATTTTCAAATCGCGCAGATTCGCCAGCAAATAAAACGTCGTCGGCACACCGAAAAAAGTCGTACACCTGTAGCGCGCGACGATTTCGACGACCTCTTCCGGATCGATGCTCGCCGACACGATCATCGGCGAACCTTGAAACAGCGCTGTCGGCATGATCGTGTTCAAGCCCGTCACGTGAAACAGCGGCACGATCAGCAGATGAACGTCGGACTCGCGCAGGCCGTGCCCCGCGATTGTCGATTCGATGTTGAAGAGAATATTTCCGTGCGTGAGCATCGCGCCTTTCGGGCGCCCGGTCGTGCCGGACGTGTAAATAATCGCCGCCACATCCTCGCGCGCTGCAGAGTAGGACGGGCTGCCAAGCCCGTCTGCGTCACGTTCAGATTTTATCTGGACGGGCTTAGCAGCCCGTCCTACTACGAGCAACTCCGTCAGCGCAATCGTCCCTTCCGGCGCTGTGTCGAAGCCAACGGCGATCACCGGCTTTGTCCAGCCCAGCGTCTTCAGCGCCTCCCGCGCAGGCTTCCACGTCGCCGGATGCACGAACACCGCCTGCGCTTCGCAATCGCTCACGATGAATTGAAATTCGTCGGCTTTCAAGCGCGCGTTGATCGGCACAAAGACGCAGCCCGCGCGCAGGATCCCAAAATAAATTGGCAGGATCTCCACGCAGTTTGGAAGCAACATCGCGACATGACTTCCGGGCGCGACGCCGAACCGCTCACGCAGCGCCGCAGCGATGCACGCCGACGACTCTTTCAATCCCGAAAACGAAAGTTCGCGCCCAGACGGCGCATCGACGGCGAACGTGCGCGTGCCGAAGCGTTCCGCGGCGAACGCGAGCAGTTCGACCAGATTTGTCATTTCTTGAGGAACACCGATGCTTTGCATATTCCAGCCAACGGAAGCAGTCGCGGATGTCGCTCCGTCCACCCGCGCCACACAACTTGTAACCTGTAACGTGTAACGTCCGTTCTTTATCGCGGAATCAGCGTCGTTCCAAATCCAAACCGCGCGACGTTATTCTTGAAAATCAGCGGCGCCACGATGCTGTAACTTTCCTTCGGGAAGGTGTCGGTCAGCGCCGCTTTCAGCGGCAAGCCGCGCGCGTCCGTCGAGACATTCTGCGTCAATTCGTCTTTGAAATGTCCCTTCAATTGCACGCTAAGCTGCGCGATTGGGCCGCTGAACGTGAACTTGAGAATGCGCAGATGCACGCGCGCCTCCGACGTCACCGCGTTCCCTTTCGAGTCCAGTTGGAACGTGCGCGTCAGGCCGTTGAGCGTGAACGTCACCGTTTGGTTGCCGGCCGTGTCGCCGGGGCTGAGTTGCAGGACGCTGATCACATTGATCTGATCGAACACCGGCCCAAACCGGATGATGCCGCGCGTGTGCAGCGTGGCCAGCGTGCCCGGCAGCACCGAAACGTCGGCCACGGTCACGGCCAGCGTCGTGCTGTTGGTGCTGCCCGAGCGCGGATTCTG
>Ga0209579_10000636_pt1 | contig 33053 bp, 28 predicted proteins | sample Coa_R1_2_FD_187152 | JGI IMG/M metagenome (GOLD analysis project Ga0209579, IMG submission 187152) | Surface soil microbial communities from Centralia Pennsylvania, which are recovering from an underground coalmine fire - Coalmine... | ecosystem: Environmental > Terrestrial > Soil >... | reverse complement strand
AGCAGGCGCAGCGGGGACTGCCCGTCGATCGGGCCGAGATCGAGCGTGAGCGAATGGACGTTGGCGAAACCGTCATAGGGTGTCGGGGTGAAGCCGCCGGCAAACTTGTGGTCGCGACGGCTCAGGGTTTCGAGAACATCGTTGCCGTTGCCGTCCCACGCGCCGATGGGCAGGCGGGTGCCCTGCGAGGCGATGACGCGGCCCGAAGCGAAGGGAGGATCGTCGAGGAATCGCTCATCGGGATTGACCTGGACATCGGCAGGATGGTCGACGGCGACGAGGCGCAATTGGTCGATGTAATTCACTTCTTCCATCGGCTCGATGAAGCGCAGGCTCAGGCGGCCATTCACGGGGACGGCTTGTGCGCCATCGACCTTGATCCATTCGCTGGGACGAGGAATGTTGCGGCGGGTGGGCGTGAACCAGTGGCCGACGACGGCCGCGCCGATCACGTCGGTGACCAGCTTATATTTGTGGCCATCCCAGGCGAAGAGCACGGGACATGAACTGCCGCGGCGATCGGCTTCTTTCATGGCGATGACCTGCGTGTGGGGCAGGTCGATCTCGTCCTGGAGCACGCCGGTGGGCCACAGGATGCGGAGCAGGTCGATGCTGTCGGCTTTGCCGAGGCCGATTAGGAGCTGCGGCGGGCCCTGCGTCTGGTATCCAGAAGCCCCGGGTAATTCCCACTTCTGCCACTGGCCTTGCGAGAAGATTTCGACCTTGGAGCCGATGGCGGTTTTGTTGTCGGCATAACCGAGCAGGTCGAGGCGAACGAAATGATTCCTGTTGGCGCCGATGTTGCGGAGAAGAACCGGCGGCGCGTCGAGCTGGGTGATGATCAGGTCGGGGGCGCCGTCGGCGTCGACATCGGCGGCGATGAGGCCGCGCGGATCGTGGAGCTTGATGTTGTCGAGGCCAAGGGCAAGACTTGCATCTTCGAAATTGCCATCGCCGCGATTGCGCAGGACGCGAACCTGGGGACCGGTGGGGGTTTCCACGATCACCGCGAGATCGACCCAGCCATCGTTATCGATATCGATGGGCGTGAGGCCCCAGCCGCGCGTAGCGTTCTGAATGGGGAGAGGCACGCGCTCAAAGCGGCGGCCGATGTTGCCGGGGCCGGGGACGTTGCGCCACAGCGTAATGCCGGGGGCACCGGCGTGGGTGACTGCAATGTCCATCCAGCCGTCCTTGTTGTAGTCGAGGACGGCGATGCCTTGGGTTGGCGGCAGGCTTTGATTTTCATAGAGCGGCTGGGTGGGGTACTTGCCTTCGCGCGGATTGACGTAAAGGATGGGCGAGGCGTTGTCGCCGGTGGTGGCCAGGTCGACGGCGCGGTCGTTATTGAAGTCAGTCAGGATGGCTGCGGCTGATGGGCCAGTGCCGCCGAGGCCAGTCTGGTCAGTCCATTCCGTGAAGGTCTTGTTGCCGTTGTTGCGCCACAGCACGTTGGATTCACTGCCGGGTGTGAGCGGCGTTCCGGTCAGCAGCAGGTCGAGGTCGCCGTCGTGGTCGTAATCGACAAAGGTGATGCCGGTGGGCTTGTTTCGCGGCGCGAGGCCGGCCGCAGCTGTCACGTCAGAGAACTTGCCGTGGCCCATGTTCTGGAAAAGCACGAGCCGGTCGTCGAGCGCGACCGCGAGGTCGTTAAGACCGTCGCCATCGAAGTCGCCAACGGTGCAAGCGACAGCATGACCGGATAGCTTCAGGCCTGCGGCGGCAGCATCGAGGTTCTCATAGCGGCCATCGGGGCGGCGGTGCAAGATGCGAATCGCCTGATCGCCGGACTGCGTGACGACCAGGTCCATCTGGCCGGAACCAGTTACGTCGATCATGCACGCGCCGCCGGTTTCGCCGGAGTTCCCTTCCCCGCCCATGGGATGAGCTTCAAGATGAACGGGGATCATGGCGTGCTGCACGGCCTGGGGCTCTTCGACGGGACTCACGGTCGAGTAGTGACCCTGTTCGCCGTAGGCGAGGCCAATGGCGGCGGCGATCTTGGTGCTGGTCATGTGCTGGAAGATCTTGAATCGATCGCGGGCTTCGGGAGTATGGCCGGTGCGCTGGAGAGCGCGGGCCATCTGGAACTCGGCCGAGGCGTGCAGCGGATTGATGGCGAGCGCCTTGTCGAACACGCCGATGGCCTTGTCGAAGTCCTTCATCTCGGCATAGCAGACGCCTTCGAAGTAGAAGGAGTCGGCGTCGCGCGGATCGAACTTGACGGCGTTTTGAAAACTGACGAGCGCAGCATCGAGCTCGTTGTCGGCGTGCTGTGCGAGGCCCAGGTTGTACCACGCCTGGGGATCGTCGGGCTCGAGCGCCAGCGCCTGCTTGAATGCGGTCTTGGCTTCGGCGAGCTTTTGCAGGGTCATGAGGGCGATGCCGTCGTTGATGGCGGCCTGCGCCAGTTTGGGATCTTTCTTGAACGCCTGGGAAAATGAATCGGCGGCGCGTTCGGTGAATTGCTGGCCCATCTGGGCAACGCCGCGATTGTTGAGACGGATGGCTTCGGGATCGAAGTGCGCCGGTGCAGCCGCAGATGCAATCGCGGATGCCGCCAGCCACGCCAGAGCTGCACAACCGCCTGCCTGTATCAATTTTTTCGTGGTATCCCGCGTCACCGGCTCTTCCTGGGCCATGAATTGCTTTGCATCCAGTGTATGCGAGCGGCCCGTGCTTGCCTGCGGGCAAGGCGAGGAGCGGAGCAACCCTTTGCGTCGAATTTGCCGGGTACTCCCTGGTGCATTGCGCCGGATGCAGGGTCATGGTAGCGTGCAGAGTGAAAACACCCCTAAAAAGGCAGAGCAGACCGTGAGCACGATGGACACGACGAGGCGCGAGTACCAGATGAAGACCGGGAAGAAGGTCCTCTTCGGCATTCTCGGAGTTTTTCTGCTGGCGATGGGATCGGTTTTCTTTCTCGTGCGCGATGCATCGGAAAACGTTTTTGCGTTGATCCCTACGCTGTTGATCGTAGCCGGCGGCGCGTATGTGTTTCTCTTCGCCTGGCGGGGGCGGCTGGTGATCGACGGATCGCGGATCGAGATTCGCGGCGCAATTCAGGAGAAGAGCGCGGACCTGAGTGAAATCGAGGGCTATCGGACCGTCAACACGCGAAACGGCAGTTATTACCGGATCGTTCTCAAAGACCACCGCGGCGGCATGACCTTCTCGCGTGATTTCGACACGGACAGCAGTTTCAATCGATGGTTCCAGCAGATTCCCAACCTCGACCAGAGCGATCGGGATGCTGTGCTCGAGGAGATCCAACACAACGCCGAGCTGGGCTCGACACCGGAAGAGAGAATGGGAGCGCTGGCGAGCGCAAAGACCATCAGCACCTTCATCCTGATTGTCACGATTGCCGCGGCGCTGGTATTGGATTTTGCCGGCCCCGAGTTTCGCTTCCCGACCGCCATCGTGGTGGCCATCGCACCCATGGTGGTTTTGTTTTTCACGTTTCGCTCGCCGTTGTTGTATACGGCCTTCAAACCGAAAGCGGATCCGCGGGCCGAGGTGGTCTACACGTTCTTCGCTGCCGGATTCGGGTTGCTGATTCACGCGGGCAGCATTCATTTTGTGTCGGCCCAGTCGGCGGCGTGGATGGTGATTCTGATTGCTCTGGCCTGCGTAGGCGCGCTCTGGGGATCGTTTCGGGGCACGATGGGAATCGGCGGGAGAGTGCTGGGGTTGCTGTTGTTTATCGGAATCTACGCATATGGACTGGTGGTGGCAGCCGATACCATGCCGGACCGTTCTCAGGCTTCCTCGTTCACCACGAATGTGGTGAGCAAGCACATTTCGAGCGGGCGGTCGACGAGTTACATCCTCGTCCTGGCGCCGTGGGGACCGGTCGAGCGCACGAATACCGTGAGTGTTTCTTCGAAGACTTACCGCAACACCGAGATCGGCGACGAGGTCTGCCTCGCTCTTCATGCGGGGGCGCTGCATGTTCCCTGGTACACGCAGATTCGCTGCGGCGGAGAAGTTTCACCGGACCTGGTCAAGTGACGGATCGAAGGGATGCATCCTTGCCGCAGAAGCGGCGGGTCGGCGTTGTGACGACGTCGCGCGCCGATTACAGCCATCTTTATTGGCCGTTGCGGGAACTCGCGTCGCACCCCGGTGTGGAGCTTGGGGTTTTTGCGGCGGGGGCGCATTTGTCGTCGAAATTCGGCCATACGATCGAGGAGATCGAGCGCGACGGGTTTCCGATCAGGGCGCGGATCGAGTGCCTGCTCAGTTCCGATTCGGACACCGGCATGGCCAAGACGATTGGGGTAGCGATGCTGGGATTGGCCGATGCAATGACCGCGTGGCGGCCGGACATCCTGCTGCTGATTGCGGATCGCTACGAGATGCTGGCGCCTGCCGCCGTGGCGCTGGCCTTGCGGATTCCCGTCGCGCACATCGAAGGGGGCGAGGTGAGCCAGGGAGCGATCGACGACCAGGTTCGCAACTCGCTCACGAAGCTGGCCCACATTCATTTCACATCGACCGAGACGGCCCGGCGGCGCGTGATCAGCATGGGCGAAGAGCCCCGGAGGGTGCACCACGCAGGAGCGCCCTCTCTCGATCATCTCGTGAGGTCGAAGCTGCTCGATCGCGCCGGTGTGGAATCCGCGATGGGGATACGGTTCGGCGCGCCTGCCATTCTAGCTGCGTGGCACCCGGTCACGATTCTGCGCGATACCAATGCAGAGGCGGAGGCGTTTTTTGCGGCCATGGCGGAGGCGCCCGGACAGCTTCTGTTCGTGTATCCGAATGCCGATGCGGGAAGCTATGCGCTTATCGAGCGAACGCGTGCGCTGGCGGCAAGCCGGGCTCACACTCATGTTTTCGTGAACCTTGATCCGATCACTTATTGGAGTCTTCTAGGCCAAGTGGATGCGATGGTGGGTAACTCATCGAGCGGCATCATGGAAGCGGGGTCGTTTGCTTTGCCTTTCGTGAATGTCGGCATGCGGCAGCAGGGCCGCGAGCGGGGACGCAACGTGATCGACGTGCCGGCAGAAGCGGGGGAGATTGTGGGTGGGGTCAGGAGAGCGCTCGCATCGGGATTTCGGGAGGGTCTGCGCGGGATGAAGAATCCATATGGCGATGGAACGGCGGCTCGGCTGATCGCGGAGGTGCTTGCTTCGGTTGAGATCGAAGGGATCCTGGTGAAAGAGGCGGCGCCGGTGCGTTCGTGAGCCCGATCAACCTCCATGCGGTGAAAATGTAAACGTTGCTAACTCGGGCTTAGCAAACAAAATCGATTTTGTAAGTTGGGGATAACTCGAAAGTGCGAGCGGACTCCACAATTCGCCTTACTGCTTTGGCGCAAACTCAAATAAAATCGAAAGAGAACCGGCATTCACACTCTGCCAGAGCAACCCTCGAATCTGAGCGCGGCATCCTAGTCCAATGGCCACTGCGGTAACAGGTTGAGTCAACGGAGTCAGGGGACGAGGCAGGGCACATCGATCCAAATCGGTCTCGATAAGTTTCGATTTTCGGAATGGGAACCTGAGGTTTGAGCTAGCGGAAGAATTACTTCCATTCCCATTGAATTCGTCCCTAGACTGAACCCATCCGTTGAAGAGCAGGTAACTATGGTTGTCAAGACACAATGCAAACGGCCAGGCCTTACCGGCCTCCATGTCGGAACGAGCAACGTCCGGCGTTATTTCCCAAAGGGAACCTCGTATATCGATCTAGAGCTGGATCACCTGCACATCCGGTGCGGGCTGAGCCCTGACTTCTGGCAGGACGAGCCCGATATTTTCGATCCGCGCCTGGGTGCATGGCTTGAGTCGAAGCAACTTCGCCGGGAACCAGGCGCCTCGGTGCCGCTGGATTTGATTCCCGCCGGGAAAGATTCGTATCGCGTGCTCGTAGACAAAAGCAAAATGCACTGAACGGGGTCCCATGAGCGTCTTCCATTCCGGGAGATGCACCCATCGGCTTGCTAAACTCAAAGCAGAATGACAATAGCCCAGCTACAGGAAGCTGTGGAGCGCTGCGTCGCAGTGGGTCCGGATGCGTTTGGCGATCGCGCGGCGATGGATGTTTTTCTGGAGTTGCGGGCGGCGCTGGAAAAGGGTGAGACGCGCGCGGCGGCTCCGGATGCGTCATCGCCGACGGGCTGGCGCGTGAATCGCTGGGTGAAGCAGGGCATTCTGCTGGGATTCAGGCTTGGTGTTCTGACGGATCTTTCGGCGGCTCCGCTGTCGTTTGTGGACAAGCACACATTTCCGCCGCGGCTGTTCAATGCGGAGAACGGGATCCGGCTGATTCCGGGGGGCTCGGCTGTGCGCTCGGGGGCTTATGTGGCGCGCGGGGTGATCTGCGTGCCGCCGATGTACATCAACACGGGCGCCTGGGTGGATGAAGCGACGATGGTGGATTCGCATGCGCTGGTGGGTTCGTGCGCGCAGATCGGAAAGCGGGTGCATCTGAGCGCGGCGGCGCAAATTGGCGGCGTGCTGGAACCGGTGAATGCGAGCCCGGTGGTGATTGAAGACGATGTGCTGGTAGGCGGCAATGCCGGCGTGTATGAGGGCACGATTGTGCGGAGGGGCGCGGTGCTGGCGGCGGGGACGATCCTGACGCGGGGAACGCCGCTGTTCGATCTGCCCAATGGAACTATTTTGCGGGCCACCGCCGACCTGCCTCTGATTGTGCCGGAGAATGCGGTGGTGGTGCCAGGGTCGCGGGCGGTGACGCGAGGCAAGGGCGAGGAGTGGGGGTTGTCGCTCTACGCGCCGGTCATCGCGAAATACCGCGACGCGAAGACGGACATCAGCGCGGCGCTCGAGGACCTGATCCGCTGAGCCGGTGAGTTGCGCACACGCCGAAGCGGCCTCGACGATGAGCATGCAGCAAGAAAACCGAGAACAAGTGGTGCGATGGGGCGTGATCGGTCCCGGACGCGCGGGCTCGCGGTTTGCCGAGGGACTGACGGCGGTCGAGGGAGCGACGTTGGGCGCGGTGTGGGGACGCACGGCAGAACATGCAAGGGCGTATGCGGCGAAGTTTGGCGTTCCGCAGGCGTGCGAGTCGCTGGATGCGCTGCTGGCGAGCGGGATCGATGCGGTTTATGTGGCGACGCATCCCGACAGCCACGGAGAGTTGTGCATCAAGGCGCTGGAAGCCGGGAAGCATGTGCTCTGCGAAAAGCCAGCGGCTTTGAATGAGCGGCAGGTGGCCGCGGTGGTCGGGATGGCGCGGGATCGCGGAGTTCTGTTTATGGAGGCGATGAAGCCACCGTTTTTCCCGCTGTACCGGCGCTTGCGTGAGCATCTCGAGGCGGATCCGATCGGGCAGGTGGGGTTTGTTCGCGCCGGACATTGCGATTCGAGCCGTGCGCCCGATTACCCGCTGCACTTTCCTGAGCTGGGGGGCGGCAGCATCATGGGCATCGGGCCCTACGAAGCTTTCCTTGCGATCGACTGGCTGGGCAAGTTCCAGCGGTCGCAGACCATGGGGCGCGTGACCGAGGCGGGCGTGGATTCGCTGGCGCTGTTTCAGACGGAGCACGAGCGGGGCATGGCGCAGTTGCACACGGGGCTCGATCTGCTGAGCCGCGGCGACGCGCTGTTATCGGCGCCGAATGGGTTCGTCACGATCCATGAGAACTGGTGGAACCCGGTGCGGGCCACCGTTCACTACAAGGACGATCGGGTGGTGGAGTTGCGGGAGGGGTATGTTGCGGGCGGGTTCAACTACGAGACGGCGCACTTCTGCGATTTGATTCGCGAGGGCCGGAACGAGAGCCCGGTGATCAGCCACGAGATTTCGGTGGGCATGGCGCGGCTGCTCGAGGCTGCGCGCGCAGCGCTGGGGGTGCGGTTTCCCGGAGAGTAAGAGATTAATGAGGCGCGGGGACGGACGAGTTCCCTGCCGCGGAAGCCGGGTTGACACCGAGACCGCGATCGATGGCGTCGAGGAGCGCTCTGTTGGCGTCGTTGAAGTAGCTCCAGAACATCATTCCGCCGAGCTTGTGCGTGCGGACGTAGCTGCACTTGAGGGCGAGCGATGCGGGATCGTCGTAGGAGACGAAGATCTGCTTCTCGGTGTTGTAGAGGTAGGGGGCGTTGGCCGCCGCGTCCCAGTAGCGCGTGTAGCCGTGATCGAGCATGGTGCTGACGATGGCGGAGTATGGCGCATAGCTGTTGGGGATGGGCTTGCCGGATTGAAACATTCCGTGATGCACATCGGCGACCTGGCCCCACATGCGGCCGTAGAACGGCACGCCAAGGATGATTTTCGAGGCGGGCACGCCGGCTGCTTCGTATGCTTTCACGGAGGCGTCAGCGGAGGCTTTCTTCGGATCGTCGGGATCAGTGAATAACGGAGCATGGTTGCCGGTGATCGGGTCCGATCCGGCTTCGTAGTAGTCGTAGCTCATCAGGTTGACGGCATCGAGGTAAGTCTGCACCTTTGCCATCTCGGTGTGCTCGAGGAAACTCTCGTCGGCGCCCGCGGCAATAGTGAGGTAGAGGTGCTTGTGCGTGCCCTTCGATTCGCGATCGAAGCGTTCGCGCAATCCCTCGAGGAGCAGCGTGAAGTTTCGCTTGTCTTCGGGACGGAAGTGATTGGTCGCCCCCGCCATTCCCGGATATTCCCAGTCCACGTCGAGACCATCGAGGTTATGGCTCGCGATGAAGTTGGTGGCGCTTTCGATGAAGGCCTGGCGGCTGTGCGCGGTCAGCGCGGCGTCAGAGAAATTGCCCGACCCGAGCCAGCCTCCGACGGAGATGAGGACAGCGAGAGCGGGATTGGCTTTCTTGAGCGAGAGGAGCTGAGCCAGGTTGGCGTCGTCATTCGGGGATCCGGCGACCAGCTTTCCGTCCTGAATATTTACGAAGGCGTAGTTGATGCGGTCGACGCGGTGAGGATCGATGTCACCGGCCTGCAGCACGCCATTCTGAGGAAACACGTAGGCAGTCACGACGGGACGGGCGCCCGATGCCGGCAGAGTGACCAGGATTCCGAGCAAAAGGGCCGCGAGGGAGGAGCGAATTGCGTTGGTGTGATTCATGGGGTTCTGGGGCGCGCGAAAGCAGGCAGTGCGGGCAGCTGCGTCCTTACGAATCAGAATAACGGGAGGCTCCTGGGCGGGAGCGAGTCGTTGAAGTCGGCAGATGGCGCAGCGTGGGGCATGCAATGGCCGGTCGAGGCCGAGGGCATGGCAAACGAACGCGTGACGTGCAGGCGGTCCATGAGGATGTACCGGGTGCGGAGACCGTCGATCGCCTGGGGCAGCGCAGATGGGATGCGATTGCGGTCGACGTAGATGATGAGCGCGGCCTCGCGGGGATTGTCGAGGCTTTGTCCGACGCCGATGCCGAAGAAGGCCGGATTCTTCTGCATCCATCCGTGCGCCACGCGCTGCTTCAGGCTCAAGGCCTGCGCCAGGACTCCGGCGGGCAACGCGGAAGCAGCGAGGCTGTTGGCGGTGGGAGCCGAGCCCATCGCAACCGCTTTTGCATCGGTCGCAATCACCTGGGTACGCACGCCATCGACGGTCTGCGGGACGAGCGGCTGTTGAACCGCATTGATGTAGAAGAGGATGGCTGCTTTGCCGGGATCGTCGGAGCTTTTGCCCAGGGCGACGCCGAGCACGCCGGCGGATGGATTGACGAGCTGGCGCGCAGCGGTCAGCGTTTGCTGCGCGCGAGAGATTTCTTCATCGCTCAGGGGTCGTGCCTGCGCGGCGGCAATGGTGCTGTCGCCATAGCTGAGGCAACTGACCGGGTGGTCGCTGGCGCCGACGAATGTATAGGTGGTTCCGTTGCCGACCTGCGAACTGAGTTCGCTGAGCACATCGGCGACGGGATTGGCGACACCCTGGCCCACGCCGGAAAGATCGTCACCACCGGCGAAGTAGAGCCCGACGGGCTCGGCATTCTCGGCGTCGACGATGAGCGCGCCCGAATCGCCGGCATCGCTGAACCGATTGCCGCTGACGCCCACCTGGTTGGTGAATACCTTGGTGAGGTAAGGCTTGGTTTCAGCGCAATCGCGGAAGTAGTCGACGGAAATATCGAGGCCGACGGCCGAAACGCCGCCGCAGGTGAGGCCGGTGGTGCGGCCGCTTTTGGCGATGCGCAGATCGAGACTAGCTGTTTCGCCTTTGCCGCCGGTGGAAGAGATTCCGGGAGGCGCAGCCGATAAGGTTCCGTCGGCCTGGCGCGTGCCTAATTCGAGAATGCTGCCGGAAGGGTCGACCGCATGGGAATCGACCTGGGCGATCGCCGCGTCGGCGTTGGTTTGGCCTGAGCCCAGGGAGAGCCATCCAGTCAAGGCTCCGACAGGAACGGTGCCCGCGCCGTCGCCGCTCGGGGTGCAGTTGTTGTCGATGAGGCCGGGCTGGACAATGGCATCGCCCACGCCGGCCTGATCGCTGCGGGCAAGGACGTGGTTGTTGCTCAGGAGATATTGGCGGCCGCTCGCATCCTGAATGAGAGAGCCGAGGGTTCCGCTGCAACAGTCGACGACGGTATTGCCGGTCAGGTCGAAGTCGTTGTTGTTTCCGCCGGAACTGCCCAGCATGGCCGGGCCCGGAAACTCGCCCTGGTGGCCCGCAGGATTGCTCGCGACCCCGGCGGTGTTGAGCAGAACTTCAAGATGGGTCTTGCTGGCTGCGCCTGCCATTGCTACGAGGAAGGTGACGCCGGTGGATGAAATCGCCGCGGGTGCGGTGTAGGTGACCGTGCATTGGGTGAAGGCTTTCTCGGAGCGCTCGCAGTTCGGGGTGCTCAAAGTGCCCTGTCCGCCGCTCTCGCCGGTGGGAGTGTCAGCGAGGGCAAACGAAATACCTCCGGTGCCGCCTGCCTCAGCCAGATAGCCGGTGACGGTGATCGCGCCGTTGGTTCCCAAAGCAACATTTTCGGGCGTCAATGGCTGCAAGAACCCGGGCGTGACGGTGAGCAGCGACGACGCTTTCACAGCGGGATTGCCGACCAGAGAGGCGGTGACCATCACCTGCACACGATCGGCTGTGAGGTAGCTCGGCGGGGTGTATTGGCCGGTCGAGGTGATGGTGCCGGGACCTGCGACTCGGTCGCCGCCGGAGACGGACCAGGCGACCGGCGCTGCGCCGCCGTCCGAGGAGGTCGCCGTGAATTGATCGATGGGGCTGCCGTGGGCGTTGTGCGTATTGCATCCAGTGCAGTTGGTATCGATGACGGCCGATCCCGGCGAGAGGGAGAAATAAGCGTTCGTTGAACGAGCGGTGACGGGGCCCGCACCACAGCCCGCGAGGACGGCGAGCAAGCAAGTGAGAAGTGCCGGAAGGAGTCCGCTTCGGAGGATGCGCACACTCCTGCTCCTGGGGTTCGCGTCCGAAACTGACGTGACCGGCAAATTTTGCATACACAACGCCCAGAGTTCGGCTTGGAGTGAGCGCGAAAATCTCTCTGGATTCAGGGTAAATGATTCGACGGGAAACCTCTCGTGAAAAGGGGGTGAAGCCGGCAAATGGCGAGCGCAACAGGCACTTGCTACACCGAGGTAATTGGCGGCAGGCGGGAACGCAGCCGATGGAAATCATCATGAGGCCGCGCAACGGGCCGGCGATCGGGCCTGGGGAGGGCATCTTCTAACACCTTCCGGGCAGGCAAAGCTCACACAATCGTCATGGAGTGTTGCGTTGCACGCCCATCTCGCGAGTTTCAAAGGACATCTACCCCGTTTAGGTGATTGAGGCGGGAAGAATTGCGGTGCTACAACACAATCAATCGCCGATGCAATAGACCTGAAGCTTACCCCCGTTTGGATACCGGACTGTTCAGGGAGGAACGAATGCAAGAGCACGAATCCAATTCCGCGAACGACGGGCCCGAACCAACGAGGCACCAGGGCGGAAACATCATCTCAGGGTTCCTGCGGTCTTTCGCGAAGCCGAAGGAGCCGGTTCATGTCGATGGCTATATGAAGAAGGGCCAGTCGGAAGATTTCGTGATGTTCAGCGAATCGCCTCGATCGGCCACGTGGTCAGAGATTGCAGTGCGCAACGTTCGCGAACTTGAGTATTTCGGACGCGAATTCATTCCGGACGGTGTGTGCGCCAAGGTTCGGTTGACCCTTTAGATAAATTAGACGCGGTACCACCTTATCTATAAAGAGGCGGGCAAAGACATAGCTTAGATTGGTTGTCTTGTTAGCGAGAGCCGGCGGTTGTTCCAGTAGTACCTGGAATGGCGGCCGGAATTTTTTTTAACCCTGGTTGATGGTCACCACGACCTTACCGAAATGGCTCGCATTTTCCATCCGGTGCAGCACTTCGCGCGACTGTGTCCAGGGCACACTTTCCAACACCGGCTTCAATTCCGCGAGGGCAATCGCCGCATTCATCTCTTCGAAGTCGCTACGGGATCCAACGTAAATGCCGCGAATGTGGGCCTGCTTGTGCAGGACCAGGGGGACGGGGAACGGCTCCGCGGCGCCGGTCAGCACACCGATCTGGGCGATGGTTCCACCGATGCGGAGGGCGCGAAGAGAACGGGGCAATGTGCCGACGCCGCCCACTTCGATGACGAGGTCGACACCGTCGCCACCGGTCTGATCGATGGCCCAGCGATCCCATTCGGGATTTTCTTTGTAGTTCAGCGCCGCGGAGAGCCCCATCGCATGTGCGCGCGCCAATTTTTCGGCGCTTCCGGAAATGCCGAGCACGCGCACTCCCATCATGCGCGCAAACTGGAGGGCGAAGATGGAGACGCCGCCGGTTCCCTGGACGAGGACGGTTGAACCAGGTTTGAGTTGTCCCGCGGCCAGGCCGTTCCATGCTGTGACCGCAGCACATGGAAGGGTTGCTGCTTCTTCGAAACTCAAATGGGCCGGCACAGGAACGAGGCCCGTCTCTTTGAGGACCACAAACTCGGCCAACATGCCGTCGATGTCTCCGCCGAGCGCGCCTTTGATTTTGGCGGCAGTGGCGGGACCATCGAGCCAGTTCTGCATGAAGATGCCGGCAACGCGATCGCCGATCTTGAAGCGGCGAACGCCCTCGCCGATTGCGGCTACTTCACCTGCGCCGTCAGAGCAGGGGATGCGCGGCAGCTTCAATTTTGGGTTGTAGAGGCCTTTGACCATCATCAGATCGCGATAATTGAAGGAAACCGCGCGGACGTTGAGGAGAACTTCACCGGGACCCGGCTGCGGCGCGGGCCGCTCAACAAACTGCAAGGAATCAATGCCGAATGATGGGATTTGCCAGATTTTCATACAAAAAGCCTCATGGTTACCGCGCAGTGTCAATTCACTGTAAATGGGACGGCGGCAAAAGAAATCGCCGTAAAATGAAGATATGGCTCGTGGATGGGAAAGTAAATCCGTTGAAGAGCAGATAGCGGCTGCTGCGCCAAGTCCGCAAGCACACTCGGGCAACGGTCATATGACCGGGGAGGCCCGCAGGCTTGCCGAAGCGAAGCGCGCTGACAGGGAACGCCAGAGACAGGCGCTCAGCTTGCAGCGTGAGTTGATTCTTTCGCAGAGAACGTCGAATGCGGCGAGGCGCTCGGCGCTCGAAACTGCGCTTGCGCAGATCGAGTCGCAGATCGCGGCGCTGCAATAAGGGCCGGCAACCGCAACCTGCAGGGTGGCGCTACTCGTCGCGTGAAAACAGCAGCGAGTTTGCCTGCTGCACCGGCGTCAGGGTGACGCGCGCAATGTTGACATGCGCCGGCCGCGTGGCGGCCCAGACAATCACGTCGGCGATATCTTCCGCAGTCAGCGGTTTCACTCCCTTATAGACTTTGGCGGCGCGCTCGGCGTCGCCACGAAAGCGAACCAGGCTGAAGTCTGTTTCGACCATGCCGGGATCGACGCTGGTGACGCGCACCGGTGTTCCGAGCACGTCCTGGCGGAGGCCATCGTTGATGGATTTCTCCGCAGCCTTGGTAGCACAGTAGACCGCGCCCTTGGGATAGGTAATTTCGCCGGCGGTCGAGCCCAGATTGATGATGTGGCCGTGCCCGCGCACTACCATTCCCGGCACCACGGCCCGCGTGACATAGAGCAGGCCCTTGACGTTGGTGTCGATCATCTCTTCCCAGTCTTCAATGCGGCCCATGTAGAGCTTGTCGAGGCCGCGGCTGAGACCAGCGTTATTGACCAGGATGTCAATTTCGGCCCAGGCGGCGGGAAGATCGTCGATAGCCTGCTGGACAGCGCGGTGGTCGCGCACGTCGAGGTCGATGGAATGAACAGCTTCTGCTCCGCGCTCGTGCGCAAGCGAGGCGACCTCGGCGAGCTTTCCAGCGCGACGGGCGGCGAGCAGAAGGCGCACTCCTTCCGCGGCAAAGGCAAGCGCCGTGGCCGCACCGATTCCTGAACTGGCTCCGGTGATGAAGACGATTTTTCCCTTCAGGCTCATGGAATCATCCTATCGAATGCGCGTGGCGGGTTTGGTGACGGCGATTACGCACGGGCGTGCGCTGAGTATTATGGGTTGCGCTTCGATGATCCGCGACGCTGGGCCATGCGGTACTGGCCGACGGCCCAGTCTTCGTCGCTGAGTCCGATTGCCTTGGCTTCTTCAAAGATGGCCGCCATCTCATCGGCCAGGCTGAGCGTGGTTTGGCGCGCCGCCGCAGCTTCGCGCAAAAGGCGGTTATCTTTCGCGCCGAGCGCGATGGTTGCGCCGGGGTGCTGGGGCGGATGGAGCATGACGTTTCCGTAGGCCGTGTAAAACGGCGACTGGAAAAGCGCGCTGTTGACGGCTTCAAGAAATGTGCCGGGCGGGATTCCCTGCGATTCGGCGTATACAAATGCTTCTCCGAGTGAATGGATCATTGCGCTGATGAGGAAGTTGCCGCCAAGCTTGAGTGCGTGTGCCTGGCGCGGCTCGGTTCCCACGACTGAGATGCCGCGCGAGAGCGGTTCGAGCAGAGGGCGCGCGCGCTCGATGTCCTCTGGAGCGCCGGCTGCCGCGATCCAGAGCTTGCCCTGCTCGGCAATGTTGGGACGGCCAAAGACCGGCGCAGCGAGATAGCGCTGCCCGCGCCTGCCGTGCTCCATGGTGAGACGCTCGCTCATGGCGACGCTGATGGTGCTGCAGCAAATGTGAAGGGCTCCGGGCTCGAGTGCATCGAGCAAGCCGTTGGCGCCGAAGAGCACATCTTCATACGCCATATCGTCAAAGAGCATGGTGATGACGGCGTCGGCACCCAGCTCGGCTTCTGCCGGAGTTCCTGCAGCGATTGCGCCTTCGCGGATTACGGGCTCGGTGCGTCCCTCGGTGCGGTTCCATACGGACAATTCGTGGCCGGCAGCGATCAGACGCAGCGCCATGGGGGTGCCCATCAGGCCGAGGCCGAGAAAACCAACTCTCATCGGTTGAACTCCTCAGTAGCATGATGGCACGCGGAAGACGGAAGACAGTTGTCAGCCGTCAGCCGTCAGCCGTCAGCCGTCAGCCGTCAGCTATCAGCCGTCAGCTTTCAGCTATCAGCTATCAGCCGTCAGCTTTCAGCCGTCAGCTTTCAGCTATCAGCTATCAGCTATCAGCGAAAGGCTAAGAGAGCCAGAAAAGCGATCAGGCGTCAGTGATCAGCGGTCAGCCGTCAGCTGTCAGCTATCAGCTTTCAGCTTTCAGCGAAAGGCTAAGAGAGCCGGAAAAGCGATCAGGCGTCAGTGATCAGCTGTCAGCTCTTAGCGAAAGGCGGAATGCGGCGCAGTTCACTCGAAAGGAGAGGGGTGATCACGGGCCCGCGCTCGCTAGGCGGGGGTGACCATGTGGTGGGCGATGGCGAAGAGGGCCAGTTCGAGGCGGGTGGAGACGCCGGTCTTGTCGAAGATGTTGGACAGGTGGCGCTTCACGGTTTCCTCGCTGAGGCCGAATTGCTTGGCGATGTCGCGGTTGCTGCAGCCCTCGACGATGCAGCCGACGACTTCGAGTTCGCGGGGCGTGAGGCCGTAGGTTTTGGGCTGGGGAGGGGCGGCCTGCTGCATGAGGTCGTGCAGGGCGGAAACCAGGTTGACGACGCGCTTGCCGCCGATCCAGTAATCGCCTGCGCAGACGGTGCGAATGGCGGTCTTGAGATGGCCGGCGAGAGCGTCTTTGAGGACGATGCCCCGGGCCCCGATGTGGAGGGCCTCGATGATCTGCTGGGTGGTGATGGTGGAGGTGAGGAGCAGGATTTTGACCGACGGGGAGCCCTTCATGATGGCGCGCATGGCCTCAAGCCCGGGCAGGCGCGGCATTGCCACGTCGAGGAGCAGGATATCCGGTTGCAGTTCAAGGGTTTGGGTAATGGCTTCGTCGCCGTCGTCGGCTTCGCCAACGACGTCGAAGTTCTCCTCGGCGGTGAGCATATTGCGCACGCCGATGCGAACCACGGGATGATCATCCGCCAATATGATGCGTGTCGGCCGTTCCACTCGAGCGGTTTACCTCCCATGGGTCGTAAGGCAATCAGCAGAATCACTTGGACCCGGATGGCATACCGACCTTGCTGCCCGAACCCACACCTTGCCTACGTCGGAAATTCTACATCAAGCATACGCTTAAGACCCTCAGCGATATGCCTCAATTGGCGCACTATAGTTACCGAGTTATTCAAGTCGTCACTCTCGGTTTCGAGGAGCGCTCCGAGGCGAGAAGCCTGCTGCACTCCGGCCATGCCGCAGCCGCCCTTGATGGCGTGTCCGAGGCGGCGCACTTCATCGGCGTTCCTGTCGGCAATCGCTTTTTCGAGCGTGGCGCTTCGTTCTTCGAGGTCGGAGGCGACGGTGGAGTAGATTTGCCGGACGGATGCTTCGGGCATCATCTGGCGGAACTGGCTGAGGGTGACCGCGTTGATAAGGGGCTCTTCGGGTGGCGCGTCCTGCTGCTCGATGCGCTTTTTGTGCTGGCTCAGCAGCTTCTGAAGGGCTTCGGGCGCAAACGGCTTGAGCAGGAAGCCATCGACCGCGCTCTTCAGTTCGTCGGGAGGCTGGACGACGCTCATGCCGTAGATCCAGGCCCTGGTGCGGCCGCGGAGAGAACTGATCAACTCCGTGCCGCTCAGGCCTTCCATGCGCACATCCATGAGAATGACCTGAGGCGTGCAGGCCCCTGAATCAAGCATGCGCAGTGCGTCGGAGCCGTTGTTGGCCGTATGAAGCGTGTATCCATCCATGGTGAGGACGGTGGCGATGACCTCGCGGCTGATCATGTCGTCTTCGATCAGGAGCACGGTTGGAAGGTCGCGATCTGAGCCTATTCCGAGCACCTGTCCAGTTTGCGCCTACGAGTCAAGTTGCGCCCGGGAACGTTGGTAACGATGAACCTTGGATGCGAACAGGCAGGGATTCTGTTCCGTTTTTGGACGGGAGAGGCGCGTGTGGCCGGCCTAGTCGCCGATGACCATGACCTGGAAGCTCGAGTCAACAGCCGTCATCGTGAGCGTTCCGATACCGTTCAGGGGCGGGGGACCAGTCTTCGCTCCGTACAAGACGGTAACCAGGAATACATTTCCGGTGGAAGGATCGAGCGCCATTGTGCGCGCCTGTTGCCTGGTGGGGAGGTTCTGAATGACGGAGTAGGTATCGGTGACAGTTTGGCGAACGATGGTGAGGCTGCCATCGCCGCCGCCATTTGATGTGAAGACCAACCCGCGATTCGGGTCGTAGGCGACGGCTTGTGCATCCGGTCCGATGGGAAGCGTGGCGACCTGTGCGCCCGTACCCGAGTTGGTGACAGAGAGGACCATGTTGGAGCACGCAGTGAAGAGCCGCTGACGATAAGAATCGAGCGCGAGACTTAGAGGATCGTTGCAAGCCGGCGCCAGCCGCATGAAATGCAGGCTAGATTGATCGGGCGAAGAATGCGGGCCGGTCCAGTCGAGTTGCAAGGGTTGGTCCGTGGTCCGGGGGGCGGCTGTGGCGATCCTGAGTTTCTGCAGCATCGCACTGATTTGCGCAGCATCGACCCGCAAGATCGCGCTTGGGTTCTCAACGGTGACAAACACCTTTCCGTCGCCCGATGCTTGCGTTGACCCGAGCTGTCCGGCGACCACGATGTCGGCCAGCGGGATTCTCTTCTCGGTGTCGATCACGGTCAGTGTCGATCTGGCTCGGTATGCGGATGAGCGACCCGCAGCCGCGCCGCGCGATGAGGACCGAGGCCGGGAGGGTTGATTCGGGCGGGATTCCGTTTCGTCCGCACTTCCGGAGCAGACGGCCAGCAGCAGTCCTGAAACAGGATCCAACGCGATTCCGCGCGGACCGGGCGCTGTCGGGATGGAGGCCACGATCTGCAGCGTGACGCGATCGAATACCTTGACGTCGCTGCCGGGGCCATCGCTGACATAGCCGTATTGGCCGGATCCGTCGAGCAGCACCTGGTGAGCCTGCGTAAAGCCGTCGATGGTTCCAATCAGCGTTCCGGCTTCCACATCAACCACCTGCACCACTCGCCCGTGAGCGATGTAGAGACGGCGAGCGGTTGCATCCATCGTGAGGTAGTCCCAGTTTCCAATGCCGCCGATGATCCAGGTGTTTTTGATTGCGAACGGGCTGCCGGGTAGATCGGTGGGAGGAGGAAAGCGCTGGGCGAGCGAGGGCACGCAGGCCACCAGCAACACCAAGGCAAGCCATCGTTTCATCGCGAGGCGCTCCTCTATTGGATAGATGACGCGATCCGGCGTCTTCGCGTTCAATTTTTGCTATTCGTCGGAGACGGAGACCTCGTGGAGCCAGCCGGGGGCCTTGAGCAGTTCGCGCGGGCGGGAGCCATCGGCGGGTCCGACGAGCCCGTCGCGCTCCATGAGATCGATGAGGTGCGCGGCGCGGCCATAGCCGATGCGCAGCCGGCGCTGGAGAAGAGATGTGGAGGCCTTGCCGAACTCGAAGACGAGGCGTACGGCATCGTCGAACATGGGATCGTTTTCGTCCTCGTTTTCGCCGGACGCTCCCTCCATGGCGGTGCGCTCTTCTTTCGGTGAATCGAGGAAGCCCTCGACGTACTCGGCCTGGCCCTGGTCTTTCCAGAAACTGACGACGGCGCTCGTTTCCTTTTCGCTGACGTAGGGAGCGTGAAGACGCATGAGGCGGCTGGTGCCGGGCGGCAGGAAAAGCATGTCGCCGCGGCCCAAAAGGGCTTCGGCCCCGTTGGTGTCGAGAATGGTGCGGGAGTCGACCTTGGTGGCGAGACGGAAACTGATGCGCGTGGGCACATTGGCCTTGATGAGGCCGGTGATGACGTCGACGCTGGGACGCTGCGTGGCGAGAATCAGATGAATGCCGACAGCGCGCGCCATCTGTGCCAGGCGGGTGATGGATTCTTCGACGTTCGACCGGTCGAGCATCATGAGGTCGGCAAGCTCGTCGATGATGATGACGATGTAGGGCAGCGGCTGCTCTTCCTCGCCTTCATCGAAGAGCGACGGCATCGTTCCTTCGAAGAGCTTGTTGTACTGGTCGATGTTGCGGACGCTGCGGCTGGCAAGCAGCTTGAGACGGCGCTCCATCTCGCGCACGGCATTGCGCAAGGCGTTCGCAGCCAGCTTGGGCTCGGTGATGATGGGGGTGAAGAGGTGCGGAATCCCTTCATACATGCCGAGTTCCACGCGCTTGGGATCGACGAGAATGAGCCGCACCTGGTTGGGCGTGGTGCGGAAGAGCAGGCTCATGATCATGGCGTTGATGGCGACGGATTTGCCTGAGCCCGTGGAGCCGGCGATCAACACATGCGGCATGGTGGAGAGATCGGCGGTGACGATGCGGCCATTGATGTCCTTGCCCATGGCGAGGGTGAGCCGCGAGCGCGCCTTGGCGAAGGTTTCTGACTCGAGCACATCGCGCAGGTGAATCGTCTCGCGCTCGTGATTCGGAACCTGGATGCCGACGGTGCTTTTGCCGGCCATGCGCTCGATGAGGATGCTTTCGGCGCGCATGGCCAGGCAGAGATCTTCGGCAAGACCGGTGACACGGCTGTATTTGACGCCTGCTTCGGGCTTGAACTCGTAGGTGGTGACCATGGGGCCGGGATTGATTTGCACGACCTGTCCGCGCACATCGAACTCGGCGCACTTTTCGACGAGGACTCGGGCTTCTTCGCGCAGCTCGTCTTCGCGCACGACTTGCGGGCCTGCGCCCGCATTCAGGAGAGTGCTTGCGGGCAGCTTGAATCCGCTGACGTGCTTGGGAGCCACCGTGACATTTTTCACCTCAGCATCGGCGCGCTCGTGAATGGCGATGCCGGCGGGAGCGGGTGAGGCAGAGACGGGTTCGGGCGCCGGCTCGGGAACCCGTTCGGCCATTGGGCGCGCGGAACGCATCTCGACCAGGCGCGGGGGCGACGGTGGAGTTGCTTGCGCGGAGGCGGGCGCAGGCACGGCGGCAGGAGCGGATGACGCCGCCTCGGATGCGGTGCGCTCCCAGATGCTGGCGCGGCGCGGCGAGGTTGTGATCGGGACATTGGCGTCTGCCGGTTGAGATGCAGCACGCTGGAACGCGGGAATCTCGTCGACCGGATCGGGCTCCATCATCGGCTTCTGGCGCTTGCCGAAGAAGGCGGCGATGCGGGCGAACCCTGTGGGGCTTGGTTCTGGAAGAGGCTCCTCGGTCTTGCCGATTGATCCCGAGAACAGCCTCTGGTCCGGTCCGGGGGATTCCTGCTCCCTGCGAACGGCTTCCAGCTCAGCTTTGCGCTCGGCGCGCTGTTCATGCCAGTTCCGGAGGCGATCGTTCATGGCAATGACGTGGACCCAGCGATCTTCGACAAACTGCTTGATGGTCCAGAAGCTGATTGCCGATGCGAAGTACACGCCTGCGCCGGCCAGAACCGCCGACACAAGCCAGGCACCTTCCACATTGATGTATCCGATGAGGGTGGTCGCGACCAGGCGGCCCATCACGCCCTCGATCGGAATGGCGTGCATCCAGCGCCAGTGCCAGGGAAACAATCCGAACACGGCGGGCAGAAAGACAAGGGCGAGCGCGCATCCGCACCAGCGCAGCCAGGCTGAACCGCCCGAGCGCGATCGCATCCAGCTCCAGCCAACGCTGCCGAGCCAGAGGGGCAGCAGGAACGAGGTGATTCCGAAAGCCTGCAACATCAGATCGCTGAACCAGGCGCCGAATAGGCCGATCCAGTTGTGCACTGCATTGGGCAGTGTCGGATCGGTGGCCGTGTTCATGGAAGGGTCGCCGGGATGATAGGTGGCGAGGGCGAGGAAAAGGAGGATTGAAACCAGCGACAGCATCAGGCCGAGAAACACGTTCAGGGCGCGGCTCCGCGTGGGCGAAAGAGCAATCGGAATGGTCTTCATTCGAGGGACGCCTCCGCACCACGGCCGCAAGCGAACCGGTCAGGAGGGACGGAAAATCCCAGAGCAGTTTCTATTATCGGGGTATGCCGGGGGCGGTCCGGGCAAAAGCAAGCAGGGGGGAACCTTGCTGGCAACCCCCGGCCAGGGCTTCACTTTGAAGCCGGGTAGCCGCCCGACAATGCCCGTCGAACCCGCCACAAGTTTCCTGAAACGTCGACTGTTGACGCAAGAATCATTTACGGTTTGACGGTGATTCGCGTGCAACTGGCAAACTTGAGACTTCTCCGTCATCAGTCAACGCGATGCGGCACAGCGGATCGCTATCGATATTGCCGCGCTTCACGGCGTGCCGGCCCGTTGACCTGCCCATAAGGCTTGCGGAACCGGCGGCTCGGAGCCGGAAAGTGCCTGCGAATATGAGGATTTCACTTTCCGGAGAGCAGCGCGATTCGTTGCCTCCATTATGAGTTGACAGTTGCGCAGAACCTGTCATAGGCTCTCGCCATCGTCCTGAGATCGCGGATCCAGTAGATCGATAGCAGCGAAGTTCTGGCAGCCACGTGTGTGTTGGTGTCTCCAAGCAGCTCCGGCAAGTGTGATCTTGTAAGCCGAATGCGCGTCCCCTGAGGCATCAATCCTCAATTTGGAAAAATGCATGAAGAACTTTACCTTGCTTCTCCTGGCCCTCCTCGTCTGCGCAGTCCCCGCCTTCGCCACTGTAACCATCACCAGCCCGAATGCAGGGGCTGAGGTGGTTTCACCATTCCTTCTGGTCGCAAGCGCTTCCAAGTGTTCGTCTCAAGGGATCACTTCCATGGGCTACTCCATCGATAACAGCGGCAACTGGACTACGGTCAGCGGCTCGTCGATCGATACCCACGTTGCGTCCATCACCGGGGCGCACACTGTGTACGTCAAGTCGTGGGGCAGGGGGGGCGCAGTTTGCGAGTCCTCGTCCGCCATCGTCGTAGTTCCCGATCCAACGACCCTCGTACCCGCTGACGCTTTGGTTTTCAAGGGAGTTCAAACGCTGAGTACCTGGCAGGGCACCGGCGATACCGGAATCCCCAACAGCACTGCAAGCGGCACCACGAAGATGGTGTCATCGCCCTCCCTGAGCGGCTCGGCGCGCCGGTTCACGATGCAATTCACAAACTACGGAGGGGAACGCTACTGGGTGGTGTTCGGAGACAACACTGAAGTTACTAACTTTCTTTACGACGGCTGGATCTATGTGGCCCGGCCATCGAGCGCCATCGCCAACATTGAATTTGATATGAACCAGGTAATGTCAAACGGGCAGACGGTAATCTACGGATTCCAGTGCGACGGCTACAGTGGGACGTGGGACTATACGGCCAACGACGGAACCCCCGAAGCGCCGTCGGACGTGTGGTTGAACTCGCCATTCGCGTGCAATCCGCGAAACTGGAGCGTCAACACCTGGCATCACGTGCAGATCACCTACTCGCGCGACGCCTATGGCACCGTCACGTATCAATCAGTCTGGTTCGACGGGGTGGAGCAGGATTTGAACGCCACGGTTCCTTCGGCCTTTGCCCTGGGTTGGGGACAAGTGCTTCTCACCAACTTCCAGATCGATGGGTACGGCGCCAGTGGCTCTTCCACGGCGTACCTGGATAATCTGACCGTTTACAGCTGGTGAGGAGGGCTCTTGATTGGCGGACCCCGCTCGCCGCGGTCGCCTGCTCGTTGTTCCGGAATCCTCAGTGTTCGAGGATCCGGCTGCCCCAGATGAGGAGCGCGATGGCGATGAGGATGCGGTAGACGGCGAAGACGGTGAAGCCGTGTTTGCGCACCCAGGCCAGGAACCACTCCACCACGCCAAAGGCGACGATGAACGAGACTACGAAGCCGATGGCAAGCACGATCCAGCGCTGGCCGGTCATGGTGACGTCCGCAACCGGAACTGCTCCGGCGGCGAGGGCCGTCTTACCCGGATGGATCTCCTTCAGGAGGTCATAGGCGGTGGCGGCGAGCATGGTGGGGATTGAGAGCAGGAAGCTGAATTCGAGAGCTGAGGGGCGATCGAGGCCGACGAGCTGGCCGGCGGCGATGGTTGACATGGAGCGGGATGTGCCGGGAAAGATGGCGGAGAGAGACTGGCACAAGCCGATCCAGATGGCCTGGCCCAGGCCCAGCTCCTCGACATGGGTTGTGGTGGGCTCATATTTATTGGAGCGCGCATCGACGACCCACATGACGATTCCGCCGATGAGCAGCGCCCACGCCATGACGCTGAGGCTGCCGAGATTGTGGTCGCTCCACTTTTTCAGAGCGAGCGCCGGCACCGATGTGCAGGCAAATGCGATGAGGGTGAGCGAGATGGGATGGGTCTTCCAGGTGCGGTCGCCACCTTCGCCCTGCGGGAAGGTGCGAATGAATCCGAGAATGCGCTGCAGGTAAAGCAGGAGCAGAGCAAGAATGGCGCCCGCCTGAATGACGATGGTGTACATCTTCCAGTAGGCGTCATCCAGCGGAATTTTCATCATGGCTTCCGCGATACGAAGATGCGCCGTTGAACTGACCGGCAAAAATTCGGTCAGGCCCTCCACAATTCCCAACAAGATTGACTGGATGTAAACGTTCAAGAACCCTCCGGGGCGGAGTATTCACAGCATTCACGCCCGGTTTGTTTTATTGGCGATCAATTCCGTAGACGGGGACACCCTGATCCAATTTGTACACCAGGTCGGCGGCACGCCAGGTGTAATCGGACTGGGGGAACTTGTCCTTTAGTTTTGCGGCAAGTTCCCTGGCGTGGTTGTGAGCCTGGTCCTGCTTCTTGTCGCTGCCGTCGGCTCCGTACATGTCGGCCAGCACGGCCTGGCGATAGACAGCCTGGTAGAGGGCCTGCGCGGTGCGCGGGCCGTCGGGATGCTCAGCTGCATATTTCTCGTAGAGTTCCGATTCTTTTTCGGGGCACTTCACGGCGCCTTGCCAGTCGCCGCAGAGCTTGTTCTCGAGCAGGTCGAAGTCGGCCAGGTCAGCCCATCGCGAATGGGGATAGAACTTGACGACTTTTTTCAGGTTGTCTTCGTCCATCTGCTCGCGCATGTAGGGATCACGCTCTTTGGCAGAGGGGAGCGACGCGTAATCGGATTTCTGAATTTGCCAAAGGATGTCGGCGGCGCGCCAAGCGGCCTCCGGAGCGAGCGGCGAGTTGGGAAACATCTCGACGATGCGGCGATAGAGCAGGTGCGCTGTGCGAGCGGCGTTGACCGGCCCCTTGGGATCGCTGGCTTCCGCTTCCTGACTGGCGGCTGCGCCCATCAGGATCTGGTCGCCGTTTGGCGTTGACTCTTCGACGACACCCTTGGCCTCGAGCCAGCCGGAGATGGGCGGCGGAGTTTCGTTATTGCCGAAGATGGGGGTATCGCTCTGATGCTCTTCTTCGATGTCGGTGTTGGCGTAGACACGCATCCAGGGTCCGCTTTTTTCGGCGATGACCATCTCGCGGCCTGTCTGCACGCGATCGACGCGCTGCGAGCTTTTGTCGGGCGACACATAAAGCGAGGTGACGCGCAGCACGGTAGCGCGCGGACCGGCCATGGGTTTGACGATCTGGTCTTTATCTTTTTTTTGTGCGATGGCGGGAAACGCGGAAAGAAGGAGCAGGCTGACGGCAACGGTCCGAAGCGGAAGGCTGATGGGCTTCATCACAGGAAAAATCATAGTTCAACGACGCTACGAACCGGCTTCGGTAAGCACTTCAGCCAGCATCGCGGGAGCGACGTTGCCGCCGCTGACGATGGCAACGGCCTTGCGAAACTTCGGCAATTCTTTGGAGCGGAAGAGCAGCGCCGCCGCGGCAACGGCACCGCTGGGCTCGGGGACGAGGCGCGCCGCAGCCACAATGGCGCGCATGGCGGCGCGAATTTCCGCTTCATTGACGGTGATGATGCCCTCGACGTAGGCCTGGATGTGCGCGAAGTTGCGGATGCCGACGCTCTGGGTGCGAAGGCCGTCGGCGATGGTGCGGCTGACAAGTTCAGCGGGCCAGGTGACAATCTTGCCGCTGCGGAAACTGGCGGCGGTGTCGCCGGCAAGTTCGGGTTCGACGCCGAAGATCCTGGCCTCAGGACGAATCTGCTTTATCGCGGTTGCCACGCCACTGAGCAGGCCGCCGCCTGAGACGGGAGCGAGGACTAGGTCGACGCCGGGAAGTTCTTCGACGATTTCGAGCCCGCAGGTTCCCTGCCCCGTGATGATCTGCTCGTCGTCATAAGGCGGCACCACGATATAGCCGTGCTCGCGAACGAGTTCCTCGGCCTTGGCGAGACGGTCATTGGAGGCCGGTCCCACGTCGACCACTTCGGCGCCCATGGCGATGGTGGCCGCGCGCTTGAGGGCGGGGGCATTCGACGGCATCACGATGACGGCCCTGGCTCCGACGGCGCGGGCCGCGTAGGCGACGCCTTGGGCATGGTTGCCGCTCGAATACGTGATCACGCCGCGCGCGATTTCATCCGGCGTCAGTTGCAGGATCTTGTTGGCTGCTCCGCGAATCTTGAAGGCGCCAATCGGCTGGAGGCTTTCAGCTTTGAGCCAGAGTTCACCCCTGAGGCCTGGAAACGGAGCGCGGACCAGCGGAGTTCTGACTGCGATTCCCGCGATGCGCGATGCCGCGGCTCGAATTGCATCGAGCGTGACCAGGGAACCGGTGGCTGTAATCAAGGGAGATACTTCTCCGGAACCGGTCCGGCGGAGGATTCCGGCTCCCACAGGATGGAGATCACGCGCCAGCGCTGCCCATCGAACACCGCCTGGATGCTGTTGATGCCGCGATCCATGGGCTTCGCGTCGGGAGTGGTTCTGGTTTCGTAGGTGCTCCAGAGGTGGGCGAAGTGCCCATAGGTTTCGGTCTTGACCTTGATCTGCTTCTCGAAGAATGTCTCGCTGCCGCGCTTCGCCACTGCGTTGATCCAGTCATCGACGGACAGGATGCGCGGGGCGAAGCTGCCGTCGGGCAATTTATGCACCGGAGAAAGCTTTGCGTCCGGGAGGAAAAGCTGGCGGAAACAGGTGCGGTCCTTGTTGGCGGGGCCGCTGACCGCGGCGTCGATAGCGACAATCAGTTGGTCGAGGGTGGCCGTCGCGGGGCAGGATGGGATGGTCGCCTGGGGTTCCTGGGCACCGGCCGACTGCATGACGAGGGAAGCCGCGATGACTGCCAAGGAATATGCGAGGTTGCGCATACGGGGCATTGTACCGATTCCGCAGGTCGGCGCGACCGAGAACCGGGGCGGCTCTGCTCTTCCGTAACCAGGGTGCCCGATTCGGGTCAGATTTCCATGATCACGGGCATAATCATGGGGCGGCGGCCGGTGGATTTTTGGATCAGGCGCTTCAATTCCACGCGTACCTTTTCCTTGACCATGCCGTAGTCGCCTTTTTCTTCGCCGGTCAGGCCATCGAGCGTCTTGAGAACGAGTTCGCGCGCCTGGTCGGTGATTTCGGCGCCGCCAAAGCCGCGGATGACGACTTCAGGCGACTGCTCCATCTTGCCGGTTCGCTTATTGATGGCCAGCACGGCGAGGACAAAACCGTCTTCGCTCAGAATGCGCCGGTCGCGGATGACGAGTTCTTCGACGACGTCGATGGTCGAGCCGGAGTCGATGAGGATGCGACCTGCGGTGATCTTGTCTTTCTTGCGTGCATCGGTGTGGTCGAGCTCGAGCACGTCTCCATCTTCGATCACGATGGCGTGTTCGACGGCGCCGGTCTCCATGGCGACCTGGGCGTGGCGATGGAGATAGCGATAATCGCCGTGGACGGGAATGAAGTACTTGGGCCTGACCAGGTTGATGAGGAGGCGCATTTCTTCCTGGCTGCCGTGACCGCTCACGTGGATGAGGCCTGCGGAGCCGTCATCGGCGATGACGTTGGCATCGCGGCGGTAGAGGTGGTCGACGACGCGGAAGATGCTTTTTTCGTTGCCGGGAATGATGCGCGAACTGAGAACGACCGTGTCGCCGCTTTCGATGCGGGCGTGCTTGTGGTTGTCGACGGCGGCGCGGCTGAGCGCGCTCATGGGCTCGCCCTGAGTTCCGCTGATGAGCAGCATGAGCTGTTCGGGCGGAAAATCGCGAAGCTGGCCGGGATTGATGATGAGGCCCGGCGGAGGGTCGACATAGCCAAGATCCTGCGCGATCTCAGCGCTCTCGACCATGGAGCGGCCGATGATGGCCACCTTGCGGCCATGCTTGCGGGCGAGGTCGAGCGCAATGCGGATGCGGTAGATGGAAGACGAGAAGCAGCTGAAGAAGATTTTCTTTTTTGCGTGGGCGAAGACTTCGTCGAGGCGGGGAATGACGGCGCGTTCGCTGGGCGTATAGCCGGAACGCTCCACGTTGGTGGAGTCCTGCAACAAGGCCAGCACGCCGCGCTTGCCGTACTCAGCGAAGGTATGCAGGTCGAAGGGCTTTTCGTCGAGCGGCGAGAGATCGATCTTGAAATCGCCGGTATGGATCACGACGCCGACCGGCGTTTGAATCGCGAGGGCAACGCAGTCGACCAGCGAATGGGTGACGCGGATCGGCTCGATGGTGAACGGGCCGATGGTGAACTTTTCGCGCGGCGTGATCTCGATGAGCTCGGTTTCGTCGAGCAGCTGGTTTTCTTCGAGGCTTCCTTCGACGTAGGCGAGGGTGAATTCGGTGGCGTAAACGGGAACCTTGAGCTCGCTCAGCAGCCATGGGAGGCCGCCGATGTGGTCCTGGTGGCCGTGAGTAAGGATGATGGCCCGCACATGGGCTTTATTTTCAATGAGGTAAGAGATGTCGGGAACTACGATGTCGACGCCCAGCAATTCTGATTCTGGAAACATCAGGCCGGCATCGATCACGATGATGTCGTCTTCCCACCGCAGCGCGAGGCAGTTCATGCCGAACTCTCCAAGGCCGCCTAGAGGAATGATTTTCAATTTTTTGGTTTGCATCTGGCCAGTCTCGATGCTAACAGGGGCATCTGGTGAAGGCGGTTGAAAACCGGGCGGTTTTCCGTCTTGATCACCCGTCACAAAAGCAGGTTTTCGCTTGACCGAGGCAATCACCCGTGTCACAGTGCGCATGTGACACCATTCAGACTGACCCTGCATCCGGGTGAGTCCATCTTTGACCAGCTTCTGTTCGCGATCAAGAAGGCCTTTGTCAGCGGAGAGCTGCAAGCGGGCCAGGCGTTCCCATCTGTCCGTTCGCTTGCGGTGGAGTTCAAGATCCACCCCAACACAGCGCATAAGGTGGTGCAGCACCTGATCCAGGAAGGGTGGCTGGAAGCGCGGCCAGGGATCGGCACGGTGGTCGCCGAGATTCCCGAGCCGAGGCCCGGGGACCGCAAGCGGCTTCTCCAGCGCGAAGTGGAACAGCTTGTCGTGGAAGCGAAGCGCATCGGTCTTGATTTGGACGAGGTGCAACAAGCCATTCAGGACCAGTGGGCGAAGCTCGATAGAAACCTGGAGATCAGCCGCAAATGATCCGCATCGAGAATCTTTGGAAAAAATTCGGACGCTTCGAGGCGCTTCGCGGATTGAGTTTCGAGGTGCCGGAAGGCAGCGCGTTCGCGATGATCGGGGCGAACGGAGCCGGCAAGACAACGATGATCAAGGTGCTGATGAACATTCTGGAGCCGACGCGGGGAACCGCGACTCTGCTCGGTGTAGACTCGCGACGTCTTTCGCCGCGGGAACTGGCACAGATCGGATATGTCTCAGAGAACCAGGACATGCCGCCGCGCCTGACGGTGGGCGAATACGTCGCGTATCTTCGCCCCTTCTATCGCACATGGGACCGGGAACTGGAGGCGTCGATTGCGCGGCAGCTCCGGTTGCCTTTGGAGCGGAAGATTGGGAACCTATCGCACGGGATGCGGATGAAGTTGGCCTTGTTTTGCGCTCTTCCGTATCGCCCCAAGCTTCTGATTCTGGATGAGCCCTTCAGCGGCCTCGATCCATTGGTTCGCGACGAGTTCATGGAAGGGCTGCTGAACCAGGCCGGCGAAATGACCGTTTTGATCTCGTCACACGAACTGAGCGAAATCGATGGCGTGGCAAGCCATGTGGCGTTTCTCGATGAAGGAAGGCTGTTGTTCCAGGAATCCATGAGCGAGCTAGTCGGGCGCTTTCGCGAAGTGCGCGTTGTGCTGGATGGAGAAGCGGCGGGGCCCGGGCACTTTCCTCGGGAGTGGGTGGAGATGCGCAGCATAGGAAACACGCTCAGCTTTGTGGACACGAGATTTGATGAGCGGGGACTGAACGAAATTGTTCATGCACAAATGCGCGGCGTACGCGGAATCGATTCGCAACCCATGACGCTGCGCGCCATCTTTACGACTCTGGCGCGAACGGCGCGCGACGGGAATGGTTGAGAAAAGGCGGCCTGCAATGGTCTGGCACATCTTCAAGAAGGATTGGCGACTACTACGGACTTTTGTGATCGCGGTGGCCCTGCTGCACGGCATCATAGGCTTCATCCTCTACAAGCTGGGGATGTTCAACGAAGACCCGATGCTTGAAAGGCTGGCCCAACTGCTTCCGCAGTTTGCAGCATTCGCCAGCATGTTTCTGATCGCCGCAATTGTGCATCTCGACGCGCTGCCCGGCGTGAGGCAGGACTGGCTGGCACGTCCGATCCGCCGCGTCGATCTCCTCATTGAGAAGTCGCTGTTTGTGCTGGTGATGGTGGATGGTCCGATCCTCATCGTGAATATTCTGCTCGGGCTGGCCGATGGGTTCTCGGTGGGAGCATCCGTGGGGCATGCATTCGGGTACGTCGCATACCTGGTATTTATTTTTGCGATACCGATCTTCGCTTTCGCTTCGGTGACAAGCAACATGACCGAGGCGTTCATCCTGGGCTGCGGTTGCACGCTCATTATCGGCGCTTTTCTGACCTTATCGGGCTACCTTGAGGAGGCGACTCATCGCACGATCATCTCGGTGACCCACAGCGGAATCGGCTGGCTTGGAGCTCTTTTTCGATTTGCGTGCGTGGCGGTGGGGGGCGCCGTCATCGTCGGCCTGCAATATTTCCGCAGAAAGACATTTCTTGCGCGCGTCTTCGTGGTTGTCTTTGGCGGGATTCTGCTGGCCTCGACCTTTCTGCCCTGGAAGCCGGCCTGGGCGATCGAGCAGAAGCTATCGCCGCGCCCCGGAGCTGCCGCCGCGACCAGCGTGGCCTTCGATCCGGGCCTGGAGCGGTTCAAGCCGCCATCGGGCATCTCGCCGTCGCAGGATGGCGACCGGCAGGACGACAGGAGAGCAGAAGTGTTCCTGCCGCTGCGAATTGCGGGCATCGGCAATGATGCGGTTCTGCTGGCAGATCGCGTCGACGTGCGCGTGCTCGACAGCGAAGGGCGCGTGCTTTACCACGGCGCCGAAGATGCATTCGAGGCCGCGCGTGAAGGCCCGCAGCCCAAGCAGGATCCGGTGTACCAAAGGGTGGCGATTCCGATGGGTATCTACCGTGGAATGGAGGATGGCGATGTGCAGGTGAAGATCAACTACTCGCTCACGCTTCTGGGATTGAACGCTTCCTACTCGGTCCCGGCGCTGCATGGCGATGAGCGGATGCCAGCCTGGGGATGGTGCCAAACTCAAGTCAACGAGATCGGGACCAACGTGGAGCTTCGCTGCATGCGGCCGGGACTGGGACCGACGTGCGCGAGTGTGTATCTGGAGAACATGACAAACGGAACCGAGAACCCTCCGCGCGCGGCCTGCATGTCGGAGTACGGTCCATTTAAGGACCCTCTGCCCGATGACCTTGCGTTCTATGGCGTCAACCTGCCCTTTCGGGACGCGGCTGGAGTGGCCAAGTACCCGGTGGACGGACCGCAGCTTGCGCAATCGCGCGTGATCATCCGCATGTACGAACCGGAGGAGCACTTCAGCCGCAGTGTCGTGATTCCCCACGTGCGGCTGAAGGACTGGGAAGCGCAATAGACGCGCAGGGCATTCCGGCGTCGCTTTGGCCTGCACCGAAGCGCGTTGTTTGCGACATTCTTAACAAAGAGTTGCGCCGGAGAACCGGCGGCGAATCGCGCTGCTTCAGCCGGCTCTCTCGTTCTCGGAGGAACTGGGGGCGTCGGGTTGGCAGTCGATCTTGATCTCGGTGAGCATATCGAGAATCACGCGGGGGTGCACGGGCTTGGAAAGGATCTCGAAGCGGTGACCTTCGGTGTTGGCATTGCGCAGAAGGCTGGCGGTTGCGGCCTGGCCGGAGAGGAGGATGATCTTGCAGTCGGGCATGATGCGCTTGATGCGCACCGCCGATTCGATGCCGCTCATCTCGCCCATAACCACATCGGCAATGAAGGCGTCGGGGCGAACATACTGCGCCACCTCCACAGCTTTCTCGCCGCTGTAGACAGGCTCGGCCTCGAACCCGCTTGCGTTGAGAATCTGTGCCAGGGTGTCCGCGATGATGGTCTCATCGTCGGCGATCAGGACACGGCAGCGTTTGCTCCTACCGCTCATTTTCACTCCTTGTCATGGTTCGAAAGCATGGCCCGGATGAAAACAGAAGCAGAGATCGCCCAGGTGCTGGCTGGTCCCTTTCGCAAACGGGGAGAATTGTTCAGGTGTCCAAAGACAGTGTACGGCTGATTCGCGTAAATGCTCGTAAAGATGGCGTGGATTTTTACAATTACTGCCTCATTCCCGGTGCAAGGCGCAGGCGGCGTCTCGCTGCTCGAGATGGGAGCGCAAGCGAAGGCGATTGGGACCTCGCGCACCGACCGGAAAGCTCGCGCTGGTCTGTTCGATACCGGACAGTTGGATGGGAATCATCCCCGAGATCGACCCGGTGGGGATGTTTTTCGCCTTACGAGGTGGCTGCTCGCTCGAGGGCCGCAATGTCGAGCTTCATCATCTGCATCATCGCTTCGAGTGCCTTGGGGTGCCTGAGAAGTTCCGCCAGGTTCGCGGGCACGATTTGCCAGCAGAGGCCGAACTTATCCCGTAGCCAGCCGCAGGCGATCTCGCTGCCTCCGGCGCCGAGTTTTGTCCAATAGGAATCAATTTCCTCCTGCGAGTCGCAGCGCACCACGAAAGAGACTGCCTCGTTGAATTTGTGCGCGGGCCCGCCATTGAGGGCCGTGAAGCGCAGACCGTCGAGCTCGAAGCTGACGGTAAGCACCGACCCTTTCGGCCCGCTGGGGGTGTCGGCGGTGGCTTTCATTTCGCCGAGTCTGCGCGAGTTTTTGAAGATGCCGATGTAGAAATTTGCAGCTTCTTCGGCGTTGCCGTCGTACCAGAGAAACGGCGTGATGCGGGGATAATCCTGGAAAGACGTCATAGTCACCTCGGATGATGAGCGGATGGGAATGGCTCCCCGGTCATGTTAAACGGGGTAGCGGGTCAATTTGAAGGAGGCGTCCCTCCGCGGCTAAAGCCACGCCAACTTTATGGGAGTCAGCGGCACGGATGAAGATCACCCACCGACGTGGACCTGAATCCGTGGCAGGGGCTAAAGCCCTCTCTCCTCTTTGCTCCGGTTTCGGCCCGGCTGAAGATCACCCCACCGACGAAGACCTGTCGATGGGGACCCCGATGAAGCCGTGCCCTTGTTACAAGGCAGCGAGCTTCTCAAATTTCTTAACGGACCGTGAAGTCGAGCGGCTCCAAATCCGCGGCAGGGGCTAAAGCCCCTCTCTCCTCCTTGCTCCGGTTTCGGCCCGGCTGAAGATCACCCCACCGACGAAGACCTGTCGATGGGGACCCCGATGAAGCCGTGCCCTTGTTACAAGGCAGCGAGCTTCTCAAATTTCTTAACGGACCGTGAAGTC
>Ga0209579_10000635_pt1 | contig 33112 bp, 30 predicted proteins | sample Coa_R1_2_FD_187152 | JGI IMG/M metagenome (GOLD analysis project Ga0209579, IMG submission 187152) | Surface soil microbial communities from Centralia Pennsylvania, which are recovering from an underground coalmine fire - Coalmine... | ecosystem: Environmental > Terrestrial > Soil >... | reverse complement strand
CCGCTGGGGCTGGCGGCGGCGCGCCTTGTCGGGATCGACGAGATTTACCGGATCGGCGGCGCGCAGGCCATCGCGGCCCTGGCTTACGGCACCGCGACGGTGGCGCCGGTCGACAAGATCGTCGGCCCCGGCAACGCCTATGTCGCGGCGGCGAAGCGGCGTGTCTTCGGCCGGGTCGGCATCGACATGATCGCCGGCCCCTCGGAGATCCTGGTAGTGGCGGATCGGCACAACGACCCGGCATGGATCGCCGCCGACCTCTTGTCGCAAGCCGAGCATGACGAGGCGGCGCAGGCGATCCTGATCGCCGACGACGCGGATTTCGCGGCCCGGGTCGAGCGCGAGGTGGCGCGTCACCTGCAGCGCTTGCCGCGAGCCGAGATCGCCGGCGCCAGTTGGCAGCGCAACGGCGCGATCATCCTCGTCGGCGGCTGGGACGAGGCGGTGCCGCTGATCGACCGTATCGCCCCCGAGCACCTCGAACTGGCGATCGACGAGGCCGCGGCGCTGGCGGCGCGGGTGCGTCATGCCGGCGCGATCTTTCTCGGCCGCCACACGCCAGAAGCGATTGGCGACTATATCGCGGGCCCCAACCATGTTCTGCCGACGGCGCGCAGCGCGCGCTTTGCCTCGGGCCTCGGCGTCCTCGACTTCATGAAGCGCACGACGATCGTCGGCTGTGACGCGGCGAGCCTTGCCGTATTGGCGCCGGCCGCGATCCGGCTGGCCGAGGCCGAAGGGCTCGACGCGCATGCTCTGTCTCTGGCAATCCGGCTCGGCGCATGAACGACGTGGCATTGCGCATCTGCGAGATTACCCTCGACGAGCGCAGCGTCGTCCGCCGCAACCCCGAGATCGAGCGCGAGCGCGCCGCCGCGATCGCCGATCTGGTCGAGGCCAACCAGTTCGCTCCGGCGTCAGGCCTCTCCGGTCCGTTCAAGGTGCGTCTCGCGGCCGCGGAGGGCCGGCTGATGATGGAGATCGCCTCGCTCGCCGGCGGCGGGAGCGAGACGATCGTGCTCCCCCTGCGGCAGTTCGGCCGTATCATCAAGGACTATTTCCTGGTCTGCGAGAGCTATTCGAAGGCGTTGCGCGGCGCCAATCTCGGCCAGGTGGAGGCGATCGACATGGGCCGGCGGGGGCTGCACGACGAAGGCGCCGCGCTGTTGATCGACAGCCTCGCCGGCAAGGTCGCGTTCGACCACGCCACGGCGCGGCGCCTTTTCACGCTGGTTTGCGTGCTCCATCTCAAGGCCCAGACGCACGGCCTCGGGGCGCATCCGCGACCGTGACGCCGCTTTTGGTGCTCGCCTCAGCTTCGCCGCGCCGGCTGGCATTGCTCGAACAGATCGGCATCGTGCCGGATGTGGTCGATCCCGCCGATATCGACGAGACCCCTGCAAAGGGCGAGCTGCCGGCCGCCCACGTCGTCCGCCTGGCCGAAGCCAAGGCACGAACGGTTGCCGGGCGGCGCCCGGGCGCCTTCATTCTCGCCGCCGACACCGTCGTCGCCTGCGGCCGTCGCATCCTGCCGAAGGCCGAGGACGAGGCGAGCGCGCGCGCCTGCCTCACGCTGCTGTCGGGCCGGCGACATCGCGTCTATGGCGGCCTCGCGGTGATCGCGCCGCAGGGCGAGATCGGGGTCCGCCGCGTGGTCAGCCAAGTCCTCTTCAAGCGCCTCAGCGGCAGCGATATCGCCGCCTATCTGCAAAGCGGCGAATGGCACGGCAAGGCCGGCGGCTACGCGATCCAGGGGCGCGCCGCCGCCTTCATTCCGTGGATCTCGGGCTCATATTCGAACGTTGTCGGCCTGCCGCTGTTCGAGACCGCACAGCTCTTGGCGGGCCGTGGTTATTCCGCGCATTGCGCCGCGAGCTCTTGATCGGCGCCGGTCCCGGCGAATGGCGCGCCGCCTGGCTCGAAGACGGCGTCGCGGTCGAACTGCACGTCGAGCGCGGCGACACCCGGCCGGCCGGCAGTATCCATCTCGGCCGGGTCGTGCGGCGCGTTGGCGCACTCGACGCCGCGCTTGTCGATATCGGCGAGGGGCGGCCGGGATTTCTGCCGCTGCGTCGCGGCGACGCGGCAGAACCGCGGCTCGACGAGGGGGCGCGCGTGCTGGTCCAGGTGCGGCGTGAGGCGCAGGGCGACAAGGGTGCGCTGCTTTCGACGCGGGTCGTACCGCGCGATGGCGATGCGGCGCGGCTCGCCGAGCGCGCGGCGGGCCTCGATCCGCCGGCGCAGCTCGACCCGCCGCCCGGTTTCGCGGCGGCGCTCGCGCTGCGCCTGCCCGCCGCGCCGCAGCGGGTGTTGACCGACGATGCCGCGGTGGTGCTGGAACTGCGCCAAGCCTTTCCCGCGGCCGAGACCCAGCACCGCGACGCCGCGGAATGGCCGGTCGATCTCGAAGCCGCGTTCGAGGCCGCGCTGGCGCCGAGCGTCGCGACCGCCGGCGGTGGCAGCATCCACATCGCGGAAAACCGCGCCGCGGTGCTGATCGATGTCGATACCGGCAGCCCCGAAACGGGGTCCGCCGCGCGCGCAGCGTTCATTGCAAACACCGATGCCGCGACCGCGATCGCCCGCCAATTGCGGCTGCGCGAGCTGGGTGGCGGGATCGTCGTCGATTTCGCCGCGCTCGATGGCCGCCGGGCGCGCGACCAGGTGCGTCGGGCCATCGAGGCCGCGCTGGCCGGCGACCCGGCCGGGCCGCAAGTGCTTGGGTGGACGCGCCTCGGCCATCTCGAAATCGTCCGACCCAGGCGCGGCCGGCCGCTCAGCGCCGCGATGCTGGAGCCGCAGACGACGCAGAAAACCGCGCTCGCCCTGAGCTTCGAGGCGCTGCGCGCGGTTTACCGAGAGGCGCGCGCCCGGCCGGCGGCCGATTGGCGGCTTGCCGTCACGCCCAGGCTCGCGGCGGCACTAGAGGGGCCGGCGGCCGCGGCGCTGCATGCCCTCGAAATCCGACTGGGGCGCAAGATCGCCGTCGCGATCGCGGCGCGGAGCGGTGCGCCGCCTTTTGACATTGCGCCGCGATAAGCCAATATCGCCGGCATGGAGAAACGCCCGCCGGCGGCCGGTCGCCGCAATTGCCCGATCTGCGGCAAGCCCGCAGTCGCGCCGCATGGCCGGTTTTGCTCGACGCGCTGCGCCGATATCGATCTCGGCCGTTGGCTGAAGGGCAATTACCGGGTCGAAACCGAAGAAGCACCGGACGACGAGGCCGACCGCGACGAAACGTAGGCGGCGTTCCAAATCAGGGCAGCGCGACGACGTCGCAAAACGCCAGCAGAACCGGGACGAGCGACAGAAATCGCCCGACGGCTCGGGGCCGCGACACTCGGCGTTGGCGGCGCGATTGCGCGATCTTCGCGGTCTCGGCCGCGCGTTGGACACGAAACAGGCAGGCCTCGGCGCATGGTTGGTTGCGGCAATACCCGCTTCCTGGCACCCAGCCGCAATCGCGCGCCCAGCGGGGCCCCTCGGGGTGAGCGGCCAGTTCGGCGACAGTCGGAGAGACTGGCCGAGGATAGCGGTCGAGGTCAGACACCTTCGATATCCTGAATGTGCTTCGCGTGCGTTGCCGGGACAGACGCTCCTGATCCCGGGTTAATGCGTTCGGCGTATTAACACGATAGGCACCGCAATGGCGCTGACTATTTGCCACACCGACTGTCGGAGGCTGTCGGGCCACCGGCCATGACACGTCCTGAGCGCTGTCCGGCACGGAGGCTCACCAGCGATCGGACTACGCTTGCCGGCCCAACCCGGTCTTTTTTGCGAACCGCGTTCGCGGTGAAATGGCCACCGGATGCCGCCAACCGCTCGCGGCGCGTGCGCGCATCGGCCGCGCTCGCCACAGGCGCGCGTAGGCGGACGGGGGCGGTTTGGCTTCGCTCGATGCCCGATCGTAGACCCTGATCGTTGCCCAGCCGGTCACCTCCGGGGGGCACTCGACGTCCTTGTCGCAACTGATGTCGAAGCGACCGTTGAATTTGGGCGCCAGCCGGTCCTCGCAGACATAGGTCGTGCCGCGGATCTCGACGACCGTACCGAAGCCAATCCGCCGCGGGCAGGCGATGGCGTCGTGGCGGCCGCAGATATCGCGCCCCGACGCCGCGATGCACGGCGTATCGTCGGTCTGGGCGGCGAGCGTGTTGTAGCCGGTGACGTAGGCCCGCAGGCGATGATACGCCGGCGGCGCTTGCGGATCAGCGCTCGTGGTCAGCACCAATGGGATAAGCAGCGGCGCAATGAAATTCATCATTCGGTTGGTCCCCCCAGCCGGATGTGCGAGTAACGCACGGTAACGATGTGTGTGAGGGGGTAACGCCTATCCGTCAATCACGGCAGAAATAAGAAAATCATGTGACAATAAATCGGACGATCGACCTATTTAATTAAAGGGGAGGCCGTCTATTTCAACTGAGACTGTAGGAAAATTAAACTGTTATGCGCTAAAAGGGTCGGCGGGCCTAACGCAATTGGTGACGCCTCGGGCGAGGCCGTTATTCCACCGTTACGCTTTTGGCGAGGTTTCGCGGCTGGTCGACATCGGTGCCTTTCAGCACCGCGACATGATAGGCAAGGAGCTGGATCGGGATCGCGTAGAGCAGCGGCGCGACAAAGGCGGCGCAATGCGGCACCGCGATGCCGGAAAAGCAGCGCCCGTCCAGCCGGGCGATTCCGGCCGCGTCCGAAATCATCACCACGCGGCCGCCCCGCGCCATCACCTCCTCGACGTTCGACAGGGTCTTCTCGAACAGATCGTCGGGCGGCGCCAGCACGATGACCGGCACGCTGTCCTCGATCAATGCGATGGGGCCGTGCTTCATCTCGCCGGCGGCATAGCCCTCGGCGTGGATGTAGGAAATCTCCTTCAGCTTCAGCGCGCCCTCGAGGGCCAGCGGATAGGCGGTGCCGCGCCCGAGATAGAGCACGTCGCGGGCGAGCGCGATTTCGGCCGCAATCTGCTGGATGCGTTCGTCGTGGTGCAGGACCTCGCTGGCGCGCGCCGGGATCTCGGCGAGCTGTCCCGCCAGCGCCGCCTCCCCCTCGGCGTCGATCGTGCCGCGGGCCCGCGCCAGCGCCACGGTCAGCGCCGCCAACACAGCGAGCTGGGTGGTAAAGGCCTTGGTCGAGGCGACGCCGATCTCCGGGCCGGCGAGGGTCGGCAGCACGATGTCGGCTTCGCGCGCGATCGTCGATTCCGGCTGGTTGACGATCGCGATGATCTTCTGCCCGGCCTCGCGGCAATACCGCAGCGCCGCCAGCGTGTCGGCGGTTTCGCCCGATTGCGAGATGATCAGCGCGGCGCCGTCCTTGGCCATCGCCGGGGCGCGGTAGCGGAACTCCGAGGCGATATCGGCCTCGACCGGGATGCGGGCGATGCGCTCCAGCCAGTATTTGGCGATCAACCCGGCGTGGTGCGCCGTGCCGCAGGCGAGCGTCGTAATCTTACCGATGTCGCCGAGCGCGAACGGCAATTGCGGCAGGCAGATGCTGCGGCTCGCCGGATTGATCAGCGCATTGAGCGTGTCGCCGATCACCGCCGGCTGCTCGAAGATCTCCTTCTGCATGAAATGGCGGTAGTTGCCCTTGCCGATCAGCGCTCCCGACAAGGCGGTTTCGCGCACCTCGCGCTCGCATGGTTGATTGTCGCGATCGAAGATCGCGACTTTGCGGGAAGTGACCACCGCCCAGTCGCCTTCTTCGAGATAGGTGATGCGCCGGGTCAGAGGAGCCAGCGCCAGCGAATCCGAGCCGACAAACATCTCGCCCTCGCCATAGCCGATCGCCAGCGGGCTGCCGCGCCGGGCGCAGATCAAGAGGTCGTGTTCGCCGGCGAATAGGAAAACCAGCGCAAACGCCCCGTCGAGCCGCTCCAGCGTCCGCGCCACGGCCTGCGTTGGCGTAAGACCCTGCGAGAGGTGGTGGGTCGCCAGCACCGCCACCGCCTCGGTGTCGGTCTGGCTGTGGAACTGGTAGCCGAGGCCGGTCAGTTCGCGCTTCAGCGCCTGAAAATTCTCGATGATGCCGTTATGGACGACCGCGACCCGGTCGGTGGCGATCGGATGCGCGTTCTCCTCGGTCGGCAGCCCGTGCGTCGCCCAGCGCGTGTGGCCGATGCCGATCGTGCCCCGCACCGGCTCCCTGGCGAGCCGCGCGGCAAGGTTGGCGAGTTTGCCCTCGGCGCGGCGGCGCTCGATGCGGCCGTCGATCAACGTCGCCACGCCGGCCGAGTCGTAGCCGCGATATTCGAGGCGCCGCAGCCCGTCGAGCAGCGCCTCTGCGACAGAATTTTTCGCGATGATCCCGATGATGCCGCACATCAGCCCTTTTTCCCTTGCAGTCGCGCGCGCAATTCCGCGGCGCGGCCCGGCTTGTCGACCTGCCGGGCGCGCGCAATCGTCAGCGCGTCGGCCGGAACGTCCGAGGTAATGACGCTGCCGGTCGCAACGTAGGCGCCCTCGCCGACCGATACCGGCGCCACCAGCGCCGTGTTCGAGCCGATGAACGCGCCCTCGCCGATCCGGGTCCGCCACTTGCTGAAGCCGTCGTAATTGCAGGTGATCGTGCCGGCGCCGATGTTGGTGCCGGCCCCGATATCGCTGTCGCCGAGATAGGAGAGGTGGCTCGCCTTGACGCCGGTGCCGAGCCGCGATGCCTTGATCTCGACGAAATTGCCGACGTGCACGTCGCTCTCCAAGACGGCACCGGGCCGCAACCGGGCAAACGGCCCGACAATCGCGTCCTCGCCGACCGTCGCGCCCTCGAGGTGCGAAAAGGCGCGGATCCGCGCGTTGTCGGCGACCCGGACGCCTGGACCGAAGACGACATGCGGCTCGACGACGACGTCGCGCCCGAGCCGGGTGTCGGCGCACAGAAAGACCGTCTCCGGGGCGATGAGCGTCGCGCCCGCGTCCATCGCGCGGCGGCGCAGCCGGTCCTGCATTGTCGCCTCCGCGGCGGCCAGTTCGGCGCGGGTGTTGACCCCAAGCAGTTCCTCGGCCGGCAGCTCGGCGACTTGGGAAGCGAGACCCTCGGCGCGCGCAATGGCGACGAGGTCGGTCAGGTAGAATTCGCGTTTCTGGTTATTGTTCGCGATTCGGTCCACGAGAAGAAAGGCGCAACGCGCTTCGATCGCCATGATGCCGCCATTACACAGCCCGATCGCGCGCTCTTCGGCGCTGGCCTCCGCGGCTTCGACAATGCGCGACAGCGTGCCGTCGCGATCGGCGACGAGGCGTCCGTAGGGCGCGGGATCGCCCGGGCGGAAGCCGGCGACCGCGATCGCGGCGCCCGCCTCGCGACGCGCCTTGAGCAAGGCGGCAATCGTCGCCGACCGCAGCAGCGGCGTGTCGCCATAGAGCACGACGACGTCGTCGATCCCCCCTTGCGCCAGCGAATCGGCAAGCGCCGACCGGGCGGCGAGCACCGCATCGCCGGTGCCTCGCGGCGGGGACTGGATCACCGTCGTCGCCGGCGCCACCGCGGCGGCGAGCGAATCCATGCCGTGACCAAGCACGACCACCGTCGCCACCGGTTCGAGCGGCCGCAGCGCGCCGAGCACGTGGGCAATCATCGGCTGGCCGGCGATCTCATGCAGCACCTTAGGGCGCGCCGAGTTGAGACGGGTGCCTTCGCCGGCGGCAAGGATGATGGCAGCGAAGCGGGATCGGTTCATCATGTGGCTCGTAGCGAACGAAACGCGATCATTGGCAAAAGGTTGCACGCGCTGCGTCACTCTGCCAACACACAGATTGTTGCGGAGTATGACGGGCGCGGCGCAAACGTGGCGGCAATGGCGAATTTCCTTCTGCTGTTCGACCTCGACGGCACCTTGGTCGACAGCGTTCCCGATCTGACCAACGCGCTCAACGCGGTGTTGCGCGAGGGGGGCCACCCCCCGCTGTCGCGCGCCGAAGTGGCGCCGATGGTCGGCGACGGCGTGCCGGCCCTCGTCGCCCGCGCCTTCGCGGCGCGCGGCGGCACGCCGGCCGAGGCGCAAGCGGCCTTGCCGCGCTATGTCGCGCTATACGAAGCGAGCGCGGTCAATCTGACCCGGCCCTATCCCGGCGTGCGCGACACCCTCGTCGAGCTGCGCCGGCGCGGCTACCGCAGCGCGGTGTGCACCAATAAATTGCAGCATGCCGCGATGACGGTGCTGGCGGGGCTCGACCTCGCCGACCTGTTCGACGCGGTCGCCGGCGGCGACCGCTATCCGGTCAGGAAGCCCGATCCCGGGCATCTGTTCGGCCTCGTCGGCGAGCTCGGCGGCAGCGCCGAGCGCAGCGCGATGATCGGCGACAGCGAGAACGACGCAGCGGCGGCGCACGCCGCGGCGGTGCCGCTCGTCATGATGCGCTACGGCTACGCGCGGACCGACCCGGCGACGCTGGGAGCCGTCGCGGTGCTCGACCGCTTCGCCGAGCTGCCGGCAGCCCTCGAGCGCCTCGGGCTCACTCCATGAGCGCGCGGTCGACGCCGCGGCCGCGCAGCTTGGCGAGGTAGCCGTCGACGGTGCCGAGCTGGGTGTCCATCTGCATCCGCACCGGCACCATCAGATCGCCGGGCAAGAGCTTCGCATACCAGATCGTTCCCGAGCGGGCGCCTTCGTTCTTGTCGGAATCGGGAGTGCCGGGCCAGTCGCGGCGCACCATGTGGCAGGCGATCGCGGCGCCGGCGAAATTCTGGCCGCCGGCCGGCGCCAGCGCCGTCGGCCCGATATCCGAGAACGAGAGGTCGTAGCCGATGCGCCCGTCGAAGACGCGCTCGGTCAGCGCGCAGCTGCCGGTGCGCGCGACCTGGCGCTCGAGCCGGAAATAAGCGGTCAGATTGTCGACGGTGCCCCGCGCCGCGGCCGGCGTTATCGGGTTGGAGAGCGGCGGGGTCGAGCCGCCGATCACCGTGCCGTCGGGGCGATAGTCGACCCGGCTGTGGCGCTCGAACCCGTTGCGCCGGCTGTCGTTGCGGAATAATTCAGGCTGCGCCAAATCGCCCACCAGCCGGCCTTGGACCTGCGCGTGCGTCGCTAGGTTGACGAAGACGCTTGCCATTCCCTCCGTCGCGAAATCGGCGGTGATGGCATAATGCTCGCCCATCTCATCGGTGCGGCTGCGCAATGTCAGCACGCGGATGCCGGCAAAGCCGAAGACCTCGAAGCGGGTCACGATCGGATCGACGGCGCCCGCCGGCACGGTCGGCCAGCCCGCCAGCAGCAGCATGAGCCCGACGATCGCAGGTAGCCGTTCGGCCGCGAAACCCATCGGGCAATCGTCGCAGAGGCAGTCGCCTCCGTCCAGCACCCCGGCTTGACAGCCCGCCGGGCGGCCTCCTAAATGCCGCGGGTTTCCCCGGCACCGGCAACCCGGGCGGGCGCGTAGCTCAGCGGGAGAGCACTGTCTTCACACGGCAGGGGTCACTGGTTCAATCCCAGTCGCGCCCACCATCATCTTGCTTTGGGAGGACGCCCATGCGCCAGGCCGTCATCGTTTCCACCGCGCGCACGCCGATCGGCCGAGCCTTTCGCGGCGCCTTCAACGAAACCACGCCGCAGGCGCTGGCCGGACATGCGATCGCCGAAGCGGTCAAACGCGCTGGCATCGCGCCGGCCGAGATCGACGATGTGATCATTGGCGCCGCGATCCAGGCGGGAGCGCAGGGCTTCAACGTCGCCCGCCAGAGCGCCTTGCGCGCCGGGCTGCCCGACAGCGTGCCGGCGATGTCATTGGACCGGCAGTGCTCCTCGGGGATGATGGCGATCGCCACGGCCGCCAAGGAGATCATCGACGACGGCATGCAGATCGCGGTCGGCGGCGGCGTCGAATCGGTGTCGTTCGTGCAGGGCGACAAGATGGTGCGCACCAAGGGCGACGACCCCGAGCTGTTGGCCCACATCCCGGCCCTCTATATGACGATGATCGAGACCGCCGAAATCGTCGCCGAGCGCTACAAAATTTCGCGCGAGGCGCAGGACGAATACGCGCTGCGTTCGCAGCAGCGCACCGCCGCGGCGCAGCAGGCCGGCCGCTTCGACGACGAGATCGTGGCGCTGCCCTCGGTGATGTCGGTGACCGACCGCAACACCGGCGAGAAATCGGAGCGCGCCGTGACCCTCGACAAGGACGAGGGCAACCGGCCCGACACCAACCTCGAAGGCCTGGCCGGGCTGAAGCCGGTGTTCAAGGACGGGCAGCGCGTCAGGGAGGGCCGCTTCATCACCGCCGGCAATGCGTCGCAATTGTCGGACGGCGCCTCGGCCGCCGTGCTGATGGAGGAAGCCGAAGCCTCGCGCCGCGGCCTAGCCCCGCTCGGCATCTACCGCGGCATCGCGGTCGCCGGCTGCGCCCCCGACGAGATGGGCATCGGCCCGGTTTTCGCGGTGCCGAAGCTCTTGGAAAAGCACGGCCTCAAGATCGACGACATCGATCTGTGGGAGCTGAACGAGGCGTTCGCCTGCCAGGTCGTCTATTGCCGCGACCGCCTCCAAATCCCGCACGACAAGCTGAACGTCAACGGCGGCGCGATCTCGATCGGCCACCCCTACGGCATGTCGGGCGCACGCATGGTCGGCCACGCGCTGATCGAGGGCAAGCGGCGCGGCGCCAAATTCGTCGTCTGCACGATGTGCATCGGTGGCGGCATGGGCGCCGCCGGCCTCTTCGAGGTCGCCTGACCATCGCCGGTGGTCGCGGCCAGCTTCGTCCTCTGCCTGCTGATCGTCGCCAGCGGTTCGGCGCTGCAAGCGGCGACCGGCATGGGCATGGCGCTCTTCGCCGCGCCGCTGTTGGCGCTGCTCGACCCGGCGCTGGTGCCGGGACCGGCGCTGTGCGCGGTAATGGTGCTCTCGGCGGCGGTCGCCTGGCGCGAGCGCCTCGCGGTCGACCGCCGGGTCCTCGGCCTCGGGCTGCTTGGGCTGGCGGCCGGCAGCGCGCTCGGCGCGGCGGTGTTGGTTCTGCTGGTCGGCCTCGATCTCTACCGGCTGTTTGCCGCCCTGATCCTCGGCGCGGTCTCCCTGAGCCTGGCGGGGCTGCAGATCCGCGCGACCCGGCTGGCGCTGCTGCTCGGCGGCACGGCGTCGGGCATCCTGGGCACGCTGTGCGGCGTCCAGGGGCCGCCGATCGCGCTGGTGCTGCAGCACGAGCCGCCGGAGCGCTTGCGCGCGACGCTGTGCGCGTTCTTCGCGGCCGGCAGCCTGATCTCGCTGGCGGCGCTCGCGCTCGGCGGCGTCTTCGGCCTCACGCAAGCCAAGCTCGGCCTCGAACTCCTGGCGGGCGTGCCGTTCGGCCTCGCCGTCGCCCCCTTTCTCGCCCGCCACATCGACCGGCGCCGCGCCCGCTACGCCGTGCTGACGATCTCCACCCTCAGCGCCCTGGCGCTGCTGCTGCGCTAGCGCGCGGGTTCGCTCTCCGCCAGGAAGGCTTCGACGAGTTCGAGAAAGGCTTGTGGCTGCTCGGCGTGCACCCAGTGGCCGGCGGCGGCGACGCGCGCCACCCGCGCGGCCGGGAAAAGGCGCCGGATCGCCGGCGCGTGCGCCGGCCGCAGGTAGTCGGAGCGGGCGCCGGCGATAAACAACGCCGGGCCAGGGTAGGCGGCGCCCGCCGGCAGCGTAGGGAAGCCGGCGAGCGCCGGCATGCCGCGCTCGATCGCCGCGAGGTTGAGCCGCCAGTGCGGCGCGTGATCCTCGAACACCAAATTCTGCAGCAGAAACGCGCGCTCGACCGCGTCGGGCACCGCCGGCGCGAGCCGCGAATCGGCTTCGGCGCGGCGCCGCAGCCCGACGAGGTCGAGCCGCCGCATCGCGCGAATTTCCTCGAGATGGTGCGGCTGGTAGGCGACCGGCGCGATGTCGACGACGATGAGCCGCTCGACCGCGTCGCCATGCGCGAGCGCCAATACCATCGCCGTCTTGCCGCCCATGCTGTGGCCGAGAAGGGCAAACCGCGGATGGCCGAGCGCGTGCAGCGTCGCGCGCACATCCTCGGCGATCTCCGCGTAATCCATGTCGTCGGCCCACGGCGAGGCGCCGTGGTTGCGCAGATCGAGCGCGATGACCCGCCACTTCGCCGCGAGGCGCTGGGCGACCGTCGCCCAGTTGCGCCCCGAGCCGAAGAGCCCGTGCAGGATCGCCAGCGGCGGCCCGGCATCCCCACCATACTCGGTCGCTTTGAGCCGCAGCGTCATGGTCGCGGCGCCCCGGCACGGCGCGCTTGCCTGCGGCGCCGCGGCGGGAGCACGATCGGGCGTCCACAGCGGAGGCGAGCATGAGCGCGGCAACTGGGTCGGCAACCGGGGGCTTTGCCCATCCCGAATTCCTGGTCGAGACCGACTGGCTGGCGGCGCATCTGAATGATCCGCAGCTGCGCGTCTTCGACTGCACCATTCATCTCATTCCAAACCCAGATATCGGCTACGCGGTCAAGCCCGGACGCGAGGATTTCGAGAAGGGCCACATTCCGGGCGCGCAGTTCATTGACCTGCAGGCCGATCTTTCGGCGCCGCATCCGAGCTTGCGCTTCATGCTGCCGAGCGCGGCGGAATTTGCCGCGGCGATGGGCCGCTTCGGGGTCGGCGAAGATAGCCGCGTCATCCTCTACAGCACGACGACGCCGCAATGGGCGAGCCGGGTGTGGTGGATGCTGCGCAATTACGGCTTCGACAGCGCCGCCGTGTTGAACGGCGGCTTCCCGAAATGGGCGCGAGAGGGGCGGCCCGTCGAGAGCGGGGCAGGGCGGCCGCGCCCGCCGGCGACTTTCGTCGTGCGCGAGGACCGCAAGCTGATGGTTGGCAAGGAGGCGGTGCTCGGGGCGATCGGCGATGGCGCGGTCTGCACCATCAACGCGCTCTCGCCGCAGCAGCACACCGGCACCGGCGGCACGGTCTACGGCCGGGTCGGGCGCATCGCCAAGAGCACCAACGTGCCGGCCGCCGCGCTGCTCGATCCGGCGACCGGCGCCTATCTGCCGGCCGCGCAGCTGCGCGCCAAGTTCGAGGCGGTTGGCGCCTTTGCCAAGCCGCGCGTCATCACCTATTGCGGCGGCGGCATCGCGGCGAGCTCCGACGCGCTGGTGCTGACGATGCTCGGCCATCCCGACGTCAAGCTCTACGACGCCTCGATGTCGGAATGGTCGAACGATCCGTCGCTGCCGATGGAAACTGGCGAATAAATTTTCTCCCGTCATTCCCGCGGACGCGGGAATCCAGGGGAGACGCTCCGCCGCTTGCCCTGGACCCCCGCTTGCGCGGGGGTGACGGAATCAGAAGCAGGAGTACGCCATGCCGAATTTCCGCCCGTCGCCCGACCTCGACATGCATTACGAGGTCGACGATTTCACCGACCCGTGGCTGAAGCCGGAGACGGTCCTCTTGCTGCACGGTAACGCCGAGAGCGGGCTTGCGTGGTGGGGCTGGGTTCCAGCGCTGGCGCGGCAATACCGCGTGGTGCGGCCGGACATGCGCGGCTTTGGTCAATCGAGCCCGATGCCGCGCGACTATCCCTGGACGCTCGACCGGCTGGTCGAGGATTTCTGCCTCCTGATGGATCATCTCGGCATCGACCGCTTCCACCTGGTCGGCGCCAAGATCGGCGGCACGGTGGCGCGCGCCTTCGCGGCGCGCCGGCCGGAACGGGTCAAGACCCTGACCCTCGTCGGCACGCCGCCGCCGCTGCGCCCCGGCGCCAAGGAGAGCGTCCCGGCGATTGTCGCGATGTTCGAGACGCACGGGGTCGAATACTGGGCGCGGCAGAACATGGGCAACCGGCTCGGCAGCGCCTTCCCGCCCGAGGGTTTCGAATTCTGGTGCAAGTTCATGGGGCGCACCGCGGTCTCGACGCAGCTCGGCTTCATGGGGACGATCGCCTGCGCCGACATCCGCGCCGACCTGCCGAAGATCCAATGCCCGACCCTCGTCATCACGACCGAGGAGAGCGGGCTTGCGAGCGTCGAGGCGACGCGCGCCTGGCAGCAGCACATCAAGGGGTCCGAGCTCGTCGTGCTGCCGGGCAATTCCTACCACGTCGCCGCCACGCACGCCGAGCCGAGCGTCCGCGCCACCCTCGACTTCATCGCCCGCCGCGGCGGCTGAGCCGCTGCGCCATGGGTCGCGGCCTGCGCCGGGATGGCGGGAAATGAACTACGCGGCGCCGCGGCGGTGCGAGAAGGCGGTTTCGGCGCTGGTGATGAATTCGAGGAGCGCGGCTTCGCCGTTCTCGTTCGCCCTGCGGGCGCGCAGGATCGCCGGGCCGACCTGGGCCGGATCCTCGACCCGCTCGCTCCAGCCGCCGAGGTCGCGGCCGAGATTGGCGTAATTGCCGCCGAGGTCGCGGGTGCGGTATTTCTCGTGGCTGAACGCCATCGCGTGCGTCTCGATCGCCATCGTCGAATTGTTGAGGACGATCGTGGTGATCGGGATGCCGGAGCGCGCCGCGGTCTCGAAATCGAGCCCGGTCATGCCGAAAGCGGCATCGCCCATGAAGTTGACGCACATCTTGTCGGGCGCGGCGACCTTGGCGCCGATCACCAAGCCCAGGCCGGTGCCGAGCTGGTGCGACTTGCCCCAGCCCATGTAGCCGCGGGGCTTTTTCGCGACGTACATCGGCAGCAGCTGGTCGCGCGGGCTGCCGGAAACGTGGGTCACGATCGCGTCTTCCGAGGGGACGACGCGCATGAATTCCGACATCACGAAATAGGGGTTGATCGGCCGCTCGGTCGACCTGAGCTTGGCTTCCCAGCGCCCCAGCCACTCCGCCTTCAATCGCGCGATCGTCGGGCGCGCGCCGGTCATGTGCGCCTTGCCGCCGAGCCGGTCCTTGACCGCCTCGATCAGCTGCGCCAGCGCGAGCTTGGCGTCGGCCAGCACCGGCAGCTCGGTCGGCTGCGCCTTGTTGAGGTCGCGCGCATCGTTGGTCACCTGAATGATGCGCTTACCGTCGGGAATGATCGGGGTCGAGATGTTGTGCTTGGTCAAAGACGTGCCGACCGCCAGGATCATGTCGTTGGCGTGGAGGAAATGCCGCCCGTGGCCGGTATAGACCGTGCCGCCGGAGCCCAGGGCCAGCGCGTGGTCTTCCGGGAACGAGCTCTTGCCGTCGGTCGTCGTCATCACCGGCGCGTCGATGAGTTCGGCGAGCGCCAATAGTTCGTCGCAGGCTTCGGCGTAGAGGACGCCCTGGCCGGCGATGATCATCGGGCATTTGGCGTCGATCAAGCGCTTCGCGGCGTCCTCGATGTCGCGCGGGTCGGCGGCCGAGCGGGTGCGCCGCACGGTCTCGTAATGCACATCGTTGCCGGGGAATTCGGCGGTCATCACATCGGTCGGCACCTCGACCATGACCGGGCCGGAGCGGCCGTTTTTCAACGCGTTGAAGGCGCGCCGCATCGCCGGCACCGCGTGCTCGGGCATGTTCACCGGCTCGACTTGCTTCGTCACGCTGGCGTAGGTGCGGGTCGAATTGAACAGCGGAAACATCTGCGCCGTCTCGCGCGGGTGGCCGAGCGGCAACAGCAACAGCGGGGTCGAATCCGAATAGGCCGAGGCGATGCCGGCGAAGGCGTTTTCGGCGCCGGGCCCGTATTGCATCGCAAAGACGCCGGCCGGGCGGCCGTTCATGATGCGCGAGCAGCCGTCGGCCATGTGGACCCCGACCCGCTCCTGGCGGCAGATCACCGGGCGGATGCCGGCCGCCGCGGCGGCTTCGATGATCGGCGTCGTCGGGAAGCAGAAGAGGGTCGAGATGCCCTCGCGCTTCAGGATCTCGGTGATCGCGTCCATGACCTGCATTGGCGTTCTTCCCCTCGCGATAGTGCCGGCGCGGCCTCCCTGGCCGAACCGTTTTTTGCTGCTTCTGCAGCGGATTTACAGCCAGCTCGCCTTGCGCGTCGCCGCTGCGCGCTCGGTCACGAGATCCTATTCAGGCACAGCATTATGGCGATTTTAGCGGCGTTGACGGATTAGCCGCCGGCTTCGGTCATGCCGAAGAGCCAGGGCCGCGAGGCGCGCGTGCGCTCTTCGTAGGTGGCGATCTCGCTGCCCTTCTGTTCGGTCAGGCCGATATCGTCGAGGCCGTTCAGCATGCAGTGCTTGCGGAACGGGTCGATCTCGAAATGCACCTTTTCGCCGTCGGGCCGCGAGATCGTTTGCGATTCCAGATCGATCGTCAGCACCGCGTTGGCGCCCTTCTTGGCGTCTTCCATCAGCTGGTCGACGATGTCCTTGGGCAGCGCGATCGGCAGGAGGCCGTTCTTGAAGCTGTTGTTGTAGAAGATGTCGGCAAAGGAGGGCGCGATGACGCAGGTGATGCCGAAATCAGTGAGCGCCCAGGGCGCGTGCTCGCGCGACGAGCCGCAGCCGAAATTGTCGCCGGCGACGATGATCCGGGCGTTGCGGTAGGGCCCCTGGTTCAACACGAAATCCGGGTTCTCCGAGCCGTCGGCGCGAAAGCGGATCTCCTGGAACAACCATTTGGCGAGACCGGTGCGCTTGATCGTCTTCAGGAAGATCGCCGGGAAGATCTTGTCCGTATCGATGTTCGGCATCGGCATCGGCGCCGCCACCCCGGTCAACTGCGTGAATTTTTCCATTGTTACCCCTCAAGGATCTCGAATGATTGGCGCACAGGATACCGGACACTCATCCTACAGGCTGGCCTTTCAAAGTCTCTCCGATCGCAATCGTGTCGCCAGCGGCCGTCGCTACGGCTCGGCCAACAGCTGCTTCCAGTCCGTATCGGAATGACACCGTCGCAATATCGCGGATCAGCTCCGCTTCCGCACTCGCATCACGAGTAGACTGCGGATGAAAGCAACTTGTTAGTTGATGAAGCCACTCATTAATCTGCCATGCCCGCGCCGCATCGGCATCGGAGATCGGACGGTCGAGCAGCGCCGCTCTCATATCGACCGTGAGACTATGGGAAAAGACGCTCAAGAAGGCGCGCCGCGCTTCGTTGGGCAGCCGAGCGTATCGCGCCAGCACGTCATCCAGGTCGAATGGCCTGAGAGCGACGACCTTTCCGCTAGCGTATTGAACCTTCGCCCCCCGAAGGACTAGGCGGTTCGACCGCTCGATCATTCCAGCATTTCCCTCGGCAGGTCGTTGACTGGATAACCTCGCTCTTCCAGCACTTTGATGCGAGTGTTTCCCTGAAAGACGCGCCCGTCCCGCGTGACGATCAGCGGCGATCGTGCACGAGGTCCGGGCCGTAGCGACTCCACTATGTCTTCCGTTGATCTCGTCCGGTGAAACTCAAGGCTCTTTCGAGCATCGCCGTTCTGTTCGTAGATCGTGTCGTGAATGCGCCGCAGCGGCGGCTTCTCACCACCTCCGCGACGCACATGCTCACCCCAACTGCCGCACGTCGGCGAGGTGCCCCGTAACGGCGGCGGCGGCGGCCATGGCGGGGCCGACCAGGTGGGTCTTGGCGCCGGGGCCCTGGCGGCCCTCGAAGTTGCGGTTCGAGGTCGAGGCGATGCGCTCGCCCTTTTCGGCGCGGTCGTTGTTCATCGACATGCAGTTGGAGCAGCCGGGTTCGCGCCATTCGAAGCCGGCTTCCAAAAAGATGCGGTCGAGCCCTTCCTGTTCGGCCTGGTGCTTGACGAGGCCGGAGCCCGGGACGACGAACGCCATCACCCCGTCAGCCACCTTGCGGCCCCGGGCGATCGCCGCGGCGGCGCGCAGATCCTCGATGCGGCTGTTGGTGCACGAACCGATGAAGACGCGCTGCACCGGGATCTGGACGAGCGGCGTATTGGGCGTCAGCTGCATGTATTCGAGCGAGCGCTCCATCGCGGCGCGCTTCTGCGGGTCGTCGACCTGGCGCGGGTCGGGCACCATTCCGGTGATCGGCAGCGCGTCCTGCGGGTTGGTGCCCCAGGTGACGTGCGGCGCGATGTCGGCGGCGTCGAGGCGCGCTTCCTTGTCGAACTTTGCGCCGGGGTCGGAGGGGAGGGTGCGCCAGTAGGCCAGCGCCTGGTCCCAGGCGGCGCCCTTCGGCGCGTAGGGGCGGCCCTTGACGTAGGCGAAGGTGGTCTCGTCCGGCGCGACGAGGCCCGCGCGCGCGCCCGCCTCGATTGACATGTTGCACACCGTCATGCGGCCTTCCATCGACATATTGCGGAAGGTCGAGCCGGCATATTCGAAGACGTGGCCGGTGCCGCCGGCGGTGCCGATCTTGGCGATGATCGCGAGGATCACGTCCTTCGGGCTGACCCCGGCGCCCAGCGTGCCGTTGACCTCGATCAGCATGTTCTTGGCCGGCGCCTGGATCAGCGTCTGGGTCGCCAGCACGTGCTCGACTTCGCTGGTGCCGATGCCGAAGGCGAGCGCGCCAAGCGCGCCGTGCGTCGCGGTGTGGCTGTCGCCGCAGACGATCGTCATGCCGGGCTGCGAGAGGCCCTGCTCGGGGCCGATGATGTGGACGATGCCCTGGTTGATGCTGTCGATCGGGAAATAGGGGACGCCAAATTCACGGACGTTGCGCTCGAGGGTATCGACCTGCAGCTTCGATTCCGGCTCGTCGATGCCGGCGGCGCGGTTGGTCGTCGGGATGTTGTGGTCGCTGACCGCCATCGTCGCGTCCGGCCGGCGCACCTTGCGGCCGGCGAGCTTCAGGCCCTCGAAGGCCTGCGGCGTCGTCACCTCGTGAATGAGGTGGAGGTCGATATAGATCAGGAACGTGCCCTCGCCCTGCGGGGCGATGACGTGGCTGTCCCAGATCTTGTCGAACAGGGTACGCGGTCCGGCCATTGGGGATGCTCCCGAATCAATCGTTGTCGACGAGATTGCTTCGTCGCTGCGCTTCTCGCAATGACAACCTCCGTGCCGTCATTGCGAGCGCAGCGCAGCAATCCCGATGAAGCGCGCCGAGCTCAGGCTTCGGTTTCGGCCGCGATGCGTTCGCGGCGGTTGTCCTCGCGGCCGCGCTCGGCGATGCGGGCCGATTTGCCGCGGCGGCCGCGCAGGTAATAGAGCTTGGCGCGGCGCACGTCGCCGCGGCGCACCACCTCGATCGCGGTGATGCGCGGCGAATGCAGCGGGAAGATGCGTTCGACGCCCTCGCCGTAGGAGATCTTGCGCAGCGTAAAGTTCGAGTTGATGCCGGCGTTCTTTCGGGCGATGCAGACGCCCTCGAAGGCCTGGATGCGTTCGCGCTCGCCCTCGACGACGCGCAGGCTGACCTTAACGGTATCGCCCGGCTGGAACGGCGGCACCGGCCGCTCGGCGACCAATTTAGCGACCTGCTCGGCTTCGAACTCTTGCAGGATGTTCATCGCTGTACCTCTTCGTTGGCCGCCCCGGCGGCGCTTTTCATCGCGGCATGGCGGCGCCACAAATCGGGCCGCCGCTGCCGCGTCAATCGTTCGGCCGCCGCCTGGCGCCAGGCGGCGATCCGCGCATGGTCGCCCGACACCAGCACCTCCGGCACCGCGCGGCCATCCCACACCTGCGGCCGCGTGTAGTGCGGGTATTCGAGGAGGCCCGCGGCAAAACTTTCCTCCGCCAGCGTCAGGGCGCCGCCGACGACGCCGGGCAGTAGCCGCACGCAGGCGTCGAGCAGCGCGATCGCCGCCGGCTCGCCGCCCGACAGCACGAAATCGCCGAGGCTGACTTCCTCGATCCCGCGCGCCTCGACGACCCGCTCGTCGATGCCCTCGAAGCGGCCGCAAACGAGCCGCACGCCCGGCCCCGCCGCCAAGGCCCGCACGCGCTCCTGGTCGAGCGGGAGCCCACGCGGCGACAACAGGAGGAGCGGCCCCACATCGCCGGCGCCGGCGATCGCCGCGTCAAGCACGTCGGGCCGCATCACCATCCCCGGGCCGCCGCCGAACGGCGCGTCGTCGACGGAGCGGTGCTTATCGCGCGCGAAGTCGCGGATGTCCACCGTTTCGAGCCGCCAGATCCCTGCGTCCAACGCCTTGCCGGCAAGCGAATAGGCGAGCGGGCCGGGGAGCATCTCGGGAAAGATCGTCAAGACCGTCGCGCGCCAGCTCATCTCGCCGGCTCCAAGCTATCCGTTGTAGCTGCCGCCACCCCCACCCTGACCCTCCCCCGCTTGCGGGGGAGGGAATGCTGCGGAGCGGGAACCGCCTGGGCGTCACGCGGATGCGGGGCCATCCCCTCCCCCGCAAGCGGGGGAGGGTTAGGGTGGGGGTCCCCGTGGTGCTTCCGCGTGGGCTCGTCGATCAGGCCGGGCGGCGGGTCGAGCACCAGGCGGCCGGCGGCGAGGTCGACGATCGGCACGATCGCGCGGGTGAAGGGGACCAGGACCGGCGGACCCTCGGCCCGCTCGATCTCCAGCGTGTCGCCGGCGCCGAAATCATGGACCGCGCGCACCCGGCCAATGGGTGTCCCGTCGGCCAGCGCCACCGCGAGGCCGATCAGATCGGCGTGGTAATATTCCTCCTCGCCCGGCGGCGGCAGCGCCGCGCGCGCGAGATAGAGCCGCAGACCGCGCAGCGCCTCGGCGCGGTCGCGGTCCTCGATGCCGGCGACTTTGGCGATCACCACGCCCTTGGCGCTGCCGATGAGGCGCAGCTCAAAGCGCCGTTCGCCGCTCTCGTCCTCGAGCGGGCCATAGCGCGCCACTGCGTCGGGTTCGGCCGTGAAGCTCTTCAGCCGCACCGCGCCGCGCACGCCATGCGGGCCGGTGACGACCCCGACGCAGACGCGGTCGCATGCAGGCTGGATCGGCGCAATGCGTCCTTCGAGACGCCCCCTTTGGGGGCTCCTCAGGATGATGTCCGTCTTCAATGCCATCGAGGATTTCCGTCATCCTGAGGCGCCTCGCGCAGCGAGGCCTCGAAGGACGCAGCATGCCCATGCGGCATCGTTCGGTATCTTCTAAAGCTCAGCCGCGGGCCGCGGCGGCGGCGTCTTCGGCCGCCTTGGCGCGCTCCTGCGCCTTGGCTTTCGGGGTCGACTTCATCGGGGTCTCGCGCAGCGCCGGCTTTGCGATGATGCCGGCGTCGCCGAAAAAGCGCGCGACCCGGTCGGTCGGCTGCGCGCCGACGCCGAGCCAATGCTTGATGCGCTCTTCCTTCAAGGTCACGCGGTCGGCGTGGCTGCGCTCCAGCATCGGGTTATAGGTGCCGAGCTTTTCGATGAAGCGGCCGTCGCGCGGGCTGCGCGCGTCGGCGACGACGATCGAATAAAACGGCCGCTTCTTGGCGCCGCCCCGCGCCAGCCGGATTTTCAGGGACATGGGATACCTCTCAGTAGAAAAAGGGCCGCATTACAAGTCCGCATTCCCGGCGAAAGCCGGGACCCACCGATCGGTCGCTCGAACGGAGGAAAAGTGGGTCCCGGCTTTCGCCGGGAATGCGGGTGAGGGGAGGGTGGCGCACCGATCAATGGCGGAAGCCTTGCGGCATCAATGCCGAGAGGCCGTGCCGCATCAGGCCCTTCTGGCCGAGCTTCTGCATCTTTTTCATCATGCCGGCCATGTCCTGATACTGCTTCAGGAGGCGGTTGACGTCGGGGACCGAGGTGCCGGACCCCGATGCGATGCGCCGCCGGCGCGAGCCGTTGAGGAGCTTCGGGTTGCGCCGCTCGGCCTTGGTCATCGAGCCGATGATCGCTTCCTGGCGCTTGATGATGCTCTCGTCGATGTTGGCGTCGGCCATCTGCTTCTTGATTTTTCCGACCCCGGGCAGCATGCCGAGCATGCCGCTCATCCCGCCCATGCGGCGGATCTGGCGCAACTGCCCGGCCAGATCGTCGAGGTCGAAATTGCCCTTCTGCAGCTTGGCGGCGAGCTTTTCGGCGTCCTCCTGGTCGGCGGTTTCGGCCGCCTTCTCGACCAGGCTGACGACGTCGCCCATGCCGAGGATGCGGCCGGCGATGCGCTCGGCGTGAAAGGCTTCGAGCGCGTCGACCTTCTCGCCGGTGCCGATCATCACGATCGGCTTCCCCGTAATCGCGCGCATCGACAACGCGGCGCCGCCGCGCGCGTCGCCGTCGACCCGGGTCAGCACCACGCCGGTGATCGCGGCGCGCTCGCTGAACGCCTTGGCGACGTTGACCGCGTCCTGCCCGGTCATCGCGTCGGCGACGAGCAGCGTCTGGTGCGGCTGTGCGGCCTCACGCACCGCCGCGACCTCGAGCATCAGTTCTTCGTTGATGTGAAGGCGCCCGGCGGTGTCGAGCAGCACGACGTCGTAGCCCTCGCTGCGCCCGACTTGCAGCGCGCGCCGGCTGATCGCGACCGGCCCCTCGCCCGGCACGATCGGCAGGGTGGTGACGCCGACCTGGCGGCCGAGCTGCGCCAGCTGCTCCTGAGCCGCCGGGCGCTGCACGTCGAGCGAGGCCATCAGCACCTTTTTGCGCTCGCGGTTTTTGAGGCGCAGCGCGATTTTCGCCGCGGTCGTCGTCTTGCCCGAGCCTTGCAGCCCGACCAGCATGACCGCGACCGGCGGCGTCGCGTTGAGGTCGATGCCGCCATCGCCGCCGGCGCCGCGCCTGGGCTCGCCGCCGCCGAGCATCTCGACGAGGTGGTCGTGGACGATCTTGACGACCATCTGGCCCGGCGTCACCGAGCGCAGCACCTCCTGGCCGACCGCCTTCTCGCGCACCGCGTTGACGAAATCGCGCACCACCGGCAGCGCGACATCGGCTTCCAGGAGCGCGATGCGGATTTCGCGCAGCGCGGCGCCGACATCGTCTTCGGAGAGGGCGCCGCGCCGGCGCAGGCGGTCGAAGACGTCGTTGAGGCGGTCGCTGAGGCTGTCGAACATACGGAACCCTCGATACCCCCAATGGCTGCCGGGCCGGCGCGCGAAACTCGCGGACCGGCCGTCTCCCCGATATGGGGAGGGAATGCGCAGGCTGCTATCGGCAGTGCGGCCCGGACGCTACACAGCGGTGGCCGGAAGTGTCAATTGCGGCGCGTCGCGATAGCACGTTGTCGCGGCGCCGGGTGGGACCCACCTCTCAATCCTCTCGGGTGCGGCAGGGGAATATGAGCATGTCGGAAACCGCGACCCTCGCGCCGCCGGCGACGGGCGCCGAGGCGGCCGACGATCCGGCCGGACGGCCGGTCGTGACGCTGCGGCCGGGCGGCCACCGCCGCGCCGAGAGCGGCCACCCGTGGCTCTATTCCAACGAAATTTCGATGGACGCCGCGGCGAAGGCGCTGCCGCCCGGCACGCTGGTGACGCTGCGCCGCGCCGACGAGCGCCCGTTCGGCGTCGCGATGTTCAATCCGCACACCCTGATCGCCGCGCGCCTCCTCGACCGCGATCCCGGCCGCGAGATCGGCAAGCGCTTTTTCGCGCGCAAGCTGGAGCGCGCGAAAAAGCTGCGCGATAAGCTCTACGAGAGACCCTATTACCGGCTGGTGCATGCCGAGGCGGACGGCCTGCCGGGGCTCGTCGTCGACCGTTTTGGCGAGGTTCTGGTGGTGCAGGCCAACGCCGCCGGGATCGAGCGCCTGGAGGGGCCGCTGATCGCGGCGCTGCGCGAGGCGCTGTCGCCCAACGCGATCGTGCTGCGCAATGACAGCCCGGCGCGCGCGCTGGAAGGCCTCGCGCTCGAGGTGCGGACCGCGTGGGGCGCGGTCGACGGGCCGGTGGCGCTCGAAGAGGACGGCACGGTCTTTCTCGCCGATGTGTTGGGCGGGCAGAAGACCGGGTGGTTTTTCGACCAGCGCGACAGCCGCGTCGCGCTCGCCCGCCTCGCCGGCGGCGCGCGCGTGCTCGACCTTTATTGCTACAGCGGCGGGTTTGCCGTCGCCGCGGCGCATCGCGGCGCCGCTTCGGTCCTCGCCATCGACAGCTCGGAGCCGGCGCTCGCGCTGGCGATCGAAGCGGCACGGCGCAACGGCGTCGCCGAAGGCTGCGAATTCCGCCGCGGCGAGGTTTTCGCCGAGGCGGCGGCGCTGGGCGCCAAGGGCGAGCGGTTCGATTTGGTGATCGCCGACCCGCCGGCCTTCGCGCGGACCAAGCGCGACGTGCCGGCGGCGCTGCGCGGCTACCGCAAGCTGGCGCGGCTGGCGGCCCAGCTGACCGCGCCCGGCGGCTTTCTCTGCCTCGCGTCGTGCTCCTACAATGTCGGGGCCGCGGAATTCGCCGAGGCGGTGCGCCACGGCCTCGGCGATTCCGGCCGCGGCGCGCGCATCCTGCGAAGCGCCGGCGCCGGCCCCGACCATCCGGTGCATCCGGCGTTGCCGGAGAGCGCCTATCTCAAAACCTTCACCCTGACGCTCGACTGAGCACGCGGGCGGCCTCGCCCCCTCCCTAACCCTCCCCCGCATGCGGGGGAGGGCAGGGTGGGGGTTGCGCTCACCCTGACGCTCGACTGAGGACGCGGGCGGCAACCGCCGGGGCCGGCAGGGTGACGCGAAAGACCGTGCCGCTGCCGGTGGTCTCGACCAGCGTCAGGTCGCCGCCCTGCGCCCGCATCAATTCGCGCGCGATCGCGAGGCCAAGGCCGCTGCCGCCCGGCCGGGCCGAGCCGAAGAACGGCCGAAACAAATTCTCCTGCGCCCGCGGCGGCAGGCCGTGGCCGTCATCGGCGATCTCGATCGCGACGCTGCCCGCGTCCGCCGCGGCGGTGAAGCGCAGATGCCGCGCGCCGGCCTCGACCGCGTTCTGCGCCAGGTTGAGCAGAACCCGGTAGAGCTGGTCGCGGTCGGCCCGCACCGCGAGGCCGGCGGGCAGGTCGAGCTCGACCGTCGGCGGCTCGCCGCCGCTCGCGACGGTCGGCCTGATCTCCTCGATCAGCGGCGCCAAGTCAAAGCGGGCCGGGACGAAGGGCGGCGCCCCCTCGCGCGAAAAATCGAGGGTGCGGGTGCACAGCGCGACCGCCCGGTCGATCGCCTCGAAGAGCCGCGGCGCGACGCGGCGCACCTCCGGGGCGGCGCTGTCGGCGAGCCCGTCGCTGACGAGGCGCGCGGTCGCCAGGATCGCGCGCAGATCGTGGTTGATCTTGGTGACCGCGGTGCCGAGCGCGGCGAGCCGGGCGCGCTGCGCCAGCGCCTGCCGCACGGTTTCCTGCAGCATCGCGAGCTCCGCTTCGGCGGCGCCGATCTCGTCCTGCCGGCGGCTCGGCACGATGCGGCGCGAGGCGTCCTCCGGGTCCTCGCGGAAGAGCGTCATGCTGGCGGTGATGCGCCGGATCGGCCACACCAGCAGCCATTGCAGGCTTAGGTAAACCAGGGCCGCGGTGCTCAGCGCGATCAGGATCGACAATTCGACGATGCGCAGCCCGAACGCCCACATCTCGTGGCGCAGCGGCGCCTCGTCGAGCAGCACCTCGACCGTCGCGTCGGGCTCGCTCGGCGCCACGCCGACCACCCGCATGATCCGGTTGCCGTGCCCGAACAGGGTTTCGAGCGAGCGCTCGATCCAGATCGGGATGTTGCCGCGCCCCATCACGAAGGTGACGTCGGGGTGCGGCGCGACCTTGCTGTCGAGCATCAAGACCATGCCGTTGGGGCGGTGCAGGATGACCGCATGCGCGCCGACATCGGCCAGCAGCCGGGTGGTCAACGCCTGGTCGACCTGGCCGCTCGGGCTGGCCGACAGCGCCAGCGAGGCGAGGTGGCCGGCGGCTAAATGGTTGGCCAGATAGGTCATGCGGAAGCGCGCGACCGAGGGCACAAAGATCAGAAGCTCGCTGACCATCGCGAAAAACAGCATCAGCAGGAGGAGCCGGGCCGAGAGGCTTCGCAGCAGCATCTCTCTCTCCTAGTGGATGAACTCCACCACCTGGTTCCCTTTCGTCATGCCCGCGAAAGCGGGCATCCAGGGCGGCGGGCGTTACGTCTGACGCTTCTGGACCCCCGCTTCCGCGGGGGTGACGGATGAAGGAGTCGACTTAATCTGTTTGAGCTGGACCACTAGCCGAAATGCGCCAGCAGCCGAACGAGGCGGCGGGTGCGCGGCCCGAACAGCGCCGGCGTATAGAAGCTGCCGGCGGCGCGCTTGCCGGCTTCGCCGCGGGTCGGGTAGGGCACGATCAGGTTGGCCATCGCCCCGATCTTGAGTTTCTGCGCGATCGCCAGCGCCCACGGCAGGATCAAGTCGCCGGCCGCCGCGCCGAGGATCGTCGCGCCGAGAATACGCCCATTTCGCCCGGTGACGATCTTGACTTCGCCCGCCGTGTCGCGCTCGGTATGGGCGCGGTCGTTGTCGGCGAATTGCCAGCGCAGCACCCGCACCGCGCCGCGGCTGCGCGCCGCCGCCTCGCTAAGCCCGACCTGCGCCAGTTCGGGGTCGGTGTAGGTCACCCAGGGGAGCGCGCGGTAATCGACCCGCGCCGGCAGCCGGAACAGCGCGTTCCGGATCACGATCCCGGCGTGGTAGAGCGCGACATGGGTAAATTGCGGTCCGCCGGCCGCGTCGCCGATCGCATAGGCGCGGCGGTTGGTGGTGCGCAGCCGCCGATCGACCACGATCCCGGCCGGGGTGGCGGCGATCCCGGCGGCGGCGAGGTCGAGCGCGGCGAGGGTGGGGCGCCGCCCGGTCGCGACCAAGAGGTGCGATCCCGCGATCCGCTCGCCGCCGGCGAGGCTGACCGCGACGCCGCCGGCTTCGGGCTCGACCGCGGTGACCGCGGCCGACAGCCTCAGCGCGATGCCGTCTTGCGCCAGCCGGGCCGCGAGCAGCGCCACCAGCTCGGGGTCGTCGTGCGGCAGGAGCGGCCCGGAATCGATCACCGTCACCGCGGCGCCGAGGCTGCGATGCGCCTGCGCCAGCTCAACGCCGACCGGGCCGCCGCCGATCACGATCAGGTGAGCGGGCAGCGTGCGGTTTTCGAAGACGCTCTCGTTGGTCAGGAACGGCATTTCGGCCAAGCCGGGGATCGGCGGCACGACCGGCGCCGAGCCGGTGGCGATCACAAAGCGGCGCGGCCGGATCAACCGGTCGCCGGCGCGCACCGTGCGGGGATCGAGAAAGCGCGCCTCGGCGGCGATGACCTCAACCCCGAGCCCCGTGAAGCGCTCGACCGAATCGTTGGGCGCGATCCCAGCGATGACCCGCGCGACGCTGTCGGCGACCGCCGCGAAATCGACCCGCGGCGCGCCGTAGGCGATGCCGAACTCGCCGCTGCGCCGCCACATCGCCGCCAGCCGCGCCGTCGCCAGCAGCGATTTCGAGGGGACGCAGCCGTAATTCAGGCAATCGCCGCCCATCCGGCCGCGCTCGATGAGGACCACGCTGGCGCCCATCTGCACCGCGCCGGCCGCGACCGCGAGGCCGCCGGACCCGGCGCCGATGACGCAGAGGTCGGGAGTGAGCGTCGCCTCCCCAGGCATGGCGGATTGTGAGCCGAAACGCGGCCGCAGCGCCAGCCCGGCGCGCGGCCTATTCGTCCCCCTGCTCGTCCTCGTGTTCGTCGGCGTGGCGGAACGGCGAGAATTCCGCGAGATGCTCGATCTTCTGCTCGACCATCTCGCGCTCGCGCTCGACAAACGCCGCGACCGCGCGGCGAAAGCCGGGATCGGGGATCCAGTGGGCGCTGTAGGTCGGCGCCGGCAGATAGCCGCGCTGCAGTTTATGGGTGCCCTGGGCGCCCGCTTCGACGCGCTTCAGCCCGCGCTCGCAGGCGAACTCGATCGCCCGGTAATAGCAGCATTCGAAATGCAGGAAGCGGTATTCGCGGTGCGCCCCCCAGTTGCGCCCGTAGATCGTGTCGCGGCCGAGGATGTTGAAGGCGCCGGCGATGTAGTCCTTGCCGCGCCGCGCCATGAACAGGACCACCTTGTCGGGCATGCGCTCGCCGAGCATCGAGAAGAAGCGGCGGGTCAGATACGAGGACCCCCATTTGCGGTCGGTGGTGCCGAGATAGAGGCGGTAGAAGGCGTCCCACACCTTTTCGGTCAGATCGGCGCCGGTCACCATGTCGATTTCGATGCCGCCGGCCAGGGCCTCGCGCCGCTCTTTCTTGACCGCCTTGCGCTTCCTCGAATTGAGTGCCGCGAGATAGTCGTCGAAATCGCGGTAGCCCGCGTTGGTCCAGTGGAATTGCTGGCCGATGCGCTGCAGGAAGCCGGCCTGAGCGAAGGCCGCGAAATCTTCCTCTCCGGGGAAATTGACGTGCAGCGACGAGAGCTTGCGCTGGCGCGCCAGTTCGACCATGCCGGCGATCAGGTGGCCGCGCGTTTCCGCTGCGGCGCCGGGCGCGACCAGGAGGCGCGGCCCCGGCACCGGGGTGAACGGCACGGCGCACAAAAGCTTGGGGTAATACCGCCCGCCCGAGCGCTCGTAGGCGTCGGCCCAGCCCCAATCGAAGACGTATTCGCCGTAGGAGTGGCTTTTGAGGTACATCGGCACGGCGCCGACGAGCTTGCCGGCGTGGTCGGCCAGCGTCAGGTGCTGCGGCGCCCAGCCGGCGCGCGCGGCGGCCGAGCCGCTTTCCTCGAGCGCATTGAGAAAGACGTGCGACACGGTCGGGTTGAGGTCGCCGGCGCAGGAATCCCATTCTTCGGCGGGGATCTCGCTGATCGCGCCGTGGATCCGCAGCGTGATCGTCTCGGCGTCGTCGCTTGTCGCGCGGCTCATCAGGCGATCTCGAAGGTGGCCTCGACCTCGACCGCGACGCCGGCCGGCAGCGAAGTGACCCCGACCGCGGCGCGGGCGTGCCGGCCGATGTCGCCGAACACCTCGACCATCAGATCGGAGGCGCCGTTGACCACCTGCGGCATGTCGGTGAAGTCCGGGGTGCAGTTGACAAAGCCGCCGAGGCGCAGGCAGCGCCGCACCCGGTCGAGATCGCCGCCGCAGGCGACGCTCAGATGCGCCAGGATGTTGAGGCCGCACAGCCGCGCCGCGTCGCGCCCCTCGGCGATGCCGATTTCGGCGCCGAGCCTGCCGACAAAGCGCACTTCGCCCTGCCACTGGCAGATCTGGCCGGCGATGAACACCAGCGGACCCGCAATGGCGAACGGCACGTAATTCGCCACCGGCGCCGCCGGACGCGGCAATTCGATGCCGAGTTCCTTGAGCCGCGCCGCGATCCTTGCGCTCATCGCCTGCCTCTCTCTAGGCTGAATCCAGGGCGAGATTGCGTCCTCGCCGCGCCCGCCGCAACGACAATCCGCCCAGTTTCGCGGCATGCCGCGAAACTGCCGCATTCGCTCGCTAGCACCCCCCTCGATGCACAAGCTGCACGCTGTTCTACTTTGCCTGATGCTGCTCCCCGGCGCGGCGGCCGCCGCGACTCTCGGCGACGCGCGCACCGGCTTTAGCGCCGACCGCACCCTCGTGATCGACGGGCACAGCTACACAGGCAAAATCTGGGCCATGCCGGGCGAGGAACGCCACGAGCAGGCGATCCAGGCGTTCCGGCCGATCTTTCTGCTGCGCGCCGACAACCCGCTCGGCGAAGTCGTGCTGCCGCAGCTGAAAACGATCGTGCAGTTCGTCATGCCGGCCGAATTGCGCCTCCTCGGCAGCGCCGCATTGAAGCAGCATCCGATCGGCCACGACACGGTCAACGGCATCGCGACGACCAGGTACGCGATCGACGAAAGCGTGCCCGAGGGGCATGCCGCCGGCACGCTGTGGCTCAGCCGCGACGACATCCCGATGAAGCTCGTCGGCACCTTCGCCGGCAACAAGGGCAAGGTCGCGACCGTGCGCTGGGAGCTGAGCCACGTCAAAATCGGGCCGCAGCCGGCGGTATTGTTCGAGGAGCCGCACGGGTTTTCCCGGTTGCCGGCCGAGGCGGTCGCGCCGCTCCTCGGCCTCAAGCTCAAATCCGGCAAGCACTGAAGCTGGGCTCACCCAGTGTCCTGGTCGCCAAGTTTGACGGACCCATGTTTTCCCCGATGTCAGTCCATCCCGGAGCAGGCCGGGACCCATGCATCAACCGTCGCGACCGCTCAGCGATGGGTCCCGGCCTTCGCCGGGATGGACGGATATGGGTTGATTGATCGGTAAAACCTCGCGATGGGACACTAGCGCGTTACGCCGAATTCAATCGTCATTCCCGCGAAAGCGGGAATCCAGGGGCAACCAGCCTACCCTTTGCTCTGGACCCCCGCTTGCGCGGGGGTGACGGGGAGGTTTTCGATCTCAGGGGATCATGCCCCAAGTCGCGGGCTATCGCCCGGTCGCTCGGCGCCGCTATTATCGCCGCGTCACTTCGGAGGGAAGGAGAAGCCCAATGGCGAACGTACCCGGTGCCGTCACCGACCCCAGCCGCATCAAGGGCGGCGTCATCGCGCTGCCGAGCGGCGGCGGCCACATCGCGGCCTATCTGGCGCGGCCGCACCAGCCGGGCAATTACCCCGGCATCGTCGTGATCCAGGAAGCCTTCGGCCTGGTCGACCACATCTGCGACCTCGCCCGGCGCTTCGCCAATATCGGCTATAACGCGGTTGCCCCGGCGCTCTACTGGCGGCGCGGCGCGCCGAAGGACCCGGATGTCATGGAGCAGGTGTTCCCAGTGATGTTCGGGTTGCCCGACAACGAGGCGCTGCAGGACCTGGAAGCCGCGGCCGATTATCTCAACGCAATGCCCGGGGCGACCGGCAAGGTCGGCGCGATCGGCTTCTGCTCGGGCGGCCGGCACACGCTGCTCTTCGCCTGCAACAGCGGCAAGGTCAATGCCGCGGTCGATTGCTGGGGCGGCTTCATCAACCGCGCCACGCCCGACGCCGAAACGACGCCGGCGCGCCCCAAGGCGCCGCTCGACATGGTGGGCCAACTGCATTGCCCGCTCTTCGGCGTCTTCGGCGTCGAGGACCAGAACCCGCCGGTGGCACTCGAAGCCGAACTGAAAAAGCGCGGCCAGGCCGCCCACAAGGACGTGACGACCAAGATCTACCAGGACGCCGGCCACGCCTTCCTCGCCGATTATCGCCCGAGCTACCGCGAGGGCCCCGCGCATCAGCTGTGGACCGACGCCACCGCCTTTTTCGGCAAGCACCTGAAATAGCCCGACATCGTCACCCCCACCCCGACCTTCCCCCGCTCGCGGGGGAGGGAGCCCGTCGGAGCGGTGCCGAGCCGCCCCTCTTAACCCTCCCCCGCAAGCGGGGGAGGGCAGGGTGGGGGTAACCGCCCGATCTCGGCGCCGCCCGCATGCCTTCGATGCCTCCCCGTTGTCATTGCGAGCGAAGCGAAGCAATCTCGCGCTCCTCGCAATGACGAAAGGGTGATCGGCATGGCGCGCAAGGCACTGGAGGTCCAGAGCGTCGCGGAAGCCTATCTGGCGCTCCTCGCCGAGCGCGGCGTCGAATACCTCTTCGCCAACGCCGGCACCGATTTCGCGCCGATCGTCGAGGCTTACGCCAAGGCCGCGCATACCGGGCTCCCCGCGCCGCAGCCCGTGCTCGCGACGCACGAGAACCTCGCGATCTCGATGGCGCACGGCTATGCCGCCGCCTCGGGCCGGGTGCCGGCGGTCATGGTGCATGTCAGCGTCGGCACCGCCAATGCCCTCTGCGGTGTTTTCAACGCGGCGCGCGCCAACGTACCGATCCTCGTCACCGCCGGGCGCTCGCCGTTGACCGAGGAGGGCCTCCCCGGCGCCCGCGACACCTACATCCACTGGGCGCAGGAGATGTTCGACCAGGCCGGCATGCTGCGCGAGATCGTCAAGTGGGATTACGAACTGCGCAACGGCACCCAGCTCGAAACCGTGGTCGACCGGGCGCTCTCGATCGCGACGAGCCCGCCCGAGGGGCCGGTCTATCTCTCATTGCCGCGCGAGGTCCTGGCCGAGAAGCTCGCGGGCTTTGCGATGGATGCGCCGTCGCGCCATGCCGCCGCCTCGCCGCCGGCGCCCGACCAGGGTGCTATCGTCGCCGCCGCCGAACTTCTCGCCGCGGCGAAAAAGCCGCTGATTGTCACCGCTGATACCGGACGCGAGCGGGTCGCCGTCGCCGCCCTGGCGGAATTCGCCGAGCGCTTTGCGATCCCCGTCGTCGAGCACCGCCAGCGACATTTGAACCTGCCGGCCGACCACCCATGCCATCTCGGCTACAACCCCGGCGCGCTCCTCGCCGAGGCCGACGCGATCCTCGTCATCGACTGCGACGTGCCGTGGACGCCGAGCCGCCAGGCGCCGCCGCCCGACTGCAAAATCGTCCATGTCGGCGTCGACCCGCTCTACAGCCGCTACCCGATCCGCGGCTTTGCCGCCGACGTTGCGATTACCGGCGCGACGCGGCTGGTCCTGCCGGCTCTCGGCCAGGCGCTCGTGCCGTTTACCGACGCGATGCCGATCGCGGCGCGACGGAAGGAGTTGGCCGAACGCCGCGAGGCGATGTGCGCGGGCTGGCAGAACGCGCGCGACGAGGCCCGGGACATGCGGCCGATCAGCCCGATCTGGGTCAGCGCCTGTCTCGCGGCGGCGCGAGACCCCGCTTCGGCGATCGTCAACGAATATACGCTGCTGCCCGAGCATTGCCCGTCCGTCCTGCCCGGCTCGTTTTTCGGGTCGAGCCCGGCGGCGGGGCTCGGCTGGGGCGCCGGCGCGGCATTGGGCGTCAAGCTCGCCGAGCCGGGCCGCCAGGTCATCGCGGTGCTCGGCGACGGCTCCTACCTCTTTTCCAACCCCGTGGCGGTGCACCACGCCGCCGCGCTGCACCGCCTGCCGGTGCTCTTCGTCGTCGTCAACAACGCGATGTGGGGCGCAGTGCGCCGCGCCACCCTCAGCATGTACCCGCAGGGCGAGGCCGCGCGCAGCAACCGCCCGCCCTTCATCGACCTCGACGAACTCCCCGCCTTCGAACAGGTCTGCGCCGCCGCCGGCGGCTACGGCGAGCGCGTCGAGGACCCGGCCCAACTCCCCGCCGCCCTCCAACGCGCCCTCCACGCCGTCACCACCGAAAAACGCCAGGCCCTCCTCAACGTCATCTGCCAGGGCGGCGGCGGCGGGTGACGGGTTGCCCCTCACCCTCCCATCGCTTTGCGACGGGCCCCTCCCTCTCCCCGCTCTGCGGGGCGAGGGGTTGTCGTGCCACGGCCATGCCGCCGCGCTCCCTCTCCCCGCGTGCGGGCAGAGGGTCGGGGTGAGGGGCGAGCGGTGATCAAGGCACTCGCCCGAGCGGTGTGGACCAAAGGCCTGCCGGAAACAATCGTCATCCCCGCGCAAGCGGGAATCCAGGGGTAACCAACCTGTCGCTTGCCCTGGCCCCCCGCTTCCGCGGGGGGTGACGGGG
>Ga0209579_10000634_pt1 | contig 33128 bp, 29 predicted proteins | sample Coa_R1_2_FD_187152 | JGI IMG/M metagenome (GOLD analysis project Ga0209579, IMG submission 187152) | Surface soil microbial communities from Centralia Pennsylvania, which are recovering from an underground coalmine fire - Coalmine... | ecosystem: Environmental > Terrestrial > Soil >... | reverse complement strand
ACGGCAAGTTCACCATCCGCCCGTTCGCGGCGGGCGAGATCGTCCCGGGGCTCGCGGTGCTCGACGCGGTGCAGGCCGGGACGGTGGAATGTGGCCATACCGCGCCGTACTACTACTTCGGCAAGGATCCGGCCTTCGCCTTCGGCACCTCGATCTGCTTCGGCGGCAACACGCGCCAGCAGGCCGCGTGGTGGCTGTTCGGCGGCGGCGCGGAAGCGATGGCGCCGCTGTTCAAGGACTACGGCTGCATCGCTATGCTCTCGGGGAACACCGGTTGCCAGATGGGCGGCTGGTGGCGCAAGGAGATCAAGACGCTCGCCGACCTGAAGGGCGTGAAAATGCGCATCGGCGGTTTTGCCGGGGTCATCATGGCCAAGCTCGGTGTCGTGCCGCAACAGCTCGCCGCTCCCGACATTTATCCGGCGCTCGAAAAGGGCACGGTGGACGCCGCGGAGTGGGTCGGGCCCTATGACGACGAGAAGCTCGGCTTCAACAAGGTCGCGCAGTACTACTACACGCCGGGTTTCTGGGAAGGCGGCCCGATGCTGATGACCTTCGTCAACGAGAAGAAGTGGGCGGAGCTGCCCAAGTCTTATCAGGCGGCGCTCGCCACGGCCTGCGGCGAAGCCACGGCCTGGATGCCGGCGAAGTACGACGCACAGAATCCGGATGCCATGCGCCGGCTGGTAGCCAGCGGCACCAAGCTGCGCCGCTTCTCGGACGCGATACTGACAGCTGCGGAAAAGGCGTCATACGAGGTTTACGCGGAAATGGACGCCAAGAGCGCCCACTGGAAGCGGATCTACCCGCAGTGGAAGGCGTTCCGCGACGAGCAGGTGCAGTGGTTCCGCGTCGCCGAGTCCACGTACGACAATTACATGACCACTACGAAAGTGAAGTCCTAGCCGCCGTCAGCAAGGAGGGCAGCATAGAAAAACCCCGCGTGAGCGGGGTTTTTCATTTGCGGAACTGCTTCTCCAGGTCGTCGTCCGCCGCCGGCTTCTCCGGGGCGGCGCCTGGCATAGACTCTTCCGCCGGGACGACGATCTGCACCTTGCTCGGGTCGACGTCCGAAGGCTTGTCCAGCATGAACGTCACCAGCCCCGGCCAGACGATGACGATGGCGACCATGATGAGCTGCAGCACCACCCAGGGGATCGCGCCCCAGTAGATCGCGGAGCTTTTTATTTCCTTGGGCGCGATGCTGCGCAGGTAAAACAGCGCGAAGCCGAACGGCGGGTGCATGAACGAGGTCTGCATGTTGACGCACAGCAGCACGCCGAACCAGATCAGGTCGATGCCCAGCTTGGTCGCCACCGGGGCGAGCAGCGGGATGATGATGAAGGCGATCTCGAAGAAGTCGAGGAAGAAGGCAAGGAAAAAGACGAAGACGTTGACGAACACCAGGAAGCCGACCTTGCCGCCCGGCAGGTGCAGCAGCATGTTCTCGATCCACAGGTCGCCGTCGACGCCGCGGAATACCAGCGTGAAGATGGTCGAGCCGATCAGGATGAAGATCACCATTGCGGTGATGCGCATGGTCGACTGTGAGGCCTGCTTGATGAGGCCGCGCAGTTCCGCGATCGCCACCGCCTCCCACATCACCAGCGCCAGCCCGGCGTAGAAGACGACGAACAGGGAAGCCCGCGTCGCGGCGAAGAATTTGTTCGCGGCGTCGACCAGCGTCGCCGGCAAGGATTCGTCCGCCATGCCGATCGCCGCTGGCACGGAAATCACCGTGATGGCGACGAGTGCGACCCAAGCGGCAATTTTCCCTCGCTGGGAAAACTCCTTGCGGTGCAGGACTGCGAGCACGACTGCGCCGACCATGCCCATCGCGCCGCCCTCGGTCGGCGTCGCCAGGCCGAGGAAGATGGTGCCGAGCACGAGGAAAATCAGCACCAGCGAGGGGATGATGCCCCACAGGCAGCGCTTCACCAGCGGCCAGCCGGTCATGGTGCGAGATTCCGGCGGGATCCCGGGCACCCACTGCGGCCTGAAAATGCTCACCAGCAGCGTGTAGCCGCCGAACAGCAGCACCTGGATCAGGCTCGGGCCCCATGCGCCCGCGTACATGTCGCCGACCGAACGGCCGAGCTGGTCGGCAAGCACGATCAAAACGAGCGAGGGCGGGATCAGCTGCGTGATGGTGCCGGAGGCCGCGATCACGCCCGTGGCGAAGCGCTGGTCATAGCCGTATCGCATCATTATCGGCAGGGAGATCAGGCCCATCGCGATCACCGATGCGGCCACCGTTCCGGTGATCGCGCCGAGAATGGCGCCGACCACGATCACCGCGTAGCCCAAGCCGCCAGGTATCGGGCCGAACAGCTGGCCCAAGCCGTCCAGCAGGTCCTCGGCCAGCCCGCAACGCTCGAGGATCGCGCCCATCAGGGTGAAGAACGGGATGGCAAGCAGGGTGTCGTTCGCCATGATGCCGAACACGCGTTCGGGCAGCGCCTGCATCAGGCTGAAATCGAAGTAGCCGGCGTGGATCGCGATGAAGCCGAAGAACAAGCCGACCGCGGCGAGCGAGAACGACACCGGGTAGCCGAGCAGCATGAAGACCACCAGCCCGCCGAACATCACGGGCGCCATCATCTCGTGCGGAATCATTGCAGCGGCCTTTCGTAGTGCAGGTCGGCCTTCATGTGGCCGGTGAGCATCGCAACGCGCTTGACCAGCTCGGAGAAGCCCTGCAGGCTGAGCAGCGCAAAGCCGAGCGGCAGGAAAATCTTTATCGGCCAGCGGACCAGGCCGCCGGCGTTGCCGCTCATCTCGTGCTCCACCCAGGAATTGTAGAAGACCGGCCATGAAAGGTAGGCCATGATCAACGCAGCCGGCATCAGGAACAGGACGCCGCCGAATATGTCGATCGCGATCTGCCAGCGGGTGGGAATATTGCTGTAGACGATGTCGACGCGCACGTGCTCGTTCCTCTTCAGGGTATAGGAGGTGCCCAGCATCACCAGGGCGCCGAACATGTACCACTGGATTTCGAGCCAGGCGTTGGAGCTGATGCTGAAGGCGTAGCGCGAGAAGGCGTTTCCGGCGCTGATCGCGCAAGAGAGCAGCACCAGCGCGTCGGCGATGATGCTCACGCGCTCATTGAAGGCGTCAATAGCCCGCGACAGGCCAAGGCACAGCTTCATCATCGCAACTCCTCCTTTGCGAATCCGGGAACTACGGGTCGAATCAGGCGGGCGTCAGGCCGTCGCCGGTGCTGCCGATCCCCGCCCGCGCGCGCATCTGCAGCGCGCGCCGCTGCACCTCCTCGTGCAGCGCAGGTTTCAAGCCAAAGGCGAAGAATACCTCAGCGGCGAGGAAAATCGGCGCCACGAAGATCTGGAACAAGTTATCGACCAGCGCCGGCTTGCGGCCCTCGTAGGCGTGACCCCAGAGCTGCAGCGCCCAGCCGCCGACGAACAGGATCAGGAACCAGACCAGGCCGATGAACAGCGATGCCTGCGACAGCGGCTCCGCGCCCCAGAGCATCAGCGCGAACACGGCGCCCATCGCCAGGCCAAGCGGGACGTCGAGCATCAGGTAATAAAGCAGCAGCGCGGAAGTGACGATCGGCGCAGCGCTCACCGGGAAGCCGCCGACATCGGCGCGCAGCCAGCCGAGCGGGATCATCAGCGAGAAAACGATCAGCGGCACGCCGACGAAGTGAGTCGCCTTGTTGCGCGCGTCTTGGTGGTAGGCCGCGTAGAAGGACATCTGGTCTTCGAGGGTCTTCACCGGTCTCCTTCCTGTTGAAAGCCGCTATAATTCAACATTTTACGCGCACGGATGCGGGTCACGCACGGGACAATCAGACCGGGGGGGAGCCCCGTGGGGCTCACCATCGGCAATTTCGACGGCGTGCACCGCGGTCACCGCGCCATGCTGGACAGGCTGGCCGCAAAGTCGCGCGAACTGAAGCTACCTTGCAGCGCCCTGACATTCGAACCGCACCCGCGGGAATTTTTTTCGCCCGCGACCGCGCCAACGCGGCTGACCCGGCTGCGCGAGAAGCTGGAGCTGATTGCGGAAACGGGGATCGACAGGACGCACGTGCTGCGTTTTGGTGCACAGCTGGCCGCGCTGGCCGCGGACCGGTTCATCGAAGAGGTGCTGGTGCGGGGTTTGGGGGTGCGCTGGCTGCTGGTGGGACGGGATTTCCGCTTTGGCGCCAGGCGCACCGGCGATTTCGCGCTGCTGGAGGCGTCGGCGGCGCGGCTCGGATTCGAGCTGGAAGCGATGCCGGAAGTGATGAACGCCGGGGAGCGCGTGTCGAGTTCCGGGGTGCGCACGGCGCTCGCTGCAGGCGACCTGGCCGGCGCGGCGCTCCTGCTCGGGCGCGGCTATTCGATGAGCGGGCGCGTGGCCCATGGCGGGAAGCTCGGCCGCTTGCTCGGCTTTCCGACTGCGAACATCGTGCTGCGGCGCCGGCCGCCGCTGGCGGGGATATTCGTGGTGGGGGCCGAACTGGAGGAAACGCACCGGATTCTGCGTGGTGTGGCGAGCGTCGGCCGGAGGCCGACCGTCAGGGAAAATGCGCCGCCGTTGCTGGAAGTCCACCTGTTCGACTGGCACGGCGAGCTGTATGGGCGCCACCTGCGGGTGAAATTCCTGCACAAGATCCGCGACGAAGAAAAATACGACGGCATGGACGCTCTGCGGTCCGCAATAGCGCGGGACGTGGCGCAGGCAAAGGACTACTTCAGGAAAAATGGCTAACTACAAGAACACGCTGAACCTGCCCGACACGCCGTTCCCGATGCGCGGCGATCTCGCCAGGCGCGAGCCGCTGTGGGTCAAGGAATGGAACGAGAAGGGCGTATACAAGCGCCTGCGCGCGGTGTCCAAAGGGCGGCCGCGCTTCGTGCTGCACGACGGCCCGCCGTACGCCAACGGCGACATCCATATCGGCCATGCGGTGAACAAGATCCTGAAGGACGTGATCGTCAAGTCGAAATCCATGGCGGGGTTCGACGCGCCCTACGTGCCGGGCTGGGATTGCCATGGCATGCCGATCGAAGTGCAGATCGAAAAGAAATACGGCAAGAACCTGCCTGCCGGGGAAACGCAGCGCCTGTGCCGGGCCTACGCCACGGAACAGATCGCCAAGCAGAAAGCGGACTTTCAGCGCCTCGGCGTCCTCGGCGACTGGGACCATCCATATCTCACGATGGCCTATGGCAACGAGGCCGACGAGATCCGCGGCCTCGGCATGCTGCTGAAGAAGGGCTACATCTTCCGCGGCCTCAAGCCGGTCAACTGGTGCTTCGACTGCGGCTCCGCGCTTGCCGAGGCGGAAGTGGAATACGAAGACCGTAAGGATCCTGCCATCGACGCGGGCTTCGAGTTCGCCGAAAGGGAGAAAGTCGCCGCGGCCTTCGGATTGCGGAGCCTGCCCGACAAGAAAGGCTACATCGTCATCTGGACCACCACGCCCTGGACGCTGCCGGCGAACCAGGCGCTGAACGTGCATCCGGATTTCGACTACGCGCTGATCGACACGGACCGCGGCCTGCTGATCGTTGCCGACGCCATGCTCCTCGCCGGGGAAATCCCCGAGGCGACCGAGGAGGAATTCGATTCTCTCGCCATGCCCAGGCTGCTGGCGCGGTACGGCATCAAGTCCTGGCGGCTGATCGGCAAGGCGAAGGGCAGGGCGCTGGAGAACATCCGTTTCAAGCACCCGTTCTACGACCGCACTTCGCCCGTGTACCTCGGCGGATACGTGACTCTGGACACGGGCACGGGCGTCGTGCACTCGTCGCCCGCCTATGGCGTGGAGGACTTCGAATCCTGCCGCCGCCATGGGATGAAGGACGACGAAATCCTCACGCCGGTCACGGGCGACGGCAAGTTCGCCAGCACATTACCGCTGTTCGGCGGGCAGATGATCTGGGACGCGAATCCGAAAATCATCAAGACCCTCGAGGAAAAGGGCGCGCTGTTCGCGGTGGACTGGAAGCACGTCCACAGCTACATGCATTGCTGGCGGCACAAGACGCCGGTCATCCTGCGCGCCACCATCCAGTGGTTCGCGGGCATGGACGCGGTGCCCGGCTACAACGGCCCGGACGGATTAACCCGGCCCGCCGAAACCCTGCGGGCGACGGCGCTGCGCGGCATCGAGGCCACCGAATTTTTTCCGGGCTGGGGCAAGGCGCGGCTGCACGGCCTGATCGCCAACCGCCCGGACTGGACGCTGTCGCGCGCGCGGCAGTGGGGGGTGCCGATGCCGTTCTTCGTGCACAAGGAGACCGGCACGCTGCATCCGCGCACGCTCGACCTGATCGAGGAAGTCGCGCGGCGCGTCGAGCGGGGCGGCATCGAGACCTGGCAGACGGTGACCACCGGAGAATTCCTCGGCGCCGACGCCGCGCATTACGAGAAGGTGAAGGACACCATCGACGTCTGGTTCGATTCCGGCTCCACGCACCAGACGGTGCTGAAAGGTTCGCACGCAAGCGAAAGCAAATTCCCGGCCGACCTTTACCTGGAGGGCTCGGACCAGCACCGCGGCTGGTTCCATTCGTCGCTGCTGGTGTCGTGCATGATGAACGGCGTGCCGCCGTACAAGGCGATCCTCACGCACGGCTTCGTCATCGACATGGAAGGCCGCAAGATGTCCAAGTCGAAAGGCACGGGCATGGCGCCGCAGCAGGTCGCCGGCACGCTGGGCGCCGAGATCCTGCGGCTCTGGGTCGCCAGCGGCGACTACTCGGGCGAGCTGACCATTTCCAGCGAGATCCTCAAGCGCGTCGTCGAGAGCTACCGGCGCGTGCGCAACACGCTGCGCTTCCTGCTGGCGAATACGTCCGACTTCGACCCGGCGGAGAACGCCGTGCCGGTGGCGGAGATGACGGAAATCGACCGCTATGCCCTGGCGCTGACCGCGCGCATGCAGGCGGAGGTGGCGGCGGACTACGAGCGTTACCAGTTTCACCTGGTGGTGCAGAAGCTGCAGGCGTTCTGCGCCGAGGACCTCGGCGCGTTCTACCTGGACATCCTCAAGGACCGGCTCTATACCTGCGGCGCGGATTCGCGCCCGCGCCGCTCGGCGCAGACTGCGCTGTGGCATATCGCGCAGAGCCTGCTGCGGCTGATGGCGCCGATCCTGAGCTTCACCGCGGAGGAGGGCTGGAGGGTTCTGCGCGGTGGCGGGGAAGGAAGCGTGTTCGAGGAGATCTGGCACGCGCTCCCGAACCCCGGTCTGGATGAGGCAGTGATGAATGCTTGGAGAGATGTGAGTCAGGTTCGCGAGATTGCAATGAAAAAAATGGAAGAAAAGCGCGAAGCGAAGGAAATCGGCTCTTCCCTTGCAGCTGAACTGGACATTTCGGCTCATGGTCCAATGTACGACTCGCTGGCACGGCTCGGGGACGATCTTCGATTTGTCATGATCACGTCGCGCGCGGCGGTTCGAAAGGAACAAGGGTCCGGCGTGCAAATCAAAGTCAAGGCAAGCGCACATGCGAAGTGCGAGCGCTGCTGGCATTACCGCGCCGATGTCGATCCGGCCGGGCTGTGCGGGCGCTGCGATAGCAACCTGCACGGCAGCGGCGAACCCCGGCGCTATGCCTAGGGCGGCACGCTGGTTCGGTCTTGCGGTCCTGGTTATTGCGCTGGACTACCTGACCAAGATAGCCGTGCTGGCGTCGTTTTCGCCCGGGGAGGCCCGTACCGTGGCGCCGTTCTTCAATCTCGTTCTGGTGTTCAACAAGGGAGCGGCATTCAGTTTCCTCGCCTCGGCGCAGGGCTGGCAGACCCTCCTGTTCGCCGCGTTCGCCATCGCGGCTTCCGTCGTCATTGCTTTTCTGATCCTGAGAAATAAAAACAAAGTTCTTTTCTGCAGCGGCCTGGCGCTCATTCTGGGCGGGGCGCTCGGCAACCTCTACGACCGCATCGCCTACGGCCACGTGGTCGATTTTCTCGATTTCCATGCCATGGGCTGGCACTGGCCGGCTTTCAACGTCGCCGATTCGGCGATCACGATCGGCGCCGGGATCCTGATCCTGGAGGGTTTCCTGCACCGCGAGCCGGCGAGCCGTGAAAAAGGCGCCTGAGTTGAACCTGGCGCTGCTGCTAAGGGCGCTGTCGTTCGCGGCGCACAAGCATCGGGATCAGCGGCGCAAGGACGCCGAGGCCTCGCCTTACATCAACCATCCGATCGCGCTGGCCGAGGTGCTGGCGGGCGAGGGTGGCGTCGGCGATATCGAAGTGCTGGCCGCGGCCCTGCTGCACGACACCATCGAGGACACCGACACCACCTTCGAAGAACTGGTCGAGCATTTCGGCCGCCGCATCGCGGGCATGGTCGCCGAGGTGACCGACGACCAGAATCTCCCCAAGGCCGACCGCAAGCGGCTGCAGATCGAGCATGCCGCGGGCCTGAGCGCGGGCGCCAAGCTGGTCAAGCTGGCCGACAAGATCTGCAACCTGAGGGATGTCGCCGACCGGCCGCCGGCCAAGTGGGACCTGCAGCGCCGCCAGGAGTACTTCGAATGGGCAAAGCGGGTGATCGACGGATTGCGCGGCAGCCATCCGCGGCTCGAAGCCGCGTTCGACACCGCGTACCTGCGCAAGCCGTAGAATCTCGCCCTATGGATGTCCTGCTCGCCAACCCCCGCGGCTTCTGCGCCGGCGTCGAACGCGCGATCGAAATCGTGGAACGCGCGCTGCAGCAGCGCGGCGCGCCGATCTACGTGCGCCACGAGATCGTGCACAACAAGTACGTGGTCGAAGACCTGCGGAAGAAGGGCGCGGTTTTCGTCGAGGAGCTGGACGAGGTGCCGCGCGGCAGCACCGTGATTTTCTCCGCCCACGGCGTCTCCAGGGAAATCCGGCGCGACGCCGAGGCGCGCGGCCTGAAGGTGTTCGACGCCACCTGCCCGCTCGTGACCAAGGTTCACGTCGAAGTATCGAAGATGCTGCGCGAGGGCTACGAGATCGTGATGATCGGCCACCGCGGCCATCCGGAGTCCGAGGGCACCATGGGCCAGGCGGACGGCGGCATGCACCTGGTCGAGACAGTGGACGACGTGGCGCGGCTCGCGGTCGCGAACCCCGGCAAGCTCGCCTACGTGACCCAGACCACGCTGTCGGTGGACGACGCCGCGCTGATCGTCACCGCGCTGCGGGCGCGCTTTCCGCTGATACGCGGACCGAAGCGGGACGACATCTGCTACGCGACGCAGAACCGCCAGGACGCGGTCAAGTTCATGGCGCCGCGCTGCGACGTGGTGATCGTGGTGGGCTCGCCCAACAGCTCCAACTCCAACCGCCTGCGCGAAGTGGCGCAGAACATGGGCGTGGACGCCTACATGGTGGACAACGCCGCGGGACTGAAGCCGGAGTGGATCGCGGGCAAACCGCGGGTCGGCGTTACGGCGGGCGCTTCGGCGCCGGAAGTGCTGGTGAACGAACTTATAGAGCGGCTGCTGGAACTGGGCGCGAAGAGCGTGCGGCCGCTGGAGGGCATCGCCGAGCACGTCGTCTTCACGCTGCCGCGCGAACTCGCGCAGGAGCGCTGAGAGTTCGCTGGGCGGAATGGTATTATTCGCGCATGATTTTACGGGCAATATTGCTTGGCATGGTCGCGTTTGCGGGCGTCGCGCAAGCGCAACTGTACCGTTGGACAGACGAGAAGGGACATACCCAGTTTGGCGACACGCCGCCGGCGGGCGCGAAGGACGTGCGCGAATCGAAATTGGCGACCGCGAAGCCCGCGGCTGCGCCGCCCCCCTTCGAACTCGCGGAACTGCAGAAGAATTTTCCGGTTACGTTGTACACCGCTCCCGGCTGCAAGGAGGCATGCGATTCGGCGCGCAGCGTGCTCAACAAGCGCGGTGTGCCATTCACTGAAATACAGGTCTGGACGCCCTCGACTCTCGAGCAGCTCAAGAAGGCGGCCAATACGGAGAAGGTGCCGGCACTCGTCGTGGGACGATCGGCGCAAAGCGGTTTCGATCCGGGCGCCTACGACGCGCTGCTGGATTCCGCCGGCTATCCGCCGGCAGGCGCGTTCCCGGCGCGCTCGCAGGCTGCGCCCGCCCCGCCCGAAGGCTTCCAGCCGCCTCCTGTCGCCGAGCCCGTGGCCCCGAGCGGGCCGGCGGCAAAGCCCGGACCCTACGATTCCAGCGGCCTGCAGGGCGCTCCGCCGAAACCAGGTCCCTACGGCGTTCCCGGGGAAAACAAGTAATCCGCGCGGAAACGGTCCCGCCCGTTGAAGTTCCGGGCGGTCAATCCACCTTCTTGTACCAGTAAGTCCGCACGCGATTCTGGAGCGACAAGCCTCCCGGGTTGGTGGTGGTCACGCCCGAAATTATCGTCTGGTAGTACTTGCCGCCGATCTGCACGACCGCAGGCACCGGCTGCGGCAGGAACCCGCCGCCGGCGAAGGTGGCGTAGCGGCCGAGGCCCGACGTGGGAACGTATTGCGAGGGCAGCTGGTTGTAGATATACGAGGGGTTGCCGTTCAGGAAGCTCACCCCGTACTGCCGGGCGGTGCCGAGATCGGAAACGCAGGAATTGCCCGCGCCCGACGTCGTGTTGTTCGCGGTACCGGTGACCGTGTCCTGTTTCGGCTGGTTGGTGTTGAATATGACCGTGCCGTTCGCCGTCGTGGCCGGCGCGATCGTTTTCTCGCCGGTGTTGGCGAGCTGCATCAGCCATCCTGAAGCGCCCAGCAATGAAGCCGCCGCGGTGGCTTGCGTTTGCGATCCCGTGCAGTTAGTCGCGCTTTGCAGGCAGCCGTTGGTGATGTCGAAAAGGCCGCTCTCCGTGATCGTCGCCGGCGGCGTCGGCGTCACCATCGCGGGCGTGATGGTGGCGACATTGCGGTCCTTCAACATGTAGAAGCGGTTGGCAACGACCTGGTCGAAGGGATGCTCGCGGTCTCCGCTGCCCACGAGCACCGCGTCGAAGCTGCCGTTCGCGTCGCTCGAGTAGACCACGTCGGACTGGAATTCGAGCTTGCGCATGTTCGCCGCCGCCGGCGATCCGGTCGTCGTCGAGGAGCCGCTCGCGGGCGCGATCGAGGCGAATTGCGTCGCCACCCAGTTGGCGGTGTTGGAATCCGATACGTCGATCCGCCACACGTTGCCGCCGGTGTCCGGTGCGTAGATCCTGTCGATGTAGCCGGCCGTGACGCTTTCCGTGCCGATCGACGATGCGCGCGCGCTGGTGTTGGCGCGGTTCTTGAGGATCGCCAGGTCCGCCGGAATGGCGTAAGTCATCCCGGTGACTTGCAGGTTGGCGCTCGAATCTGGGCCGATCCGCTGCAGTATCGCCCCGGTCGCGGCGTTGACGATGAATATGCCGCGGCCCATGGTCCGGTTGTTCGTCGTGCTGGTGCCGCCCGTCGGCGGACAGTTGGCGGTCGTCATCGGGATCGGGAAGACGACATTCGTCAAGCCGGTGACCGAGCCGGAATTGAACGCGGTAACAACGCAGGGCTGGAAATCCTCGGCCGGCGAGTCGTAGCCCGCCCCGAAAATGAGCGCGAGCGTAGTGGGAAAGGCGTTCAGGTAGGCCAACTGCGGCTGGGACCAGGTTTGCCCAAGCTGGTCCCATCCGGTGTCGCAGCCGCCGGTGCTTCCCGTGCCGGTGGGATTCGTGCAGCCATGCTTCCACAGCAGCTTGGGACTGGTCGGATTGGTCACGTCGAGCGCGTAGACCATGCGTCCGCCGCGGCGCATCGCCAGGAACAGGTACACCTTGTCGCCGTCCGCGGCATTGAGCTTGCCGTCGTTGTTCGCATCGAGCGTATAGACCCCGATCGGCCCGTCGAAGAAATAGTCCTTGGGACTGGTGGAAGAGATCGCCGGCGTCTGGTTGCGCAGGCGCTTCACCTTGCCGAAGAATTCCGGCGCGATGAACGCCCATTGCTCCTGGCCCGCGGTGCCGTCGGTCGCCTGGCCCCCCTTGATCGCGCGCAGCAGGCCATCGTTGGAGCCGTAGAAGATGTAGACGTCGTTGTTGTCGCCGAACCGGTTGTAGTTGACCACCGCCGGCCGCGAATGCAGCACGTCGCCGTGCACGGAAGAGCGCACGTCCGTGGAGATCCCGTTTATGTTCTCGTCGTCCTTGTTGTCCTGGCCGCGCACCCAGTTGATAAGCTCTGCCCGCTCGTTCGGATCGGGGTTGCTGGCGAGGCCGGCGGTAATGGTTCCGGTCGCCACCGACTGGTTGGCGATCGAGGTCACCTTGCTCGTCAGATCGCCCGACTTCGACGCATAGATCGTTCCGGCGGCTTGCACCGTCAATGGGCCGGGAACAATGGATGTGATCGCCACATTTGCACCGATGGTTTGACCGGTCCAGGCCAGTGTAGTTGCGGTGCCGAGCGGCGCTACGCCTGCTGCCGTGTTGGTCGTTGTGACCGCGCTGATCGCACCGGGCGAGCTTTGAACCACATCGACGGTAACCGTGCCCGTAATATCTGCGTAGGTGTTGGCAGCGACCGGAGGGGCGTTCGTGATACTGGAATTTCCAGACACCGCCGCGACGGTGCCGCTACAAATATTACTCACGCCGCCCGCCGTATACGAGCAGTTCGCGAAGGCAAGCGAATCCCCCGGCGCGAGCTGGTGCAGGAGCTGCCCGGAGTACTGGCCGCGGCTGAGCGTGAACCGGATGCCGAAATTGCCTGTCGCGCTGCTCGTGCCGGCGTACAACATTGTCGCGCCACTGAAACTTATCGTGCCGATGTTTGCGCCCACGGAGAGGACCACCGTGACGGAGGTGTTGAGATTCGTAAAGGAAGTGGAATTGGGGTTGGTTGCGTTTGCAGTATTGCCGCTGACCGAGAGGATGCTGAGCCCATTGCATTGATTGGTAGCGCTCCCCACTTTGTAAGTGCAGGTTCCCGCGATGCTGATAGCGTCGCCTACCTGTAGCTGCCTCAAAACGTTCGGTTTGCCGGATACGACATCGGTAAATTGCGCCTTGTTTAGCGTAATACTCAGGTTTTGGTTGCTGCCGCTGCCGCTCGCAACGACGTTGCTTATGTTCCAGGTGCTGTCGAGGTTCGCCGTCGCCGTGACGCTCTGCGCTGCGGCAGAGCTGACCGTCCACGTGCTGGTATCGCTCGCGACCACCTGGTTGGCGACCATGGTGCCGCTTGCAGCGCTGGCGACGGTTCCGGAGGTGGTGTACTGGAACGTATTGCCGGAAACATGCGAGATACTGGTGCCGGTGGATGCAGTGTTGTAGTTCGTCTGATTCGTTACGCCGGAAATCTTGACTACAGTCCCGCTACCCCAACCGCTTGGCAGCGAGCCCGTGAGAGTCACTACTCCGGTCGTGGTCGTGCCGCCAGCGGGAGTCGACGCGGTCGTGTAGGTGAATGTGTTGTTGTCGACCTTGACGATTGTCGACCCGGCCGTATTGAAGGCCGCGTCCGTTGCTCCTGTGATGGCGACCGTATCGGCGCTGCTATAGCCGTGGTTGGCCAGAGAGACCGTTACATTGTTCAACGCCGAGCCATTTGACCACGTGACCTTGCTCGTCCCGCTTGACACCTGGACTTGACGTATCCCCGTAACTGAATATCCGCTGGCCGCCGTTGTCGGCGATGAACCCAATACGTATGAGAACTGGTTCGCGTTGCCGACAACCGCCGAAATTGCCGTGCTGGCGACGTTGTAGGCGGTTGGCGTCGCTCCAGAGACCGTGACGAGATCCGTGGCCGGTACGAGCGTGTATCCCGGCAGCGTCACGTATGCGTGCGTCGTATCCGGCGCAGACGAAAGCGTGTAGGTAAAGCTGGTCGCGTTCGGGACGGTGACAATAGTGTAATTGCCGTTGAACAGATTGGGCACGGCGCCGGCGATTGTGACGACATTCCCGACAGAAAATCCATGGGCCGCGGACGTTACGGCGGTGGCCGTCGTCCCCGAAGCGCTAAGCGACGATACGCTGATTGCTTGGAATGTGCCCAGCAGCGCCGCGGTGATATCGGAGTTAGAGGTATTGAAAAGATAGCTTGACAGCGTGCTTCCCGCGGCGCAGGAGCCGGTGCAGGTGTACAGGTTGCGCGTCTGCGCGGCGGTCGAGTCTGGCATGGGATAGGTCATGCGGATCATTTCCGCGCCGCCGCCTTTCTCGACGAGGTCGCCATCCGGCGAGTCCTGATCCTTGCCGACATCCGTGGTGGCGTAACTTGGCCCGCGGAATGACCAGAATCCCAGCGCCGGCGTGGTGCCCTGGGCGTTATAGGTGGTCGTCCAAAAGCTCGTTGCCGTGTTCGTGATGAATCCCGTGTTGAGGTTCACCGCTTGCGCGCCGGTCGCGTCGACGAGCTGCAGGGAGTTCGTCGAGGCATTGAGGCCAAGTTGATACTGCTTCAGGTTGCCGAACCAGCGCGGGCTGGAGGTCGGATCCGGCCGGAACACGCCGATGTACACCTGGTTCAGGTTGGTGCCGCGCACGTTGATCGAAACCGGCAGCGTCGTTGCTGCGAACACGCTGTTGACCGCTTGCACTTCCGCAAAAATACTGGCTAGAGCGGATTCGATCGCGCCGATACTCGTGGCGAGAAAATACTTGCCCTGGCTCACGGTGGCCATGCTTTGCAGCAGCGTGATCTGGTTCAAGGCCGTCTGGTTTGCCGTGCATTTGGCGTTGCAGACGTTGATCGTGTAGGTCGTGACATGGCGGTAGGCGCCGGCACCCACTTTGACCCCGTACTGAAAGAGAAAACGCGACCATACGTCGGCGTTGCTGCCGGTGTTCTGGATCGGCGTCGTGTTCAGGACGATATTCGCCGAGTCGTTTAGCAACCCGGAGGCAGTGGCCATGTCGGGCGTGAGGCTGCCGGCGTTTGGAAAGCCGTTGCCGATGAAGATGATGTAGTCGAAACCGCAGGTATCGCCGCTCTGTCCGGGGAGAAAGCTGAAGTTATTCATCGTCGAATCGGTGTAGCCGCCGACGTTCGCCTGCGGCGTGGGCGCTGCGTTTTGCGTTAAGGTCGCCAGGCTGTTGAAGTAACGGAACACGTCGTTCATCGGGTTCTCGTACGCCGTGTTCGAGCTGGTCTTGTCGCCCGGATTGTTGGTACTGATGTTGACCAAGATCGACTTGAACGTCGCGATATTGGCCGGCGTCATGGAACCCATCGGAAAACGGACGTATGCGCCCTTGTTTTGATCGTCGAACATCATCAGGCCCACGTTCACCGACGACGTCAGATTCTGGATGGTAAGGAAAATTGCGCAGATCTCGGCATCACCTTGGGCGGTGCCGGTCATCCCCGCGCTCACGCAGGCTGGATCGAGAGTCGCAGGCCATTGCTGCGCCTGCTGCGACCAGTTAGAGGTATTGTCCAGGACGACCAGGACGTTCGGAACCTCCGCCGGGATGCTTGGATTCGTCGTGAACAGGTCCGTGTCGTCTCCCACGAGGTCGACGCCCGCCGCCAAGGCCGGCACGGTCGCGGCCGTCAACAGGAAGGCGAGCAGCGCTGTCATCAGGTTTTGTTGGAATACTTTCATGATTGCTCCAGATTCATTTGTTCCTAATTGCAATTGCCGGCGGGCAGCCGCATCCAGATGCCCTGGTGGATTTCGGTCGAGGCGCCGGTTGTCGAGTCGCTCGCCGTCGCCTCGATGTCCCAGTACGTGTCCTGCGGCGCGACGCCGGAGAGGGCGCTGTAGCCGCTGGCCGGCGCGGCATAGTTGCATTGCGGGCGGTAGAGCCTGAGGTCGTTGGACTGCGTCGCGGTCTCGGTGCTCGCGCCAGGCGGCGCGTAGGTCGCCCACAGCTGGGCTGCGGTCAGGTACGTCGGGGCGCTCGCCCAGCCCCCGGCGCCGCCGATGACGTCGCTGAAGAACTGGTACCTGTTGATCGCGATCTCGATCTGCTGCTGCGCTTCGGTATCGACCGATTTCTGGGCGCGCATATTGCTGACGATGGTGGTGTTGGTGTTGCCGATCTTCACCATCGACACCACGAACATCGTCATCACGATCAGCATGATGAGCGCGATCAGCAGCGTCATCCCGCGCTGCGCGCGAAGCCCGCGACTCACGGATTCTCCTTGCGGCTGCTCAGGTTGACCAGCCGGATTTCCGAGCTGTAGACATGACGCCGATAGGTGGGGGCGTAGTTCACTGAAGTGACGGTGACGGCCGGGCTCGTGGGGAGGGCCGGGTTGACGCCCAGGTTGTAGGTCTTCGAGTCGGTGTAACCGATCGAGGGCTCGGGGTTACGTACGAGCAAGTCGACCCGCACGGTCACCGCGTTCGTCAGGTCTGACAATGCCGGCGCCAGCACATACCGGTCGGTGGCGCCGTCGCCGACCAGACCGGTCTGCGTGTTCACAGCCGAAGGCGTGTCGTCGATGCCATATTCGACTTTCATGAATTCCACGCCTTCCGCGATCGATGTGATCTGGAATGTGGCCGCGCCGCCGGATGCGGTCAGCTCCAGGCGCTTCAGGGTCGGAATGCGCGTGCCGCCGTCATCAGTCGTGCCAGTGCAGATGCTGCCGCCGCCGGTGGGCACGTTGCAGGGCGCGACAAAATATATGTGCACCACGAGCTGGCGGATGTACCCAACCGGCGAGCCGCCGGGACAGAGCGAGGAGCAGATTTCGTCGGGCAGGGTGTTGGGGGTGAGGCAGCGGCGGGTGATGGACGAGGCGCTGCCGTCCGCGCCGCTGGTGCAGCTGGTGGTGCCGCCGCCGTTCTGCACTGTGAATGTCGCCGGGTTGGTCTGGACGTACAACTGGCCTGCGGTCGTGGCCGTCCCGATCGGCAGATAACTGGTGTTCGTGCGGTACACGATGACGACGTCGCTGCCCTTGGAGAGGTTTGCGTTGGGCAACCAGGTGGCGCAACTTGCCGGAAGCGCGGGCCTGCTGCTCAGTCCGCCCGAGCTGTATCCCTGCACTCCGATCGCGACCGCCGTGGTCATGTTCGCTATCGTCAGCGTACAGGGATCGGGCATCGACGTCGGCGGCGTGCTGGTGACGCGGTTCTGACCGAAGTAGCCGGCGAGCTGCAAGTCCTGCGTCATCGTGTCCATGGCGTAGCGGCCGTTCTCTATCTGCTCCGCCGCCCGCCGCAGTTCGTTCTGCGATCGGCTGGAGCTTCCGAACATCGAGGCGAGCCCCGCCAGAAGCAGCAGGCCGATGGTGATGGCAACCATCAACTCGACGATCGAGAGGCCGGCCTGGGCGCTGCGGGTGCCCATCGTCGATACCATAGCGTCAGCTGCTCAGGGAGGCGACCATCAGCGTGGTCCAGATTACGCGGCGCTGGGTGTCGGTGCCGTACAGGTTGAGCGCGCAGTTGCGCGCAACCGCCGGGTTGTTGCCCGCCGCCCAGGAGGCCGGCGAAAACGTTTGCGACTGGCCCTGCCAGGCAATCGCGACGGTGTAGGCCTGCGCCGCGCTGTCGAAACCGATGCAGGCGCGCGCGCCGAGCAGCGCACCGACGCTGGCGCTGCCCAGGGTTTCGCTCGCGCCGAGCATCGCCTGCTCGATGAGCTGCAGGTCAATGCCGGCGCGCGAAGCCGCGTTCGGATTGCTGGCGAGCGAAGGGCAGGAGTAGCCGCCGGTGCTGTATTGGCCGGAGCCGCTGGTGCCGACATACGGCACGCCATTGGTAAAGTCCGTCGTGATCGCGTAGCAGGCGGCTGCCTTGCGATTGGCGTTAATGCGGTCGAGGATGTCGTTCATGAGCACCATTGCCTGGGCGCGCTGGTAGGACTCGACCTCGGAGCGCTGGGCCACCGCCTGCATCCCGGCGAGCCCGAGCAGGCCGACCGTCAGGATCAGCAGCGCGACCAGGATCTCGATCAGCGAGAAGCCCGCTTGCGAGGAGCGCCCGCGTGTTGTTCTCTCAGGTGCAGCCATTGGTCGCTACATTGGTGTTGGCGATCCGCACGCGCGGCAGGCCGTTGGTGTCGACGCTCACGCAGCGCGCGAATATCCTGGTTTGCGTGGGCGAATAAAAAATGACCATCTGCGCGCCTGAACTCACGCGGCCGTTCGACCCGTAGGTCACCGGCGTCGTGGTGGCGGATGCCGGGACGTTCACCTGCACTGAGATGTCGGGCCGCAGCGCGTCGGCCTGCTGGAACAGGTTGCCGCCCACCGTGACCGTCCAGCCGGTGTTCCAGGTGGTTCCAATGGGCGCGACAACCGCATTGGTGCGCCGCTTGATCGCTTCCGAGCGCGCCGCGAGCAGTGCCGCGTAGTAGTCAGAACTGGCCGCGCGGATCGCGCCGGTGGCGAGGTAGTCGCGCACTCCCGGCAGCGCGAAACTTGCGAGCACCGCGACTATCGCCACGGTGACCATCACTTCGATGAGGGTGAATCCGCGCTCCATGTCGCCTACCAGGTGCCGGTCTTCGCGCCGACGCTGTCGAGCGTGAGGTTGCCGTCCGGAATCTGGGAGCCGCTCGGCGTCGCCGTTATCTGGTAATACGGAGGGGTCGCGGTGTTGGTGAGGGTAGAAATCGAGACCGTGTAGTACTGGCCGACGCAGTTGGTGGTGCACGTCCAGTTGGAGCGGGCCATGTTCAGGCCGCTCGGACCGAGCGTCGCGGTGTAGCTCCTCGCGTCGAAGAGATACTGCGCCTGCTGCGAGGAGATCTGCGTCATCAACTGCTGCGCCTCGGAGCGGCGCGACTTGGTGAGGTACTGGTTGTACGACGGCAACGCGATCGCGGCAAGAATGCCGACGATGACGACGGTGATCATAACTTCGATGAGGGTGAATCCCCTCTCCCTTGGGCGGCGCATGGAGCGATCCTTTCTCGATGGTGGATATTAGTTAGGCGCCGTCCATGCCGCAAAGTCGGGCGACCAACGGCAGGAATCGCGGACCGGACGGCGCGGCGCGGCCGAGTATAGCGGAACTGGTTCACGCGCCTGAGGCGGCGGCAGCGGGCGTATAATCCGCCGCTCGCCGTGGGCGGCGGCCGGCGCGTCGATGCGGCAGGTATGCTGATGTAGCTCAGCTGGTAGAGCAACTGATTCGTAATCAGTAGGTCCCCCGTTCGATCCGGGGCATCAGCACCAATTTCTCGACCGCTCGCCGCGCGCGCAAGAGTGACGAATGTCACATCCCGCCGAATGCGGGAGCAAATCCTCGTAAACGCGAAGCGTATGCTGGGCGTTTGGCAAATATGGAGGAATGATTCGTGCGACATGCGATTCTGGGAACGATTCGTATCCTTGCTGTGGCGGCCTCGGCGGCGGTGGTTGCGGTCCCGGTGCTCGCGGACAAACCGCCCTGGGCCGGCAAGGGCGAGGAGCGGGAAGCGAAGGGTGAGCAGGACCGCGGCCATGACGACCGGCGGGACGAAAAAGGCGGACACCATTTCGCCGATCGCCACCGGACAGCCGTACGGGATTACTACCAGGGGGAATTTCAAGCCGGCAGGTGCCCGCCTGGCCTCGCCAAGAAGCACGACGGTTGCATGCCGCCCGGCCAGGCAAAAAAATGGGCCGTCGGCCGGCCTCTGCCGCCCGAGGTGGTCCGGTACGACGTGCCGCCCGCGCTGGTCGTGCAACTGGGCGCGCCGCCCGCCGGATACCGCTACGTGCGCGTGGCGGGCGACATCCTGCTGATCGCGGCAGGGACCGGCATGATTGCGGATGCCATCCACGACCTCGGTAGAAAGTAGTGTGCGATAGGCCGTATCATCCTGAGTTGCTCGGGCCGGGCGCACAGCCGCGCGGCATTTGCATCGGGAGAATGAAATGAGAAAGATATTGTTTTTCATTGCGATCGTCGGCTTCGCCGCCGCGACGCAGGCGCAGTTGTACAAGTGGGTCGACAAGGATGGCAAGGTGCGGTACAGCGATGTTCCGCCGCCGGGCGTCAACGCGACATCCATCAAGGCGCCGCCGCCCGGGCCGGCCGATTCGGCCGGAGCGGCCTCCAAGGACGCAAAAAAGGGTCCGCTGACACCGGCGGAGCAGGAGCAGGAATACCGCAAGCGCCAGGAGGAGGCCAAGAAGGAGAGCGAGAAAGCTGAGAAGGATCGCCAGGCCAAGGCAGCGAAAGCAGACGACTGCGCCAGAGCGAAGGAATATCTGCGCACTCTGCAGTCTGGGCAACGTATCGCCCGCACGGACGCTGCCGGCCAAAGGTACTACATGGACGAAAGTCAGACGGCACAAGAAGTCGAAAAAACGAAGCAGACGACGCAGCAGACCTGCGCCAACTGAGCATCCACTTACCGCAGCGCTGAACTGAAGAAAGATGGCGGCGAAAATCCTGGTGGTGGACGACGACGAGAGCCTGTGCGACCTGCTGCGCATGCACCTCTCCTCGGCGGGCTACGAGGTCAGCACCGCGCCCGACGCGATCAACGCCGGCTACCAGGTGCTGAAGAATCCGCCCGACCTGATCCTGTCCGACGTCAACATGCCGCACATGGACGGCTTCGAGTTCGTCGCGGCGCTGAAATCGGACAAGACTCTGCCCTACATCCCGGTCATCTTCCTCACTTCCGTGGAGGACGGCGATCACCGCGGCAAGGAACTGGGCGCGGTCGGCTACCTGACCAAGCCGGTGCGCGCCGACCGCCTGCTCGAACTGGTCGCCCAGCACGTGGCCGGCGGCGCCATCCCCATCGGCTAGGGGCAGTCCCGCACCTCGGTGCCGGGGAAGCCTTGCGCGGTTTCGCGCAGTTTCGCCTGCAACGGCGCATCCGCGCCGCGCGCCTGGAACCAGACCTTCATCACTTTGGTCTCGCGCTCGCCCGACTGCGCGCTGCGCACGCCCTTCGCGCGCAGCGCGTCGAGCCGGCTCTTGGCCGCGTCCTCGCTGCTGAATACGCCCAGCGATACGGCCCAGTTCATCTTTCCTTCTTCCTGGGTGACGAAAAAATCGTCGATGCCGAGCGCCTTCAACTCTGCGGTTTTCTTTAGCGCCGCCGCGCGGTTGGCCTGCGGCGGGATGAAGACCCACCAGCCGGCGGTCTCCTCGCTGCGCCGTTGCGACAGGCGCGCGCCGAGCGCCAGCGGCTCCAGCGCTTTCTCGGCGCGCGGCGCCTCGGCGACCGCGAATCCGCCCCACTCGATGCAGGCCGCCTGCGCCACAGCTTCCGCCGGGGGTTTGGGCTTCAGCACCGGCAGCCCGGCGAGTTCAGGGCCGGCCAGGATGCGGATGCTTTCGGGCTTGATCTGCCTGCGCAGCGGCTCCGGGTCCGTCGTGCTGTCGCCGGCCGCGTAATACCGCACCCAGGCGAACAGCGCCAGGTTGAGGGCGACCAGCAGCAGGAAAATCGTTCTCATCGCTTCAGGAGGGGCGCTTGCCGGCAGCACTTTCGCCCCCGATGCGCGCAAGGCCCTCCAGCACCAGGTTTTCGACGAAGCGGCAGGGCATCTCGAGCCGCTCGATGAGCGCGGGCCCGCCGCCGCCCGAAACGAGGCAGGCGCAGTCGTCGCCCGCCGCGCGGTACATGCGCTCGACCGCGCCGGCCTGGGCATGGCGGCAACCGCTTTCGATCGCATCCACCGTGTTGCGCGGCGCCTGCACGTAGCGCCCCTGCTGCAACGGCAGGCGGCCGGTATGCTCGTGCAGCACGAAACGCATCAGGTCGATGCCGGGCAGGATCAGGCCGCCGGTGAATTCGCCGCCGGCGGTGAGCATGTCGACCGTGGTGCAGGTGCCGGCGTTCACCACCAGGCAGGCGCGGCCGGGTTCCATGGCCCTGGCCGCGATCAGGGCGGCCCAGCGGTCGGGGCCCAGCAGCCCGGGCTGGTCGTAGCGGTTCCTGACGCCGCACAGTTCCCGCTCGCCGCGCACCCACTCCGGGTCGGCATCGAAAATGCTGGTCCAGTTCACCAGCAGCTGGTGCGCGCCTTCGCCGGCGACGTTGGAAATGACGATGCGCGCCGGATTGTCGTGGGTGGCCGAGAAAGGGTTGATGTGGTCGCTGGAGGCGGCGAACTCGATCAGCGAGACGTTGGCGATGCCCGACCAGCCGCCGCCGCGATCACCGCGTTCATACCAGCCCCACTTCACGCGCGAATTGCCGGCGTCGATGGCGAGGATCACGGCGCGCTCGCGGAAACGATCCGGCCGCTCGCCACGTCCCGCATGCCGCTGCGCGTCCGCAGGCGCAGCGCGCCGCTGGGCGCGAGGCCGGCGGCGATCCCGCTCACGGTGCGGCCGTCGTCCAGGCGCACGCGCAGCCGCCGGCCCTCGTGCGCATGCAACGCGCGCCATTCGGCTGCGAACGCAGGAAGGCCGGATCGCTCGTAGGCCTGCAGCGCCGCCAGCACTTCGCGCGCGACCGCGGCGATGACCGCGTTGCGCTCCAGCGCGGGCTTCACCAGATCGTCGAGCGAAACGACGCTGCGGCGCAATTGCGCTCCCAGCGCGCGCACGCTGCGGCAATTGATGCCGATCCCGACCACCGCCACCACTTCCGCTTCGTGCAGGCGCGTCTGGATCAGGATCCCGCCCAGCTTCGCGCCCGCGTGCCTGCCGCCCGCGAGCAGGTCGTTGGGCCATTTCAGCGCCGCTTCGCCGGCGCCGAGGGCGCGCAGCACGCGCACCGCGGCAACGCCGACCGCAAGGGAGAGTCCGGCCAGCGTGCGCGGCGCGCAGCGCATGCGCCGCAGGATGGAGAAAGTCGCGCCCGCGCCGGGCGCCGAGCGCCATTTGCGGCCGCGCCTGCCGCGGCCTGCGGTCTGCTCTTCGGCCGCGAGCAGGACGGGATGGCCGGGCCGTTCGGACAACAGGACCGCGTTGGTGGACGTACAACGCCCGGCGACCCGTATTTCAAGCCCGGGGACGACGATTTTCGACCCGTCGAGACGATCCATGCGCCTGATTTTACGTCGTGCCAAACGCAAAATCCCGTCCCGGCGCGGCGTCGAACAGGGCGCGGGTGTAGGCGTGCTTCGGCCGCTGAAAGATTTCCTCCGCCGGGCCGTATTCAACTACACGCCCTCCGGACATCACCGCGACCTGGTCGCAGACCTGCGCGGCGACGCGCAGGTCATGGGTGATGAACAGCATCGCGAGATCCAGCCGGGTCCGGATTTCCTCCAGCAGCTGCAGGACCTGGGCCTGGACCGAGACATCGAGAGCGGAGACCGCTTCATCCGCGACCAGCAATTCAGGCTCCATCGCCAGTGCCCGCGCTATGCAGATCCTCTGGCGCTGGCCGCCGGAGAACTGGTGCGGGTAGCGCGACAGCGCCGCGCTGTCCATGCGCACCAGCTCCATCAGCTTGGTCGCGCGTTCGAGCGCAGCGGCCCGGGTGACGCCGTAGTTGAGCGGGCCCTCGATGATCGCTTCGCCCACCGTGCGGCGCGGATTGAGCGAGCGGTAGGGGTCCTGGAACACGATCTGCACCTTGCGCCGCAGCGGCCGCAGCGCGGTCGCGCCCATGGTTGCGATTTCCGTGCCGCCGATGCGGATCCCGCCCGAACTCGGGTCGACCAGGCGCACGATGCAGCGCGCGACGGTGGATTTCCCGGACCCCGATTCGCCGACGATGCCCAGCGTCTGGCCGCGGCGCACTTCCAGCGTCACGTCCTCGGCAGCGCGCACTTCGCGCCCGCGCCCGAACCAGCCGCGGGCGCCGTAGATCTTCGACAGCCGCCTGGTTTCCAGCACCACGGGCGTATCCTGGTTTACGGGGCGGCCGTGCGGCTTCAGGGTAGGCACCGAGCGGATCAGCATTTTCGTGTACTCGTGCCGCGGGTGCTTCAGCACCTCGTCGCGCGTACCGAGTTCGACCAGCTCGCCCAACCGGAGCACCGCCACCCGGTGCGCGATTTCCGCCACTACGCCGAAGTCATGGGTAATGAACAGCACGCCGGTGCCGTGCTTCGCCTGCAATTCCGCGATCAGGCGCAGGGTCTGGGCCTGCGTCGTGACATCGAGTGCGGTGGTGGGCTCGTCGGCGATCAGCAGCGCGGGCTCGAGCACCAGCGCCATCGCGATCATGATGCGCTGGCGCTGTCCGCCGGAAAGCTGGTGCGGGTAGGAAGCGACAATGCGCCCGGGTTCCGGCAACGCGACCTCGCGGACGATGTTGAGGGTGCGTTTGCGCCGCTCTTCCCGCGAATGGCCGGAATGGAACTTCAAGACCTCGTCGATCTGGTCGCCGCAGGTCATGACCGGGTTCAGCGCGGTCATCGGCTCCTGGAAGATCATCGACATGCGCGTGGCGCGGCGCTCGCGCAGCCCCGATTCGGACATGCCCACCAGCTCGTCGCCGTTCAGCCGGATCGAGCCGGAGGCGACCGGCAGCGTCTTCGCCAGCAGGCCCATCACGCTTTGCGCGATCACCGATTTGCCCGAGCCCGATTCGCCGACCAGGCAGACGATCTCGCCGCGCCCGACCGTGAACGAAACCTTCGAGACGGCGTGCGGACGGTCCGCCCCCGGGGGAAGGGCGATGCTCAATTCCTTCACTTCAAGAACGTTCATATGCGCTTCGCCATCTTCGGGTCGAGCGTATCGCGCAGCCCGTCGCCCAGCATATTGACCGCCAGCACCGTGACCGCGAGGAAAATCCCGGGGAAGAACACGTTGTGCGGGAAGGAAACGAATTGCGCGCGGCCCTCGGCCATGATGTTGCCCCAGGTCGGGATGTCGGGCGGCAGCCCGACGCCGAGGAAGGACAGCACCGCTTCGACCAGGATCGCGAAGGCGCAGGTGAAGGTGCCCTGCACGAGGAGCGGCGCGACGCAGTTGGGCAGGATATGGCCGAACAGGATTTTCCAGGTCGGCGTGCCCAGCGCGATCGCCGCCTCGACGTAGGGCTCCTCGCGGATCGTCAGCACCAGCGAACGGACCAGGCGCGTGACGCGCGGAATTTCCGGAATGGCGATGGCGGCCACCACCGTGACGATGCTGCCGCGCCAGAGCGCCACCAGCGCAATGGCGACCAGGATCGCCGGGATCGCCATGATGCCGTCCATGAAGCGCATCAGGATGCCGTCCAGCCAGCGCAGGTAGCCGGCGCTCAGGCCGCAGACGATGCCCACGGCCAGCGCGAGCAGTGCAGTGGCGATGCCGACCACCAGTGATACCCGCGTGCCGTAGATCACCCGGCTGTAGATGTCGCGGCCGTAGGAATCCGAGCCCATCAGGAAGGTGTGCTGGAGCGTCTCGCCCTCCAGCGTGGTGATCTGACCGGATTTTCCGGGCAGCAGGTCGCGGCTGCCGGCGTCGAACAGCGACGGGTCCACGGTCCCCAGCCAGGGCGCGGCGATCGCCACCAGCACCATGGCGGCGATGACGCCGGCGCCGATGCGCACCGACCAGTTGCCGAGGATTTTTTTAATAGCGGATTCTCGGATCGAGGAACACGTAGGACAGGTCCACCAGCAGGTTGACCAGCACGTAGATGAAGGAAAAGAACAGGATCAGCCCCTGCACGGTGGGGAAATCGCGCGCCAGCACAGCGTCCACCGTCAGGCGCCCCAGGCCGGGAATGGCGTAGACCGATTCGGTCACCACCACGCCGCCAATCAGCAGCGCAAGCCCGATGCCGATCACCGTGACGATCGGCACCGCGGCATTCGCGAGCGCATGGCGCACCAGCACCCGGACCTCCGGCAGACCTTTGGCCCGCGCGGTGCGGATGTAGTCTTCGCCGAGCGCGTCCATGACCGAAGCGCGCGTCACGCGTGCGATCAGCGCGATGTAGAGCACCGACAGCGTGATCGAGGGCAGCGCGAGATGGTAGAGCCAGGGCCCCGGACCGTCCGCGAGCCGCTGGTAGCCCTGCACGGGGAGCCAGCCGAGCTTCAACGACACCAGCCAGATCAGGATGTAGGCCAGCACGAACACCGGCACCGAGAAGCCGAGCACCGAGAAGCCCATTAGGGCGCGGTCGAGCCAGCCGCCGAAGCGCCAGGCGGCGAGGATGCCGAGCGGCACCGCGACCAGCACCGCGATGCTGATGGTGAGCGCGGCGAGCGACAGCGTGGGTTCCAGCCGCTGGGCGATCAGCGTCGCGACTTTGGTCTTGTAGTAGAACGACTCGCCGAGATCGCCCTGCAGCAGGTTGCCGAACCAGATGCCGAATTGCGCGAGGATCGGCCGGTCGAGGCCGAGGCTGGCGCGGATGCGCGCGATCTGCTCGGTGTTGGCGGCATCTCCCGCCAGGATCGCCGCCGGGTCGCCCGGCGTGAGCCGCAGCAGCAGGAACACCAGCACCGCGACGATCAGCAGGACCGGTACGGTGGCGAGGATCCTGCGCGCTACGAAGGAAAACAAACGAAAGGCAGGCTCAGATCGACCGGATCAGTTCTTTTTCAGGTTCCAGTAGATGTTGCCGTTGGTGATGAAGAAGCCGCTGATGTTCCTGCGCGCCGCCATCGGCTGCGAATACTCGCCGAGCGGCACGTGGGTGCCGATCTCGAAGGCGCGCGCCTGGATCTCGTTGGCGAGCTTCTTCTTGGTGGCGTCGTCGGTGGCGCGCATGAACCGCGCGCGCAGCTCGAGCAGCTTGTCGTCCTTGGCCCAGCCGAACCAGCCCGAGTCCACGCCGCGCGTATCGAAGGTGGGGTTGGCGATCGGGTTCCAGATGTCGTGGCCCTGCCAGGCGGTCATGAACATGTGCCAGCCGCCCTTGTCGATCGGGTCCTTCTTCGCGCGCCGGCTGACCAGCGTCTGCCAGTCCATCGCCTGCAGGTCGACCTTGAAGCCGGCCTGGCGCAGCAGCTGCGCCCCGACGTCAGGCAGCTTCTGGATCGCCGCGAGGTCGGTGGGCTTCATCAGCACGATCGGCGTGCCGTCGTAGCCCGACTCCTTGAGCAGCTCCTGCGCCTTTTTCATGTTCGACTTGGACTGGATATCGCTGCCGTAGGCGCTGCCGTAGGGCGTGCCGCAGGTGAACATCGACGGGCAGGTGTTATAGAGCTCCTTCACGCCGACCTGCGCCTGCAGGAACGGCAGCTGGCTGAATGCCGCCAAAACCGCCCGGCGCACCTTGACGTTGTCGAAGGGCTTGTTCAGGTGGTTGAAGCGAGCCATGTACTGCAGGTTGACGGTGGCGTACTTCGGCAGCTGGACATTCGGGTCCTTCTTGGCGGCCTCGTAGAAATTGAAGTCGAGCGCCTCGATGATGTCGACTTCGCCCTTCTGCAGTGCGTTGAACTGCGCCTGTCCGTCGCGCAGCGCGAGGTTCCATTCGACGCGGTCGATATAGACGTTCTTGCCGCCGGTGGTGCCCGAGGGCGCCTCCTTGCGCGGCACGTACCTGGTGTTCTTGACGTACACCGCCTTGTCGCCGGGCTTGAACTCGTCCTTCTTGAAGATGTAGGGACCCGAGCCCGTGTAATCCTCGATCTGCTTGAAGGGGTCCGTCTCCGCGACGCGCTTGGGCATGATGAACGGCACATTGGAGGAAGGCTTGCCGAGCGCTTCCAGCACGAAGCCGCAGGCCTCGCGCAGGAAGATGCGGAAAGTGTCGGGCGTCGGCGTATCCATGCGCTCGACGAAGGTCATGAGGGCGGAGCCCATCGCGTCGCGCTTGCCCCAGCGCTGCAGCGAGGCGACCACGTCTTCGCCGGTGACGGGCTTGCCGTCGTGGAATTCCAGGCCCTTGCGGAGCTTGAAAGTCCAAAGCCGGTGATCGGGGCTTTCGGTCCATGATTCCACCATCTGCGGCTTGATCTGGTTTTTCTCGTCGGTGCCGAACAGCGTGTCGTAGATCATGTAGCCATGGTTGCGGCTCATGTAGGCGGTGGTCCAGATCGGGTCCAGGATCGCGAGGTTCGAGTGCGGCACGATGCGCAAAGTCTTCGCGTCGTCCTGCGCCAGCGCGGCGCCCCCGCTCCCGAGCACCGCCACGGTCAAGGCTCCGGCAACGCCCCCGGCAATTGCGCGTCTGGTCAGCATGGCTTCCCCTCTGGATGGTGAACCGGTGCAAGATAGCGCAAAGCGCCGGAATACGGCAAGCAAAGGAAAATCAACATGCACGAACTGGTGATCCGCGAGGCCACGCTTTACGACGGCAGCGGCGCGCCGCCGGTGACGGCCGACGTGGCGATCGAGGAAGGGCGCATCGCCGTAGTGCGCGCCGGCGGCGGCGCTGCGCCGATTTCGGCCCGCACCACGCTCGATGGCCGCGGCCTCGCGCTCGCGCCGGGCTTCATCGACGTGCATACGCACGACGATTTCGCCGCGCTCATGTACCCGGACATGGCGTTCAAGCTCGCGGGCGGCGTCACCAGCTGCGTGGTCGGCAACTGCGGCTTTGGCGCCGCGCCGCACGCCGCAGCCGCGGTGATGGCGAAAACACTGCATCCGAACCTGAGCCTGCCCGAATGGCAGGGCTACGCGGGTTACATGCAGCGCCTGGAAGCGCATGCGCCGGGCGTGAACATCGGCGTGCTGGTGGGTCACGGCACGGCGCGGCTCGCGGCGATGCGGCTGGAGAATCGCGCACCCGCGCCGGCGGAAATGGCGGCGATGAAGGCGATCCTCGCCGAGGGTCTGGAGGCGGGCGCGCTCGGTCTTTCGTCGGGCCTCATCTACGACCCCGGCCGCTTCGCTGCGACCGACGAGTTGGTGGAGCTGGCTTCGCTGATGCGCGGCACGGGCGCGTTGTACGCGACGCACATGCGCGACGAGAGCACCGGCCTGCTCGATTCGGTGCGCGAGGCGCTCGCGATCGGCGCTGGCGCCGGGGTACCGGTGCAGATCTCGCACCACAAAGCTTCCGGCAGGACCGCGTGGGGCCTGGTCCGCGAGTCGTTGAAACTCATCGAGGCGGCGCAGCAGCGCGGCCAGCCGGTGCAAGCGGACCAGTATCCGTATACCGCGGGCAGCACCATCCTCTCGGCCGTTTACCGCGACGGCAAGCTGCGCGGGGCGATCGGCGACTTGGCGCCCGGGGACGTGGTCATCGCCTCGACTGCGTCGCATCCGCAATGGGAGGGCCGTTCGCTGGCGCAGCTCGGCGCGGATATGGGCTGCACGGCCGAACAGGCCGCCGAGCGCGTGCTTGCGGCCGATTCGGGCGTCACGGTGATCCTGCACGCGATGAGCGAGGAAGACGTGCGCACGGTGATGCGCCACCCGAGCACCATGATCGGCTCGGACGGCATCCCCACGATCGAGGGCAAACCCCATCCGAGGCTTTACGGCACTTTCACGCGCGTGCTTGGGCGCTACGCGCGCGACGAGAAACTTTTTTCGATGGAGGAAGCCGTCTACCGCATGACCGGCTTCGCCGCGGCAACCTTCGGCCTGCATGACCGCGGCCTGATCCGGGAGGGCGCCTGCGCGGATCTAGTGCTGTTCGACCCGGCGACGGTCATCGACCGCGGCACCTTCGAGGATCCGAAGCGGGCGCCGGAGGGCATCCGCGCCGTGTTCGTGAATGGCGTGAAGGCGGTCGATGCCGGCCGCGCGACGGGACAGCGGGCCGGGCGCGTTCTGCGCCGCGCATAGGGCGTATCCTTGTTTTTTTCCGAATTGAAAAATTTGAGGCCCTGAGAAATGGCGCGTATAGCAATCGGAGGCATGCAGCACGAGACCAATACTTTTGCGCCGTCCAGGGCCGATTACGCGGCCTTCGAGGCGGGCGGCGGCTGGCCCGGCGTGCAGTACGGCGAGCCCGTTTTCGGTGCGGTGGAGGGCGCCAACATTCCCGCTGCCGGTGCGATCCAGGCGCTGCGCGCCCAGGGGCACCAACTCGTGGCTACCGCCTGGGGCGCGGCGAGCCCCTCGGCGCAGGTCACCACCGACGCTTTCGAGCGCATCGTCGGGGAACTCGTTGCCCGGTTGAAAAAAGCGCTGCCGGTCGACGGCGTGTACCTGGACCTGCACGGGGCGATGGTCACCGAGGCGCACGACGACGGCGAAGGCGAGATCCTGCGCCGCGTGCGCGCGCTGGTGGGGCCGCGCGTGCCGGTCGCCGCCAGCCTCGACCTGCACTGCAATTTCACGCACGCGATGTTCGAGCGCTGCGACGCGCTGGTCGCCTACCGCACCTATCCGCACATTGACATGGCCGACACCGGCGCGCGCGCCGCCGTTCTGCTCGACCGCATGATCCGCGCCGGCAGGCCGCCGGCGAAGCACTGGCGCGCCCTGGACTACCTGACGGGCCTGCCTTCGCAGTGCTCCTTCATCGATCCCTGCAGGACGATCTACGAAGACCTGGGACGCGACCAGGACGTCACCCTTTCCTTCACGCCGGGATTTCCGATGGCCGATTTCCCGGAATGCGGCATGGCGGTGTTCGGCTACGGTTCTGACGAGAAAAACACCGTTGCCGCGGTGGATCGGTTGTGGGGCCTGGTGTCCGATGCCGAGAAAGACTTCGCGATGGACCTGCACCTGCCAGACGAGGCGGTGGCGCGCGCGCGCAGCAGCGGCGAGCCCGGCAAGCCGGTGGTGCTGGCCGACACCCAGGACAATCCCGGCGCAGGCGGCAACGGCGACACCACGGGGCTGCTGAAATCGCTGATCCAGCAGAAAGCGCAGGACGCGGTGCTCGGCCTGCTGATCGACGGCGAGGCGGCCAGGAAGGCGCACGAAATTGGTTTGGGTTTTACTTCAATATTCAAATTGGGGGGACGCTCGAACATCCCCGGCGATTCCCCTCTCGAAGGCGAATTCACGGTCGAACAGCTCGGCGACGGCAAGTTCACCTGCACCGGGCCGATGTTCAAGGGCTTCCGCATGCAGTTGGGCAACATGGCGCTGCTCCGAAGCAAGGCCGCCCCCGGCGTGCGCGTCGCGCTCGCCACGCGCAAGTGCCAGGCCGGCGACCAGGAAATGTTCCGCCACCTCGGCGTCGAGCCGCGCCGCAGCCGCATCCTCGCGCTCAAGAGCTCGGTCCATTTCCGCGCCGACTTCGAGCCGATTTCGAAAGAGGTTCTGGTGGTGAAGTCGCCCGGCCCGGCGCTCGCCGATCCGACCGAATTCAAGTGGACCCGGCTGCGCAAGGGTGTCCGCATGCGGCCGCTCGGGCCCGCGTACCGGGGCTAGCCCATTCTCCGCCGCCGCTTCGTCACTTTTTGCGCCACGCTGGCCTTCATGCCGCGCGCGTTCGCGCAGCTGGCGCCCGGAAAAGACGCCTCGGTCAAATTCCGCGGCGTCTACGCCACGATCGACCTGGGCCCGGCGAACGAGAAAATGAGCCGGCTCGCTCCCGCCTACGGCAGCGACCGGCGGCTCGCCATCAGCGAAGTGCTGGGCCGGCCCACGGCGGTGCTGCCACCGGTGCTGTACGCGCTGGCGAATACGCTCGTCGAGGATCATGCCGAGCAGGCGATCTTCTGGTACCACGTCGGCCGCCTTCGCGCCGTCTACGACGCGCTGCGTTGCCGCGACAAGACGGCGCAGACGGCGGCGATGCTTGCGCTCCGGCAGCTCATGTCCAAGACGTTGGTCGAGTCCCAGTACTTCAGGCGCGAGCGGCTCGTCCCCATCGCGACGAAAGCGATCGACTGGGACGCCGGCAATTCGCGCGGATACGATCAGCGATGGCCCGCGCTCTACGGCAACGTCGCCCAGACCTCGCCCGGCACCGACCCCAATGAAGTGCAGGTGCCGGACGGAGAATGGCCCGCGATCCTGAAGCACGTGCACGAGGCGCACATGGAGAGCGTGCGGAAATTCGCCGGGGAGAAGCCGGTTGCGTAGGTGGTACTTTGCCGTTCCCCCGGAATTAGATTGTCGTTTCCGCGCAGGCGGGAATCCGGGTTTTCCCCAAATACCCAATCTCGTTGTCGTGCCGCCGGAACAGATCGAGATTTGAGGGTGTTTCGGGAATCGCGCCAATCTTTTGGCACGAATAGTCTTTTGAATTTAAAGGAGAATCTAATTCTATTGGCATGAATAGCGGCCATTCCTGCCAATAAAATCGCTGCGGAATTGGCCCCCGAGAATCAGCACGGCGCCTTCTTCATTGCCTCCACAATCCGCTGCGTTTCGACCGATACCGTCGTTACGCGTGCGAGCAGAGCGATCACCTTCTTCTTGTAATCCGCTAATCGGTAGCCGCGCTTGAATTTGTATGCGATTTCGGCTTCAAGATCGTCCTTCTCGTCCTTTGCCTCCCAGTAGCCAAACGGGACACGCAATTCGTAGAGCAGGGCGCCGTCAACGTAGCGCCGCTCCCTAGTCCTGGTTTCGATCTCGTACTCGGGAACAAAGGTCAGGTCATGCGAACGGCCCCAGCCCTTAAGGAGGTCCTTGAACGCCTCGCGCACTACGCTTTCGCGCGTCGAGCCCGAGACTTTCTTCAGCGTCGAGAGCTGGTTGAGGTACTGCTGGATAAGAAGCTGGCTCACAGGTCGTCAATGTGCCGACGATTGGTCCGGTGCGCAACAGCGCGACTGTATGTCAGCTAGACACAGGCTGGCGCGTTAAGGCGCTATACTGTATATAAACACATCCACGGAGGCCGAATGGATTTAGTCGATGCAGACGGACTGCCGATGGGCGAGGCGGGAGCTTGGACACTCGACAAACATGAGCGTCTGCGCAAGTACGTTGATAGTGCGCACGGCGCGCGCAGGAAGTTTGCTCACCGGACTTACATTGACCTGTACTGCGGCGCTGGCCGGACGCGAATCCGGGAGACCGCCCAAGTCGTTGATGGTAGTCCCTTAGTTGCGTGGGAGGCAGGCGGGCGTCACGGTGATCAATTCACGGAGTTCCTGCTTGGTGATGCTAATTCAGGCTATGCGGAGGCCGTACGTACCAGGCTAGCAAAGCTAGGGGCCAATGTGAGGGTCTTTCCCGGCGACGCTAGTGAAACCGCGGACCAAGTGATCCGGACGCTCGATCCGAGTGGCTTGCACCTAGCGCTCCTCGATCCCTACAACCTCGGAGACCTGCCGTTTGCCGTGATTGAAAAGCTCGCGCGCGTGAAGCGCATGGATCTTCTGATCCATGTCAGTGCCATGGATCTCAAACGTGATCTCCACAACTACTTGAGGACGGATGGTCCGAAGCAGCTCGACTTGTTTGCGCCGGGCTGGCGCGACAAGGTTGACACGAAGGAGCGGCCGGAACTTATCCGATTGGCGATCTTCGAGCACTGGAAATCTCTCATTCAAGGGCTCGGCACTTCGCCGAACGACAAGGTGGAGGTGGTTGAAAACAGCAAGAGTTCCGGCTTGTACTGGCTGGTGTTCGTGGCTCGCCACGAACTTGCGCACAAACTCTGGTCGG
>Ga0209579_10000632_pt1 | contig 33181 bp, 31 predicted proteins | sample Coa_R1_2_FD_187152 | JGI IMG/M metagenome (GOLD analysis project Ga0209579, IMG submission 187152) | Surface soil microbial communities from Centralia Pennsylvania, which are recovering from an underground coalmine fire - Coalmine... | ecosystem: Environmental > Terrestrial > Soil >... | reverse complement strand
CGCCGCCCTGGATGTGTGCCTCCAGCTCCTGGCGCTGTTCCCCGGCGACGCCCACGTCCACCTCGCGATCGCCGGCCTGCAGCTCGACCACGGCTGGCAGGTCCTCGCCACCGAGAAGATCCAGCTCCTCCTGCGCCTCACGGCCCTCACGGGCGACACGCAGGCGGAGGCCGACGCACACGCCCTCGCGGCCGAGCGCCTGCGGGACGACGCCCTCTCGAGCTTCGCCCGGGCCTGACGCCCGGGACGTAGACTGCCGGTGGGATGCCGCAGCTGATCGCGTCGATCCTCGATCAGGTTCGCCCGACGACGATCCTCGACATCGGGATCACAGCGCTCCTCATCTACTGGCTCTTCAGCCTGATCCGGGGAACCCGGGCGGTCCGCCTCGTGATCGGCGTGAGCGTGCTGTTCGTCGTCTACTTCGCGGCCCGCTTCCTGCAGCTCCGGTTGCTCACCCAGATCCTCGAGACCGGGGCGGTCGTCGGCCTGTTTGCGCTCGTGGTGATCTTCCAGCCCGAGATCCGGCGGGCCCTCGACCGGATCGGCCGGGTCGGATCGCTGCGATGGCTCCTCTCGCCCGAGGACCGGACGGCCGAGCAGGTCGCCACCGAGGTCGCCCGCGCCGCGGCGCTCCTGTCCGCCGAGGGCCACGGTGCCCTGATCGTCCTCGAGCGCGAGACCGGCCTCGAGGAGATCGCCGAGAGCGGGGTGATGATCCACGGGGACCTGACGGCCGACCTCCTGCGAACGGTGTTCACCCCCCGGTCGGCGCTCCACGACGGGGCGGTGATCGTGCGTGGCTCGCAGATCCTGGCGGCCGGGGCGCTCCTGCCGCTCGCCGAGACGACGGTCCACACCGAGCGCTACGGCACCCGCCATCGAGCCGCCCTCGGGATCACCGAGCAGACCGACGCCGTCGTCGTCGTGGTCTCCGAGGAGAACGGCCAGATCAGCCTCGTCCAGCGGGCTCGCATCGTCCGAAACCTCAACGAGATCCAGCTCGCCCGCCAGATCCGCGGCCTCCTCCAGCCCGGCGGCGAGCCGGGGCCCATCCGTCGCCTCGGCGCCGGTGCTTCCGCCGGCCGGCCGGCGCCTTTCATGGGCGTGCGCCGGTTCGTCGGCGGCAACGGCGCCCGGGATGCCGGCGACCGCGGGCCGGAGCCGATCGTCGAGGAGCGGTCGCCGGCGCCGATCTCCGTCGTGCCGCCGCCGGCCGCGACGTCCGACCCGACGGGGGATGAGGCGCGCGATGGCTCGGATGCAGAGACGACGCCCGGCCCAGCGACCGAATCTACGGAAGCGGGCCGCGACGCCGCGGCGGCTCGATGATCCGCGGGCTGGTCGGCGCCTACCGCCTGATCGTCCGGAACTGGCCGCTGAAGCTGGGCGCGCTGGCCCTCTCGACCCTCCTGTACAGCGGCCTCGTCCTCTCGCAGACGACCCGCGACTTCGCCGGGTCCGTGCCGATCGTGCCGGTCAACCAGTCGCCACAGCTGATGATCCTGTCGCCGCTCGGCGTCGTCACCGACATCCGCTACGTCGCCTCGGACCCCGGCCTCCGGATCGATTCGCAGACGTTCAGCGCGACCGTCGACCTCACTCGGGTCGACCCGAGCTCCGGGCACGTGACCGTGCCGGTCAGCGTCGTGTCGCTCGACGACCGGGTCCAGGTCCTCGACTTCCAGCCGCAGCAGATCACGATCCAGCTAGACAGCAAGGCCAGCAAGACCGTGCCGATCAAGGCAGTCGTCTCCGGCCCGATCCCGTCGGGCCTCGCGATCGGCAACGCTGTCGTCGACCAGGCGTCGGCCACGGTGACCGGCCCGGCGTCGGTGATCTCCCAGATCGCCGAGGCCGATGCGCTGGTCGTCGTCGACAACTCCGGCATCGACGTGAACCAGACCATCGACCTCGTGGCGGTCGACGCCCAGGGCAACCAGGTCACCTCGGACGCGATGGAGATCGATCCGCGGAGCGTCCTCGTCAAGCTGCCGGTCTTCACGGACCGCAAGACGCGGACCGTGCCGGTCAGCCCGGTGGTCGTCGGCACGCCCGCGGCCGGCTTCGAGGTGGCGTCCGTCACCGTCCAGCCCCTCGTCGTCCAGGTGGAGGGCGATGCCAACGACCTGTCGTCCCTCAACGAGGCCGACACGGCCCCGGTCAGCGTCAGCGGCGCCTCGTCGACCGTGGTCGAGAAGGTCGACCTGGCCCTGCCGGACGGGATCCAGCCCCTTGGTGACGGGACCGTCCAGGTCACGATCGTGCTGCGCCCCGTCACGAGCACCCGCACGTTCGACGCCGGCCTGATCCTCGTGGGGGCGAGCCCGGACAAGACCTACACGCTGTCGACGGGCCACGTCCTCGTGACGATCGGCGGCTCGGAGGCCGATCTCGACCGTCTGCAGGGCGGCACGCTCGTCCTGAACCTCGACGTGACGGGCCTCGACGACGGCGATCACAGGATCGTCCCGACGGCGAACCTCACGACGGGCCTGACGCTCCTCGGGATCAGCCCGAGCCCCGTCGTCGTCACGATCTCGACGCCGACGCCGTCCCCGAGCTGACTTGTCCAGACTCTTCGGCACCGACGGCATTCGCGGCGTCGCCAACGCCGACCTGAAGCCCACCATCGCCTTCGCCCTCGGGCGGGCCACGGCCCATCGGCTGGTGGGCCCCGGAAGGTCGATCGTCGTCGGCCAGGACACGCGCCGCTCGGGTGACATGTTCGTCTCGGCCATCGCGGCCGGCGCCACGAGCCTCGGGGTCAACGTCGACCGCGTGGGCGTCGTCCCGACGCCGGCGCTCGCGTTCATCGCCGCGGATCCCGCCTACGCCGCCGGGATCATGGTATCGGCGTCGCACAACCCGGCCGAGGACAACGGCCTGAAGGTCCTCGACGATGCCGGGCTGAAGCTCGACGACTCGATCGAGGACGAGCTCGAGCAGCTGATCTGGCGCTCCGACGAGCTCCCCGGCGTGCCGAACGACCAGCTCGGGGTCGTTCGCGACGCGAGGGGCCGCGTGTCGACGTACGTCGCGAACCGGGAGCGGCTCGCGAAGCGGATCGACGGGGCGCGGTTCCGGGTCGTGCTCGACTGTGCCCACGGCTCGGCGAGCGAGGTGGCGCCCGGGATCATTCGAGCGACCGGCGCGTCCGTCGACGTGATCAACGCCGAGCCGGACGGCGTGAACATCAACCTCCACGCCGGGGCCACGGCGCCGGAGTCGCTCGCGGAGCGCGTCGTCGAGACCGGCGCCGACGTCGGCTTCGCCCTCGACGGCGACGCCGATCGGCTGATCGCGGTGGACGCGGCGGGGGCGATCGTCGACGGCGACCACGTCCTCGGCATCCTGGCCCTGGACCGGCTCGCACGGGGCAATGGCGATGGGCCGGCCCGGCGTGGCCTCGTGGTCTCCGTGCTGTCGAACGGCGGGCTGCAGCAGGCGGTCGAGGCAGCCGGGGGGCTCGTCATCCGGACCCCGGTCGGGGACAAGTACATCCTCGAGGGGATGCAGGTCTCGGGGGCCGGGCTCGGGGGCGAGAAGAGCGGCCACGTGATCGTCCGGGAGCACACCACGTCGGGCGACGGGATCGTCACCGCGCTCGAGGTCCTCCGGGTCATGGCCGCCTCCGGCCGGCCGCTGGCCGAGCTCGCGGCCAGGATCCCGATGCTCCCCCAGGAGCAGCGCACGATCCGGGTTCGCCACAAGGACCAGTGGGAAGGGGACCTCGAGCTTCGGCGTGCCATCGCCGACGCCGAGGGGCGGCTGAACGGCGGCGGCCGCGTGCTCGTCCGGCCCTCCGGAACCGAGCCGGCGCTCCGGGTGATGGTCGAAGGCCGCGATGCAGTCGTCGTGCGGGAGCTGGCCGATGCGTTGGCGGCCCTCGCGAAACAGCGCCTAGACTGACCCGGCTCATGTGCGGAATCGTTGGCTACACCGGTCCTCGCGAAGCCGGCCCGATCCTGATGGAAGGCCTCCGGCGGCTCGAGTACCGCGGCTATGACTCGGCCGGGATCGCCCTCGTGGACGATCAGGGGGACCTGTTCGTCGAGAAGAAGGCCGGCAAGCTCTCGAACCTCGCGACCGCGATCGCGGAGCGCACGCCGCATGCCGCGGTTGGCCTGGCCCACACGCGCTGGGCGACCCATGGCCGGCCGAACGACGTCAACGCCCATCCCCAGATGGACTGCACCGGCCGGATCACGGTCATCCACAACGGGATCATCGAGAACTTCCGCGAGCTCCGGGACGGGCTCGCCGCCCGGGGCCACACGCTCGTCTCCGAGACGGACACCGAGGCGATCGCCCACCTCGTGGAAGAGGCCTACGAGGGCGACATCGCCGACGCCGTGCGGTCGGCGCTTCGCCAGCTCGAGGGCGCCTACGCCCTGGCGGTCATGCATCGCGACGAGCCGGAGCGGATCGTCGGAGCGCGCAAGGATGTGCCGCTCGTCGTGGGCGTCGGCCGGGGCGAGAACTTCCTGGCATCGGACGTCGCCGCGATCCTGGCCCACACCGACCGGGTGATCTTCCTCGAGGACGGCGACGTCGCCGATCTCGAGCCCGACGCCGTCCGGACCACCGACGTGGCCGGCCGGCCGGTGGAGCGGACGGTCGAGCGAATCGACTGGTCGCCGGAGGCCGCCGAGAAAGGCGGCTTCGAGCACTTCATGCTCAAGGAGATCCACGAGCAGCCGGAGGCCCTCCGCCAGTCGCTGCAGGGCCGCCTGAGCCGGGATGACCGGATCCAGGTGCCCGAGCTGGAGCCGCTGGCCGATGCCATCCGGGCCGCGACACGGGTCGAGCTGGTCGCGTGCGGCTCGGCGTCCTACGCCGCCCTCGTCGGTGCCGATGCGATCCAGGCCTGGACCGACCTGCCCGCTCGGGTCACGGTCGGCTCCGAGTTCCGGTACGACCCCCCGCCCCTCGACGGCCGGACGCTCGTCATCGCCGTGACGCAGTCCGGCGAGACCGCCGACACGATCGCGCCGACGCGGCTCGCGAAGGAGCGTGGCTGCCCGATCGTGGCCGTCACGAACACCGTCGGCTCGGCGATCACTCGCGAGGCCGACGCGGTCCTGTTCCTCCAGGCGGGCCCGGAGATCGCGGTCGCGGCCAGCAAGACGTTCGTGACCCAGGTGACGACACTCGTCGTCCTGGCGGCCGGGATCGCGAAGCTGCGGGGCTCGCTGACCGAGGACGCCGAGCCGGAGCTCGTCGCGGCCCTTCGCCAGCTGCCCGCCGCCGCGACGCGGGCCCTCGAGCTGAACGCCCCGCGGTCGAAGGATCTCGCCCGCCGTTATGTGAACTCGCGCGGGTTCATGTTCGTCGGCCGGGGCGCCACGTACCCGGCCGCGCTCGAGGGCGCGCTGAAGCTCAAGGAGATCAGTTACGTCCACGCCGAGGGCTACGCGGCGGGCGAGCTCAAGCACGGTCCGATCTCGTTGCTCGACGCCGAATGCCCGCTCGTCGCGGTCGCGACCCGCTCGCACACGTACGACAAGCTGATCAGCAACGTCATGGAGGGCCGGGCCCGCGACGCCCGGGTCATCGCGGTGGCGACGGAGAGTGACGTCCAGATCGAGCGATACGCCGACGACGTCTGCTGGGTCCCGGACACGCACGAGCTTGTCAGCCCGGTGCTCGCGGTCATCCCGCTCCAGCTGTTCGCCTACCACGTCGCGGTCGCCCGCGGGACGGACGTGGACCAGCCGCGCAACCTGGCGAAGTCGGTCACGGTCGAGTAACCGACCCTTGAACGGGCAGCCTCCCCGCGGCGTTCCCGAGGAGCCCCCGGAGGTCGGTGGGGGAGCTCTGCGGCCCGCTCCGCCCGAGGGCACGACCGAGCTCGGCATCGACATCATCAAGGTCGCCCGGATCCGGGCGATGATCGAGCGGTTCGGGCCGAGGTTCGCCGTCCGGGTCCTCACCCCTGCCGAGCGCCGCTATGTCCGCGACCGGCCGGAGACGTTCGCCGGCCGATGGGCCGCCAAGGAGGCCGTCAGCAAGGTCCTCGGGCTCGGCGTCCGCGGGATCGGCTGGCAGGAGATCGAGGTCGAGCGGCTGCCGACCGGCCAGCCGGCCGTTCGTCTGCACGGCCGCGCCCTCCGCCGGGCCGAGCAGCTCGGCATGGAGCGGATCGCGCTGTCGATCAGCCACGAGTCCGAGTACGCCGTGGCGATGGCCTTTGGGATCCGTACCGCCGGTGGCCGGTTCCTGTTCCCGGTCGACATCGAGGAGCGCCTCGACGATCGGGAGCGCCGGATCCTCGCCCGGGTGGAGCGGCTCCGGTCGCTCCAGGAGTCGGGCCGTGGCTGACTCGCGGCCGCTGGGCTTCGGACGGCGGGACGACGCCGCCCAGACCGCCACGGTGGAGACGCCATTGACGATCCCGACGCTCGACGACAAGACGGCCGCCGCGCTGCTGCCGGTCCGCGAGCCGCGCGGCCACAAGGGCACGTTCGGCAAGCTCCTCGTGATCGCCGGCTCGCTCGACTACGCCGGCGCGGCGCTCCTCGTCTGCCGCTCCGGCGGGCGGGCGGGCGCGGGCCTCGTGACCCTCGCCGTGCCCGAATCGCTCCAGCCGCTGTTCGCGGCGAAGGTCGTCGAGGCCACGACCATGGCCCTGCCCGAGGACGACCTCGAGGAGGTCGACCCCGAGCCCGCGATCGCCCGGATCCTCGACCACGAGCACGACGCGCTGGTGCTGGGTCCGGGGCTCCGTCCGGGCCTCGCGACCGTGGAGCTCGTCCGCGAGCTCCTGGCCGTGCCCGACGATCCGCGGCCGGCCCCGGCCGTGCTGGACGCCGAGGCGCTGCGATCGATGGCGACGCTCGGCGACTGGTGGTCGGGGACGAGCCGGACCTGCGTCCTGACGCCGCACCCGGGCGAGTTCGAGCGGCTGCGGGCCGGGGCGGGCCTCGACCCCGAGGCCGATGGCGACCTCTCCACCGACGACGCGGCACGGGCCGCGGCCGCGAAGGACGCGGCCACGACGTGGGGCCAGGTCGTGGTCCTGAAGGGCGCCCGGACCGTCATCGCCGAGCCCGACGGCACGGTGACCGCGGTCGGCTTCGAGAACCCGGCCCTCGCCAGCGGCGGGACCGGCGACGTCCTGGCCGGCGTGATCGGAGGGCTGCTGGCGCAGGGCCTCGAGCCGGGCGCGGCCGCCCGGCTCGGTGTCTATCTCCACGGGCTCGCGGGTGACATGGTCCGGGAACGCCTCGGCGACGCCGGGCTCCTCGCGTCGGACCTGCCCGACCTGGTCCCGGTCGCGCGGAAGCGCCTCGCGGCGATCGCCGAACGGGCGAGGGCCGGCAAGCGGCTCGGGTTCACGCCGCGCGAGGACGGGACGGGCGCCGGAGCCGACGCCTGAGCATCCAGGCGGAGCTGGCCGCGGCCGGGCTCGACCCGCTTCCGCGCACCGCCTGGCTCGAGATCGACCTCGGCGCGCTCACGCGGAACCTGGGCGTGCTGCGCTCGCTCGCCGGCGACGTTCCGGTCTCGCCGGTGGTCAAGGCCGACGCCTACGGGCACGGTGCCGTGCCGGTCGCCCAGGCCCTCGCCGCAGCCGGAGCCGATGGCCTCTGCGTCGCGACGTTCGACGAGGCGGTCGTCCTCCGCGAAGCCGGGATCGATCGCCCGATCGTCGTCCTGTATCCCATCCCACCCGAGCTCGCTCGGGAGGCCGCCGACGAGCGGATCGCGGTCACCGCGGGCGACGAGACCCTGCTCGACCGACTCCTGGCGCAGCCGGGTCTGGACCAGATCGCGGCGCCCCTGGCCGTCCACCTCGAGGTCGAAACCGGGCTCGGTCGAGGCGGCTTCGAGCCCGAGGCGCTCACCCCGGCCGCGGATCGGCTCCGGGCCGCTCCCGGTGTCCGCCTCGCGAGCGTCTGGACGCACATGCAGGCATCCGACGACGAGGCGATCACGGCTCGCCAGCTGCGGCGGTTCGAGGAGGCGGTGTCTCGGCTTCGGGAAGCCGGCCACGACCTGCCTCGTCACGCCGCCGCGTCCGGCGGGATCCTCGAAGGCGGCGTCGCCAGCCTCGACGGCGTCCGCCCCGGCCTCGCGATCTACGGCCTCGTGCCCGATGAGCTGCTCGGCGGCGGTCGCCAGGCCGACGCCCGCGCCCGGGAGCTCCGGCCGGTGATGTCGCTGCGGGCCCAGCCGGTCCGGGTGGCGAACCTCCCCGCGGGCTCGGGGATCTCGTACGGGCCGACCTTCACGACGAGCCGCCCGAGCCGGATCGCGACGCTCCCGCTCGGCTACGGCGACGGCTGGTCGCGAGCCCTGTCCAACCGCGCCGAGGCGCTCGTCCGAGGCGTTCGCGTGCCGATCGTCGGCAACGTGGCGATGGACGCCATCATGGCCGACGTCACCGACGTGCCCGGGTTGCCGGTCGGCGTCGAAGACGAGTTCGTGCTCATCGGCCGCCAGGGCGACCTCGAGATCACGGCCCTCGACCTGGCGCGCGCCCGCGCCACGAACCAGTGGGAGGTCGTCACGAACATGGCTGCCCGCCTGCCCCGGGTGTACCATGCCGCCTCCGGACCGCAGGGGCTCCGGACGCTGGTCTCCGGGACGGGACCACGCCCGAGGAGGACGCTCGCGTGACCGACCTCCCGAACCCCATCGGCGACCTCGACGACCAGCGCGACGAGCTCGTCGAGCAGGTCGCCCGCGAGATCCAGCTTCGCGGACTCACCGGACCCGCCGTGCACTTCCTCCATGCCTCGCGTCCCTATCGGCCGCTCGGCGCGAACGCGATGCTCTTCTTCGACCCCGTGCTGCGCGGCGTCTTCGGCGGCGAGCTCGCCTCCGCATCGGCACTGATGGCGGACGACGACGGGATCGAGCAGCTCATCGACCGCCTCGAGGAGCTCTCCGAGGAGACGGCCTGGGACGCCTGACCCGGGCGTGATCGGGCAGCTCGAGATGCAGGTGTCGTGACGGCTCCGCGGTCCCTCGTTGCGATCGACAGCGGCGTGGCGACGACCGCGGTCTCGCTGATCGGCCGGCCGGAGAATCGGTGGCGACTCCTCGGCTCGCTGTCCGCCGCGGCGCCGGCGGCGCCGGACGACCTGGCCGCCGTCCTGACCGGGCGGATCACGGCGACCGATCCGCAGCTGGCCGAAGCCGTCGGGCTGCGGCTCGAGGCATTGGACGACCTCCCTCGCCTGGAGGCCCGCACGGAGCCGCCGCGGACGCTCGCCGTCCTGGGGGCATCCCGTCGGGCAGTGAACCTGGTCGAAGGGATCGCCGCCCGGACACCCTGGCGGGTCCTGCCGGCGTCGCCGGAGACGCACGACCCGCGCGAGATGACGGCGCTCGCGCTCCGGGCCGACGTGACCGCCCTGCTGCTCGGCTCGAGCGAGCCGCCCGGGCCGGACGAGGGCTCGGCACTCGATGACCTCGCCGCCCTCGTCGCGGCCGTCGCGCAGCGGCGACCCGAGCTCCACGTCGTCCTCGCCGGCCCGATCACGAATCGCGCCGCCTGGCGAGAGGGCCTCGGCGACGAGGCGGATTCCATCGGCGATCGGATCCATCAGGCGCCGCCGCTCCGGGTCCGGAGCGGCCCTGACGAGCCGCTCCGGGAGATCCTCGAGGGCCTCCTGCCACGTTCGTCGGATACGCGCTTCACCGCCGTCCGCGCCGCGATCAGCCTGGCCGACGTCCTCGCCCGCCGGATCGAGCTCATCGAGATCGGCCTCGATGGCGGCTTGCGGGCGATCGCCTCGCCGGGCGTGGCCGACCAGGGACCCGTCGCGGTCGCCGTCAGGAGCGCCCGGGCGGGGCTCATCGATGCCGACCCGGAGCAGGGGACCGTCGACTCCGTCCTGGCCTGGACGACCGGCAGCCTCGACCGCCATCGGATGGGCGACCGGCTCCGCGACCTGCGCTCGAACCCGTGGGCCGACGCCTCCGGGGAGGGCGCGCGGCTTCGGCTCGCGGCGGCCCGCGCCGCGCTGTCGCGGCTCGTCGCGCTGACGCCGGAGCTCAGCGCGATGCCAGCCCCCGACCTGACGATCGCCGCCGGCGGGGTCTTCGCCCTCGCCCCCGGCCAGGCGGTCGCGCTGGCGATCGCCGACGTTGTCCGGCGGGCCGGCGCGACCCAGCTGGCCATCGACCACGCCCGTCTGCTCGGTCCGCTCGGCACGATCGAGGACCCCGACGAGCGGCGGCCGGTCGTCGCCGACCTGGCCGACGACCTCCTCGCACCGATAGGGACCGTCGTCGTCGTCGGCGGAATCCCGACCGTCCGGCGGCGCGGGGTGCCCGTGGGCTCCATCCGGCTCGAGGGCGACAGCACGGCCACGAGCGAGCACGACCTCCTGCCGGGTGACCTCGCGTTCGTCGACCTGCCACCCGGCGACCGGGCGCTCGCGACGCTGACGTTCCGCAACGTCGTCCGGCTCGGGCGCCGGACCCGGCGGGTCTCCGTGCCGGTGTCGGGCGGTCTTGCCGGCGTGCTCGTGGACCTCCGTGACGTGCCGCTTCGATTGCCCGAGCGGCGGGATCGGCGGCGGGCCGCGCTCGCCGCCTGGGGCGAGCTGGCGTGGCCGGGAGAAACGGCGTGACGACCGAGACGGCGTCGGCCCCGGGCCTCGCCCTCGTGGCGCGGCGGCAGCTGGTCACCGGCCCGATCGAGGCCTGGTTCCCGCTCGGGCCGGGCGACAGGCCGTTCGTCGCACCGGGCCAGGCCGTCGTCCGGGGCGCCCCGATGGCGGACCGCCTGCGCGACCCGAAGACCGTGGTCGTGCCGGGGCCGGGCTCGAAGGGCCCCGAGCGACCCGGCGACCGTTGGACGCCACCCGGCGCCCCCGCGACCCAGGACGAGACCGGCGTCCCGAGCGGAGAGCTGCTCTTCCGATCCGGCGGTCGCTGGCGGATCGCCGCGGCGGACAGCTCCGAGCCACTGGACGCACCCTTCCCCGGCATCGTCCGGGAGGTCCGCGACGGGATCGGCATCCGCCTCCAGTCGCCCGCGAAGGGCATCCTCGGCACCGAGGTCCTCGCCGGGCCGACGTCGGGCCGGCTCCACGTCGCGACTGGCCCGGACGGTGAGCTGCGAGCTTCCCAGGTCGACGTCGGGGCCACCGGCGCGATCCTCGTCGCCGGGGCCCGGATCGATGCGGAGACGCTGACGCGGGCCCGGGCGGTGGGCGTGCGCGGGGTCGTCGTCGCGGCCCTCGGGATCAAGGAGCGCCACGACTTCCTGGCCTCGGAGAAACGGGGTCGGGCCGGCGTCCACGGGCTGCCGCCGTTCGCGATCCTCGTCCTCGACGGCGCCGGCCGGCGGCCGATCGCCTCCCCCATCATGGCGATGCTCGAGGCCCTCGAGGGCCGGACCGTCGCGATCGTCGCCGACCCGGCGTGCCTCGTCGTCGACGATCCCGACGTCGACCTCCCCGACCCGCCCCGCGACCTCGTCCGCGTCCGGTCCGGCCCGCTCGCCGGCGCCGAGGGCACGTGGCTCGGCCTCGCCGGTCCGCGCCGGTTCCCCGCCCGGGTGATGCTCGAGGCTGGCCTGGTCCGCTTCGGCGAGCGACCGGCGATCGCCGTCCCCCTGGGCGACCTCGAGCGCTTCGCCTGACTCGGGTACGCTCGGCCGCGTGCCCACCCGAGCCCGATCCGAGCTGACCCTGCGCACCGATTCGGCGGCGGAGACGGCCGCGTTCGGGGCGCGGCTCGGTCGGGTGGCCAGGGCCGGGGACGTCATCTGCCTGTGGGGCGACCTCGGCGCCGGCAAGACCGTCGTGGCGAAGGGCTTCGGCGAGGGCCTCGGCGTCACCGGCACCACCGTTTCCTCGCCGAGCTTCATCCTCATGGCCGAGCACCGAGGCCGGCTGCCGCTGTTCCACATCGACCTCTACCGGCTCGAGAGCGCCCGCGATGCCTTCGACGGCGGGCTGCTCGACGAGCGCCAGCGCGACGGGGTCACGCTCGTGGAGTGGCCCGACCGGCTCGGCGAGGCACTGCCCATGACCCGGCTGGACATCCGGCTCCTGCCGATCGGCGAGTCGAGCCGGACGATCGACCTCCGGGCGGTCGGCGACGGTCTGGAGCGGTACCTGGGCGCGGCGGCCGCATGACGCGGGACTCCGTCCCCGGGCGCCCGTGGATCCTCGCCTTCGACACGGGGACGAGCCGGGTGGTCGTCGCTGCCGGGACGCCGGCCGGCGACGTGATCGCCGAGCAGTCCTTCCCGGCCGAGCATCGGCACGGGGAGCTGCTCCTCGCGGCGATCGACCAGCTCGCGGCCGGCGCCGGCCTCGCGCTGGACGGCCTGCGGGGCGTGGTCGCCGGCACGGGCCCGGGCGCCTTCACCGGCCTCCGCGTCGGGCTGGCGACGGCGAAGACGCTGGCGCACGAGCTCGGCATCCCGATCGCCGGCGTCTCGACGGCCACGGCGCTCGCGGCGGCGGCCGGGGGCGGGGTCGACGTGTGGCTGCCGGCCGGCCCGCAGGACCGGGTCGAGGTGAGGCCCGGAGCCGCGCCCCGGCTCGTGGCCGCCCGGGCCACCGAGCCGACCGCCAGCGGTCCCGTTGCGACCGCCGAGCGGGACATGATCGCCGTCGATCTCGAGGGTCGGGCCGACGATGGCGCCCTCGCCAGGGGCCGGGCCGCCCTCGACGGGCTGGCCGCGGCGCTGCTCCGACTCGGCTCGGCGCGCCTGACGGACGGCGGGGACGATCCGGAGACGCTCGTGCCGGAGTACGTGACCCTGCCGCGCGGCGTGACCGGCGGCCTCGACCTGGAAGGCGGCGTGACGTGGTCGCTCGACCACCGGTAGCCGTCCGGATCGAGCCGATGACGCTCCTCGATCTCGACGCAGTCCACGCGATCGAGCGGGCGAGCTTCTTCCCGCCGTGGCCCGACGATGCCTACCGGAGCGAGCTCACGACGAACAAGCTCGCCACGTACCTCGTCGCCCGGATGGACGACGTGGTCGTCGGCTTCGCCGGCATCTGGCTCATGGTCGACGAGGCCCACATCACGACGTTCGCCGTCGACCCGGCCTGGCGCCGACGGGGGATCGGGGAGCGTCTGCTCCTTGCGCTGCTCGACGTCTCGATCGTCCGGCGGGCCCGGGAGGCGACGCTCGAGGTCCGCCTCTCGAACATGCCCGCCCGCCGGCTCTACGAGAAGTACGGCTTCCGACCGGTCGGGATTCGGCCGCGTTACTACTCGGACAACGGCGAGGACGCGCTGATCATGACGACGGAGGCGCTGGAGGGCGGGCCGATGCGCGAGCGCGTCGCCCGCCTCCGGGCGGAGCTCGAGGCGCGCCGGCACGAACCGCGGGAGCCCACGCCGCTCGAGCACGAACCGCGGGAGCCGGCATGAGCGGACCGCTGCTCCTCGCGATCGAGTCGTCGTGCGACGAGACGGGCATCGCCCTGGTCGAGGATGGCCGGGCGATCCTCGCCAACGTCGTGGCCAGCCAGGTCGCGCTCCACGCACCGAGCGGCGGGATCGTGCCGGAGGTCGCCGCCCGGGCGCACCTGCGCTGGATCCTGCCGGTTCTCGATGAGGCCTGGGCTGCGGCCGGGGTCGCCTGGAGCGACGTCGACGGGGTCGCCGTGACGTACGGGCCAGGCCTCGCGGGATCGCTCCTCGTCGGGATCAACGTCGCCAAGACGCTGGCCTGGGTCCATGCGAAGCCGCTCGTCGGGGTGAACCACCTCGAGGGCCACGTCTACGCGGCCTGGCTCGCCGACCCGTCGATGCCGGTCGAGCCGATCTTCCCGCTCGTCGCCCTCGTCGTCTCCGGTGGCCATACGTTCCTCGTCGAGATGCGCGACCACCTGACGTATCGCCTGCTTGGCCAGACCGTCGACGACGCCGCCGGCGAGGCCTTCGACAAGGTCGGCCGGCTGCTCGGCCTCGGCTACCCGGGCGGGCCGGCGATCCAGCAGGCGGCCGAGTCGGCCCCGGACCACGATCGGAGGTTCCCGCGAGCCTGGCTCGGCGACTCGTACGACTTCAGCTTCTCGGGCCTGAAGACCGCGGCCCGTCGCATCGTCGGCGCCGCCCGGTCGGACGCCGGGATCGCCGATGACGCCGACGAGCCGCTGCCCGCCCCGACGACGGCGTCGCTGGCGTGGGGATTCCAGGACTCCGTCGTCGACGTCCTCGTCACGAAGGCGATCCGGGCCGCCGAGGCGACCGGCGCACGCTCGATCGTGCTCGGTGGCGGGGTCGCCGCGAACGGCCCGCTCCGAGCTCGGCTGGCCGGCGAGGCCGACGCACTCGGTCTGCCCCTCATCGTGCCGCGGCCCGCGCTCTGCACGGACAACGGAGCGATGATCGGTGCTGCCGGGGCCCGCCGCTACCAGGCCGGCTACCGCAGCGGGCTGGAGCTCGAAGCCCGGCCATCGCTGCCGCTCGTCTCCTGATGGCCCCGACCGCCGCCCGACTGGACCCGCTCGCGGTCCGGCGGGAGCTGCGGGCGGCGGGGCTTCGGCCGCAGCCCGCGAGGTCCCAGAACTTCCTCGCCGATCCGGACGTGCTCGAGGCGATCCTGGATCTGGCCGCACCGGCGCCGGGCGACCGGGTCCTCGAGATCGGGCCGGGGCTCGGGATCCTGACCGGCGGCCTGCTCGATTCCGGCGCCATCGTGACGGCGATCGAGCTCGACGCGGGCCTCGCCGCCCTGCTCCGCCGGCGTTTCGCGGCCCGCATCGACGCCCGTTCGCTGACCCTGATCGAAGGCGATGCCCTGGACCAGGCCCTCACGGCGATCGTCCCGCCGCCGTACGACGTCATCGCCAACCTGCCGTACCACGTGACGAGCCCGACCCTCCATCGCCTGCTGGAGTCGCCGCCGCGGCCCCGGCGGCTCGTGCTGATGCTGCAGGCCGAGGTCGCCGACCGGATCGCGGCGGCGCCCGGCCGGATGAGCTACCTCTCGGTCTTCGTGCAGTATCACGCGACGGTTCGGGTCGCGCTCCGCGTCCCGCCCGAGGCCTTCGAGCCGGCCCCGAAGGTCGAGTCGGCCGTCGTCGTCATCGAGCCGCGCACCGCGACGCCGCTCAGTACGGAGCGCGAGGCCGACCTCTGGCGCCTCGTCCAGGCCGGCTTCCGGGAGCGCCGGAAGATGCTCCGGAACGTCCTGCCGCGCCAGATGCCGCACCTTGGCGAGCACCTCGATCAGGCACTTGGCGCCGCCGGCCTCGACGGCGAGCGACGGCCGCAGACGCTGTCGGTCGCGGAATGGATCGCGCTGCTCGAGGCCCTCGGATGAGCCCCGGAGCAGCGAATCGCCTCGCGCCCGTCGTCCGGCTCGCCCCAGCGAAGATCAACCTGACGCTGGCGGTGGTCGGGCGGCGCAGCGACGGCTACCACGCCCTCCACTCGGTCATGGCGCCGCTCCGACTGTACGACCGGCTCAGCCTCGCCCCCGCGGCCACCGAGCAGGACACCCTCCACGTCGACGGGCCGGACACGGGCCCCGCGGCCGACAACCTCGTCCTGCGCGGGATCGCCGAGGCCCGCCGGGCGGTCGTCGCGGCCCACGGCCGGCAGGCGTCCGCGCCGGCCCTCGCCGTGCGTCTCGAGAAGCGGATCCCCGTGGCCGCCGGGCTCGCCGGCGGCAGCAGCGACGCGGCCGCGGCCGTCGAGGGCGCCCTCGAGGCCTGGGGCCTGGACCTGCCGGGCCCGACACGACTCGAGGTCGCGGCCCGTCTGGGCTCCGATGTCCCGTTCTTCCTGGCCGAGTCCCTCGCCCTCGTCGAAGGTCGCGGCGAGCGCGTCCTGCCCCTGCCCGCGACATCCGGCAGGGCGCCCGGGGTGCTCGTCGTGACACCCTCTGTCGCGATCCGGACGGCCGACGCGTTCGCCGCCTTCGACGCCGGCGGGCCGGCGGCTGCCTCGGATCGCGGCTCGACCCGTCTCTCCTCGGAGCACCTCGTCGCCGAGCTCAAGGGCGGGCTGTCGGGCGCGGACCTCGCGGTCCGAGCCGGCGCCCTGGCGATGGCCAACGACCTCGCGCCCGCGGCGTTCCATCTCGTGCCGGGCCTCCGGCAGCTGCGGCGGGCGCTGAGCCGGATGCTCGGCCGGCCCGTGGGCCTGTCGGGCTCCGGACCGACCCTGTGGGCGCTCTATCCTTCGCTCGACGACGCGCGCGAGCCCGCGGCCGCCGTCGAGGGAGCACTCGACCGGGGCGACCTCGAGGCGCCCGGATCGGGCCGCCCGTTCGTCGTCGCCACCGAGATCGGAGGACCAGCCGGATGACTCGCAGAGCCGTGTCCACGTCGGCCGCGCCGAAGGCCGTCGGGCCGTACAGCCAGGGGATCGTCGCCGGCGGGCTCGTCTTCTGCGCCGGCCAGGTCGGGCTCGACCCGGCCACCGGCCAGCTCGTCGAGGGCGGGGTCGTCGCCGAGGCGGAACGGGCGCTCGGCAACATCCGGGCCGTGCTCAAGGAGGCCGGCTGTACGTTCGCGGACGTCGTGAAGACGACGGTCTTCCTCGCCGACATCAACGACTTCCAGGCCGTCAACGAGGTCTACGGCCTGTTCATGACCGACCCGCCACCGGCCCGCTCGACGTTTGCCGTCGGCGAGCTGCCACGAGGCGCCCGGATCGAGATCGAGGCCATCGCGCTTCGGCCCGATCACTGAGACCCATGCGACCCGTCGCCGGGGGCCATGAGAGAATGGCCCCCTGGTGAGCCCATCACGTCGCGGTCCGACGACGAGCCGGACCGTTGCGGTGATCCTCGCGGCCGGGCTCGGCACGCGAATGCGATCCCGAGTCCCGAAGGTCCTGCATCCGCTCTGTGGCCGGCCGATGCTGGCCTACGTCCTCGACGCGTGGGCCGCAGCCACGCCGGACGAGGCGCCCGCCACCCCCGGAGCCACGGTCGTCGTCGTGTCCGAGGCCACAAACGGGGTGCGCGACGCGCTCGACGGCGAGGTTCGGTACGCCGTGCAGGCGAACCCGCGCGGCGGCACCGGCGACGCGGTCCGGTCGGCGCTGGCGCAGGTCCCCGAGGGCGCGGCGGAGGTCCTCGTCCTGTCCGGTGACGTGCCGCTGGTGACCGGCCCGCAGCTCGCGGCCGTGCTCGAGCAGCGTCGCCTCGACGACGCCGCCATCGCGCTCGCGTCCGTGTTCGCGGCCAACCCCGGCGAGCTCGGACGGGTGGTCCGGAGCGAGTTCGGGACCGTGGAGCGGATCGTCGAGGCGCGCGACGCGAGCGCCGACGAGCTCGAGACGAACGAGATCAACGCCGGCCTCTACGCGTTCGATGCCGCCTGGCTCCGGCGGCGGATCGAATCGCTCAAGCCCTCGAAGTCGAACCGGGAGCGGTACCTCACCGACCTGGTCCGATTCGCCCGCGAGGACGGCCGGATCGTGAGCGCGGTCGGCTTCGACGACGACGGCACGTTCGACGGCATCAACGACCGGAGCCAGCTCGCCCAGGCCGAATGGGCTCTCCGGGTGCGCCTGAACGAGCGCCACATGCGGGCCGGCGTGACGATGCGCGACCCGTCGACGGTGTACCTCGACTGGGGCGTCCGGATCGGCCAGGACGTGACCCTTGAGCCGGGCGTGATCCTGCGCGGCGCGACGAGCGTCGGGGAGGGGAGCGTCATCGGGCCCGACACCACGATCGTCGACTCGACGATCGGTGCCGACTGCGTCGTCAGTCGGAGCGTGGTCGAGGGATCGACCGTCGAGGACCGGGCGACCGTCGGGCCGTACAGCCACCTCCGGCCGGGCAGCGTCATCGGCGCCGGCGCCGAGATCGGCAACTACGCCGAGGTGAAGAACAGCCGCCTCGGCGCCGGGATGAAGTCGCACCACGTCAGCTACCTGGGCGACGCGGAGGTCGGGGCCGGCACGAACATCGGAGCCGGCACGATCACCGCGAACTGGGACGGCCGGACGAAGAACCGGACGAAGGTCGGCGCCGACGCGTTCATCGGCGTCGACACGATGCTCGTCGCCCCGGTCGAGGTCGGCGACCGGGCGAAGACCGGGGCCGGCGCCGTCGTGACGAAGGACGTTCCCGCGGGCAAGCTCGCCGTTGGCGTCCCGGCCCGGATCCGGGAGCCGCACGCGACGGAGCCTCCTTCGAAGGCCTGATGGACGCCACGCTCGGCCAGATCGCCTTCCTCGTCCTGCTGACGCTCCTCGAGGGCTTCTTCGTCGCGGCAGAGATCGCCCTCGTGTCCGTCCGCCGCAGCCGGATCGACCAGCTCATCGACGAGGGCAGCGCTCCGGCCCGGCGTGTCCGTCGCCTGCTCGACGATCCGGGCCGGTTTCTGGCGGTCAGCCAGCTCGGCCTGACGGTCATCGGCTTCTTCGCCTCGGCCTACGCGGCGGTCAGCCTCGTGGAGGGCCTGCGGACCGTCCTGGAGGGCGCGGGCATGGAGCCCGGTGCCGCCGGTGGCCTGTCACTCGTCATCGTCACGATCATCCTGGCGCTCTTCACGATCGTCTTCGCCGAGCTCGTGCCGAAGTCGCTCGCCCTGTCGAACCCGGATCGGTTCGCGCTCGTCCTCGCCGTCCCGATCGACGTCATCGCCCGCGTCCTGAGCCCCGTGATCGCGGTCCTGACCGGCGTGACCCGCGGGGTCGTCCGCCTCTTCGGCGTCCAGATGAACCAGGAGGCGGAGATCACGGCGGAGGAGCTGCGGCTCATCGTCGAGCGGGGCGGGGAGCAGGGCGTCCTCGAGGCCGAAGAGGAGCAGATGATCAACGCGGTGATCGAGCTCGGGGACCGGCGCGTCCACGAGGTGATGGTGCCGCGCGTCGCGATCGCCGGGCTGTCGGTCGACGCCACCTTCGACGAGGCGATCGAGCTGGTCGTCAAGGAGGGCCATTCGCGGATCCCGGTCTACGAGGAGTCGATCGACGAGATCGTCGGCATCCTCTACGCGAAGGACATGCTGCCGTACCTCCGGCCCGACGCCGGCGAGCACCCGGCCCTCCGGAAGCTGCTCCGGCCGCCGGTCCTCGTGCCCGAGTCGATGACGATCGATGACCTGCTCCACGAGCTCCAGCGCCGGAAGGTCCACCTCGCGATCGTGCTCGACGAGTACGGCGGGACCGCGGGGATGGTCACGATCGAGGACCTCCTCGAGGAGATCGTCGGCGAGATCCAGGACGAGTACGACGTCGAGGAGCCGATGGTCGTGAAGCTGTCCGACACTGAGGCCCGGGTCGACGGCCGGGCCGACGTCGACGCCCTGAACGAGCTGTTCGACATCGAGCTCGAGCTGGAGGACGCCGACGAGTACGACACCGTCGGCGGCCTGATCTTCCATCGGGTCGGCAAGGTGCCCGCGCCGGGCGACAAGGTCCAGCTCGACGGGCTCACGCTGACGGTCGAATCGACCGACGGGCGCCGGGTCGGCAAGGTCCTCGCCGTGCACCGGCCATCGGAGCACCAGGCCGCCGAGGCCGAGGGCGACCGCTAGGCCGTCCCGCCGGCCAGCCGTCTCTGCCGGCACCGCGGCCGGTTGCCGCGCGGTCAGGCGCCGCTCGCCGCGCGGTCAGGCGCCGCCTGCCGTGTCCCTACGCGCCGATCACGCTCCGGACGATCGACTCCAGCCGTTCCCTCGCGGCCCCGTCGACGACGCCGGCTGCCTCGAGGGAAGCCAGCGCGCGATCGCGGTGGAGCGCGGCCTGCGAGCGGGTGTACTCGCGGGCACCGACGGCCTCGAGGATCGACAGGATCTCGGCGACCGCGGCCGCGTCGAGCGTCTCGCCGCCGTAGAGCTCGGCGAGGCGCGCCCGCGAACGCGGATCGGCGTGCTCGAAGGCATAGATGACCGGGAGCGTCTTCTTCTTGCGGGCGAGGTCGCTCGGCTCCTTGCCGGTCGCGTCCTGTCGGCCCCAGATCCCGAGCAGGTCGTCGTTGAGCTGGAAGGCGATCCCGAGATCCCAGCCGAACGCGCGATAGCGGGCGATGACGGCCTCGTCCTCCGTTGCGAGGACGGCGCCCGCCTCGATCGAGCCCGCGATCAGCGCCGCGGTCTTGCGGCCGATCATGTCGAAGTACAGGTCGACGGATCGGGCGTCGTCGTGGTCGCTCATCCAGATGTCGAGGTACTGGCCCTCGCAGAGCGCCACGCACGTGTCGTCGTACAGCCGCATGAGCCGCAGGACCGTGTGGTCGGGGAAGCCGAGCTCCGTGAGCCGGTGGAGCGCGATCCGGCTGAGGCTGAACAGGATGTCGCCGGTGTTGATCGCCTGCGGGATGCCGTACTTCGCCCAGAGCGACGGCCGGTGGCGCCGCTCGCGGTCGCTGTCCTCGATGTCGTCGTGGACGAGGCTGAAGTTGTGGCCGAGCTCGACCGCCGCGGCGCCGGGCAGCGCGCGCTGGTACTCCCCGGTGATGGAGGCATAGGCCAGGAGCCCGAGCAGGGGCCGCATTCGCTTCCCCGTCGAGCCCGATCCGTCCAGGCCGAGGTGGTAGCGGGCCATCTCGTAGACGCCCGCGGTCGTCGGATCGGTGCTCGTGACGACGCGCAGGATCTCCGCCTCCGTGTCGGCGATGAGCTTCGCGACGTCGAGATCCATGGACAGGGCCATCGCCCGGAGTGTACCGGCCGAGATTGAAACGTGCGCGACAGAAGTAGCGTGTTCGACGAGCCATTCGGCCCGTTTGGAGCGGCGTTCGAACCGGCGTGTCACCGCTCGAGAGCCACTGGAGGAGAGAGCCGCCGTTCGCGCGCCGATCGCGTCCCCGTGGCCCCGCGCCGGCCTCGAATCGACGAGTTCTCGGGGCCCGCGGAGTCGGGCGCGACGGCCGAGTCTCGACCCTTGGGCGCGCCCGCCGGCAACGGCCGGGTCGAACCTCCGCCGGTGGTATCGGGAGCGCTACATCAGGTTGGCGCGCCGAGCGAGGCAGGAGCAGCGTCCGGCCGCACCGCGATGTACTGTCAGCCCGATGCCCATCCCCCGGCGCTACACGACGGACGCGATCGTCCTGTCACGGTTCGACTACGGCGAGGCCGACCGGATCCTGACCCTGATCACGCCGGGCGGCGGCAAGCTCAAGGCGATCGCGAAGGGGATCCGGCGCCAGAACAGCCGCCTCGGCGGCAGCCTCGAGCCCTTCGCCGAGCTGCGCCTCGCGCTGGCGCGCGGCCGGACGTTCGACGTCGTGACCCAGGCCGTCGTCGTCCATCCCTGGCTGCGGATGCGCGACGACCTCGTCTCGTTCGGGACCGCGTCGTACATCGCCGAGCTGGCGAACGGCACGCTCGAGGAGCGGCATGCCTCGGAGGGCGTGTACCTGCTCCTGAAGCGGGCCTACGAGATCCTCGACGCCGGGATGCCGCCGAACCGCGCCGCCCGCTGGTTCGAGATGCACCTCGCCGACGAGCTCGGGGTTCGGCCCGAGGTCGACCGCTGCGTCGAGTGCGGCCGGCTCCTCGAGGCGAGTGAGCGGTATCGCTGGGTGCCGCCCCTTGGCGGCGTGCTCTGCGAGCGTTGTCCGGGCCCGCCCTACGAGCGGGTCGAGCTGTCGATCGACGGGCTGAAGCTTCTGAAGGCCTACCAGCGCATGGACGTCGAGGCCCTCTCGGCGCTCCGGATCCGGCCGGAGGTCGAACGCGAGGTCGAGACCGCGATGCGTGACTTCCTGGCCTTCTCGCTCGACCGATCGCCGAGGTCGCTGGCGTTCCTCGACGAGGTTCGTGCAGGCCAACCTCGGCGGCTGGTGCCGGTGATGGCCGAGGTCGTGGCCGGAGCTGCAGCGGCCGAGGAGGTCCAGGCGTGATCTTCGATCCCGACGATCAGGCCGGTCGGCACGCCCTCGGCCGCCTCGATCGAGCCACCGCGGCGTGGCTCACCACGGTGACCCCGGCTGGCCAGCCGCAGACGATGCCGGTCTGGTTCACGTGGGACGGCGACGAGATCGTCGTCTACGGCGACCACCGGGCGAAGCGGAACGCCAACCTCGCCGCGAACCCGAAGGTCGCGGTCCTGCTCGGCGACGCCGACGAGGGCAACGACTTCGTGACGATCGAAGGCACGGCCCGATTCGATCCCGACTACCCGCCGGTCGGGGAGAACCCGGCGTACCTCGCCAAGTACGGCGAGACGATCGACCGCTACTACGGCGGCCCGGCCACGTTCGGCCAGACGTACTCGATGCCCATCCGGATCACCCCGACGCGAGGACGCGCCTCGGGCGGCTGACCGGCCCTTGCTACGCTTCCGGGCCGTGACCACCACATCGACCCAGTCCCCGCCCGGGCCGGATCCCGGCCCTGCCGTCGCCGACCTCGACACGATCGTGTCGCTGTCGAAGCGCCGGGGCTTCATCTTCCCGTCGAGCGAGATCTACGGCGGGATCAACGCCGTCTGGGACTACGGGCCGCTCGGCGTCGAGCTGAAGAACAACGTCAAGCGGGCATGGTGGCGGGCGATGGTCCAGGAGCGCGACGACATCGTCGGACTGGACGCGGGGATCTTGATGCACCCCCAGGTCTGGGTCACGTCCGGCCATGTCGGCTCGTTCGCCGACCCGATGGTCGAGTGCCAGACCGACCACCGCCGCTTCCGCCTCGACGAGCTGCCGGGCACGGAGAACCTCACGGCGAGCGATCTGGCCGACCCCGGGATCGTCGAGAAGCTCGGCCTGAAGTGCCCGGTCGACGGCGGCCCGCTCTCGGCCCCGCGCCGCTTCAACCTGATGTTCAAGACGCACATGGGTCCGGTCGAGGACGACGCGGCGGTCATCTACCTGCGGCCCGAGACCGCCCAGGGCTCGTACGTGAACTTCAAGAACGTGCAGGGCGCGAGCCGGAAGAAGTTGCCGTTCGGCATCGCCCAGATCGGGAAGAGCTTCCGGAACGAGATCAGCCCGGGCAACTTCGTCTTCCGGATGCGCGAGTTCGAGCAGATGGAGATGCAGTACTTCGTCCGTCCGGACGACGCCGCGGCGCAGTTCGAGACCTGGCTGCCCCGCCGCTTCGAGTGGTACGCCCAATACGGCGTGGCCCGTGAGCGCCTCCGCACCCGCGAGCACCGACCCGACGAGCTGGCCCACTACGCGAAGAAGGCCGTCGACGTCGAGTACCGCTTCCCGTTCGGCTGGAAGGAGCTCGAAGGCGTCCACAACCGCGGCGACTTCGACCTCTCGCGGCACGCCGAGGCGTCCGGGGAGAACCTCGAGTACTTCGATCCGGCCACCGGCGAGCACCTGATCCCGTGGATCGTCGAGACCGCCGCCGGGGCCGACCGGGCGGCGTTCACCTTCCTGATCGACGCCTATCGCGAGGACGAGGTCCGGGGCGAGACCCGCGTCTCGCTGGCCCTGCACCCGGAGCTCGCGCCCTACAAGGTCGCGGTGCTCCCGCTCCTGAAGAAGCGCCCGGAGATCGTGGAGCTGTGCCAGCGGATCCTGGTCGACCTGAAGCGCGACCTGATGGCGGTCTACGACGACACGGCCGCGATCGGCAAGCTCTACCGTCGCCAGGACGAGATCGGGACCCCGTGGTGCGTGACCGTCGACGTCGATTCGCTCGAGGACCGTGCCGTCACGGTCCGCGACCGGGACTCGATGACCCAGGAGCGGATCCCGGTCGAGGGCGTCAAGCGGGCGATCCTCGATCGGATGGAAGCGGTTCGACCATAGGGGTCGCGGGTGACCGCGGCCCGGCCGAGCATCTTCGACTAGCGGGAATTGGGACATCCATCCGGCCCCAGCGGCGCGTCACCGCCAGTCGAAACGTCCTGGCCCTGTGCCGCTACGGGCGGCAGCCGCGGTCGACCAGCTGGTACGCCGCAATAAGCCGCGGCAAATGAGCGCGGCCATCCTTGCCAGATGGACGATGTCCGGGCGGGTCGGATCCTGCGGTCCCTTCGGCTACGCCTGATGTTGACGCAGGCCGAGGTCGGGCACCGAGGGCAGATCTCGCAGTCGATGGTTTCGCTCGCGGAGCGCGGGCACATCGATCGGCTGTCGCTCGCGATGATCCGATCGATCTTCGCGGTCGTCGACGCCCGATTCGAGGGCAACGTGAGCTGGCGTGGCGGCGCCGTCGATCGCCTGCTCGACGAACGCCATGCCCGGCTCAGCGGCGCGATCGCGTCACGACTGCGGCGGCTCGGCTGGCTCATCGAGATCGAGGTCACATTCAACGAATTCGGCGATCGCGGTTCCATCGACATCCTCGCCGTTCGCTCGGACGGCGGGGTGGCGCTCGTCGTCGAGATCAAGACCGAGATCACCTCCGTCGAGGAGACCGTACGGCGCCTCGACGTCAAGGAGCGGCTGGCGCCGAAGATCGTCTTCGAGCGGACGGGTGCGCGGCCGAGGGTCGTCGGCCGCCTGCTCGTGCTGATGGAGGGTTCGACGAACCGGCGCCGCGCGACCCGTCACGGATCTGTGCTCCTCGTAGCCCTCCCCCAACGAGGCCGGGAAGTGCGCGCCTGGCTGCGACGCCCATCCGGCCGGCTCTCGGGCCTACTGTTCTCGTCATCCAGCGATGGGCGTGGTACGCGGCGGCGCTGACCAGCGCTCGGGGTCGTTCTGCGGCTCGATTCCTCGCCACAGATACCCGTCATCGCTGGTTGGCGAGAATCAGTCGCCGACGCGTCGCCTGCTACCACGCCCATTCATAGGTGGGGATTTCGACCCCCGCGAGGCCCGGTCCCGGCCCGGGGCCCCGTTTGCGGCTCGCGCCTCGCGCCTCGTGCCTCGCGCCTCGTGCCTCGCGCCTCCGGCTACTCCTCGGTGGCGGCGCCCGTGGGTTCCTTGCCCTTCGGCCAGTAGAGCTCCTTCTTGACCTGGGCGTCGGGGAAGCCACGCCCCAGGAGCGTCTCCTCGGCCGCGATGATCATGTCGGGGTTGCCGCAGATGTAGGCGATCGTGTCGGTCGGCGTGAGCCCGAACTCGTCGCAGACGGGGTTGACGATCGTTTCGACGCGGCCCCAGCGGCCGGTCCAGCCCGCGTTCTCGGGCACCTGGGGGCGCGAGACGGTCGGAATGTACGTGACCGGGTACTCGCGGGTCGCGGCCCAGCGCTCCAGCAGCGCGTGATAGCCGAGGTCGCGGGCGTACGAGACGCCGTTGAGGAAGACCGCTCGCCTGGGTCGTCCGACCCGCAGCAGCATCTTCATCATCGCCACGAACGGTGCGTTGCCCGTGCCGGACGAGATGAACAGGTGGGTCCGGTCATCGTCGGGCTCGAGGGTGAACTTGCCCTTCGGGCCGATCATCCGCATGCGGTGGCCGACCGGCAGCCGCCAGAGCAACGGCGTGAACGCGCCGCCGTGGACGAGCCGGACGTACATCTCGTAGCCGCTCGCGTCGGCCGTGCCCGGGTCCGAGGCCACCGAGTACGGCCGCTGGACGATCCGCGTTCCGGTCGGCGTCGTCGGGTCCTCCACGAAGACCCCGATCGTCATGTACTGACCGGCCTCGAAAGGCGTCGCCGCGCCATCGAACTTCACGAGGAAATAGCCGAGGCTCTCCGTCTCGTCGATCCGGGCCACGAGCGAGGCGTTGTACTGCGGGGCGTCGGGCAGGATCACCCGCTCGGCCGGGCTGGTCTCGGTGGGGGCGTCCGTCATCGCGGCGCATGGTAGCCGTCGACCTCGGCAGGGCCCCCTGCCGAACGGCCCGGATCGGGCCCGTCGCTACAATCTTACGATGACCACGACCGCCGAGCCCAGCACCGCCGACCGCGCTCACCAGGCCGCCAAGCGATACATCTACGCCTGGGGCGACGGCCAGGCCGAGGGCAACGGCCGGATGAAGGACCTCCTCGGCGGCAAGGGCGCGGGCCTCGCCGAGATGACGCTCGCGGGCCTCCCGACGCCGCCCGGCTTCACGATCACGACGGCAGCATGCAACGACTACTTCGCGGCGGGCGAGCGACTCCCGGATGGCCTGTGGGACGACGTCCTCGAGGCGATGCGCGAGGTCGAGCGGCAGACCGGCAAGGGCTTCGGCGACCCGAAGAACCCGCTCCTCGTGAGCGTCCGGTCGGGAGCGAAGTTCTCGATGCCGGGGATGATGGACACGGTCCTCAACCTCGGCCTGAACGACGACACCCTCGAGGGCCTGATCGCGCTTACGCAGAACGAGCGCTTCGGCTGGGATGCCTACCGGCGGTTCATCCAGATGTTCGGCCGGATCGTCATGGACGTGAAGGCCGAGCGCTTCGACCACGAGCTTGACGCCGCGAAGGCGCGCCACGGCAAGGACGCTCGCGACACCGACCTGACCGTGGACGACCTGAAGGGCCTGGTCGAGACCTTCAAGGGCATCGTCCGGAAGGACACCGGCCGCGACTTCCCGACCGACCCGGACGAGCAGCTCGACCTCGCGATCAAGGCCGTCTTCGCCTCGTGGTTCGGGCAGCGCGCCCGTGACTACCGAAAGTTCAACAAGATCGCCGACGACCTCGGCACGGCCGTGAACGTCGTGACGATGGTGTTCGGCAACATGGGCGACGACTCGGGGACCGGCGTGGCCTTCACCCGGAACACCGTCGACGGCCGGAAGGAGCTCCAGGGCGAGTTCCTGCCGAATGCCCAGGGCGAGGATGTCGTGGCGGGCATCCGCACGCCGATCGAGATCGCCGAGATGCGCGGTCGCTGGCCGGACGTCTACGCCGACTTCGTCGACATCGGCCAGCGCCTCGAGCAGCACTACCGCAACGTCCAGGACCTCGAGTTCACGATCGAGCGCGGCCGCCTGTACATGCTCCAGACGCGCGACGCGAAGCGAACCGCGGCCGCCGCCGTCCGGATCGCCGTCGACATGGTCAAGGAAGGCCTGATCAGCGAGTCCGAGGCGGTCAGCCGGATCGAGCCGGCCCAGGTCGACCAGCTGCTGCGCGCCACCTTCGATCCGAAGGCGCTCAGGACCGCGAAGCGGATCGTGAAGGGCCTGAACGCCTCACCCGGTGCCGCGGTCGGTCGGGCGGTCTTCGACGCCGATACGGCGGTCGAGTGGGCGGGCCGCGGCGAGAAGGTCGTCCTCGTCCGGATCGAGACGTCCCCGGACGATTTCCACGGCATGGCCGTCGCCCAGGGAATCATCACCGCCCGCGGCGGCGCGACCTCGCACGCCGCGGTCGTCGCCCGCCAGATCGGCAAGCCATGCGTCGCCGGCTCCGCGAATCTCGACGTCGACTACGCTTCGAAGTCGGCCTCCTGCTCCGTCACCGGAATCGACTTCGCCGAGGGCGACTGGCTGAGCCTCGACGGCACCACCGGCGACCTGTACCTCGGGGCGCTGCCGACGGTCGAGGCCCGCTTCGAGGATCAGCCCGAGCTGCAGACGATCCTCGGCTGGGCCGACGGGATCCGCCGGATGGGCGTGTGGACGAACGCCGACAAGCCCGAGGAGGCGGCCCAGGCCCGCGGCTACGGCGCCCAGGGCATCGGCCTCTGCCGGACCGAGCACATGTTCCGAGAGGGCGATCGCCTCGAGATCGTCCGCGGCGCGATCCTCATCGCCAACCAGGCGACACGGGCGAAGGCCCGCGCCGCCGGCGGGGACGAGCTCTCGAAGGAGGAGCGTGACGTCGTCACGGCGTTCGACACCGCCCTCGGGAAGCTCGAACGGCTCCAGCAAGGCGACTTCGAGGGCATCTTCCGGGCGATGGACGGCCTGCCCGTCGTCATCCGTCTGATCGACCCGCCCCTCCACGAGTTCCTGCCGAACCTCGAGGAGCAGCTCGTCAAGGTCACCCGCGAGGCGGACCAGGGGAAGGTCTCGCCCGACGACGAGGAGCTGCTCAAGACGATCCAGTCGATGCACGAGCAGAACCCGATGCTCGGGCTCCGCGGCGTCCGCCTCGGCCTGATGATCCCGGACTTCGTGAAGGTCCAGACCCGGGCGATCCTCCAGGCCGAGATCGCCGTCAAGCGATCCGGTGGCCACCCGATCGCGAAGATCATGATCCCGCTCGTCGGCCACGTGAACGAGCTCGCCGCGACGAAGGCGATCCTCGAGGCGGAGGCGAAGGCCGTTCGCGAAGGAGCGGGCGGTGTCGAGGTCGACTACAAGTTCGGGACGATGATCGAGGTCCCGCGCGGCGCCCTGACGGCCGATGAGATCGCCCGCGAGGCCGTGTTCTTCAGCTTCGGCACGAACGACCTGACCCAGATGACGTTCGGCTTCTCACGCGACGATGCCGAGGGTGGCTTCCTCCTGAAGTACGTCGAGGACAAGATCCTGCCGGTGAACCCGTTCCAGACCCTCGACGACGCGGTCGCCGGGCTCATGAAGATCGCCGTCGACAAGGGTCGGGCCACCCGGCCGGACCTCGAGATCGGGATCTGCGGCGAGCACGGCGGCGACCCGGAGTCGATCGCCAAGTGCGAGCGGATCGGCCTCGACTACGTCTCCTGCTCGCCGTTCCGCGTGCCGGTCGCACGCCTCGCGGCGGCCCAGGCGACCCTCGCCGGAGAGCGCGACAAGTAGCCGGCGCGGGCCGTCCTGCCCGTGCCGCCGGGCCCCGGGATCGGCTTTGTGGGGTCCGTGACGTTTGTTACGGTTCATGGGCCTCACTGCGGCGAAGGTCCCGTATTCGATTCTGCAAGGTCCCTGTAAGGTCGGCCTCGACTCCCAGATCGGGGGAATATCGACAAGGAGCTCCTCGCACTCATGTATTGGTACAACGCGCTCATGGCGTTCCTGCACCGGGACGACGAGGAAGGTCAGGGCCTCGCCGAATACGCCCTCATCCTGGCTCTCATCGCCATCGTTGCGATCGTGGCCCTGCTCTTCCTGGGCGGCGCGATCTCGAAGATCCTGAGCACGGTCGGCTCCTCGATCTGACCACCGGTCCAACCGGCCCCGCTCGCGGCGTTGCCATGTCGCCGCAGCGGGGCCGTTTTGATTCCTCGCGAAGGTCCGGCCCGCCCCTGACTCGCGTCAGATCGGAGCGGTGAGCCAGGTCCCGACGATCGCGCGAAGCCGATCGCGGTCGAGGAGGACGATCCGCCGGGTCCCCGTCTGGACGAGGCCCTCGGCGCGGAGGGAACGCAGCGTGCGGGCCACCACCTCGCGCGTGCTGCCGACCGCGTCCGCCAGCTGCTGCTGGGTGATCTCCGCCGCATCGAGTCCGTCGCGCTGGACCTGGGCGAGCAGCAGCAGGTGCCGCGCGACCTGCTGGCGGAGCGACGCGAACGCGGTGTCCGCCACGGTGTCGTAGAGATCGCGGATCCGCTCCGAGAGCTCGTCGATGAAGATCGCCGCGACGTTCGCCTCGGTGTCCGCGAGCTTCAGGAACGCGTTCCGGTTGATCTCGATGACCTTGCAGCGGGTCAGGGCCTGGACGCGCACCGGGGCGTGGTCCCCGGAGACCAGCGACCGCGTTCCGATCATCGCCCCCGGTCGGGCGTAGCGGATCGTGAACTGTCGCCCGTCGCTCGCCCCGAGGTACGCCCGCGCCATCCCCTCGAGAAGGATGCCGACGTGGGGCCGGCCGTCGTTGAGCGGGAAGACGAGGGCCGCGGCGGCGACGATGTAGATCGTCGCGCCATCGAGCACCTGCGCCAGCTGGTCGTCGGTCAGGTTGTCGAGGAGGCTCCCGACGGAGCCGAGCGCCGTGATCGCCTGGTGCAGCACCGCGTCCGGCATCGTGACCTACCCCCCGGTTACGCACGACCGACTTCGACGAGAGATCGTCGCATATCGGCGGTGCGCAATTCGGGCGGTTTCGGATCGGGCCGGCCGGCGGTGGAGCACTGGTGACGGTTCCGGGCATCCTGACGGATCGGGCGCCGCCAGCCAAGATTGACGGGTGCAGCAGGCCAGGCGCCACCGCGTCGTGATCATCGGCGGCGGCTTCGGCGGGCTCAACGCGGCCCAGGTGCTCGGCCGGGACGATCGCTTCGAGGTCACCCTCGTCGACCGCCACAACTACCACCTGTTCCAGCCGCTGCTGTACCAGGTCGCCACGGGTGCGCTCGCACCCGGCGAGATCGCCCAGCCTCTGCGGAGCATCCTCCGCCGCTCGAGGCACACGACCGTGCTGCTCGGCGAGGCCGTGCGCCTCGATCCCGAGGCCCATGCCGTCGGGCTGTCCGATGGCGGCCCGCTGCCATTCGACTCGCTCATCGTCGCGACGGGGGCTCGCCACTCCTACTTCGGGCACCCGCGCTGGGCGAAGTTCGCTCCGGGCCTGAAGTCGATCGACGACGCCGTCGCGATCCGACGACGGATCCTCATCGCGTTCGAAGCCGCCGAGCGAGAGGCCGATCCCGAGCGGCGCCGGCAATGGATGACGTTCGTGGTCGTCGGTGGGGGACCGACCGGGGTCGAGCTGGCCGGCGCGCTCGGCGAGATCGCGAACGACACGCTGCGCCGCGACTTCCGCTCGATCAACCCGCCCGACGCCCGGATCGTCCTGGTCGAGGCGCTGCCGCGCGTCCTGCCCACCTATCCGCCCGGGCAGTCGGCATCGGCGGCGCGCCAGCTCCGATCACTGGGCGTGGTCGTCCGCACGGGCACGAAGGTGGTCGGGATCACCGAGGAGTGGGTCCGCGTGACGGCCAGCGAAGGGCCGCCGGGGAACGAGGCGCCGGAGGATCGGATCCCGAGCCGGACCGTGCTCTGGGGCGCTGGCGTGCAGGCCACGTCGTTCGTTGGGGTCGTGGCCGAGGCGACCGGCGCGCCGGTCGACCGGGCCGGCCGGATCCAGGTCGGCCCCGACCTCACGCTCCCGGGCCATCCGGAGGTGCTCGTGATCGGGGACGCCGCCGTCCAGCCGGGCGGACCGCGCGAGGGACCGGTCCCCGGCGTCGCGCAGGGCGCGATCCAGGCCGGGCACTACGCGGCGCATCTGCTGCAGGCCCGGCTCGAGGGCTGGCAGCTCGAACCGTTCCGCTACCAGAACCGCGGCGACGTGGCGGTCATCGGCCGGCTCGCCGGGGTCACGAACATCCCATGGCTCGGGCCGTTCGGGCGCCAGAGCGGCTTCCCCGCGTGGGCCCTGTGGCTCGGCATCCACATCGCCTACCTGATCGGGTTCGCGAACCGGATCGTGGTCCTGACGCGCTGGTCGTGGAGCTTCTTCACCCACGGGCGCGGATCGCGGCTGATCACCGGCCAGCCGCTCACCCCGGAGATGGAGCGGCCGGAGCCACCCGCTTGAGCCACGTCCGCCGGCCCTCGCGGATCCGGCACGCGATGGTCGACCTGTCGCCGCTCCGCGACTTCCGCGACTATCGACTCCTGTGGCTCGGCCAGAGCGTGAACGTCGTCGGCACGCAGATCACCCGCGTCGCGCTGCCGTACCAGGTCTACGTGCTGACCGGCTCGACGCTCTCGATCGCCGCCCTCACGACCGTCCAGCTCATCCCGCTCCTGCTGTTCTCGCTCGGGGGCGGCTCATTGGCCGACGCCTTCGACCGGCGCCGGCTGCTGCTGGTGACCCAGGTCGGGCTCGCGGCCTCGAGCGGAGCGCTGGCGCTCGTCTCGTTCGCCGGCAACCCGTCGCTCGCCATCCTGTTCGCGATCGCGTTCGTCGCGGCCTCGTTCCAGGCGATCGACGGCCCGACGCGGACGTCCGCGGTCACCCGCCTCGTGCCGGCCCACCGACTGCCCGCGGCCATCGCGCTCGGGCAGCTCAGCTTCAATGCCGGATCGGTGATCGGGCCGGCAATCGGCGGGCTCGTCTTGGCGACGGTCGGGCCGACCGGCGCCTACACCGTGGACGTCGTCACGTTCGCGGTCTTCATCGTCACGCTGACGACCCTGCGACCGATCCCGCCGGTCGTGGCCGGTGCGCGGCGCGGCGTGTCAGCGATCGCGGAGGGCCTTCGGTTCGTCCGGAGCCGCCGGGTCATCCTCTCGACGTTCGCGATCGACCTGAACGCGATGGTCTTCGGCATGCCGCAGGCGCTGTTCCCCGCGCTTTCGCTCGGGGTCTTCCACGCGGGAGCGGTCGGCGTCGGGTTGCTGAACGCGGCGCCCGCGCTGGGCGCCCTGCTCGGCGCGGCGATCTCCGGGATCGCGACGCGGATCCGCCGGGTCGGGCGAGGGATCATCGTCGCCGTGGTCGTCTGGGGCGCGGCGATCGTCCTCTTCGGCGTCTCGACGTTCTCGTTCGCGCTCGCTCTCTTCTTCCTGGCCGTCGCCGGGGCGGCCGACGTGTTCTCCGCCGTGCTCCGATCGAGCGTCGTCCAGCTCTCGACGCCGGACGAGCTGCGCGGCCGGGTGAGCGCGATCCACCTGCTCGTGGTCATCAGCGGCCCCCGGGCCGGCGACATCGAGGCGGCGGGCGTCGCGTCGATCATCGGCGCCCAGTTGTCGGCAATCAGCGGTGGCGTCCTGTGCCTGTTCGGCGTGCTCGTCGTCGCGCGCCTGTTCCCGGACCTCGATCGCCATGAGGCGGCGACACCGCCGTCCGCACCTGGAGCTCGAGAACCGGCGGCAGAGGCCGCGGCATGACGAGCGGGGACGCGCCCCTCGAGATCCGCGACGTGCCTGCCGAGCGGCGCTACGAAGCCCGGATCGGCGACGAGCTCGCCGGCTGGGTCGACTACCGTCGAGTCCGCGACCGGCTCGTGGCGCTGCACACAGAGGTCCTGCCGCAGTTCGGCGGGCGCGGGATCGGCTCGAAGCTCGTGCGGCGCGTCGTCGACGACGCGCGGGCGGCGGGCGGGTTCATCACGCCTCGCTGCCCCCTGTTCGTGACCCACTTCGAGCGCCATCCCGAGGATCGCGACCTGATGAAGCTCAGCCCGCGAGGCTGAGCCCCGGTCGGTTACCCGGCGCATCGGGCACGCGGGTGCCGGCTTGTCCACCCCTGCCCGATCCCACGGCGCTGAACAGGGCCGCCACGACCGTTTGCCATTTATGAATGGGGGTGGTAGGAGGCGGACCAGCCTCTCGCTCGACTCGTCACCTAGCGACCAGGTGAGTACGTGGTGACCTTGCGGGACCAACGGACGCGATTTCGGGCCGCGGCCGGCTCCAACACTGATCTCGTACCACGGGGGTTCATCGGTGACGAGATTTGGACGTGCATCACGGATCCGCGGCCCCCGGCCGCACGTGCGCCTCGCCACGCCGCACGCGCAGCAGGACGTACCTGCTGCAGGCCGGTCGCAGCTAGCGCGCCCGCCGGATCTGCGGCCGAACGATCGTCATCGTCCGGCGGCTCTCGGGGACCCGTGACAACGGGCGGACGTTCGACGGGGCGGGCTGCGTCGGGCGGAACGCCTCCCGATCGGCCTC